>Ga0209530_1000753_pt1 | contig 19004 bp, 18 predicted proteins | sample BlaSpr_A8_Ref_O1_FD_187987 | JGI IMG/M metagenome (GOLD analysis project Ga0209530, IMG submission 187987) | Forest soil microbial communities from Thunder Bay, Ontario, Canada - Black Spruce, Ontario site 2_A8_Ref_O1 (SPAdes) (version 2) | ecosystem: Environmental > Terrestrial > Soil > Boreal...
GTTTCAAAATCTCGGATTTCGCCGACCAGGATGATGTTCGGATCTTGTCGCAGAAAGGAGCGCAGGGCCGCGGCGAAATTCAGACCGATCTGTTCCTTCATCTGGACCTGATTTACGCCTCCGAGTTGGAACTCGACCGGGTCCTCGGCAGTCATGATGTTGGTATCAGGCTGGTTGAGCTGTGAGATCGAGGAATATAGAGTGTTGGTTTTGCCCGATCCGGTTGGCCCGGTGACCAATACCAGACCGCGAGGCTTGTCGCACATCTTGCTGACCACGGCGGGAAGTCCAAGCTGGTTGAAGGATTTGATCTCGAAAGGAATTAAACGGAAAACGGCCGATGTCGCGCCGCGCTGGTTGAACACGTTGGCGCGGAACCGGGCCAGACCTTTAAGGCCGAAAGAGAAATCCAGTTCCAGATTTTCTTCGAAACGATGCTTCTGTGAATCGGTCATGACGCTGTAGGCGAGTTGCTTGGTCTCAGCCGGCGTCATCTGCGGCAAATCCAGCGGCACCAGGTGCCCGTGTACGCGGATCTGCGGGGGCGAGTTCGTTGTAAGGTGAAGATCGCTGCCCGACATCTCCAACATTCTTTTCAGCAGATCACTTAATGCGAGCGACATCTGTTTTATTCCCTTTCTTCCTCGTTGCAAACTTAGTGAATGGTTTCGCGAGCTACTTCTTCGAGCGTGGTCATGCCCGCCGCAACCTTGATCAGCCCGCTGCGGCGCAAGGTAATCATGCCCCGCTCGATTGCCTTCTTTTTCAGTTCCACCGCCGAAGCCCCGACCAAAACCAGCTCTCTGATTTCGTCATCCACTTCCATAACTTCGTACAAACCGCAGCGGCCTTTGTATCCGGTGTTGTTGCAAACTCCGCAGCCTTTACCCTTTTGGATCTTTACCGTCTTGGCCTCTTCCGGGGTGAAGCCCTCTTCGATCAGGGTTTGATGGGGGACATCGACGGTCTCGGTGCATTCCTTGCATATGCGGCGAATCAGGCGTTGAGCACAAATCAAGTGAACGGAGGTCGCCACCAGAAAGGGTTCAATGCCCATGTTCATGAGCCGGGTGATAGTTTCCGGTGCGCCGTTGGTGTGAAGCGTGGAGAGAACCAAGTGCCCGGTTAGCGCAGCCTTAATCGCAATTTCGGCGGTTTCAAAGTCTCGGATTTCGCCGACCAGAATAATGTTCGGGTCTTGCCGCAAGAAAGCGCGAAGAGCGGTCGCGAAGTTTAATCCGATCTGCTCCTTCATCTGGACTTGGTTGACTCCGGCCAGCTGGAATTCGACCGGATCTTCCGCAGTCATGATGTTGGTATCGGGCTTGTTCAGTGTAGAAATCGAGGAATACAAAGTATTGGTTTTTCCGGATCCGGTTGGTCCCGTCACGAGCACCATGCCATACGGCTTCAGAATGGCTTTTTCAAACTTGACCAGCGACTCCGGCTCGAAACCGAGCTTGGTCATATCCAGCCGGAGGTTCTCTTTGTCGAGCAAGCGGAGCACGATTTTCTCTCCCCACAGCGTGGGCAGTGTGCTGACACGGAAATCGAGTTGCTTCTTGCGCCCGCCGATGTTCATCTTCAGCATGATGCGGCCGTCTTGCGGCAGCCGCTTCTCGCTGATATCCAACTTCGACATAATCTTCACGCGCGAAATAATTGCGTCCTTCAACTTCAACGGCGGCGTCATGATGCTCTGCAGCACGCCGTCAATACGGAAACGCACGCGAAATTCTTTTTCGTATGGCTCCATATGGATGTCGCTGGCTCCCCGTTTCACGGCGTCGGTCAACACTAAGTTGACCAGCTTGACGATTGGAGCTTCATCGGCCGCCTTTTCCAGGTCCGCCAGCCCAAGCTCTGCTTGATCGGCTTGCAGTTCGACGTCGGACTCATCCATCTCCGACATCGACAGCATCACTTGCTCGAGGTCTTCTTCCTTGGTGGCGCCGTATGCTTTATCGATGCCTTCGAGAATCGAGCTTTCCGACGCTACTACCGGCTCGATATTGAAGCCGGTCATGAACTTGATATCGTCCATGGCAAATACGTTGGTGGGGTCCACCATCGCAATGGTCAGAGAAGCGCCGACTCGGCTTAGCGGTAAAATTTGATAGCGTTTCGCGGTTTCAAAGGGAATGAGTTTGACCACCGCGGGGTCAATTTCAAAATAAGAAAGATTGATGGCGGGAACGCCGTACTGCCGGGAAAGAAAATTCGTGACGTCTTCATCAGTCAGAAAGCCAAGTTTGACCAGGGCTGCGCCCAGGCGAACATTGGTTTCCTTCTGAGCCTTGGTTGCTTGTTCCAACTGCTCTGGGGTTATGACCTTCTCTTTGACAAGAAGATCACCCAGCCGTTGAGACATACCTCGATCTCCTATCTGAGCGGCAGAGGGATGACGTCGATTTCACTTTGCTCGCGCGACGCTGCTTGTTGGGGGAGAAATTTCAGCCTATCGCGTTGACACAAATTGTCACAGCAGATGCGTTACTTCACCAGTTACTTTTGTGCGTGTACCGCGCGAAGGGAAACCCATAACGCCTTTGTAGCCCACGAAATGGCCGTCAGATGCCCATTTGCTAAGCCTGGGCGTTCTTACGGGCATGCACTTCGGTAAGCCCGGATGTACATGCCATCGATTAGCGCCTATTACGATGCTCTGTTCGACAACAGTGGGTTGTCCATCCAATTAACCATGCATTTGCATATAATGAGCCGAAGAAGGGTGCGAGCTTCGGAGTTCTGAGTTATTACCCGCTAACGTGTCTACTCCCAATACAAGTCGACTCGATCAAAAGCCTTCCAGCCGGAAGAAGGTCATAATTCCGCTGGCGATAGGCCTTGCTCTGCTTTTTTGGGTGCTGCTTTCGCTGACCTCTTTTGACCTGCCGCTCAATCCGGGCACTAATCAGCAACTGCTGTTTTTTGCTTCCCTTTCCGCACTGATTTTTCTTCTGTTCGTAGCGCTAACGTTCGTTCTCGCTCGAAATCTGCTGAAGCTCTTTGCCGAAAGAAGGCTGGGCGTTCTTGGGTCGAAGTTTCGTACGCGTCTGGTGGTGGGCAGTCTTTTGCTTTCGTTCCTTCCCGTCATTGGGATGTTTTTCTTTGCCTATGTGCTGATGAACCGATCGATCGACAAATGGTTCTCGACTCCGGTGGAGGAAGTACGTCGGGACACGGCGACCATGGCATCGCTACTTGCAAACTATGCAGCACAAAACACACGAGCGGAGGCCGAAGCGATTGCGACTTCGCCGGCGACGCAATCCGCTTTTGCAACCGGCAATTTTTCCGCCGTCACCGATGAACTCGAGCGTCATGCAGCCACCTTGCAAGGCGGATTTGCTCTAGCAATTCTCGACGGTGAGGCGGAGGCCAGTTTTGGCGCGCCTGCCCCGTGGCCACAGTTGAAGGCCAAGCTTCCGCGATTACGATCGGACATCCCGACCCCTTTCAGTTGGGGGCAAATCGATTACATTCTGGGCAGCGCACCCGCGGGCGATCATGGTCTGATTCTGGTCGGCATACCCTTGCCCAGACAATTCTCTGAGACCGTCAAGCAAGTAGAAGCAAGCCAGCAGCGTTATCTCGACTTGGCGCGAGAACGAAGGCTGGTTCGCCGGACCTACATGGAAGTGCTGCTTCTGCTCACCGTGATGGTACTTTTTGCGACGACCTGGTTTGCCCTGTTTCTCTCCAAGCTCGTCACTCGTCCGGTGGTCGCGCTTGCGGAAGCGACACAGGAGATTTCTCGCGGGCGGCTCGACTATCGCGTGGAAGTCCGTGCGGCTGATGAAATCGGCGATCTGGTGCATTCGTTCAATCGGATGGCGGAGGAGTTGGAATCCAGCCGACGCCAGATTGAAGCTTCCAGTCGCGACCTTAGCGCGGCCAATGTTGCCTTAGAACAACGCCGCCGGCACATCGAAACTATTCTCGAAAGCATTCCTAACGGCGTGCTTTCATTGAATGCGGAACGGCGCATTACGCACGCCAACCACGCGCTGCTTCGCTTGTTCCATCCTGCGGCCGCGGAGTCTGGCACGCCCGGTGTGTTGATCGGAGCGTCCTTAAAAGACGTCTTCGCTGCCGACGTGCTCGAAGATCTTGAGCCATTGTTGCGCCGTGCCGACCGCATGGGAACCACGACCACGCAGATGGAAATGCTGGTACAGCGGGCTACTCTGAATGTTGCAGTCACCGTAGCCACTCTCAAACACGATGGACAAGGCCTGGGATACGTCCTCGTGTTCGAAGATCTCTCCGAGTTGCTCAAGGCACAAAAGCAGGCGGCGTGGCGCGAAGTGGCGCGACGAGTGGCGCATGAAATCAAGAATCCCCTGACTCCGATTGCATTGTCCGCTGAACGCATCCGTCGGCACCTTCATCGTGGCGCACGTCCCGATGCAGCTTCAGTGGAAGTACTCCATAACTGCGCTGAGACTATCGCCGGCGCTGTAGAAACTGTCCGCAGGCTGGTTGACGAATTTTCCACTCTGGCGCGCTTCCCTACCGCGCGACCGCAACCCGCCAACATAAACTCCATTGTGGAAAGCACGCTCGCCATGTTCAACGGGCGACTGGACAACATCCGCGTGCGCACATTTCTGGCTCCGGATTTGCCGAGCGTAATGGCCGATCCCGAAGCCATTAAGCGTGCATTGGCCAATCTAGTGGACAACGCCGCGGAAGCCATGCAGGAGGCACTGTTTCGCGAAATTCAGATTTCCACCGCGATGATCGCGAGCCGCGACATAGTTGAAATCACTGTCGCCGACACCGGCCACGGCGTAACCCGCGAATTAAAGGAGCGCCTTTTTTTACCCTACTTCTCTACCAAGAAACGCGGCACCGGACTTGGGCTGGCCATCGTCAACCGCATCGTGGAAGACCACCACGGTTCCATTCGCGTGGAAGAAAACAAACCGGTAGGTGCTCGCTTTGTAGTCGAACTGCCAATGGTCCCGGATGCGGTCTCCACGCCCGCTATCAATCAGCATGCATAATATTCTCATCGTTGACGATGAACCCACGATTCGCCAGTCGCTGAAGGGTGTGCTGGAAGATGAAGGCTTCAAAACTTCGATGGCCGAGAGCGGCGAAGCTGGGCTGGAGATTATAGGCAAACACGCATTCGATGTAGTGCTGCTGGACGTTTGGCTACCGGGGATTGACGGTCTGGAAACGCTGGGGAGAATTCGAGAGAGAGAGAACGCTCCGGAAGTCATCATGATTTCCGGGCATGGCACCATTGAAACCGCTGTCCGCGCCACCAAACTCGGAGCTTACGACTTTCTGGAAAAACCGCTGTCTATCGATAAAACCCTCATCCTCATCAAGAACGCGATCGATGCCAAGCGATTGCGAGAGGAGAACCGGGATCTCAAAAAACAACTAGTCCCGAAGAGTGTGATCGTGGGCGACAGCATTCCCATGAAGGCGCTACGCCAGCAGATCCAGATTATGGCTCCGACCAACGGGCGCGTTCTCATCTATGGGGAGTCGGGAACGGGAAAAGAATTGGTGGCCCATGCTATTCACGTGCAAGGCCTGCGTAAGGATGAGATGTTTGTTGAGGTAAATTGTGCCGCGATTCCCGAAGATTTGATCGAGAGCGAACTTTTTGGCCATCGTAAGGGATCGTTTCCCGGGGCGACGGGAGACAAGGAAGGAACATTCCAGAAAGCTCATGGCGGCACGCTTTTTCTCGATGAGATCGGCGACATGAGCCTGAAAACGCAATCCAAGGTCTTGCGGACCCTGGATGAGCAGCGCTTTGTCCCAGTCGGAAGCGACGAGTCGATCACAGTAGATGCCCGCGTGATCGCTTCGACTAACAAGGATCTGGAAGAAGAAATATCTAGAGGAAACTTTCGCGAGGACTTGTTTTACCGACTGAACGTGATCCCTTTTTCTGTTCCGCCACTGCGCGAGCGCAAAGAAGACGTTCCATTGCTTGCCCGGCATTTTCTGAAGGAATTCTCTGCTACCTATGGCCGCCGACCGCGCGAGATCACTGATGACGCCATTGATACACTCATGCGCTATTCCTGGCCGGGGAACGTGCGGGAACTGCGCAACGTGATCGAGCGCATCGTTATCATGAATCCGACGACGATTCGATTCGAGCGCAAACACTTGCCGCCGCTAGTTCATCGCGATGGAACGCGGCGCGCCGCCGGCAACGACTTTTCTACCCTGCACCAAGCACGGGCGGCTTACGAGCGCGATTATATTTTAAAAAAACTGGACGAGAATCATGGCAACGTGACCCGCACGGCGGAAGTGCTAGGCCTCGAACGTAGTCACCTCTATCGCAAAATGAAGACGCTGGGCATTGCCGCCAAGGAATAGGCTTCGCTTCTCAAGCCTCTAGCGCTTGATCATGTGGATCTCAGTGCCGTTCTTGAGGAACTTCACTTCGTCCATGAGTTGGGTAATCAGGTAAACGCCACGACCGTGGCCGGAAAAGAGATTCTCGCCGACCACCGGGCTTGGAATGGCAGCGGGATCGAAGCCGTCTCCCGGATCGCGCACCACGATCAGCAGGCTCCGGTTTGCATCGCAGGCCACATCGCATTCAACGATTTTCGTGGCGTCCGATTTGGCTCCGTGCACAACCGCGTTGGCCAGGGCCTCTGAAAGCGCGAGCTCGATCTCCGATTCTTTTCCGGTGGCGCAATCTTTGGCGCGGATGCACTCCATGACTCGCTGCACGACGGAATCCACAGCCGCTTTATCGGCAGCTAGCGTGACCTGGAGCTTGAAGAGTAGCTTGTCAGCCAGAAAGTCGAAGGTCGTTTCAGAATTGGGGGACATTAATTGAGGATCGTTTCCGATGGCGGTTGCAGCCTTATGCCATGCGATTCTACAGACGAAGCGGCGAACCGGCAACGTGAAAAGCAGTCGCACAAAACCAGGGTAACGTTCGCAGTGTCAAGTTCTTTCGGCATGGGTTAGCAATTCCAGTTGGCGACGCCAGTCGAGTTCGTCGATAAACGAGCGCGATTCCCGCCAATCCGGGCTCACTTTCACAAACAACTCGAGAAACACGCGAGTGCCGACCATTTTTTCGATTTGCAGACGCGCAGCCGTGCCGATTTTTTTTAGCATCTGCGCCTGCTTGCCGATCAGTATCCGTTTCTGGCCTTCCCGCTCGCAGTAAATCGCCGCCGCAATTCGCGTGAGCTTTTCGCCCTCCTCGAACTGTTCGACCAGCACTGTCGTCGCATATGGAACCTCTTCGCTGGTCTCGGTTAACACCTGTTCGCGGATAATCTCGGCCACCATGAAACGCGTCGGTTGATCGGTGACTTGATCGTCTGGGAAATAGCGTGGCCCTTCAGGCAAGTCGCCAATTATCTTTTTTATTAAGACGTCTAACCCTTCGGGCTTGCGAGCCGAAATTGGAATGATTTCTTTGAATGCGTGCAGCTTGCGGTATCCATCAATGATGGGCAGCAGCTTATCTTTCTGGCTCCGTAACAAATCGATTTTGTTGAGCAGCAGGAAAACCGGCGTGCGGGATTTCTTCGCCATCTCGAGGACAGACTCGTCAACTCGATCAAATTTCCGAGTCACGTCAACAATCAGCAAGAGCAGGTCGCAGCCGTCCAGCGCTTCGCGCACCTCAGACATCATCTTCCGACCCAGTGAAGTGTCCGGCTTATGCACGCCCGGGGTGTCGATGAGTACGATTTGGCCCGCCGCCTTTTTTTTCTCCTTGGGAATTTGGATAATTCCCAGGATGCGGTTGCGCGTGGTCTGAGGCTTGGGGCTGACAATGGCCAGCCTTTGGCCCACCAGGGCGTTCAGCAAGGTGGACTTGCCGGCGTTAGGACGGCCGAGTATGCAAACGAATCCAGAGTGAAAGGACATAATAATTGAGAAACTGGGTAATTTTAAATTTAGTAATTTAGGAACTTGGAAGTCGAGCCAATTTACTAATTTACTCAATGTCTAAATCAATCTCATTTGTTTCGGCTCGACTGCCGAAATTCTAACTCGTTGCACTCGCCGCTCGGTCGACTCCAGCACTTCGAAGCGCAGACCGTCTTCTTCGATCACTTCGCCCTTTTGCGGAATGCGGCCCGCCAACTCACTCACTAATCCCGCCACCGTGGCCGATTCTTTGCCTTCGGGGCGCGCACCCAGCAACTGATCCAACCGGTCGACATCCATGTTCCCGGGGACGATATAGGAGTGATCGTTCTCGCGCACGACTTCAGCTTTCTCGTGTTCGTCGGCGATCTCACCTACGATCTCTTCGATCAGATCCTCGATCGTGACCACTCCGGCCACTCCGCCGTATTCATCGACCACAATCGCCATACGGATATTGTGCTTTTGCATTTCGCGCAAAAGTTCGCTTCCCAGCTTACTCTCAGGCACAAAATACACATCTTTACGCATAATCGTGTCCACGGTTCGCGTGTGCGCCTCGGTATCCGGCACCTGCAGAACATCCTGTGCGTAAAGGATTCCTTTAATGTTGTGGATTGTTCCTTCGAAAACCGGGACTCTGGAAAACGGCTTTGTGCGCAGCAACTCGATGAACTGTTCGACGGTGGTATTGGTAGGGACGGCGACGATTTCGGGCCGCGGCTTCATCGCTTCGCGCACCGTCTTCTCGCCGAATTCCACGACCGACTGAATCATGTCGCGGTTGCTCTCGTCCAGGATTCCTTCCTCCTGACCAGCTTCAATCAGCGCATCCACGGCTTCCGCCTGAGTTTCGGGTTGTTCATCCGAGTGGCCTTTGGTCAGAGCCGCTACTGACTGTAAAAAACCCAACACCAGAGTCACAGGCAAAGCCAGATAGATCAGGATGCGCAACAAAAGAGTCCATCGGATGAGCCATTGCCCCTTCGTCCGTGAGAAAAAAACGAAGGGTAAGAACCGGTTACAGATTACGACAGTCAGGACTAAAGTCAGCGTAGCTTGCAGAATTTCGTAAATGCTCCAGGCGCGGTCCCGGAATACGGTGAACCCAACCAGCATGGCAATGGCAGCCGTGGACAATTGAGTCAGCACCGCCATCGACAGCGCCGCGCGGGAGCGACTCACATGCAGCCTGGGCTCAATGTTGTGCTCAAATGCGTCGATATTGTCCTGGAACTCGCGCGAAAGGAACTTGCCAATCTCGGTGTAGAGCCGGTCGACATAAGAGACCAGGGTCAGCAGCCCGAGCAACATCAGCAGCACGATGGCGATGACGAAATTCATTTCGATGCCCGCGTGGCGCGAGATTTGTTTTCGCGGCCTTCCCGCTTCCTTCTTTCGATCAATCCTATGGGCAATTCGAGCGAGCGCCGCAAACGTTGCTCCTTGCGCTCCATCTGCCCATTGTCTTGCTCGTGATCGTAGCCGGCCAGGTGAAGCACGGCATGCAGAGTAAGAATTCGGATTTCGTCGGCAGCGGTGTGCCCAAGCCGACGCGCATTACGAGCTGCAATCTCCGCTGAGATGGCGACATCCCCGGCGAATCCCCGCATTAGCCCGGGCATCGCGGGGAACGATAGCACATCCGTTGGCTTATTCTTCCCGCGGAAGCGACGGTTCAATCCCTGCAACTCACGACTGCTGGTCACCAGAACGCTGACGGATCCTCGAAGCCCGGCCGCTCGGCGGGCGCGCGTCAAAAACTTCGCCAGCGCCGCCTCGCTCAAACCGGCAACTCTTTCTTGAATGATGACCAAACCCTCTCCATGCGAACTCGTCCAAATAAACGGGAGGGCCATAAACCGCAGCCCTCCCAGCCGATCGCGTCCGTTTTATTCCTGAACGTCTGCTTCCGCAGGCATCGTGATGTTCTTTTGCGGAGGCGCCTTGTCCGCCCCATTGCTTTTGCCATTTATATTGCTTTTCGGTTCAAGCAAAGACAGTTGTTGTTCCGCCAATTTGTTTTTGTGCTCATCGTAAGCCCGGATGATACGCTGCACCAAATGATGGCGCACAACATCGCCTTCGTCGAAGTGAACAAACGTCAGTCCTTCGACCCGCTTCAGAATGTCGACCGCTTCGAGCAGTCCGCTGCGGCGCGCATTGGGCAGATCAATTTGAGTTACGTCGCCGGTGATCACCGCCTTGGAATTAAATCCGAGGCGAGTCACGAACATCTTCATCTGCTCCGAGGTAGTGTTCTGCGCTTCGTCCAGGATCACGAATGAGTCATTCAATGTGCGTCCGCGCATGAATGCAATCGGGGCAATTTCAATGACATTCTTCTCCAGATAGCGATCCACCTTTTCGGGATCGAGCATGTCGTAAAGCGCGTCGTAAAGCGGCCGCAGATACGGATCAATCTTGTCCTGCAACGTGCCCGGAAGGAATCCCAGGCGCTCGCCGGCTTCGACCGCTGGGCGCGCGAGGATGATTCGATTCACTCTCTTGGCAAGAAGCGCGGAGATTCCCATCGCTACAGCCAGGTAAGTCTTGCCTGTACCGGCTGGGCCGATACCGAAAACCATGTCGTGGCTTTCGATGGCTTCGACGTACCGTTTCTGATTCAAGCTCTTGGGCTGCACCGTGCGGCGTCCGAAGGAGCGCTGCCGCCCAGCTTCAGCCAGACCGCGCAGGCTAGCTTTTGGGTCTGCCATGAGGACTCGCAGCATGCTGTTCAAATCGCCGTTATTAAAGGCGTGTCCGGCGCGTTGGAGGTGGTCGTAGTCGGCAAAGACTTGCTCAGCACGGGCAACGTCGCGGGCTGCCCCTTCGAGTTCGATCGAGTTGGATCGCAGGTCGATGTTGATGTTCAGACCGTCTTCCAACACATGCAGGTTTTCATCCCTGGTACCGAACAGGGTTTCAATGTGAGGAGTAATCTCGATGCTCTTCTTCATTCAGTTTTGGCGGATCCCTCCGGCGACGGCTAGCTTTTGTGCGCTTAGATGGCGCCGCAGCGACACAGGCACACTCGTACCGGTCTCAGCGACAACAAAATTCTTCTCTCTGCAAGTGGAACCAACCGGAATGCTCGCTCCCGAGGTGCAAGCTACTACCATTGAGCTAAGGGTACGCCGGGGGTCGGATGAGAGTCAATGGCGGCCGTAGACTCTGTGGGGACGGGGCTTCGACCGGTCTGACCAGTGAGAGGACCCCGCCGTCATAGATCCCGCCCGCGTGCCATCCATTTGACCAGTCACGACTTACTCCCGTAGAATAAAGATTCGCCACCACGCGAAGTATCCTTGCTGAGCCAAGCCGGGAAAAACTATAAGGTAAAGGTAACCGAACATGGCCAATCATTTTTCGGCGCTGAAGCGCGCCCGTCAGACTGAGAAACGCACTGCGCGTAACCGCGCCAACACTTCCCGCCTGCGCAGCTCTCTGCGCGATTTGCGTGAGTCGCTCGCCAAAGGCGATCAGAAAGCAGCCGATCAGGTTTTTCGCGAAACCGTCTCTGCCCTCGATAAGGCAGTTCAAAAGGGTGTGCTGCACGAAAATACCGCATCGCGCTACAAATCGCGATTGAATGTGCGCTTGAACGCGGTGGGCAAGAAGTAGCTCGGGCTCGGCAATGCCCGCTGGACAGCCGGGGGCGGCCGTCCCCACGTGATCTAAACGGGCAGTTCTTCCTGCATCCAACCGGCCTCTGGTTTCGGCTCGGACGTCAGATCCAGCACCAATTTCTCCAGCATCATTCGTTTACTCGGTGGATTCGAACGCAATGCCAAATCCGTTTTCGCCACCAACCGGATGGCACGCGTTAGCTCTCGTTTCGACTTGTAGCGTCGAGCCTGCTTGATGATGTCATCGGCGGCAAAGGGAGGCACGCGGAAACCCTGCCACAACGCGGCCCACAACATACGCTGGTCGCGCACGTTTCGCTCCAGAATCACCAGCATCTGGCGAAAGGTCTTGGCTAGCATGTAAAGATGCCCAATCGCGGCCTCGTCGCCTTCGCCCGTAGTCAGAATTGCGTCCAACATTTCCAGCGCGCGAACCCGGTCTTTCGCGGAGATCGCATCGGTCAGTTCGTACAACGATCTTTGTTTCGCAGCCAGAACCATGGTCTCGACATCGCCCAGCGTGATGTGTTTCTTCTCGCCCACGTACAGGATGAGTTTCTCGAGTTCATTCGAAACCATCATCATGTCGCCACCGAGAGCATCTACCAGTTCGCGCGCGGCTTCGGGGTCGATCTTGACGTCTCGCGTGGCGCCGTATTCGCCAATCCAGCGCACCGCTTCGCTCTCTTCGACTCGCGCCAGTTCGACGATGGCGCAATACTGCCCCAGCGTTTCGCGAATGCGCTCGTACCGTTCCTTGTCGGTCAATTCCATGCGGCGAGGGTCAGCGGGAATGCTGATATGGTCGGCAACGAAAATCAATACCGCGGCGGGATTCGGGTCTTTGCAGTACTGCTCGATAGCGGCCAGTTTCTCTTCATTGGACCCCCGGCCGAAAAGATTCTTGACCCCGCGAACAAAGAAAACTTGAAACGGCGCCATTAACGAAGGCGTACGCGCACGATCAAGAACCTCGACCAGATCAGTTTCCGCGAGATCAAACTCGAACAGGCTGAAGTCTCGCAGATCGGGTGGGACCAAATGTTCGAGAATCGCTTCCCGGCAACGCTTACGAAAGAAGACCTCCGCCCCCACAAACACGTAGGCCGGCCGCAGCTTGCGGGCTTGCACCTCGGACACAAAGCGGTCGGCCTGGGCGAAGGCTCGCATCAGAACCCCTCCAGAATATTCGACACCAGGCTTTGCGCAAAGTCGCGCGACAGCCGTTGGAATGCCGGCGTGTCTTCTTCGAAAAAACTGTTTACGTCGCGTGGTACCTCGTACTGCTCACGAAAGAGATACGAAGGATTCTCGTAGAACGCCTTTCCCTGCTTATCGACTAACGCCACTTTCATGGAGACCACGACCATCACGCTCGCGGCGCGTCCAGTCTGCGAATCATAGGTCAGAGGCGTGGTGTAGGTGGCAAGAACTGTCCCGTGCAGCACCGCATCAGCATCGTCATTGACCTGGTTGACCACGTGGTAATGGGTTCGCGTGATGAACTCTTTAATCACGGCAGTGGTCAACATCTGCTCAATCTTGAAGGTTTGAGTCTGGTTCACGAATGCCGGAATCGCAAGCGTCCGAATATTGTCAGGAATGGTGACGGTGTGACCGGCAGTGTGATAGCCGCATCCTGTGCCGAGAACGCTCAGCAGCACGAGCAAGGCCGCCGCACGGCTCATTGAATCTTGCCCCGGGGGCGGGTTGCGGCCATGGTTTCCGCGCATTCAACCGCGGTAGTCGCGGCGATGCGAAGATTGTCGGACGCGGCCCACAGCCACACGGCATTCGGCTGGCTCGCATCCGGCGCGATCGATACTTGGATATCGGCTTGTCCCGCAGCGTTCACGTTTGAGGGAGCTTCCTCGGCTGCAAGCGCGAGTTTGACATGCTCACCAACAAGGGCTCGCGAAATGCTCTCGACATCGGCCGTCTGTTCCAGTTCGACGTGGATCGCAAAAGCGTGCCCGTGAAAAATCGGAGCCTGCACCAACAGCACCGAGGGCAGCGGAGCATCCTTGCCTGCGATTCGCCGATAATGCTTCAGCACCCGGCTCTCCAACGTTGCCAGCGCCGGCATCGAATGTTCGCCGTAACGGGCTACCATGTTGAAGGCCACCTGCGTATCGAAGATATTCTTGGGCAATTGCTGAAACGAGAGCAGGTTTACAGTCTGCTCGTGCAATTCGTCCATACCCTTCTGCCCGTGTTCGGATGCAGGCTCGAACACCGTAGCTATTGCATGCCTCACCGGCCCGGCCTTCTGCACGCGCAATAACAGCAGCGCCAGCACGACCGCCGCAGGATCGGCCACCACTGCCGGGCCAGGCTGTAACTCAGGAATCAAAGACTGCCCCAACTGCCGTTCGATCCACGGCGACCGCACCACGGCGTCCGGCTCACCTTCGAGAGCGAAAGAGAGGTCGATGATGGCGCTGCCCGCATTATGCGCCGTCTTCCAGTTCTTGTTCGTGGATTCCGCGTCGGAAGCAAAGAAAGTAAAATCGATATTTTGGAACTGTTCGGTGCGTACATTCTGAATGAAGGTGACTTCGTCTCCCACGGATTCCAGCTTCCCGAGCGACTCATCGTCGTCCAATAGCTTGACATCGATCGACGGGAAATTGCGATCGTTGAGCACGTCTGCAACTTCCTTGCCCTTGAGGGAAGCCGCGCCGACGATGGCGAGGCGATAAAAATTGCCTCCGCGCACGGTTTCCGGATGCGATACCGGAGCGGGCTTTAGATTCGAACTCATGAAGTCTGCGAGGCCTCTTTGTATTGCGGAGGAGACGGGTTGCGCTTGCGCCGGAAAATCCATTGCAGGCGCCAGAAGACCCCGGAAAACATGTAGCTCAGCGCGATTATAAAAAGGACCCACTGCGAGAATACCCAGACCGCGGCGAACAGCAGCCCCAGCAAAATAACCAACTGGAACGGCTGCCGGGCGCGGAAGTCAATGTCCTTGAAACTGTAAAAGCGCCACGTGCTTACCATGAGATATCCCGCAGCCACGATGATGAGCATCCAAGTGATGCAACTCCACAGCGAAGAAATTGGTTCTCCACCGGAGAAGTGCACAACTGCCGCGATGACTCCCGCTCCGGCTGGAATCGGCATTCCCACAAAGTATTTTTTTCCTGGCCGGCCCGGGTTTGAAGGTTGCGGATTCAACGCTATGTTGAAGCGCGCTAGGCGGCTGGCTCCGGCCATCAAGAACAGAAAACTCGAGATGGAGCCGAGTTGAATCATCTTGCCGGTCAACTCGCTGGACCCCAAGAAAACTGGCAACTGCCGGAATCCCCACATCCATGCCAGCAGCGCCGGAGCAACTCCAAATGTGATGACGTCTGCCAGCGAATCCAACTCCCGCCCGAAATCACTACTGGTGTGGGTCATCCGGGCGATGCGGCCGTCGAGACCATCAAATAAAACGGCGAAGCCAATTGCTTTGGCAGCAAAATCAAAATGCCAGGGTTCCGTCGCGGTGGCGTGAGTAACCTGCAGAATCGCGTAGTAACCCATGGCAATATTCGCTGCAGTGAAAAGGGACGGCAAAATGTACAAGCCCTTGCGCAATCGTCCCGAGGGCCGGTCTTCCCTACGCCGCCTTGGAATCACCCGAAGTTCTGGCTCCATCACTTTGCTCCCTGCCGAGCTTTTCCGGCACTGCCAGCCGCGAGAGTTGGCTCCGCGTGCAGATGAGCCAGCACACTTGATCCGCCTTTTACACGATCCCCCACTTTAACTTTGAGGGCTGCAGAGGCGTCCAGCAAAACATCCACTCGCGAGCCGAACTTGATCAGGCCCACACGTTCACCGCGCTCCACTCGGTCGCCGATCCTCTTGTTGAAGACAATTCTGCGTGCCAGAAGACCCGCGATCTGCTTAAAGACCACGGTCTGCCCCTCGCCTTCAACGGTCACCACGTTCTGCTCGTTTAGCTCCGCCGAGGCCGCATTCATGGCGTTGACGAATTTTCCCTTGTGATACTGGACGTCACGAACGATGCCGCTGATGGGAGAGCGATTCACGTGCACGTCAAAAACGCTCAAAAATATGCTGATGCGAAGGCGCGCCTCGCCATTCGAAATCAGCGGGGAGATGTCCGTCACTTTCCCATCCGCAGGCGATACAAGTGCCCCCGCGTCGCCCGGGATGGAACGGTTGGGATCGCGAAAAAACCATAAGAAGAATACGGTGAGCAACACGGGCGGCAACGTCCAGATCGGACCGGCAAGCCACCCGAGCAGTGCGGCCGCAGCCAAAAGCGCGAAGGCGTAATAGTAGGCGTCGCGAACCATGTTCGGAGATAAAAGAGATTATAGTTCAGACGCGGAGCGCATCTTACTTTTTCATGTTAAATGCAAATAAAAAAGGCGCTTACGCGCGCCTTGGATGGAGACAGATAAACCCTCCTGCGGCTAAGCCGCACAAGATTGGAGCTAGGATTAGGCGACTTGGTTCTGGGGCTGTCGCCGATACTGCCGCTCAATACTTTCCATCTGATCTTTCAGACGGAGTTTTAGCTTCTTGAGTCGTACTTCTTCCAATTTTTCGTCGTCAGTCAGATAGCGCTTTTCAGTGAGTGAATCAAGACGTTTTTCGTAGAGCGTATGCTCCATCGCCAGTTTTCGAAATTCATCGTGACTGGCGAAGAGCTGGTCCCTAGAAGTTAGCATCCAGCAGACCTCCTAACCGGGTTTTCAGAGTTCAACTTACCACACGACCTTGCAGGCTTCAACGTGAAATCTCGCGCGAGTATCCCTTGAGTTCTCAGCAATTTCGAGATATCTGCACCGGATGTGGTGCAATTATCAGGCGAAGTCCAAGCGATAAAAAATGGCATCTTCTTCCGGGTCGCGATAGTAACGCCTGCGGCGGCCACTCTCGATGAAGACCCATTTCTCATACAGCCGACGGGCTGCCAGGTTCGATTCGCGAACCTCCAGGAATACGGCCCGTGCGCCTCGGCCTCGTGCCAAGTCAAGAAATTCTCCGAGCAGACGGGTGCCCAGCCCACGGCTGCGAATGGGCTCCGCGACCGCGATGTTTTCGATTTCCCACTCTTCGCCTATTGCTCTGCCAACAATAAAGCCTTGCACGCCAGATTGTTCCTCTACGACGAGAAACTGCCTGAGCGGCGCTCTGGCGAATGCGGCTTCATACTGTTCGGTGGTCCAGTGCGCTGCGCTCGCAGCCCGACGCTCCAAGGATATCAGCGCGGGAATGTCTTCTGGTGTGGCTCGGCGAATGGGCATTTGGAAGACCGATGTCTCGCCCGGCTCGTTTAGGCTATCCTCCCTTCACAAAAAGTTCCGCTTCCGAGCGTCCTATATAGTTCGCTTCGAGCGCCTCTGGGGAAACAGTTTCTCCGGAGATAATCTTTCTCCATCCGAGTTGTGCGATCCTATTGCTGCGCGGCCGCTCGACTTCGAGCACGTGTAATCTCTTGTCTCTGGCCGCTTCGGCGAGAGTTCTGTCCGCCGTGACGATCACTGCGCCGTTTGCTGACTCCAACCATTCCGGTCGTGTCAGCAGGCGTTCACGAATCAGATGCGTTCCCGCAATTCCCACTTGATACTCGCCCATAAAGATCTCGTTTCGCCCGGCATCGAGGGCAGCCACAACTCTTCCCTCCAACTTGCTTGCACTTGCGATCGCTTCCAACAAAGAGACAGCGGCAATCGGTTTTGCGAGCACCTCTGCAAGTCCCTTGATGACCGCCAGCCCAATACGCAACCCTGTAAACGATCCTGGCCCTGAAACCACGGCGAAGGCACCGATTTCCGCTTTGCCAAATCCGTGCCTGGCGAGCAAGGCCGCGATTTGCGGAACCAACTCGGCAGAGAATGTGCCTCCCGAAAGCGCTGCGACTTCGATAACTTCACAGGCGTCATCCGGCCCGCATCGCGCGAGCGCGATGCTGCCGTCCCTGCCGGAAGTATCAATCGCGAGAAGAAGCATGAATAAAACTTGTGTGTTCAGATCTGCGGAAATCCGTGGCCGCCTTGATCAGTGGCTGGCTTCCACCAACTCCAGCAACACCCCTCCGGCGCTCGATGGATGCACGAACACGTAACGATGGCCACCCGCGCCGATCTTGATTTCGTTCGAGACCAGTCTTACACCGTCTGTCTTCAGGCGTTCGACGACTGCCTCTAAGTCAGGCACGCGCAGACAGACGTGATGCAGCCCTTCGCCACGTTTGGCGATGAATTTCGCGACCGTCGAGGTGTCGGACGTCGCCTCCATTAACTCGAGACGGCTTTCTCCGACAGGCAGCATCGCCACTCGCACCTGCTCGCCTTCGACCACTTCTTCCGCAGACGCAGCCAGTCCGAGCTTCTCATAGATACCCTTCGCCGCCGCCAGCGACTTTACCGCGATGCCGAGATGGTCAATGGTAAACATCGATGTCTTTGTCCGCACGCCAAGTCGTCCTCAAAGCTCACATGGTCGTCCTGAGCAACGCGAAGCATCTCTGCACTCTGCTCGCGGCACCAACTCCGCGCTATCCCTTTCCCATCTTGCCCACAATCTCTTCCACCAGCGTATATGGATCGCGCTTGTGCTCGGCGACATCGGCGGCGTAGCGGGTGACATCCCCATCTTGCATTTGCTCGCGTGCTTTGTCCAGCAACGCGTCGCGTAGCATCTCGATCAACCGTTCCTGCCAGTTTTCAATGCTGTGTTGGAGTACGAGATTTTCTTCTTGAAGATACGCTTCGTAATCCGAAATGGCGGCGACCAAATCACTGATCCCGGTTCCGTCGCTGGCGACGGTTTTCACAATCGGCGGAGTCCAACGATCACTACGAATGGCCAGCGATTGCAAGGCGCGAATCTCACGCTCCACGCGCTCGGCGCCTTCGCGATCACTCTTGTTGATCACAAAAATGTCCGCAATCTCCATGATGCCAGCCTTGATGCTCTGCACATCGTCGCCCATCCCCGGCACCAGAATCACAACTGTGATGTCGGCTAGCCGCACGATATCAACTTCATCCTGCCCAACCCCAACCGTTTCGATCATGATCAAATCGCGTCCGGAAGCGTCTATTACAGTGGTCACATCTGCCGTGGCACGCGCCAACCCGCCCAGGGAACCGCGCGTGGCCATGCTGCGAATGTAAATGCCCGGATCGGAAAAATGATCCTGCATGCGAATGCGATCTCCGAGAATCGCCCCGCCGGTATATGGACTTGTAGGATCAACCGCAATGATCCCGACCGTACGATTCTCTTTGCGATAGTGCTTGGCCAGTTGATCGACCAGCGTGCTCTTGCCCGCACCGGGCGCGCCAGTAAGGCCCAGAATTCGAGCGTGTCCAGTCTGCGGGAATAATGCTTTCAGCAATTCAGACCAACCTGGCAATCGGTTTTCGACGATTGAGATGGTTCGCGCCAAACTCCGCGCATCGCCGGAACGCAAGCGTTCAATCAGGGGTTGGAAGTCGTGGCTCAATCTGTAAGTGTAAA
>Ga0209530_1000756_pt1 | contig 18961 bp, 14 predicted proteins | sample BlaSpr_A8_Ref_O1_FD_187987 | JGI IMG/M metagenome (GOLD analysis project Ga0209530, IMG submission 187987) | Forest soil microbial communities from Thunder Bay, Ontario, Canada - Black Spruce, Ontario site 2_A8_Ref_O1 (SPAdes) (version 2) | ecosystem: Environmental > Terrestrial > Soil > Boreal...
CAGCATCGCGTGCAGCGCAAATACGCCGAAATCCAGCCGCCGAAGCTCCGGCTCGGCGACGATCGATCTCAGCAGAGAGGGCACGGTCTCGGCATCCCGGTGCACGGCGAGCACCGGCGGCCGCGGCACCACGAACTCCGTGATCGCGATTCCAACGAGTGCCAGCCCGACCATGGCCCAAAAGATTCCGGGCACGCCGATGAGACCGGCAAGCACCGGTCCGGCGACCAGCGCGAACATGAATGCGCCGCCGATGGTGATCCCGACGATCGCCATTGCCTGGGTACGACTCTCCTCTCCGGTGAGATCCGCGACCAATGCCAAAATGACGGAGCCGACCGCGCCCGCGCCTTGCAGCACCCGGCCCACGATGACCCCGTCGATCGTCGAGGAAAGCGCCGCTACCGCGCTACCGGCGCCGAACAGGAGCAACCCGAATACGATCATCGGCTTGCGCCCGACCCGGTCGGAAAGCAGGCCGAAAGGTATCTGCAATAGTCCCTGACTCAGCCCATAGATTCCGAGCGCCAGTCCGGTCTTGAAGGCTGTCGCCCCGGTCAATTGCCGCGCATAGTCGGCGAATACCGGATAAATCATGAAGAGGCCGAGAAGCCTCACCGAAAAAACGGCGGCGAGTGAGCCGACCGCTCGCAACTCCTGCTTTTGCATAGTCAACCAGCCCAACCATTCCGACATCTCACCCGGATGAGATCGACGCATACTACAAGAACGAGCGCATGAATGAGTGGCCGGCCGGACACGGATCGAAGAGGACTGCTGCCCAAGGACAGAGGACTGCTCGAGGACAAGCCGTTCTTGTTGAGCCCCCCGCGTTGCTAGGTCTCCAATGGCTCCGGCACAAGAACCGCAGCGCCCTGCAATCGACCCTCGCGCAGGTCGTTCACCGCCTCGTTTGCTCGGTCGAGCGGGTAAACCCTCGTCGAGGTATGGACTTGTGCCTCGCGGGCGACCGGTAAAAAACTCGCCGCATCCTTGCGGGTGAGATTGGCGACGGATACGAGCTGACGCTCCTCCCACAAAATGCTGTACGGAAACGAAGGTATGTCGCTCATATAGATGCCGCCGCACACCACTCGGCCGCCTTTTTTGACCACCCGCAGCGCCGCGGGCACCAGTGCCCCAACCGGAGCAAATATGATTGCAGCATCCAAAGGCTCCGGAGGAGCGTCTTCCGCGGCTCCCGCCCAGACGGCGCCGAGCGAGCGCGCGAACGCTTGAGCGGCAGCGTCACCACGTCGCGTAAAAGCAAATACCCTACGGTTCTGCCAGCGGCATACCTGCGCGATCACGTGAGCCGCCGCCCCGAAGCCGAAGAGACCGATCGTTTCGCCGTTCCCGGCGGCGCTGAGCGAGCGCCAGCCGATCAGTCCCGCACACAACAGCGGTGCCGCTGCGACGGGATCCGCAAACTCGTCCAAGGGAATCGCAAAGGCCGCCTCCGCGATGACGTGAGTTGCAAAGCCGCCATCCCGGCTATAACCGGTGAACTCCGGGGTATCACAAAGATTCTCACGTCCGGAGTTGCAGTACTCGCAGTGCCCACAGGTTTTCGCCAACCAAGGCACCCCGACGCGCTGCCCGACGGCAAACCTCCCGTCAGCCTCTCCCACCGCGTCAACGATACCGACGATCTCGTGCCCTGGGACGATGGGATAGTGAACGTGAGGAAGCTCGCCGTCGATGACATGCAAGTCCGTCCGGCATACCGCGCAGGCCTCGACGCGAATGCGAATTTGCCCCAGGGCAGGCAGCGGATCCGGGCGCTCCTCCCCGGCCAATGGGCCTCCACGGACTCGCAGTACCATTGCACGCATCGTTGACTTAAGTTCGGCGGTCGGTCCGTTTAGTCCTACCGAAGCTCTTTTTTCGCCCTCCGGTTGGAGCAGGGATTCACCGAGCTATATAGCGCCCCGCCCGGCCGGCGCGTCAAGCCATGAAAGTGACGTATTCTTCGCGAAAGACAGCCCCGAGACCTGACCTTGCGTCGCAAAAGACAGGCCACGAGTGGGTCACTTTTCGCGCCGGTATCGGTATACCGATCCTGCTTTCCCCGACACCAATATTGGTATATAGAGGAGAGACAAAAGGGCGGCCATAGGCATGGTCAGCCCTAAGACTACAACGGGGGAATCCATGAAAGGCTCAATGTGCGCTGCGTTTCTGGGCTCTTTAATCGCTGCGGTGGTCTGCGCCGATGCGCCGCTCGACACGAACAGCGATACGGACGTGATCGTCATCCTGCGCGACCAAATACCGGCAGTTCCCGCCACCCGGGACCTGCGCGCCGCGCGCATCGCCGCCCTCGCAACATCGCGCGCACCGATCATGGCCGAGCTGCAACGCGTGCAAGCCCGCAAGATTCGTCCCTTCAACATGATCAACGCAGTGGCCGCTACGGTCTCGAAAACCGAAGCAGCGCAGCTCAGCGCTCATCCACTGGTGCAAGCGGTCGTTCCGGACTCGATCATCCGTTTGCCGAAGTCCCTCCATGCAGCTGCGAGCGCTGTGTCGACCCGCGGCAGCGGTTCAGAAGTGGCGGGCTCGGGCGCACTTTGCAACACACTGGAGCCCGAGGCGCTGCAGCTCACCCACACGGCTTTTCTCGATCCCTCGATTCCGCAGGCTCAGGAGCTGTTGGACGGGCACGGCAATAAAATCAACGGGCAAGGGGTTCGCGTGGCTTTTCTCGCCGACGGGCTGGATCCCACCATTGCAGGCTTCGTGCGTCCGGATGGTACCAGTGCGTTCATAGACTATCAGGACTTCTCCGGGGATCCGGCCGGCACGCCTACCGATGGCGGCGAGGCATTCGGCGATTCCAGCTCGATCGCCGCGCAAGACTATCCCAACGGTAAGCTGCTCACATTCAACCTCGATGCCTTCGTCATCCCGGCGTATCCATTGCCATCGCCATGCAACATCCGAATCCGCGGCATGGCGCCCGGCGCCTCGCTGGTGGGACTAAAAACCTTCTCGAACCTGGGCTATTCGACGACGTCCAGCTTCGTCCAGGCCGTCGAATACGCGGTGCTCAAGGATGACGTCGACGTCATCAACGAATCGTTCTCGAGTTTCTATTATCCGGATAACGACAACGATCCGATTTCTCTCGCCAATAAGGCAGCGGTCGCCGCGGGTGTTACCGTGGTCGGCATCACTTACGACGGCGGACCGACGGGCACCTTCGAATCCTCGGGCACCGACCCGTGGATGATCGCTGTCGGTGCCACCACACAATATCGGCTCTATGCTCAGACCAGCGCACCTGCGGGCTCGCTAACCCCGGGCAGCGCCGGTTATCTCGATGACAATATCTCGCCGCTGAGTTCAGGTGGTTTCGCGCAGACGGGCACGCGTACGGTGGATGTCGTCGCGCCGGGCGACCTCGGCTGGGCGCTGTGCTCGACGAAGCAAGCTCTCTATACCGACTGCTACAACAATCAAGGCGGTCCGACCCCCATTGAAGAGTTCGGCGGCACCAGCGAATCGGCACCCCTCACCTCGGGGGAAGCCGCGCTGATCATCCAGGCCTACCGCAGCACGCATGCGGGCGCGAGCCCATCGCCTGCGCTGGTGAAGCGCATCATCATGAGTACGGCCACCGATCTGGGCGCTCCGGCGGACGAGCAGGGTGCGGGCCTGATCAACTCGCTGGCGGCAGTCCAACTCGCATTGGCGCTCAAGGACGGCAACGGCGGAGCAAGCGGCAAGGGAGGCTTGCTGAGCAATCCGACCTCCACAGGATTCATCGACCAGGAAAATACCGAGGAGAGCGCTGCGTTTTCGATCACCAACTCCGGTAGCGCCAAGCAACGCGTGGTGCCGCATCTGCAGACCCTCGGCCAGCCGTTCGCCGGGGCCACGCTTTCGGTCGAGCTGAATGCCAGCAAAGCACCGCGTTTCTTGGATCCCTACGGCGACGAAAACGCCTATGTCAAGAAAACGTTCACGGTACCGAGCGGAGCGCAATACCTGGACGTTGCGATTGCATTCCAGAGCCCCATCGGCACGACCCCGCTCGTGCAAATGGCGTTGCTCGACCCCTCGGGAAGGCTCGCCAGTTATTCAATTCCGCAAGGCATCGGAAGCGGCTACGGGCGCGTGGACGTCGTGAAGCCCGCCGCCGGCACCTGGACTGCAATCCTATTCACGTTTCCTCCGAGCGTGCTGCCCGCGTTGAGCTACACGGGCCCGGTCCAGCTCACCTGGGCCGCGGCGCGTTACGTCGATTTCGGATCGGTGTCGCCGGCAAGCGCGGAGCTGCAACCCGGCGCAAGCGCCACCTTTACGGCCAAGTTCAACATGCCCGCGGAGCCCGGCGACCTCGCCGCGGCGATCCATTTCGAGTCGCAGGGGGGCGGCGCAAACACCCCGGGTGATATTCCGGTCACGTTGCGCACGTTGATTCCGCTCGGGGCCACCGGAGGGTCGTTCACCGGTACGCTCACGGGCGGCAATGGCCGCGGCGAAAAGAAACCGGGCGCGCCATGCAGCATGGTGGAGAATGCACTGATGCGGCCCGTCCAGTAGCGCGCGTGTCCGTTGCCGCTCCATGGCAGATCGGTAAACCACGGCATGCTGGGAATTCGCACCGGCGGTTTAGTAATCGTCTCCCAGAAATCGCGCAGCCGTTCGACACGCTTCTCCGGCGGATTACCGGCGATGATGGCGCCGTTGATGGCGCCAATCGATGTGCCGCATAGCCAATCGACTCCGATGTTTGCTTCATGGAGAGCATGGTAAACGCCGGCCTGGTATGCGCCCAACGCACCGCCGCCCTGTAACACGAGCGCCACGCGCTCAAACGGCAAGATGCGCGTTGCGCCCTTTACCATGCGTTCGGGGGAAGGTGCCTGATTCATTCACGTCTCCTGCGCAGTCGTAATCATAAGTCTTGCGTGCGCGGATGCTTTCGCGGCCGCCGCCAATCCTTGAAGCTCTCATTTTCCCGCTGATGGTATTGTCGTGTTTGGCGAGAGCCGTTTTCTTTGCCGGCATTTCCCCCTGCGTGCAGGTATGCGCAACGCGCAATCGGCGCAAGTGTTCGCGGCGCGAAACGCATATTTGATCTGCGCGGATATAAATTGATCGGGCAGTCACAAAAATGATTCGGACGCCACAAATGCGCCGGTAATCGGCAACGCACGCGCCGCTTCTTAAACGGAATCCGCTGTATGAAGCCGGCGCAATGTCGTTTCGTGATTAATCACGATGCAGCGAAGCGCGACGCAAATCTTTTAATCCGCCGCGGCGCTTCTTCGCCTCAATGCGCCTTTCACGCGATGCCTTGGTCGGCTTGGTCGGCCGCCGCGGACGCGGCGCAATCGCGGCGCGGCGGATCAACTCCACCAGGCGGGCGAGCGCTTCCACGCGGTTGGCTCGTTGGGTGCGATGGCGCTGAGCGTTAATCACCAAAATTCCATCGCGGGTGAGACGGCTGCCGGCGAGCCGCATGAGACGGCTTCGTACGTCTGCGGGCAGCGACGGCGAGCGGCCTGCGTCAAAACGAAGCTGGACCGCGCTGGAAACCTTGTTGACGTTCTGGCCGCCCGGCCCGGACGCGCGTATGAAGCTCTCTTCGATCTCGCGTTCTTCGATGGCGATGGCGGCGTTAATGCGGATCATGAAAGGCTCATCCCCGCTAAGGCCGGCGGTCGATTATTCCGCGCTGGTGGCAGTGACGCCTTCGGGTTGGCCGACAACGGTGACGAGAAGGCCGCTGTCGAGCAGCCGCTTGGCCACACGCCGCGCGTCGTCGAGCGTCACGGCATTGATCATGTCCGTCCTGCGGCTGAAATAGTCGATGTCGAGGCCGTCAAGCTGCAATTGCACCAACAATGCCGCGATCTTGCTCGAGGTATCGAGATTGAGAGCGAACGAGCCGTTGAGGTGCGCCTTGGCATCGGCCAGCTCTTGTGCCGTCGGTCCGTCGTCCGCCAAGCGCTGGATTTCCTTTTGGATCACGTCGAGGGTTTCGCCGGCGCGATCGGCGCGTGTCGCGGTGCCGCCGAGAAACAAGGCGGTGTGATTGAGCCACACGAGACTGTCATAGACCGAATAGGCAAGCCCGCGCTTCTCACGGACTTCTTGGTAAAGCCGCGAGGAAAACGAGCCGCCGCCGAGAATGTGATTGACGATATAGGCGGCCATGAAATCGGGATCTTTCCGCGCGATCCCCGGACCGCCGAAGTTCACGACGGCCTGCGGCACGTCCAGTTTGACGACAATTCGTTTGCCCAGCCCTTGCGGCGCGGCCGTCGCCACCGCCTTCAGCTCCGGCTGTGCAGGAAGCGCGCCGAATATCCGGTCGAGTGCAGTCTTTACGGTCTCGGCATCGATGTCGCCAACGACGGCGACTTTCAGGTTGCCGCGTGCGAGCACGCGGTGCGTATAGCCGCGAATATCGTCGGCTGTTACCGCCGGAACGCTATCCAGCGTCCCCGCGACCGGACGACCGTAGGGATGGCCGGGAAATGCGGCTTGCCACCAGCGTTGACTGGCGATTTCGTTCGGGCTGGTCGCGGCGCGGCGCAACAGCGAAACGACTTGTCCGCGAATGATCTCGACATCGGCGGCGTCAAAGCGCGGCGCGTTGAGCGAAAGCCGCAAGTCCTCGAACGCTTCGTCGCGATTTTCCGAAAGCGTCCGGAGCGACCCGCGTAACGTGTCGCGCTCGGCCTGGAAGCTCAACTCAATCGCCTTGCGCTCGAGGCGATTGTGAAACGCTTTGGAATCAAATTCGCCGGCGCCTTCGTCAAGAAGCGAAGCGACTAGGTCCGCAGTGCCCCCCTTACCCGAAGGATCCTGCGCGGCGCCGCCGGTGAAGGCAAAGTCGATGGCGATCAACGGAACCGCCGGCTCACGTACCAGCCATGCTTCGATGCCGCCGGGGCTGACCACGCGTTCGATGGTCGTGGCGAATGCCGGCGTGGTGACAAGCAGCGCGACCGCGACGGAAAGGGCAACGCGGCGTGTCGAGCTTCGGCGTTTCCGCAACGCGAAACGCACGCGCGCACGCCCGATGAGGTTATTCACGTGTGCTTTTCCTCCGCCTGTACGGCGCGAACAAGGTAGCCGGTTACCGAGGCACGGCTGTCGAGCCAAGTCCGCGCCGCGTCGCGCACCGCCTCTGCGCTCAGGGCGCGAATGTCTTCGGGCCAATGGCGCACCATTTCGACCGTTTCCCCGGTCGACAGCGCCGCGCCATACTGGCGGGCGAGCATCGCCTGATTGTCCTGCGCATAGACGGTGTCGGCGATGAGCCGGTTCTTGGCAAGGTTCAATTCGTCTGCGGTTACACCGTGTTCGCGGATATCCGCGACAACGACATCGATCGCGGCCTCGACGTCGTGCAAGGTCTTGCCTGATCCCGGCGTGGCGTAGACTCCGAACTTGCCGTAGTCGAGCGCGGTCGCCGAATAGAAGGCGCCGGCGCTTACGGCAACGCCCTGCTCGACGACCAGAGATCGATAGAGGCGGCTGTTCTCTCCACCGCCAAGGATATGCGCCAAAACTTCGAGCGCTTCGCTCGCGCCGTGCTTGGCGCTGGTTCGCGACGGAACGAGATAGGCGCGGCTTAGGCTCGGCTGTTCGACCCGCGCATCGGCAAGGGTGACGGTGCGCGACGCGTCCTGCACCGGCTCCAGCGGGCGCCGGCGCGGCGCGATTTCGGCGCGTGGCGCAATCTTGCCGTAGGTATCGGCCGCATCCTCCCTGACCTCCGCGGCGGTCACGTCGCCCGCGACAACCACGATCGCGTTGTTCGGGGTATAGAAGCGCCGATAGAACGCCAGCGCCTCGTCGCGCGTGAGTTGTTCGATCTCGGGCCGCCAGCCAATCACTGGACGGCCATACGGATGATTGAGGTAAAGCGCCGCATCAATTTGCTCGGCCAAGCGGCTGTTCGGATTGTTGGCGACCCGCATATTCTGCTCTTCGAGCACGACGTTAAGTTCGGGGCGCACGACTTCGTCGGTAAGCACCAGCCCGGTGATCCGGTCGGCCTCCAGCGCCATCATTTCCTTGAGATGCTCGCGCGGAACCCGCTGAAAGAAGCCGGTATAATCGCTTGAGGTGAATGCATTTTCCTGGCCGCCGATATCGGCCACGGTTTGCGAGAAACGATTTCCGGGATTCTGCGCGGTTCCTTTGAACATCAGGTGTTCAAGAAAATGCGCCAGCCCCGATTTGCCCGGGATCTCGTCGGCAGCGCCGACTTTGTACCAAATCATATGGGTGACTACTGGAGCGCGATGATCAGGCAACACCACGACTTCGAGACCGTTCGCAAGTTTAAAGGATGTGACGCTCGGTTCGTCCGCGGCAAGTGCAGCAGTGCACGCCGCGCCGAGCAAGAAAAACACGAGCATTAGGCTTTTGGCCACGAACCGATCTCCAATCCTGAACAATGTGACGCGGCGGTACTCGCGCGCGCATCAAACTCTTACACGGCGATCCCGCCTGTCCGAAAGGCGCGGCGGCGCCATTCCCGCCCAGAACGTGTTACTGCGGCGCTAGCACGATCGGCGCGCCCGGTTGGCTTGGCGGCGCCCCCGGCTGAGGAGCTGCCGGTTGGGGCGCCGTCTGCTGAGGCGTCGGCTGCGGATTCTGATCGGCGCCTTGCTTGCCGGTTTGCACGGTCGTGCCGTCGCCGGCAACTTTCTTTGCGGGTTTCTTTTCGGGGCTTATGCCATAAGGCTGTTCCGGCGAAGGTACCCGGTAACCCGCTGGAGGATCGGTCAAATTCTGACGCACCGGTTCGCCGGGAAAACTGGCATATTCCTCGCGGCTAAACCAGCCCATCGGATTGTACCAGGGCTTCTTTTGGAACTGCGGATTTGCCGTCTGCACGGCCGTGTCGGGCACGACCCCGGGCTTATTCACAGTACGTTTGCGCGGTTTTCTTGCATCGACCGGCCAATCGGCGGAAGGCGCACTGGACAGGGTTCCCGGCGGCGGCAGCTCGCGGGTCCGCGGCACGACCAGCGGCGAACGCTCGGTATAGTCGATCTCGGCTTCCGAGCCCGGAGGCTTCCTCAAGCCGAGCCGCGTCAGCATCCTGTTCCAGGCATTCTCATCGATGGTAATGTCGTTATTATCCGCCGCGCGCAGCAGCGAAACATCGAAGGCCACGAAGGAAGTGGCCAGAACGACGGCCAAAGCCGCGCGGGCGGCCTTGTGCCGCACGCTCGTCCCGCGGCTTCCTACATGGCCGCCACTTCGATCCTGCTGCATGTCCTCACCCGAGGCGCCGGTACGCCGAAGCATGGCTACTGCTTCGTCGTTGTACCCCCGATCAGGGCGCTTTTACGGCGCGCCCCTGGCGAAGCGAATCATACAACAGACCGGCGACCCCGGCCACGATAGCCAGATCGGCCAAATTGAAGACATACCAGCGAAAACTGAAGTCCGCGGTCTCAAAGTGAAACAACACGAAATCCATCACTCCGGGCCAGTGCAACCGGTCGATCGCGTTGCCGACCGCACCGCCGATAATGAGGCCGAGCCCCACTGCGGTGAGCCTGGAGGACGCGCGTGCGAGCCAGATCCACAACAGCACCACCGCCGCGATCTTAAACGCCAGCAACGCCCAAGCGCCGAATAGTCCGCGCTGCGGAAACAGGCCGTAGCTGATGCCGGTGTTCCAGGTGAGCACAAAATCGACGAACGGCGTTACCGCCACGCGAAAGCGATCGGGCAGATCGAAATCGTACAGCAACCAGAATTTCGATGCCTGATCGGCCAGGCCAGTCGCCACGGCGACGGCAAGTCCGAGCAGGCTTTGCGCCCCCCACGCGTAGGCGCGGGCCGCACGCCGGTGCGCGACCTCCATCATCTCTTATGCCTTCATTCCGCCGCGCGGCGCAGCGCTTCCCACTCACGCAAAGCTTGGGCGTCGCGGGGAGTTACATCGGGATATTGCGGATCTGATCCGACCGCCGGCGAAATCTTCCACGAGCGGGCGCATTTGCGGCCTTCGGCGCGGCGCGGATCGACGGCAACATTCGGCACGTCGTCGAGCCGAAATGCCGACGGCGGTCCTTCGCCTTCCACCAAGGTCGCCTGTGAGGTGATGCACAATTCGGCAAGGTCGGCATCGACCGCGACCGCAAACAGTTCCGGATCGCCGACATAAACGATGGGTGCTGCTTCAAGCGCTGAGCCGATGCGCTTTGCCGCCCTTTCCATTTCCAGCGCCCCGGTGACGACGCGGCGCAGATTGCGCAGCTTTTTCCAGCGCTCGGCCAAAGCCTCGTCGCGCCAGGACGAAGGGACTGCCGGGAAGGATTCCAGATGCACGGATTGCGCGGCGGGCTCCCGCGCAAGCCACGCCTCTTCGGCGGTAAAGCACAGAAGCGGCGCCAGCCAAGTCACCGTGCAATCGAACAAATGATCGAGCACGGTCAGGCACGATTTACGCGTCACCGAGGAATAGGGATCGCAGTACAGCGCATCCTTGCGGATGTCGAAATAGAACGCGGAAAGGTCGGAGGTCATGAACGCGTTGAGCGCGGCAAAGATGCGCTTGTAATCGAAATCGGCATAGGCGCCGCGGACCAGCGGATCGAGCTCGGCAAGGCGGTGCAGCATCAGGCGTTCGAGCTCCGGCATGACGTCATAGCCGACCCGATCCGCCGGCTCGAAATGCGCGAGGTTGCCGAGCATCCAGCGCAACGTGTTGCGGAGCTTGCGATAAGTGTCGACCGTGGTCTTGAGGATTTCAGGACCGATGCGCAGGTCGTCGGCATAATCGGCGGCGCAAACCCACATGCGCAGGATATCGGCGCCGGATTGTTTGATGACGTCTTGCGGCGCCGTGACATTGCCGAGCGACTTGGACATTTTGTGCCCGGCTTCGTCGAGCACAAAGCCGTGGGTCAGCACCGCGTCAAACGGCGCGCGGCCGCGCGTGCCGCAGGATTCGAGCAGCGACGACTGAAACCAGCCGCGATGCTGGTCCGAACCCTCGAGATACATCACCGCCTCGTCGCCACCATCGATCTTGCGCTTGATATGAGCGAGCGCCGGAAAATGTTTTTCGTCTTCAAGCACGAAAGCGTGCGTCGAGCCGGAATCGAACCAGACGTCGAGAATGTCGTCGACTTTCTTCCAGTCCTCGTTGGCAAGCTTGCCGAGAAAGCGCTCGCGCGCGCCCGGCGCGTACCACGCATCGGCGCCTTCCGCGTCGAAGGCATCGATGATCGCCTCATTGACAGCGGGATCGTCGAGAATTTCGACTGAGCCGTCCTGCTTTTCTTTGATGAACAAAGCGATCGGCACGCCCCAGGCGCGCTGGCGCGAAATCACCCAATCGGGGCGGGATTCGATCATGCCATTAATGCGCCGTTCGCCCTGCTCCGGCACCCAGCGCGTTTGTTGGATCGCCGCGAGCGCAAGCTGCCGCAATGTGCGGCCATGATTGGCGCTGCCGCTCAACAACGCGATGGGATGGTCCATGGCGATGAACCATTGCGGCGTGTTGCGAAAAATCACCGGCTTCTTCGATCGCCAGGAATGCGGGTATTGATGCTTCAGACGCCCGCGCGCGATCAGCATGCCGGCGTCGATCAAGGCCTTGATCACCGCCTCGTTGGCGTCACCCTTTTCGCCCTTGTCGGTGAGCACGCGCTTGCCGGTGAAACCGGGCGCATGTTCGGTGAAGCGGCCGTCGGCATCGACGGTATAGGGAATGGCGGTATTGATGCCGCGCGCCGCAAGCTTCGACGCGTTGGCGGTCCAAACGTCGAAATCCTCGCGCCCATGCCCCGGCGCGGTATGGACGAAGCCGGTCCCCGTCTCTTCGGTGACGTGATCGCCCGCAAGCAAAGGCACCGGGAACGCGTAGCCGTCGTTGAATGTCTTGAGCGGATGCTGACAAACAAGATTTGCCAGCTCATCGGTTTTAATGCCCCTGATCCTTTTGTACGCCGTAACCCGAGCCTGCCGGAGCACGTCGAGCGCCAGCTTGTCCGCTAAGATAAAGAAATCGCCGGGCGTCGCCCAATTCTGCGACGGCGCATCGGTGACTTCGTAGAGTCCATATTCAATCCTGGGCGAGTAACTGACGGCGCGATTGCCGGGGATCGTCCACGGTGTCGTTGTCCAGATAACGATCGCGGCGTAGCGCATATCCTTCGCAACCTGTCCGCCCTCGCCGGCCGCACCCGCGACCGGAAACTTCACCCACACGGTATCGCTGACGTAATCCTCGTATTCGATCTCGGCCTCGGCGAGCGCGGTCTTTTCCACGACCGACCACATCACCGGCTTGGAGCCGCGATAGAGCGTGCCGTTGGCGGCGAACTTCATCAGCTCGCGCGCGATCTGCGCCTCGGCGTAGAAGTCCATGGTGGTGTAAGGGTGTGCCCAATCGCCGACAACGCCGAGACGGACGAATTCCTCGCGCTGCACGTCGATCCAATGCTGGGCGAACGCCCGGCACTCTTTGCGGAATTCCACAACTGCCGCGGCGTTGCCGAGATCGGGCTTTGGCTTACCGCGCGCGCGGTAATTTTCTTCCTCGATCTTCCATTCGATCGGCAGGCCGTGGCAGTCCCAACCCGGCACGTAATTGGCGTCGAAGCCCAGCATTTGCTGGCTGCGCGTGACAACGTCCTTGAGGATCTTGTTGAGCGCGTGACCGATATGAATGTTGCCGTTGGCGTAAGGCGGGCCGTCGTGAAGGATAAATCGCGGCCGGCCTTTCGCCGCGGCGCGCAGCCGCCCATACAGGTCGATGCGGCTCCAGCGCGCGAGGATTTCCGGCTCCCTTTGCGGCAGGCCCGCGCGCATCGGGAAATCGGTCTTTGGCAGGAATAGCGTTTCGCTGTAATCGCGCGCTTTTGCCGGCTCCTCGCTCATGACGCGCCTTCTAACAAGCCCATGGCATGGCGCAAGACCTCGCCTATATAATTGCGGCGAGAGGTTGGGCCTTCGACAACATGGAGAAAAGCCATGAATACCGCGTCAACAGCGGCGGCCAGCGGGCGCGAAACCGGCCAGGACGCTCGCGAGGCCGTGCGGGAAGCTCGTAAGGCCGCGGGCGAGCACGCGGGCAACCTCGAACACGATTTGCAGGCTTTGCGCGACGATTTTCGGCGCCTCGCCGATCAACTCGCCGGAATTGTCAGCGACAGCGGCACTGCCGCTTGGCAGCGCGCCAAATCGAGCATCGACGACGCGGTGGCCGGCGCGCAGGACAAAGGGCGCGACGCAGCAAGCGCGGTCCGCGAAGTTTCCGATCATTTTGCCGGCGCGCTCGATGAGTCGCTCAAGACGCGCCCATACACCACGTTGGCGCTGGTCGCCGGTATCGCTTTTCTGTTCGGCGTGACCTGGCGGCGCTGAATTCGGCGCCGCGGCGATCGCGAGATCTCAAATGATCAAGAACTGGCTGCGCGACCTTGCCCTCGCGGTGCAATCGCGAAGTGGGATCACTGCGGGCCTGGTGATTTGGGTCTTTGTTGCCGCGTTCGCGTTATCGACCGCGTTCGTGTTTCTCTGCGTCGCCGCTTATGCCTGGCTGTCGCAAGCATTCGGCGGCATTTACGCCGGCCTGATCGTTGCCGGTTTTTTTATTCTGGTCGCGCTGATCGCTTCGATCGCAGGCGCGGTGACGCGGCGGCGTGCTCGCGAACGCGCGATTTTGCAGCGCGCGGCCCGCGCGCAGGCGAGTTCCTCCTGGCTGCTTGACCCAAAAATTCTGGCGACCGCGATGCAGGCTGGCCGCGCCATCGGCTGGCAGCGAATTGTGCCGCTGGCATTGCTTGGCTTCCTTGCGGCGCAATGGGGCCGCGATCGCGGTCAGGCTCCCGCCGACGAAGCCGATCCCTCGTCCTGATCGAATTGCGATTTAGCTAAACCGGCGGAAAAACGTCGGGGGCGTTCGCCAGAACAGCCCGCGCCTGCGCCGCGTCGTTGTCCATGTTGCGCACCAGCTCATCGACCGAGCTGAAGAGTTTTTCCTCACGGATCCAATCAATGAACACCACGTCGATGTCGCGGCCGTAAAGGTCACCGGAAAAATCGAACAAAAAGACCTCAAGCAGAACTGCGCCGCTGTCGAACATCGGGCGGCGGCCAAAGTTGGCCACGCCGTCGTAGCGGCGGCCGTCGACACCGACGCGCACCGCGTAGACGCCGTGGCGCAACCCGCAACTGGCGTCGAGTTCAAGATTCGCGGTAGGGAAGCCGAGCTCGCGCCCGCGCTTGTCGCCGTGAATGACTTTTCCCGAAACGAACCAGGGAAAGCCGAGCAACACCGCCGCGTCGGTCACGCGTCCCGCAATGAGCGCGTCGCGGATCGGACCGGACGAGACCGGGCGTCCGTCGAGTTCGAACGGAGGCACGATATCGACCGCAAAGCCGTGTTTACGACCTTGCTCGGTGAGGAACGCCGGCGAGCCGGTGCGATCCTTGCCGAAATGGAAGTTGAAGCCGACGATAACCCCGCTGATGGCGAACCTTCCGACCAGGATGTGCGCCACGAAATCTTCCGCGGTCGTCGCGGCCAACGCGGCGTTGAACGTCAGAACGACCGCGCCGTCGAGCCCGGCCCCGGCCAGGAGCCGAAGCTTGGTGGGCTCGTCGGTCAGCCGGAACAAAGGTTCGCCGGGGTGGAAAAAGTCGCGCGGATGCGGCTCGAAGGTCAGTACGCCCGCCGGCCCGCCAAACTCGCTCGCTCTTTCAAGCGCCACCGCAATCACAGCCTGGTGGCCGCGATGAACGCCATCGAAATTGCCCATCGCGAGGACCGCGCCGCGCAGCGCGCCATCGGGCGCAGTATCGCGCACGACGAGGAAGCGTTTCGGCGCCATCTCACTTCACGAGTTGAGGAAACCTGACTGCCGCCAGTGGTCCGATTCTAACATTCGCATCCCTTTTCGGCAGGCTTTTATGCGAATGTTAGAATCAAAGGACCACTAGCAAATATAAAGCTTAGTGGAGCTTTGGATTTGACATTCGCTTCACGAGTTCGCGGCCCGGTGAGTAGCGAATGTCAAATCCGCTCCACTACGTGCCGCCGCGCATTGCTCAAGTCAAGCGGCGCAAGGACAGTAAGCCACGGCACCGGGCATACCACCGAAGCTGAACGTCGGGATTAACCCGCTGTTCAAACCCTCGATGATAGATCGACCGCGGGGGACGAGAGCGGTTTAGTTTCTTGCAGGCGAAGGCGACGGTCGCGCCTCCCCTGGCCCGCGCACTAAGGAGCAGAACCTTGGCGCTTGACCCTTCGCTGCCGGTGCTCGTGGTCGACGACTACGGCACCATGGTTCGAATTATCCGCAATCTTCTGCGCCAGCTCGGCTTCACCGACGTCGATGATGCCGCCGACGGGAGTGCCGCGCTCGCCAAAATGCACGCCAAACGTTATGGCCTGGTGATCTCCGACTGGAACATGGAGCCGATGACCGGGTTCGAGCTCCTGCAGGAAGTGCGGACGGATCCCAACTTGCGGGAAACGCCTTTCATTATGGTGACAGCGGAATCGAAGACCGAAAACGTCATCGCCGCGCGAAAGGCGGGCGTCAACAATTACATCGTCAAGCCCTTCAACGCGCAGACGCTCAAAGCCAAGATCGAGGCCGTGTTTGCCGGCAGCGCGAGCGCTTAGGCCCCGGAGGAACGGCGGCCCGGGTGGCATCGAGCTCAGCGCCGAGCGCTCAGGATCACCATTGAAGTCTGCGCATCACCGCTTTCGGCGCCACGCCGGCGACGCTGAACATTTCCGATAGGCCGGACAATTCGGCCGTCCCGGCTCCGCGGACATCGGCGGCGTGAATGCCCGATACCACGAACAGACAATCAATGCCGAACATGGCCGCGCCCTTAAGATCGGTGCGGATTGAATCGCCGATCGCCAGCACCCGATTGAGCGGCGGCGGCGAGCCGCCGCGAACACGGGCCGCTTGGCCGAGCGCTGCCTCGTAAATCGGCGCATGCGGCTTGCCGCAATAGAGCACCTGACCGCCCATTTCGGCATAGGCATCGGCCAGCGCCCCCGCGCAATAGACGAGAGTTTCGCCGCGCTCGACCACGATGTCGGGATTTGCGCACACCATGAACAATGAGCGCGTGCGCATCGCCGCCAAAAGCGCCTGATAATCGTCAGGGGTTTCGCGCGTATCGTCGAACAAGCCGGAGCAGACCACGTAGTCAGCCGTCTCGGCCGGCGCGAAGCTGATATTAAGGCCGGCGAAAATCGGCAAATCGCGCTCCGGGCCGAGATGGAATATCCGCTGGCTCAAGCGGCTCTCCACGACGCCACGGGTGACGTCGCCCGAGCTTACGATCGCGTCGTAGGCTTCGCGCGGGACCGAAAGCCGATCGAGTATCCGTCCCACCGAAGCGCCCGGCCGCGGCGCGTTGGTAATAAGAATGACCGCCCCGCCCGAGGCGCGAAACCGGCGCAATGCGTCGCAGGCCGACGGGAAAGCTTCCAGGCCGTTATGCACCACGCCCCAGACGTCGCAGAGAAGAACGTCATAGGTACGCCTGAAAGGGGCAAACCGGTCGATGATTTCGGGCAAGTGGTAGTGTCCCGATTCCGAAAGTCGCATGACCAGGCGGCAATCCTATGTGCGAACTTCGGAATCAAAGGAACACTAGCAAACTTATTGCTCTAGTGTGGCTTTGGTTCAGAAGTCCGCATGATGAAGTGCCGGCGAAAATGATGCGGACTTCTGAACCGCCACACTAGGCGCCGATCAGCTAAAGCCCGCCGCGCAACCCGGCGGTACTGTTGCCGTCCGCGGGCGTCCGTCTGTTGGGCGGCGACGGCTCTTTGCCTGGCGCGCCGGCGGCCGTGAGTTCGTTGACTGCGGCTTCAAGTTTGTCCGCGGCCGATTTCGGCTCGGGCACGCTATTGATGGCCGAGGTGTTGACCAGAGCGTCCTGGCGCACCGGCCGCGGCGGGGAGAACAAAAAGCCCTGCCCAAAGCGAACGTCGTAGTCCAGGAGCTCCACCACCCTCGCCTCGCTTTCAACCCGCTCGGCAATAAGGTCGATGCCGAACCGCCCCAGCAGCTCGGAAAAATCGGCGGGATGGATATTGCCGGCGCCGGCAATCCGGCTCAGCAAGAGCTCCGCCGGCACTTTGATGAAACGGAACCCGCGGTCGGTGAGTTCGCGCGGCTCGACGGCGAGATCGGCAAGATTGTCCATGGAAAAGCGAAAACCGCGCGCGGCAAGCGCGGCGAGGCTGTCGTGCTCGGCAGGGCCCATGGCGCGGATTGCGCTTTGGGTGAATTCGAATACTAGCGACGAAGCAATGGCGCGGTTGGCGTCAACGAATTCAAGGAGTTGCGGGAAGCTTGAATCCGTCAAAGTGGTGATAGAAAGATTGCAGAACAAGCCGACGTCGCGGTTCTTCATCAGCAAACGCCGTACCACTTTCACGCAGCGCGATACGGAAAGGCCGTCGAGCCTCGGCAAGATTGAAGCAGCCGCGGCAAACGGCAGAAAATCCGCGGCGGCGACGATTTCCCCGTTGCCGGCATTGAGCCGCGACAGCGCTTCGTAATAGCGCACCTTGCGCTGCGGCAAGGTGACAATGGGCTGGAGGTAGAGGTCGATCTTGTTCGCATCGAGCGCGCCGGCCACGAGCGCGGCGATGCCGTCGCGGTCGAGCCCTCGGAACGCCGCGATCTTTTCGGGCACTAGCGCTTCCACCCGGTTCGCCTTGCCGTTGCTGGCGGCAGGCACGACCGCCGCCGGATCGGGAATCGCGGCGGCGCGCGTCTCGCCCTCCTGCCCGCGAAGGCCAGCGTCGTTGCGTGACACCGATTCGGCGAGGTGCTTAAGGCGCCGGGACAGTTCCTCGACTTCGGCGGCGAGCGGCTGCGTATTGGACAGCGCCCGGTCGATCGCCATCTCGACCTGGTTTTCCACAACGCCGAGGCGGCGATCGAACTCCGCCATCTGCCGGGCGAGGTCGCCCGAGCCGCGGGCAATGTTGGAAACTTGATCGCTAACTTCGGCGCGATCGTGTTTGCGGCCGGCGATCGCGTTGTAAATCGAGAGCCCGCACAGGACGCCGAGGCCGACGAGAGCGGAGTCGGTGACAGAAACTCCGAAGCGGAAATGTAGCGCAGTGCCGATAGATACGGCAATAAGCACCATGCAGAAGGCGATAAAAAAGGCGCTGATGCGCACCATCAATGACCCTGCTCCGCCCGCTCCCGAAGACGCCGAACCGGCGCGATAGACGGAACTTTTTTCGGTCTCCCTGCCGGGAAGAGTGATTCGCGCCCGGGCAATATCAGTGTCCATAAGCGCTGCGCGCCTGCAAGTCCGGCGATGCGTCGCTTTTAAGACATAACGGCCCGGATCACCCGTCCCACTTTCTCGAAGATCTCGGCGATTTGCGCTTCGGTCACAATGAGCGGCGGCGCGATCGCGAGCGTGTCGCCGCTGATACGGATCACGAGGTCCTCGTCGTGGAACGCGCGGTCCATCGCTTCGTAACCCCGCTCACCCGGCGCGCCCGCGCGCGGCGCCAGATCGATCCCGGCGGCGATGCCGACGGCGCGGATGTCGAGCACGCCGGGCAGGCCCTTGAGCGTCATCGCGGCGTCGCCGAACCGCTTTTCCAGCCGTTTGGCGCGCCCGAAAATATCTTCGTCGCGATAGAGATCGAGCGTGGCGATGCCGGCGGCACAAGCGAGCGGGTGAGCCGAGTAGGTGTAGCCGTGGAATAATTCGACGGTGTGCTCCGGCCCTTGCATGAACGCATCGTAGATGGGCTCGCGGGCAATGACGCCGCCCATCGGAACCGCACCCGAGGTGACGCCTTTGGCAAAGCAAAGAAGATCGGGCGTCACGCCGTAGCGCTCGGCGGCGAATACCGCGCCAAGGCGGCCGAAACCGGTAATCACCTCGTCGAAAATCAGGAGGATGCCGTGCTTGTCGCAAATCGCGCGCAGGCGCTGGAGATAAC
>Ga0209530_1000757_pt1 | contig 18955 bp, 17 predicted proteins | sample BlaSpr_A8_Ref_O1_FD_187987 | JGI IMG/M metagenome (GOLD analysis project Ga0209530, IMG submission 187987) | Forest soil microbial communities from Thunder Bay, Ontario, Canada - Black Spruce, Ontario site 2_A8_Ref_O1 (SPAdes) (version 2) | ecosystem: Environmental > Terrestrial > Soil > Boreal...
TCGTCCATCATGTAACTCTGCCGCGGATTGATGGCGAAGATGTTGGTTTCGGATGAGGCGATGGCTGCGGCGGAAAGCTCGCTCAACTTTTTCATTCCGTCGGCGCCCATCGCGGCCATGAACTTTGCACCTTGCTGAAAGCCGGCGTCAACTTCCGACATGGACTTTCGCGGAATGATGACCAGGTAAGCGGGTTGCTCACGGCCGAAAACGTTCTGATACATGGCCCAGTGGGCGTCCGGCACCGTGGCGTACGCTGCCTTTACCAATTTGACCGCTTCGTCCCAATCGGCTTCGTGGCCGGGCTTGATTTGGAAGACTTCAATTTCGAAGTAACGGATGCCGACAAGGCCGCCGGTTTGGTTGAGGCTTTGGTCCGGGCGGTAAACCCAGGAGCTCTGGTCAGAGGAGTCGAGGAGATCGCCGTCAGCGACTTCCGCGCGATCGATCGCCGCGGAGAAGGCGGCATTTTTCTGGTCGTCTAAAGCATCTTTTTCCATCTCTGCGAACGAATCGTAACCGGTAAAGTACAGCGCGCGATGTTTGCCGCTCAAAGAATCCATGGCGATGTAGTACTCGGGCGATTTCGCGTTGCGCATGGCCTTCACGAAAGCGCTTTCGCTCCGATCGTGTGTTGAACCGGACTTGCCGGGTTTCAGGAATTCGCGATCGATGCGAAGCACCGGCGGTGGCGCGTGCATATCTCCGGATTTTTCTTGCGCCGCGGCGACGCCTGCGGTGCCAAGTACGAGACACATTCCCAGCAAAAAACCAGACACTTTTTTCATGAATTTGCCGACCTCCTCGGCAACAACTTGTTTTGAATACCAGATGGAAAATGGGCTGACGTGCTGTCACACGGGACAAGGCGACATTTATTGCTCGTGTGCCGCGCGGAGAGTAGCGAAGAGGGAAAGCGAAGTCAAGAGGCGGGCGCCACGCTACTGAATTGAGTAAGCGCGGCCGCGGCTTGTCCGATCGCAATTCATCAATACACTTTTTCTATGGAGGAAATATGTCACGCGGAGCAGAACACACGACGCGTCAACTGACGGACCAGCAGCTGGCGCAGCAGAACCAGCTCATCTCGCAGTCCAATCAGGAGGGAGGGCAGGACCGGTCGCTCCTGATGCCGACGATTCAAAGCTTGTTGACCAGCACGGGCTACACACCCCAGCAACAGTCTGACATCACGCAGCAAAGTTTGGGCGCGGCGAACACGGCGTATGACGCGCTGCGCGAAAGCGCGGCTAACCATGCGGCTGCCACGAACGATACTGCGGGCTACGGCGACTTGACCGCGCAACTTGGCCGCGAACAGGCGCAAACGGACGCGAGCACGGCGCAGCAGAATCAAATCGCGTTCGCGAATCAGGCGTACAAAGAACAGCAGGCAGGACTCAACGCGCTCACACAGACTTACGGCATCGACACGAATCTCCTCGGCAAAGCCATGGGCGTACCCGCGGAGTTGCTCAACGTGCGGCAGCGCGCGTCGAGCGGATCGTCCGTCGGAGGACTGGGTGGCTTGGTGGGACTGGGCTCCGGCATCGGGTCGCTGTTTGGGTAGAGAATCTGGCGCTGGCGTTCCAGCCGCGGTTTGCCCCCTGATCGAGAAAGTCAAAAAAGCCGGCGAGACGCCCTTCGTTCCTCAGGGCAGGCCAGCGCTACGAAACCCTGCGGGTCGGTGTCGACTGGGTGTCGCGGGGTGTGGCACACTATCCGGCCATGCGCGCGACAAAATTTGAATTTGAGCAGCGCTTCTGGATCATCGGCGCGATCATCTGGCTGGGTTTTTTCCTGTACAGGTTCGATCACGTGAATTTCGCGGTGTGGTTGTTGCATCTGGCCGCGCCATCGATCGATCCCGAAAGCGCGCGCGGAACTGATTTGGGCCGGTTGATTTTCGGCGCCGGCGCAATACTGGTTTTTCTTTCCGCGCTCATTCGCACGTGGGCCACCGCGTATCTCAAGACGGAGGTCGTTCACGACATGGCCCAGCATTCCGAAGGCTTGGTGGCCGACGGGCCGTACCGCTACGTGCGCAATCCGCTGTATCTGGCGAATCTGCCGCTGGCTGCGGGCATCGGGACGATGGCTAGCCGCGCGGGCTGGTTTTTTATGGTCCTGGGGATGTGGCTGTTTGTGTATCGGTTGATTTTCCGCGAGGAAGATGGGCTGCTCCGGACCCAGGGAGAATCTTACCGCGCATATTTGAAGGCGGTGCCGCGGTTTTGGCCTGCGCTGACGCCGCGCGTTCCGTCCGGCGGCGGGCAAGCGCGCTGGGGACAGGCGATTGCCGGAGAAATGTTCATCTGGCTGATGGGCGTCGCGGTGCTGTGCTTTGCCATAACTTTGAGTCTGAAGCTTTCGGGCATCGTACTGATGGCGAGCTTTGCGGTGTACTTCATTGCTGTCTATCTCGTAAAGAAACGCGCAGCCGCGGTTAAGTCCTAAGCGGCAAATTGCTGGTCGCAGCTCCCCAACCCGGTGACGCGCGAAATGCCGTTCCTTCCCGGTGCCGCTCCTTGGTCAAAATTATTCGCATCGTCGATGACCCGTATTGGTGGACTGTGGCGCTCTCGTCCCTGGTGCAACTGGTGATGTTCCTTCGCTGGATCTACCGGCGTATTCGCAACGACGAAATGATGCGCGCGTTTGTGGAGGACATGGCCAAGATTCATTTGCCGCACACGTATGCGCTCCTCGAAAAAATCTGCGCCCGGCAGGGAATTGACGCCTCCGACCGCCCGCCAATCAATTGGATTGATTTGCACAACCACCGCCATTGATATTTCGCCGCATTAAGAGGGAACACGTCAAATGCTGATAATTACGCGTATACTCGCCTTGATTTTGCTCGCTATTGTTTGGACTACGCTAGGTGCGCCGGTGGCGTTTGCGCAGGGGTCGCAGCGCGTGAACGTGGTGCAGGGCGACACGGGGCAGGCCATCGCCGGCGCAAACATATGGGTCTGCACCGGGATGGTGCTGCCTGCTTACACCAGCACGCCCGCATGTTCCCCGACCGCCGCAATTTATTCTGATCCCACGCTGACGACGCCGGTCACGCAGCCGCTCGTGTCGGACGGGCTGGGCAATTACAGTTATTTCGGCGTGGCGGGAACGTACACGGAAGTGATTACGGGGCCGATGATCGCGGGATACACTTCGACCATCGTTCTGCCGTGCGCGCCGAGTTCTCCGACGGCTGGATGCGGAGGCAGCGCCGGAAATCCGGCGTCGCCCTCGGGCTCGATTCAATTTAACAATATTGGAGCGTTCAGCGCTTCGATTCTGAGCCAGGATTCCGGCGCGACGACAATCACCGACACCGGCAACATGAGCGTGCAGGGGGCGCATGCCACGGTAAACACGGCGAGCAACGGCGGGTTCAACCTCAACGTGAACGGCACGGGAAATTTTCTCGGTTTGGTGACCACGCCTGGCGGATTGTCCACGAACGCCGAATCACCAAACAGCGCGTTGAGCGTGCCTACAAAACTCTTCTTCATGGCCGCGGGCTGCAACAATGCAACGGCGGGAAACGGCTGGCAGATTGGGGCGGCGAACGCTCCCACGCCCGCTTGCCAGGGAACGCACACAAGAAAAGGCGTGTTGCAGTTCGCGCGCGGCAACGTGGCGTACATCGAGCTGGAGCTCCCGCTGGACTGGAATTTTGGCGTGAACGTGGATTTGAAAATCGCATTCACGACGACAGACACCACTAATGGCCATTTCACGGCGTGGAGCGTGCAAACCGGATGCAATTCGCTGACCGGCACGTCCACCGACGATCCCGTGCTGAACGCGGCGCAAACGGTTTCGTCCACGGTTGGCAGCACGGCGGTGTCCGGCGCGGAGTATCTTACGCTGCTCACAGCGATGAATACGACGGGCTGCTCGGCGGGGAACAACTTGGTCCTTGCCATCACGCGAAATAATTCCGGGTCGGATACCAACACGGACACCGCCGTGGCCGCCAAATGGGCCGAGCTGACCTTCGGCCGCACGATGAACTCCACGAACCGGTGATCCCCGCGAGTACAACTTCAGTATGAAAGCGGCGGCAAGGGCGGCACTCCAAGAGCACTTGCTACGGAGTGCGGGAGTTTGCTCCCGCTTTCGGCGTGGTAAACGAATACCGATTCCTCAGAAATCTGAAAGCTAACGCGAGCAGCCAACCCAGAATGGTAACTAGCAGTACCGGCTGCCCGATAACCGTCCCGGCCCATGGAAGGTTCCGAACGTCAATACTGGGAGCAAAGAATCTAAAGTCCCAGAGAAACATCGCCCAAGCGACAACTAGCACCGGAAATAATCCACCGAGGCTCGTGAGAAAAGATCTCGCTAATAGGCCGCCCGGTCCATCGTCCCCACCGAGAATCGCGCCTAGAAAAACGACCAGGACAGAAAGTGGCATAAGCCAGGGGAGGGAAATGCCCACCTTATCAAGACCCAAAAGGTAGAGAAAGGTTCCAACCGGAACACCCTCGACGAACAAGCCGAAGACGAACGAACCCAAGAGCGGCCGCCGCACGAACGATCGTAGGCGCTCGAAGATCTGGTTTGGTGAATTATTGCTCGACACTCTGCCGCCTTACAAGGTGTGTTACTAGGCAATTCTAACATCTTATTGACCCACAAGTTCTTTCCCCTGAGGAGGCGCGATGCAATCCTGGCAGAAATTCCTTGACTCGCTGGCCACCAAGGGCGGGAACCTGCTTGTCCTTTTCGTGTGCTTCGCGGGACTGCTCGGCTTGCTGATTCACGTCTTGCATCACGGCGATACCGGGAACGTCAGTATGGTCGTAGTCTCGACGTTTTCCGGATTTTCCGGGGCTTTGATGGCAACGCTGACCGGAAAAGACAGCAAAGCTCAGAGCGAACAGGTTCCACGCGACAAGGCTAACGTGACGATTCCTGGTTTGAGCAGTCCGAACACTTCTTCCGGCACCGCAGTGGCTGGAATTCCCGAATCTGCCGCCGCAGATACGAGCGGTACGCCGAAAATTGATGGGCCTGTTTCGTAATGCAAGCAGCGGCATATAGCGAGCTGAGCACGCTCGATTTGATGAAGCTGTGCGTGTGGCGCGAAGCGCGCGGCGAAGGAATTTTAGGCAAGCGCGGCGTGGCGCAAGTGATTCAGAATCGCGCGAACGACCCTTCGTGGTGGGGACACGACATTCGCTCGGTAATTCTGAAGCCGTGGCAGTTCTCGAGCTTCAACGCGGCAGATCCCAATTCCGAAAAATGGCCAGCGGAAGGCGATCCGTCGTTCCAGGATTGCGCGGAAGTGTGCGAAGCGGTGGCTACGGGGAAGCATGAGGACATCACCAGCGGCGCGACTTCGTATTACGACATCTCCGTTCCGCCGCCGTCGTGGGCCGCGGACGGAAGCAACATGCTCACGCTGGCCGTCGGCCACCTGCGTTTCTACAAACTCGCGCCGGTGATGGTAAGCGACATCGATCTCGGTGTGTAGATCGCCCATTCGAACGAACCTCCCAGCCCGCAGTAAATTCGGCTTCTTAGCGCGGTTTCAAGGAGCTAAAGCGGGTGTACAATGTTGTTCTTCGGACTCGCCTGGGACTCCGGGATTAATTCTCAACCGCAAGGGAACTTGGGATTCTGGAGGAGGCTCGCTTGGAAACCGCCATCGGAGTATTCGCTTCGCGAGAGCGCGCGGAAAACGCGCTGGGATATTTGCTCGAGAACGGCGTTCCGGAGGACGCGATCGTCTATTTGACGCGCTCTGAAACCGAGGCTGTGGCTCTGGGCAAGAAGATCGGCGGCTTTGCCGGCAGTATTGCAGGCGGAGCGGTTGGTTTCGGAGCGGGAATGGCGGCGGCCTCGTGGGCTTTGATTCCCGGCGCCGGGGAAGTTTTCGCCCTCGGCGCGGGCGCAGCAGCGTTGCTCGGACTGCTGGGAAAAAAGGCCGGCGCTGCGGCCGGCGCGAAGCTGACGAAGAATGTTGACGCTGATGTCGTTCGGGACGAACAGTCGGCTGAAGACGCGGAGGTTTTTCTAAGCATCCTGAAAACAGACCGGTCGCTGATCGTGGTCAGGACGGAATCGCACGAAACTGCAAAAACAGCCTGCGTAATATTCGATCGCATGGGTATCGCCGGGACTGCAACGCCGCCGATATTGACTCCGCCGTCGGAAAAAATGCAGGCGGTGACCAGGCCGGCTGGAAACGGCGTCACGGTATTGGAAATGCGCGGAAGAATTATTCTGGGGGCCGGCAATGTGGTACTTCGTGACGCTGTCCAGGATCTGATCGTACGGGGGAATATCCTGGTCCTGCTGGATTTGCGCGAAGTGGAGCACATCGACAGCGCGGGGCTGGGTGAGCTGGTGCGAAGCCACACGTCACTGCGCAAGGCCGGCGGGCAATTGAAACTGTTGAATCCGAGCGCCAAAATTAAAGAGATGCTTCAAATGAGCATGCTGCACAAAGTTTTCGACTTGCAGAACGATGAAGTTAGCGCGATCAAATCTTTTGGCAGATTGTCTAAATCAGGAGCGTCTGCGTAAACTGCCAACGCTGCGTCGCAGCAAATTCACACTGGCGGAATCCTTCTTTTCGCATTTTGGCAGCCCTGCGCGTTTTAAAGCGGATCGACGCAGACAGCCTCTACCACGCTTCTGGGTGATTCATCTAAGGTTTCAATAAATGAGAAAACTTCTTCTGACGGCTGCGATCCTCATTGCGGCGGCTTTCCCTCATTTTACGAAGGCGCAAGGCTGCGACGGTGCGGGGAACTGTTACGTGCGCGCGGCGGCGGGCGGCGCAGGCACGGGCGCGGATTGGACCAATGCGTACACCGGATTCGGAACCGGCACGGGGCAGGTGAATCCTAATTCGCTGACGCGCGGAGTCACGTACTACGTCGCGGGCGGAAGCTACAACACGAGCTCGCGTACGACTTTCACTATCGCCGATTCCGGCACGACGACCGTTACCATCCAAGCGCCCACGATCGCGAATCACGGCACGGCGACCGGATGGTCGAATGCTTATCAGGCCCAGGCGCTTTTTGGCCCGATAGATTCAGAGAGCGATTACCTCATTTGGAACGGCGTGTATCGCGGCTCCGGCACAGGAAACCCCTCGATCGACTGGCGCACGGGATACGGCTTCAAAGTCCTCAACAGCGCCGGCGGGGGCGTGCCCATTAACAGCAGTTGCGGCTTTTTCATCGGGGTGTACCCTGCCACGGACGGAAACAACGATGTCGTGGAATACACGGAAATTCAGGGAAGCGGCAACTTTTTGGGAAACCATGATGACGGCGGCATTTGTGATAACGACGGCCAGAATCCGACCCTTGAGTACAGCTACGTCCACGACACCGGCGGCGGCAACCTGGGCTTTGATGAGGTCGGAACTGTAAATATATTTTACAACTGGTTTCAGAACGACCAATCGACACCCTCGGTCCACGGCGAAGGGTTTGCGCTCCGCGGCCCCATGACGCTGAACGTGGGTTTCAATTATCTGGAGAACGAGGAAGGCACGGCCTATCTCGGAACACCTTGCCCTAACGAAGGCTGCAACTCCGGGCGCGGAGTGTGGAGCTTTTACGGCAATGTGCTCCTCTCCAATCAGAGTGAATTCAACGGGCAGAACTCCACCATTTACAGGATCACTTCGGTTACGCCTTCCGGCAGCAACGCGATCTATACCGGCACGTTTGTGACGCCACCCAACGGGACGCCGGCATCGAGTTTTGTGGGTGGAAAGTTTTGGGTTACAGGCTGCTCGAATTCCGCAAACAATATCGCGGAAGATTTTCCGGTTGTGGCTGTGGCGACTACCCCGACGACCCTGACGCTTCCGAACTCGAGCGCCGTAGCCGCAAGCGGGCAGTCATGCGTCGCGGGGATCCAGGACGGACTGAGCTACGCCATCATGCAGTTTTTCGGTGGGTCAACCGCGAGTAGCTGGACCGCGCTCAATTTCTGGAACAACACCGTCTATCAAATCGGAGGGACGAGCGCAGCTTGCGAGTTGGTGAATGGCGGGGGCGTGGTGAGCACCGCGATCAATTTTCAAAATAACCTGGTGGGCAACTGTTCGGCCAGCAACCCTCCGGGCGCTCCGGGCGGGACAGTGACCTACGATTACAACACCTACTGCGCGGTGGGCTCCACTACGGACACTGGCACGGGGCTTCAGACGCTCGCGACGTGCGCGCTTTTGAATTCGCCGAGCACAAACAACTTCACTTTGGGAATAGATACGGCCGCGTGGACGCCGCTCAGTTCGCCGTACAACGTGGACATCGTAGGGAACACGCGCACGAGCAGCCGGGGAGCATTCCAGTTCGCCGGTGCCGTGACGCTGACGCCAGCCAGCTACACATTCGCGTCCACGGCAGTTGGCAGTACGAGTTCGGATAGCCCAGTAACTTTCACGCTTACAAACAACACAGGCGTGACCGTTATGGGCATCACAATTTCCTTCACTGGCGCTGCCCCCGGAGACTTCACCGATACCACTTCATGTGGCACAACGCTTGCCAGCAGCGCAAGCTGCCAGATTTTCGTAACTTTCACGCCGACCGCAACAGGAACGAGAACTGCCACACTGAGCGTCTCAGATTCAGCCTCGAGCAGTCCGCAGACTTCCAGCCTTTCCGGTACAGCAATTCCTTCGGCGATAAATCCGTCCCCCGCCAATCCCGTCACATTTGGAGTTGCGGTCACGGATCCTTCCATTCCATCCACGGTGAAAAATGAAAAACGCTCTGAGAATCCTTCTGCCTATGGTCTTGATCGCGCCGTTTTGGTTCGCTTCCTGCACCAAGACCGTGCCCGTGACGCCGCCGGCTCCTCCGCCAGTCAATAAAGACTGGCTCATAACCGCGAGCTTCAGCTACAGCTTTACAAACTATATGCAGTGCGGCGCGAGCGCTGCAGGCAACGTTGGTGTCACGTCCGGATGCATCACCGGATTTACCTGGGGCTATCTGAACGCGCAGGGCGTGCAAGTGCCACTGAAAACCAGCCCGGTCTCAGTCTGTTCGGGGTCGACCCAGCCACAAACCTGCACCGACACCGCCAACAGCCAGCTTCCCATCGGCTCGGACACCTTCACGATCGTGGTGAACTACATCGACTCAACAGGCAGGCCACAAATCACTTCGCCCGTAACATCCTCGTCGCCGGTTGTTATTGCCGCCGGCCTCCCGCAAGGTTTCGCCATCTCCACCCAGTAGCCAGAAGCTGAACACCAGCGGGACGCGTTCGTTGACTTGTCACGACGCGCAACCTAAGATGCTCGGCTAATGGCGGACTCACGCCCACTCAGTGGAACGACGGTTTCGCATTACCGCATCGTGGAGAAGCTCGGCGGCGGCGGAATGGGCGTCGTGTACTCCGCCGAGGACACAAAACTCCGCCGCCTGGTCGCGTTGAAATTCCTGCCGGACGATACTGCGAGCGATCCCCATGCCATCGAGCGCTTCCGCCGCGAAGCACGCGCGGCCTCTGCACTGAACCATCCAAATATTTGCATCATTCACGACATTGACGAAGACCGGGGCCAGCATTTCCTGGTAATGGAATTTCTGGAAGGCCAAACGCTGAAGCACCGCATCGCGCAAGGAGCTATCCCGCTGGACGAACTGCTGGAAATCGGGATTCAAGTGTCCACTGCGCTGGACGCTGCGCACGGGAAGGGAATCGTTCACCGCGATATCAAGCCCGCGAACATTTTCCTCGTTCGGCATGGGCAAGCCAAAGTGCTCGATTTCGGCCTAGCCAAGGTTGTGGCGACGCACCGCGTGGTACCCGGCATCACTGTGTCGGCGCTTCCCACTGCGTCCGAGCAAGAGCTGCTGAGTAGCCCCGGCTCGGCGATGGGCACGGTGGCGTATATGTCGCCGGAGCAGGCGCTGGGTGAAGATCTGGACGCTCGCTCGGACCTTTTCTCCTTCGGCGTGGTTCTCTACGAAATGGCCACGGGTGCCATGGCCTTTTATGGCGCAACGTCGGGAGCGATGTTCGACGCGATCTTGCACAAAGATCCAGTAGCACCGGGCCGATTGAACCCGCAGCTTCCGCCGGAACTCGATCGCATAATTCACAAGGCCCTCGAAAAGGACCGCGCGCTTCGCTATCAACACGCTTCCGAACTGCGCGCTGATTTGCAGCGCCTGAAACGAGACAGCACTTCGGGACGCGTCGCGGTTGGCAGCGGCGTGATGCAAACGCCCGTTCTCGAGGGGGCAGCTCGGACGTCTTCGGGTACCATTGCGCCGGCATCGGGCGAAGAGGCCTCAAGCAGTTCCGTTGTGGTGGCGGTTGCAAAGCAGCACAAGCTCGGGCTGACCACCGGGGCATTGATCGCGATCGTGGTCCTGGCGGTGGCGGGGTATGGTTTGTATGCCCTACTTCACCGCGCGGTCCCTGCTCCGTTTCAAGACTTCACCGTCACTCAAGTGACCAATAACGGAAAGTCGGTGGAAGCAGCAATTTCCCCCGACGGCAAATATCTTCTAAGCGTCCTGGAGGACAAAGGCAAACAAAGCCTCTGGCTCCGCCACGTGTTGACCAATAGTGACACCCAAGTGATTCCGCCCGCCGAGGCCTATTACCAGACTCTGACATTTTCTCCGGATGGCAATTACATTTATTTCCGTAAGGCCACAGACAACACGCATACCGGGTTCAACGCATTCCGCGCCCCGGTGCTGGGTGGCACACCGCAGCTCGTTGTGCGAAACATCGACAGCGCGATTAGCTTCTCTCCCGATGGACGAATAGCGTACGCGCGCGGAAATGATCCGGAGCTTGGAAAGTTTCAAGTGCTCATCGCGAACGCGGACGGCACGAACGAAAGGATGTTTTATAGCGGGCCTAGCACGTTTGCTCCGCTATTCGTACCCTGGTCGCCAGACGGCAAACAGATCGCTACACTTAGGCCCGGCCCCGGCGAGCCGATGAGTAACATTGAGTTCCGGGATGTGACGTCCGCCAAAGTGCAGGCGGTTGTACCTTTCAATAAAATTCAGCTCAACGGTCTGGCGTGGATGCCGGACGACCGCGGCCTGGTGGTGAGCTACCAGAACAATGGAACGCCGCTCGCGCGGGCTCAGATCGGGCTGCTCTCCACGAGAGCAACCGATTTCCGCCCCATCACCAAGGACACGAATAGCTATCGGACACTGACACTTTCCGCCGACGGAAAGGCGCTGGCCGCCATCCAAGAAAAAGCCACAAGGACGCTGTACGTGTTGCCGGCCGGCGGATTCTCCGGAATCCCTCCGGCGCCGGCCTTGGCGCAGCTCAAAGACTCTTTCGTCTTTAACTGGGCGTCAAACGGGGACCTGTACTTTGCCGACGGCGGCACTTTGCTGCGAATCTCACCAGACGGCGCGAGCAAGACGACCATAGTTAGTGACCCTGGCGCTGTAATAGCGGCGGCGATCGCGTGTCCGAATGGATCCGACGTGATACTCCAATGGGACGGCCACTCCGCTGCCAAGATCAACGTTTGGCGCATGTCTCCCGACGGCTCCAACCTGAAGCAACTCACCTATGGCAGCGCAGACCTTTCCGCAAAGTGCATGCCGGACGGAAAGTGGGTGTATTACGAAGACTGGGTCAACTCTCAGATTATGCGCGTGCCCATAAACGGTGGAACCCCTGAGATTGTGCCGGGAACGATCGTCGCGCGCACTATTTTTTCTTCGCCGGGCTTCGGTACTTCGGCGGATGGGAAGTGGCTTGCGATCCTTCTTAGCCAGATCGAGTCGAACGGCTCCGGCACCAATAAAATTGCGCTGATTCCACTCGATGCCGGACCGAATCCACCCGTGAGGTTGCTCGACCCCGATCCGAGGGTTGCCTTGAATCCGCAATTCACCCCCGATGGAAGCGCTATCGTGTATCCCATTCGTGAAAACGGAGTGGACAATCTGTGGCTCCAGCCGCTCGACGGTTCCCGCGGCCGCGAAATCACCGCCTTCGAAACGGATCTGATCCAGGCCTTCCATTTCTCCCCCGACGGTAAGAGCCTCGGCGTTTTCCGTGAGCACGACGAATCCGATGTCGTGCTTCTGCACGATACCGGCGGATCACCGCGCTGATGTAAGTCAAGCTATCGGAACGATCCACCGCTCGGTTCTTGGCTGAGCTTCTCCATCGGTTCACATCAGAAGGGAATTCCTCCGCATCATGCATGCCTGTCTGAATCCTCAATTTAACGAAACCCATTCGTTCGCACGCAGTTCAATCCAGGAGAAAATCGAAATGAAAACCCTACGTAAAGCAGCAGACGCAGTACTGATTGGAATTCTTTGCGGCTCGCTGGTAATAAGCACAGTTACGCTCGGCGGCTGCAATTCAACGCAAGTGGAAGCAGACATTCAAAAAGTTGTCGCGCTGCTTCCGACCGCCGTGCAGATCGCCGGCAGCATCCTGAACATCGTTGCCGCCGCGGAAGGGAACTCGGCCCCCAGCGCTTCTGTTCTCGCAACGGTGAAAAACGCTTCCGGGCAAGTTCAGGCGGACCTCACCTTGGCGAATAGTCTGGTCGCGCAGTATCAAACCGACTTGGCCTCGGCTCCCGCCGGCGTCCTAGGACAGATCGACGCGGCTGTCGCGGACGCGCAGCAAAACATCGGCGCAATCCTCAGCGCCGTTCACGTTGCAAACGCCACAGTGGTTGCCGCAGTGAATTCCGCAGTCGCCAGTGTGCAGACCGTAATCCTCGCGCTCATCGCTGTGTTGCCGGCACCCGCGCCTGCCGCACTTTTTCCCAAGCTGAGCGCTTCTCTGCAGGCAGCGGGCATCCAGCCGGGAACTGTGAAGGTTGCGATTCCTACTCCCCACGCATTCGCCAAATCGTTCAATACCGACGCGCGCATCGTGGCCATCCAGCAAGCCTATCCCACCGCACCGATCAAAGTTCCCGTCCCGCACGTTCGCATTTTCGGCGTACCCCTACCGTAGAGACCCGAATACCTCTGCGGACAAAACGGAGAACAGACGATGACTCTGCCGATTTCACCGAATGGCCGAAGATACGGTGCACTCAAAAGCAAACCGGACGCCAGGGATTACGGCATGGCTTCGCTTTCGCTGCCGAAAGTGATTCCTTCCGTGATCGACCTCACCGAATGGTGCGGACAAGTTCGCGACCAGGGCGATCTGGGGGCTTGCACCGCCTTCGCCGGCACCGCGATGTCGGAATTTCTGTGGCGCAGATACAAAAACCAGGAACTCGTTTTCAGCCCGCTCTATCTGTACTACCAGGAGCGCGCCTTGGACGGCGACCGCAACAAAGGCGATACCGGATCTACGGGACGCACTTGCGTAAAAGCGCTGAACCAATTTGGCGTCTGCCTCGAAGCGGACGATCCTTACAACCCGACCGCCTTTGCGAATCCCCCCAGCAGCGGGGAATCGCAGGAGGCGCTGTTGTATCGCTCCGGCGCGTACCACGCCATCACTAACGTCCAGGACATGAAAGCGTGCCTCGCCTCGGGCTACGGCTTCATCGCTGGATTCAACGTGTTCAGTTCCTTCGAGTCTGACGCAACAGCCGGGAGCGGATTGATGCCCGTGCCAAATCAGCAGATAGAAACGAAACTAGGCGGTCATGAGGTGTTTCTCTGCGGCTACGACGATGCGATGGAATGCCCCGGCGCGTCCCTCGGCGCCTTCAAGGTCCAAAATAGCTGGGGAACTACGTGGGGGCAGTCCGGTTTCTTCTGGTTCCCCTATCAATGCGCCGCGGACTCCTCCATACTGATCGACGCCTTCATCCAGCATTTCGGCAAGCCCTGGTAATAAGCCCCGGTAATAGGCTCCGGTAATGAGCCCCGGAAGAGCTACCTCTTAAGGCCTACCCAACTCGAGACTCTTCGTTCGAAGGAGCCGTCGCATCCGCCCGGGCGTACGACACGGGCAGCGAAGCTATTCTGGCGATCGGATTACTCCGTTGCTCGAAAGCATCCGCCCTCGAGAGTAGTTTCACCGGCCGTCGATAGTAGCTTTAGGAGACCGCTGCGAACAGAGGCCAGCAGCAATGCGCACAGAAGTAGCCCGGTTTGAAGTTTGTATCTCTAAACAGCGTCTTAGACGATGCGGTAGAGTCACACCACCAACACGGCATAAATTACGTTAATCCTGCCGAACAATGTAATCGGCGGCATCCGCTGATTCGCGGAGCGATGGTATTGCTCCGACTGCGACGTCTAGTCGGCCCCGTGCCCACAAACTGCGTCTCTTGCACGCCCGTTTTCAGCTTGAGCCCGAATATCGCAAATACCCATTGACACCGCCTCTCAATTAGCGGTACAACCACCCTAGCGGTACAGTGCGAGAATGGATATTATGTTGTTTAACGAGGGCCGGGGGGCAAGTGAAGGCGGGGCTGGCGGTGTGATGGGCCAAGGCGCAGGGCTATTTGGTCGTTGATTTGTGGGGCGGCGAGGCGAGTTCGTACTTTATGTACTGCTCTAGCGCGGCCTTATCGCCGCCTACTAGCATGCGTCCATTGACGAAAACGGTGGGGGTGCTCGAGATGTTTAGGGCCTCGCCGTCTGCGCGATTTGCCTCGACGGCGTTCTTGGCCTCAGGCGAGGACATGCATTCTTTGAAGGCTTGCGTGTCGAGTCCGGCTTTTGAGGCGAACGCCGTAAGCTTATCCCAGACGTTTTCTGGCGAGATCAAATCCTGATTCTCGAAGATGGAGTCATGGAGCGTCCAAAATGCTGCGGGCGATTGCATATAGGCACAACGGGCTCCAATGGCTGCAGATTCGGTCCAAGGGTGGATTTGTGTGAGGGGAAAATCCTTGAAGACCACGCGGACCTGGGGATACTGCGTCTCGATGGTTTTCAGGGTGTGGGATAGCTCGCGGCAATGGGGACACTCAAAATCGCTGAACTCGATGATGGTGACAGGGGCGTCCGCGGGACCTTGCGTAGGGTTACCTTCGATGTTTAGGTGCGCGAGGTTGTCAGCGAAAGGGTTGGAAGACATGTCATACATGTCGCCGCGGAGAAATATTTTTCCGTCCTTACTAACGTAAACCGTTCCGGTATCGGTGTGATCGTTAATGGTGACGTTGATGGGGACAACATAGAAGTACGGCGATACGGACGGGGACATCGGTCCCAGGCGTACTTTGAATTCCGGCCCCCAGGTGAACAGGTTACGCACAAAGGCCTCAGTTGATTGAAGGATTTGAGTCTGGTCGGATGATGGCGCGGGCGCCGGTGCCGGAGGTGTCTGCGCGAAACCGGAGACTGCTGAGATTAGAATGGCAACGAGAGTTACAAAACAAAATCGAAGAAGTGTTTTCATATGCTTCCTTATAGATAGAATCTGAACGCAAAGACTCCGCTTTGACTTCGCGAATATATACCACCAAAGACAAAGGATTGTAGTTCTTCGCGAGCGAAGGCCCAAAAGAGAAGTCCGCCGGTAGTTCTGGGTAAGGGCTAAGGTCTCCCCGAGGATTGCTTGCCGGCCAGCTGCCAACTCTGCCCTAAACGGAGAATTTCTGTGCGAGCGGGAAACGGCGACCTACGCTGAAGGCCTTTGAGGTGATTTTCAAACCTGGCGGGGCCTGTTTGCGCTTGTATTCGTTTTGATCCACGCGCAGAGCTACACCACGGACGAGGTCAAGCGGGAATCCGTAATGGTCTGCAATTTCCTCGGGGCTGCGCAGGTCCTCAACATAGGCCTTGAGGATACGGTCCAGGACATCATAGTCCGGCAGGGTGTCTGAATCCTTCTGGTTGGGCCGCAACTCGGCAGAAGGCGCCTTGGTGAGGGTCTCGTGAGGGATCAGTGCCCTCTTGCGGTTCACAAATTTCGCGAGCTCGTAGACCATGGACTTTGGCACGTCGGAAATCACCGCCAGGCCGCCGGCCATGTCCCCGTAAAGCGTGCAATATCCAACGGCCATCTCGGATTTATTCCCCGTGCTTAGGACCATCGAACCGAACTTGTTCGAAAGTGCCATCAACAGATTTCCGCGAATGCGCGCCTGGATGTTTTCCTCGGTTACGTCCTCGCGCGTGCCAGTGAACGCAGGCGCGAGAGTCTTGCGATAGCTATCAAAGGTCTCATTGATCGGCAGGACGAGGAACTTGATGCCAAGGTTCTCGGCGAGCCGGCGCGCGTCACGCATGCTGTTTTCCGAAGAATACGGGCTGGGCATGGCGACACCGAGCACGTTTTCATGACCCAAGGCGTCGGTGGCTATGGCAGCGACGAGGGCCGAATCCACTCCACCACTCAAGCCGACCACGACTTGCCGGAATCCACATTTGCGAACGTAATCGCGCGTGCCGATTACGAGTGCCCGGAAAGCAGTTTCAAGTTCATCTTCCACCAACGGGCGGATGTCGCCTTCACCGGTGACGCTGTTGAAGAGAACGAGGTCTTCTTCGAACGATTTCGCGCGGGCTGCGACGCGGCCGTCGGGCATGAAGGCAACGCTGGAGCCGTCGAAAATCAGGCTATCATTGCCGCCAACCTGGTTTACGTAAACAACGGGCACACGATATTCCTTGGCGATTGCTTGCAGCATGTCGTGGCGCAGAGAACGCTTGTCAATCGTGTAGGGCGAAGAGGAGAGATTCAAAAGCAGGGTACTTCCCTTCCCCACGATTTCGGCAATGGGGTCGCGATCGTAGAGCCGCTGATTCCAGAAGCTTTTGTCGTTCCAAGCATCCTCGCAAATGGTGACCCCGAGTTTTTCTGTGTCGAAGGGAAAAACGTGCTGGGTATGAGCGGGCTGAAAATAGCGCGACTCGTCAAACACATCGTACGTGGGCAACAGCATTTTGCGCTGTTCGAACAGGATTTTGCCGTTGGCGATCAGAGCGGCGCAATTGGCCACGGGCTTCCCGGTGTTGTCTTGCGCTCCGCCGACGTAACCGACGAGCGATGGCAAAGGAATTTTCTTGGCGAGGCGAAGGAGTTCCTTCTGATTGAGTTCGTCGAATGCGGGGCGCTCGCTCAAGTCCTGAGGCGGGTAGCCGCAAAGGCAGAGTTCGGAGAAGAGGGCTAATTCGGCTCCGCGAGATTGGGCTTGGTGCGCCATCTCAAGAATACGGGCTGAATTGCCTTCGAAATCGCCGACAGTGGGATTGAACTGGGCCAGAGCGATAATCATAGTTCAGCACTAAGCATACGAGGCGAAAACAAGCTTTTCAATGGCGTGCGGCGAGCGTGGCGCTTTCCGGGGATGGCTGGTCATTACAAGCACGAAGAGAAGCGGACGCCCCGGCAAAAAAGGGACGTCCGCGGTGACGTTAGACGCTGAAGGAACTGCCGCAACCGCAAGTGCTCTTCACGTTCGGGTTGTTAAACTTGAAGCCCGAACCTTCGATCGTTTCAATGTAGTCGATCTGAACGCCTTCGAGATACATCTCGCTCATTTGATCGACGAGAACTTTTAGTCCTTCAAACTCATAGACATTGTCGCTGTTCTCGTTGACTTGATTCTCGAAAGCCATGTGGTAGCTGAAGCCAGAGCAGCCCCCGCCGACCACGGCCACGCGCAAGCCGGCCGGTGCGGGAGTCTGCTGCTGAAGAATCTCTTTAACTTTTGTGACTGCCACTGGTGTAAGTTGAACCATTGCTTAGTCCTCCAAAGATTTCGCACGAACAAATCATGCGTTACGATTCCAAGGTCATTATATCAGATTCCGTCATCCGCCGATTAGATTCCGCAGGATGTTGATTTAAGAGCACACCTTCGAAGACAGGGCAAGGATCTCCAATGGCCCAATATCCTGGAAGGTGTACCCGTAACCGGCCAGTATCTCCAGGCAAGCCTTCTTCAGATCGTCTGCATGCAAGGAGAGAAATATGGTGGGCTTGGCTGCGGCCAGGAGAGAAGTCGCTCCTTGCAAGACGCCCACTTCGGCGCCTTCCACGTCGATCTTCATGACGTTCGGCAGCGGGTAGCCCTGTAGCGCATCCAGCCTCGTTACTTTGACTTCCACGGGACCGTCGGGCGCGAGGTGTCCTAGGCCGGACCCTGTGCGGGTCTCGAAATGCGCGCTGCCCTCGCGATCGCTGACTGCAAGTTCCAGCACTTGAACGTTCGAGCACCGGTTCAATTCGATGTGCCGGTAGAGCCGGGCTAGATTTGGCGGAGAAGGTTCGAAGGCCAGTACGCGCCCCTCGGTACGGACGAGCTTCGAAGCCAGCAATGCGTAGTATCCGAAATGTGCGCCAATGTCGTAAACCACGTCTCCCGGCTTTACCACTTTGCAGAAGAGGGCGGTTTGCGCAGGCTCATATGTGCCGAAGAAGAAGCTGGAACGCGTGGCTAACAGCCAGCGATAACCTTTGAGCGGGCCGGCGAAGATTGGTAGGACGGCCCAGTTGAGTTTTGCCCGCATGGTCGTGCACCTTACCATATCCTTTCGAACTTGCTTCAGCCGACTCACCCCTCGGTAACGCATCTGTTAGGCACCTGAACCGCGCGACACTGTGGACTTGGCAGCGCATAGCCACCTAAAATAAGCACTCTACGATGAAACACACCATCACATTAATTCCCGGAGACGGGATCGGACCGGAAGTATCGCGGGCGGTGAAACAGATACTCGCGGCGGCCGGACTGGAAATAGAGTGGGAAGAAATTGCCTCGCGCGCAGAAATTGAGCGGCGCGGCATTGACTTCATGCATGCAGGCGTTCTTGAGTCCATTCGCAAGAACCGCGTGGCGCTGAAGGGACCCATGGAGACTGCGGTCGGCACCGGCGCTCCGAGTATCAATGTTGGGTTGCGCAAGGCGCTCGATCTTTACGCCAATCTCCGTCCGGTGAAGAACCTCGAGGGAGTGCAATCGCGCTTTCAAAACGTGGATATAGTTTTGATTCGAGAAAACACAGAAGATTTGTACGCCGGGCTGGAGCATACGGTGGTTCCGGGGGTGGTCGAGAGCCTTAAAATCATCACGGAACGC
>Ga0209530_1000758_pt1 | contig 18936 bp, 17 predicted proteins | sample BlaSpr_A8_Ref_O1_FD_187987 | JGI IMG/M metagenome (GOLD analysis project Ga0209530, IMG submission 187987) | Forest soil microbial communities from Thunder Bay, Ontario, Canada - Black Spruce, Ontario site 2_A8_Ref_O1 (SPAdes) (version 2) | ecosystem: Environmental > Terrestrial > Soil > Boreal...
AGGTCACGAACTGATGATGGTCCTCTTCATAGCGAATGACCAGCGTGAGAAGGATCCCGTCTTGAAGATCTGGCCAAGTCATGCAGCGATCTTATGCTCATGAGCGGAACTCGACATGGCTCTTCGGTGCCAGTCGGCGGTTACGTACGTTCATCTGACCTTTGCGTTCGCCGATCCTGCATGGGCGCCTTTACTGCTTGTTCGCAGCCTTTTTGGGCGCCGCTTTGGACCTCTTCTTCGGCTTGCGTTCCCGGCCACCGATCAGAGTCAAAGCATCCTCGGCATTGAATGGGAATTGGCGGACGGACGACTGACCGGTTGTGCTTAACGTGATATCCACGCGGCGATCGCTGGCAAGAACAATTGTCCGCAGGTTTCTGAGAGTCCTTTTACGCTCCTCTGCGCTCAGCTGAGGATCGTTCTCGACCGCATCCTTCACTGCGGCTTCATCCAGACTGTGTTGGGTGCCAAACGCCTGGGTCTCAATATTGGTTTCGGCGACGCCCTGTTCGACCAGAAAGTTCTTGACCCGGTCGACACGGCGCTCGGAGAGTTTCTGATTGTATTGAGCGCGGCCTCGCGGGTCGGCGTGGCCCTCCAGGATCAGGTGCACTCCAGGCTTAGTTTCGAGATACTGCTTGAAGTCCGCCGCCAGCAAAACGAGAATTCCCCGCTGACTGACGACTAGTCCGCCGTCGCGTTTAGTGACCGACGGCATAGCCGGCGGGAAGTATATGCTGTGTAGGGCGAGCCGAGCTTCCACTACTTCGATTGGCGCAGGCGGGTTCTCCACCGTGACTTCGGTGGAAGCCCGGGTCTTCAGCCCACGCGAGTCGGTGCAGGTGGCGCTCACGTCGATTACCCCCGGCGACGCTTCAGCGGTGTCAAGCGTGGCTGAACTGCCGGCGCCGGAAACGGTTCCAGCAACTGACGTCCAGGCAGAGACAGTAGCCGGAACTCCGTCAGGGCTGGCGCAGTTGGCCGACAAATTCACGGTTCCACCCGCAGCAACGCTCATCGGGTTGGCCGTGATTGATACAGCCGGTGGATGTTTCGGCGGCAGCGGCTTCACTATGAAATCGGCGGAGCAGATCGCTTCGTTGTTCTTCTTTTCTTTGGCGTCGGTGACGCGCACAGAGACGGTATAGTCTCCGGGGGCAGCGTTTGTGGTGCCGACCTGTACGGTCGCGTCTTTCCCGATGACTTTACCCCCTCGGATGCTGGGGGTCCAGAGATAGGCGAGAGTATGCTTGGGATTGAAGTTGCTGACCGTGACGGTTGCTGTGACGGGATCGCCAACCAGCACTTCACTCGGGTGTACGGCACAGGTGGCGGCCGGGGGATACGATTGGTCCGAGCCGCCGAGATGCGGCCATTGATAGGCGGATGCAAAACTCGAAAGCAACGGCATTGCGAGAGCTAGCAATATGCATGTAACGATGCAGCTTTTATTTGCGTTAAATCTGGCCGACATTTTTGGACTTATACCTCAGCCCGGAAAATCCGCTCCATCCTCCAAGAATGGCATCCGCCGCATTCATAATCAACAGTTTGATTTACATTCTGAAGAACGATCCATTCACTATTGAGGTTCGGCGACATTCCACGAAGTCTGGCTGGAGATAAAACGCGACCTCCTACGGAAGACGAACATCTAAGCATCAAAAGCGCAGGCGATCATGCGCGGCCCGGGGCATAAAACTCTACCAGATAGAGATCATGGCGAAACCAATATTACTGAGCGTGGATGACGACTCCGACGTGTTGCGGACGATTGAACGCGACCTGCGGTCGCAGTATGGCGCCGAATACCGCGTGATCGGAAGCGATTCTCCGGCGCGAGCCCTCGACCTTCTGAAGCAATTGAAGATTCGCAACGATAACGTGGCACTGCTGCTGGCGGACCAGCGTATGCCGGTTATGGACGGAGTGGAGTTTCTACAGGAAGGGATGCGCATTTTCCCCGGAGCAAAGCGTGCATTGCTGACCGCCTACGCTGACACCAGCGCGGCGATCAGCGCTATCAACCAGGCTAATATTAACTACTTTTTCCTCAAGCCGTGGGATCCGCCGGCGGAACACCTGTATCCGCAGCTGGATGACTTGCTGGATGATTGGCAAGCCTCGTATCGTCCCACGTTCGAGGGAATTCGCGTGCTGGGTACACGCTGGTCGCCGCGCTCGTATGAGCTGCGAGACTTTCTCGCACGAAACCACGTTCCTTATCAGTGGATCGATGTCGAGGTCTCGGCCAACGACCCGGACACCAAGCGCCTGGTGGAGGCTTTGGGGCCGGAGGCGGCTCAGCTCCCGGTGGTGCTTTTTCCGGATGGGACAAAACTTCTGGAAAGCATACCGGCCGACGTGGCGCAAAAGGTAGGATTGCGGACGCGCGCCCAAACCGATTTTTACGATCTGGCCATAGTAGGTGGTGGACCGGCTGGCCTGGCGGCCGCTGTGTATGGCGCCTCGGAAGGTCTGCACACGGTAATGATTGAGAGGGAAGCGCCGGGCGGGCAGGCGGGGATGAGTTCGCGCATTGAAAACTACCTGGGATTTCCGATGGGGCTTAGCGGTGGTGACCTTGCGCGGCGGGCGGTAGTGCAGGCGCAGCGGTTCGGAGTGGAAATTCTGTCGCCGCAAGAAGCAGTCGGGGTGCGAACCGAAGGATCTTATCGGATCATCAAGCTGGCGGATGGGAACGAGATCTCCTGCCACGCATTGATGATTGCGACCGGAGTGCAATGGCGGCGGCTGGGGGCTCCGGGGATCGACCGGTTGCAGGGTGCCGGGATTTACTATGGCGGCGGCGCTACCGAGGCTCTGTCCTGCAAGGGTGAAACGGTTTATGTGGTGGGCGGCGCGAATTCAGCGGGCCAGGCGGCAATGAATTTTGCCCGCTACGCCAAGCGAGTGGTAATCCTGGTACGCGGAGATTCACTTGCGAGCACCATGTCGCAGTATCTGATTGATCAAATCAAGGAGACGCCTAACATTGAGCTGTGGGCGCGTGGGAGTGTGGCCGAGGCGCATGGGGAAACTCACCTGGAAGAAATTTCGGTACTGTGCTCGGACACCGATAAAATCGAGCGCGTGCCGGCAACTTCGATGTTTATCTTTATTGGAGCGGTGCCGCGAACGGATTGGCTGGCGGGCATGGTCGAGCGAGACGAACGCGGATTCATCCTGACCGGTCCCGATCTTATACGGGATGGGCAACATCCTAAAGGATGGACGCTTGAGCGGGATCCCTTCTTGCTCGAGACCAATGTCCCCGGTCTTTTTGCGGTGGGCGATGTGCGTCATGGCTCGGTGAAACGCGTAGCTTCCGGAGTCGGAGAAGGATCGGTGGCGGTGCAGTTCATTCATCAGTATTTGAGCAAGGTCTAAATGGTCGACAAATCGGAACTACTTCGTTGCCCCATTTTCGCGGATTTACCGGATGACCAGATCGACTGGTTCATCAGCCAATCGCAAGAGGTTCGTGCCAAGGCGGGGGACGTCTACATACGGCAAGGCGATCCGGCGGATGCGATGTATGTGATTCTGGAAGGGCGGCTTCAAGCACGAGGCGAGTTTGCGGGCGAGACCATTACTTTTGAAGTGAGCCCGGGCGACGTCACCGGGATACTGCCGTTTTCGAGGATGAAGCAGTTTAAGGTAAGCCTGCGAGCCGAGACTGACAGCCACGCCCTGAGAGTTCCTGCGTCACTGTTTTCAGCGCTGGTGCAAAAAATGCCGGAGCTCACCCAGCGGCTGGTGGGCCTGATGTCCGACAGGATCCGCGAAGCTACGCGGATCGAACAGCAGCGCGATCGGTTGGCGGGGTTAGGAAAGCTTTCGGCTGGACTGGCGCATGAGCTTAACAATCCCGCTTCCGCGGCCAAGCGCGCTGCAAGCCAGCTGCGCGACATTATCAAGAAGATCAGAAACGCGAGTCTGGAGTTGGGCAGGCGTGACCTTACCCCGGCGCAAAAAGCAGAAATCGAGAAGCTGGAAAATTTCTTCATTCAGCGGGACGAGCCCCCGCCCGACGCGCTCTCCATGAGTGACCTGGAGGAGCAACTTGATTCTTTGCTGCGCAGTCACGGACAGAATGACTTGTGGCAACTGGCGGCGGATCTGGCGCATAAGAATGTACAGCCGGAGATGCTGGAATCGTTGTTCGCGATGGTGGACGCAGGAACCGCGCGAGCTGCCCTGGTGAGGATTGCTGCTTCAGTAGAAATAGCAAATCTTTTGAACGAAATCGAGAGCAGTGCGTCGCGAATCTCTGACCTGGTCCGGGCGATCAAGGAATACACCTACATGGACCAGGCGCCAGTGCAGAACGTCGACATCGTGAAGAGCCTGGAGACAACTCTTACCATCCTGAACCATAAGCTGAAACGCGGAGTTGTGGTGGAGCGCGATTACCAGAAATTACCTTTTTTGGTGAACTCATTCGGCAGCGAGCTCAACCAGGTTTGGACCAACTTGATCGACAATGCGATCGATGCCATGGGAGGAAAGGGCGAGCTGCGAGTTCGAACCTATCGCGAGGACGGTTGTGTGGTGGTTGAGATTGGAGACAACGGGCCGGGGATTTCACCGGAGATAGAAAACCACATCTTCGAACCTTTTTTTACGACCAAAGCAGTGGGCGAAGGAACCGGGCTCGGCCTCGATACCGTACAACGAATTGTGAAAAAACACAGAGGTAATATTCAGGTTACATCGAAAGCCGGAGACACGCGTTTTCAGGTGTGGCTGCCGCTGGCAGAGGTTTCGGCATAGCGAGAGGGGCCTACTTTCCGATACAGAACGTGCTGAAGATCAGATTGAGGATGTCATCGGGAGTGGTTGCGCCGGTGATGGCGTCCACTGGCCGAAGCGCGTTGTAAAGGTCGAGTAGCAACATCTCGTGCGGGACTTTACCCGGTACGGCAGCAGCAGCAGCGCCCAGCGCTGCTAGAGAATCTTTCACCAGTCCTTGGTGGCGAACATTCGTAAGGAACCCGGCTTCCACCTGTCCTCCAGTTTCGCCGCCGATGTGACGTAAAATCTCGGCTCTTAACTCCGCGATTCCCTCGCTCGTGAGTGCGGAGGCATAGATAAAGGTGAGTGGCCCACCGATAGCAGCCTCATGAGATCTGACTCCCAGATCGCATTTGTTCCCCACGATAATTGCCGGACGATTCCGAGTTTGCCGCAGTAGTTCCTTCTCTTCTGCTGAGGAGGGCTGCGAGGTGTCCAACACAACCAGCACCAGATCAGCGTCCGCCAGCGCTTCCATGGATTTCCGGATGCCGATGGATTCTGCTTCGTCGAGCGCCTGCCGGATGCCGGCGGTATCGACAAGCTGGATCGGAATGCCACCGATGGCCACCGTTTCGGTCACCAGATCGCGCGTGGTACCGGGAGTTGCCGTGACGATGGCGCGCTCGCGTTCCACCAAACGGTTGAACAAACTTGATTTGCCAACATTGGGGCGGCCAACGATGGCTAGCGTCAATCCCTGGTGCACAATCTTTCCGTAGGCGAACGTAGCGGCAAGCAGTTCGAGCGGCTCGCGCACCGCGGCGATGCGCTCGAGGATGGCGGCGTCAGGCATTACAGAAACGTCGTCCTCGGCGAAGTCGATGCCGGCTTCTAGCACGGCAATCAACTCGACGAGTTTCTGTTTGAGGGGCTGCAAGCGCCTGGACAGCGCTCCCTCCAGTTGCTGGGCCGCGATCTTCGCCTGATAAAGAGTCTGCGAATCGATGAGATCGCGGACGGCTTCGGCTTGGGTGAGATCGATACGGCCATTCAGAAATGCGCGCATGGTGAACTCGCCGGGTTCGGCGAGACGTGCCCCAGCGGCGAGGCACATCTCGACGATGTGGCGAAGCACGACCGGTGCGCCATGGGCTGCGATCTCGACGATGTCATCCGTGGTGTAGGAGTGAGGTTTGGCGAAGTAGGTGACCACAACTTCGTCGATGCGGGAGGCAAAAGCCGAGCTTCGCTCGGCTCGCCCCCCGGAGGTGGCTGTTCCCACATATTCGGGAGATGGGTCGACCAGTTCGCCCAAGATCGCCCGGCCGGCTTCCATCTCATGTTTCAGGCGCAGAATTGGCTCGGCAATTTCACGCGCCCTCGATCCGGCAATACGCACAACGCCGATCCCCCCGCGCCCCGATGGGGTGGCGATGGCTACAATGGTGTCATCGAGGTTCACCGGGCGATTGTAGCGGTTAAACTGGTGGAACAACCAGCGCACGAAAATGTAGCCTGCGCAACTCTTTCGCGACCGTTAAAAACTCAGAACGAGGATCAGAAATTTGTCAGTCGCCGATGAACTGCTGAAAGCCAACGAGCATTTTGTTGAGAACTTCAACCTGGGAGATCTCGCCGTCCAGCCGCGACGGCGGTTGGCGGTGCTGGCTTGCATGGACTCCAGGATCCTCTTCGAACGCTGCCTGGGATTGAAGCCGGGAGATGCGCACATGATCCGCAATGCGGGCGGCATCGCCACCGACGATGCCTTGCGGTCGCTGATCGTTTCGCATCACCTGCTGGATACGCAGGAGTTCATCATCATCAACCACACCGACTGCGGCTTGCTAAAGGTGAACGAACACGAACTGAGGGCGCACCTGACATACAAGATGAGCGCCATCGCAAGCGAGCCTGCCCATTTTTACGCCTTCGACAACCTCGAAAACAATCTTCGGGAGCAGGTGCGGCGGGTGAAATCGCATCCCTGGATCCCGAAGAGCATTCCGGTGCGGGGATTCATTTATGACGTGAAGACGGGGCGATTGAGCGAGGTGCACTAGGCATTAACGGCTCTGCTTGGGGGTGGATTTCGCGGGCATAGCCTGCCCTGAGCCTGTCGAAAAGAGTGCCCGCGCCACACGGTCTCCGTACAATTACTGGGCCACGACCTTCTCGATCTCCCCTTTTAGCTGGTCGTAGGGCAAAGCTCCCGGATGGTACATTGCGACCTTGCCCGTCCGGTCAAGCAGGACCAGCGTAGGAGTGGTCGAAGCGCCGTACACGTCGAAGTTGTGCTTGCTGATCGGAACAGGCATGTCCAGCAGTCCGCCGTAAAAGCGATGGCGCACCGCGTCGATGTAGGCAAGTTCATCGCTCGGCGAAGCATGCTCCTCTTGTGCGGTATAGCCGTAGAGCCGGGTTGGACCGAGGACAGTCAATCCCTTGTCGGCAAACTCGGAGCGCAGTTGGGTGATGAGCGGAGCCTCCGCTTTGCAGTCTCCGCACCAGTGTGCCCAGAAAAATAGGAGCACCGGCGCTCCTTTAAGTTGGGCAAGCACCGGTGGTTTCGATCCCAAAAACTGTTCCGCCTGGAGCGCGGGAGCTGGCCGGCCCTGGAAAGAAAGCAGATTCAGATTTTTTTGTAGACGAGCCTGGATCGAGGTGTTGCCATAAGAGCGCAGCGCGACCTGCAAAACTGCCGCAGCTTGAGCGTGCTGCCCGCGAGCCGCCAGCGACTGGGCCTCGACTTCAATCGCCGCACCCAAACCGATGGGTAGATGCGGTTCGGAGTCTAAAGGCCGCTGCTTGAGTTGCTCCAGGGCCAGAGCCTTGGTTTGTTTGGCGTAAGCGCTAGCCTGGTTATAATCGCCGTCACTAAGGGCCGCGCGCGCCATCCACGAGTAGGCTTCAACATATTCACCGGTGACGCCATTCTTGGCGAGGTAGGCTTTGAGGTCAGAATCGGCCGTCGCGAAACTGTGCTGCGCTAGTGCGTTGCGGACATCCTCCACCACTCCAGCCCAGGCCGGATTTACGAGAAGGATCAGGATCAGAAATTTGCGGAAATGCATGTCCTAAATCATACAACCTTCAGACGATTTTTAGTGGTCGCGCTCTCCCCGCAGAGTAGAGTCATCGACGTCTTGGCATACTCGCAAGTCATTTAGAATAAGTATGTTAGTTAGGATTGCGAATAAAATCTGTAGCTATTTTGTGACGCTTCAAATACAATGCAGCTGCGTTTGACTTCAGAGTTCCTCGCAGTACCCGGTTTCTCCGCTTACCGGCGCGTGACCTGCCTGCAAAGAACCCTTCCAAAGTTTCAGCGCTATATCAAATATAAGGAACATGCAACACCATGGAAACAGGAACAGTGAAGTGGTTTAACGACGCCAAAGGCTACGGTTTCATCAGTCGCCAGAACGGCGAGGATGTATTTGTGCACTTCTCGGCCATTCAGGCAAGCGGCTTCCGCAGCCTGCAGGAAGGTCAGCAGGTGCAGTTTGACGTGGTCAAAGGCCCGAAGGGCTGGCAGGCCGAGAACGTGAAGGGTGCCTAAACCGCTTCGCAGTGAACAATCCGAAAAAAGGGCGACCAGAAATGGCCGCCTTTTTATTGGGCAATCGGGTAATTTTGTAATTTGAACCCTTCTGCCGCACTCGGCGATTTTCACATGCCCAATTATTCGATTGCAAAATTACTCAATTCCCCGCGTCGCGAATCAAAACCACGTCCGCATCAGTGTGACCGCGAACCAGCGCCAATTGTTTTCCGTCGAAAGACCAGTGGAAATCGTAGATGTGTTCGGAAGTGAAATCGGTAATCTGTTTGCCCTTGGAACCATCGAGCGGCTGAAGCCAGAGGTTATCGACGCCGCCTTCGCGCACCGGGTAGATCACACCTTTGCCGTCGCGAGAAAAGTGCAGTAGACCAAAGCGTGGACGCTCGAATCCCATCATCTTCGCGGTCTTGGAGCCATCCGCTTCCACGATCGCCAACATTTCCCGGTGCTCACCGGAGTGTTCCAGCGAGGGGAAGGCGACGATCTTGCCATCGGGAGAAACATCGAAGCTGTTGGAGACGGGCAACTCGGTAATGACTTGCGTCTCACCGCCATCGATCGAAACCCTGAGCAGCTTCCGGTTGCCGGATTGGTCCATGAAAAACACTGACTTTCCGTCCTGCGGACATACCGGATAAGTGTCGAGCTTTCCGTCCGTAATCTGTTTGAAATTGTTCCCCATCCCGTCCATGCGCCAAATTTTCTGCATGCCGCTCTCAAATCTGACAAAGACGATGGATCCTGCTTCGCCGCAGGCCCAGGGCGCGCCGTCTACCGTATGACTTGGGAGTACTGTCTTGCCGCCAGTCGCCGGATCGATCAGGTTGAGCACATTCGACTGATCGGAAATCAGTTGATTATTCCGCGTCCAGGCAATGTTGGTGTCGGCATCCGAGGAGGTCACTTGCCTTATCTGAGCGCCTGACCCTCCGCTCGGCATGACCTGCAGATTCCAACGGCTCTCATTCTGCACCGTCGCCAGAATGTGTCCAATACCAGCAACGCTAAGATCAGAGTAATTATTGGTGTCGCGCGTCACCGGAGAATACACACCCTTGGGAAAAGAGATGAAGCCAATCTGGTTGCGGGTAAAATTGTTGCTTCGTTCGCGCACCAGCCCCAGCACGCCACTCCTATCCGGCAACCAGGAGGGCTGGTCGAGAATACGCTCGTTGCTGCTGAAGAAAGCCCGGCGCTGGCCGCTGGCCGCATCTACGGCTACCAGTTTGATCAATCCGTTGCTCACATCAAGCACTTGCCCGACGATGACCTTTCCGTCGGGTGACCAGGTAGGTTGGTACAAAGCCTCAACGCGAGGTCCGCTGTTGAGAACCTTTTCTTCTCCGCCCTCCACCGGGTGAATGATGAGTTGATATTTGCCACGTTCCGGATGGTCATAGCGCATGAATGCAAACTGCTTTCCATCCGGAGAAAACGTGATATTGGAATCTATGTCGTCGATCAGTTTCTGCGGCGTGCCGCCCAACAGGGGCGCGCGATACAAAAACTTCAGCTCGGCATTGCCGGGGTCGCTGCGTACAAAATAAAAATAATTGCCGTCCGGAGAAAAACGGAGCCCGCCGAAATAAAGGTCTGCCGGAGGTTGAACCTGGGTATTGCTATTGGTGGGCACATTGCGCAGCCACAGGCTGGCCAGTCCATTTTTTCTCGTCACACAGAGCACGTACTTGCCATCCGGAGAAATAGCGGCGAGCACCTCATTGCCGGAATCGGTAACCTTGGTGACGGAAATATCCCGGAACGGCGCGGGCCGATCGCGGAAAAATATGGAGTACGCCAGAATGCCGGCAATCACTAAGGCGATGCTGGTGCCGACGAAGCGAAAGCGCGCCCTCGGGTTGCCGCTCGCAACCGTAGCGCCCACCACTGGATTCTCCGAAGAGGGCAGGTTGATCGCCCTTGCACCGGAGCCTTGGGACTGGGTTTCCACAGAGTGACCCGGCGCGGGTATTGAAGCTGAGCCCGACGCGGCGGACTTGCGCCCGGATTCCGTATCGCGCTTCAATCGCTTCAAGTCGCCACGCAGATCGGCGGCGGACTGATAGCGCAGGTCGCGGTCCTTTTCGAGAGCCTTGGCAATGATCTCGTCAAGTTTGGGCGGTAGCATGGAATTCAGTTGCAACGCCGGAACCGGATCGAGCTCAAGAATGGCGTGGAAGACCACGGCGGAGGTAGCGCCGGAAAAGGGAAGCCGTCCGCTCGCCATCTGGTAGATCACGACGCCGAGAGAAAACAAATCCGTGCGCGGATCGAGATCTTCTCCCCGCGCCTGCTCCGGAGACATATAAGAGATAGTGCCGACGGTCGCTCCCGGACTGGTTAGATTGGCCGGTGCTGGCGAGTCCTGCGTCGCGCCGATGGTTTCCATTTCCATCTCGGGACGCAACAGTTTGGCCAGACCAAAATCCAGCACTTTCACCTGCCCGCGCTGCGTCACAAATATGTTTGCCGGCTTGATGTCGCGATGGATGATTCCCTTGGCATGCGCCGCATCGAGGGCGTCCGCCAGCTGGATACACCAGTCCAGCAGGCGATCCAAGGGCAGCGGTCCAGCGTTCAGCCGGCGGTCGAGAGTTTCTCCCTGCAACAACTCCATCGCGATAAACGTCCGGTCGCCGTCCTTTTCGACGGCATAAATCGTGCAAATATTGGGATGATTCAGCGAGGATGCAGTGCGCGCTTCCAGCAGAAAGCGGTCGAGCGAATTTTGATCGCGCGCGAGCTGCGAAGGCAGAAACTTCAACGCAACCTGGCGCCCAAGATCAAGGTCGTCAGCTTCGTAAACAATCCCCATCCCGCCGCTTCCTAGCTGGCCGGTGACGCGGTAATGCGAGATGGTCTGGCCGATCATGGATGGATCATCCCCGAGTCAATCACTATCGACAACAATTATGGACAAACGAATAAGAAATTCATCTTAGGAGGGATCACCGAAGCCGTCAAACTACGATCAGCGCGTGATTCTAGCTACGTGGCGCACGCCTGTTCCGCCGCGCTTATGGAATCGAAGAAGCGAAAAAACTGCTCGACTCGTGTGACCTTGAGCGCGTTGTGGATGCGTTCGCTCACCCCTACCAGCGCCAGATTTCGTCCATCATGTTGCCGCGTAACATAGGCTCCCACGAGTGCGCCGATGCCGGCGGAATCCACGTAGGGGACATTAGTAAAATCGATAATCAGCGAGTGCGAAGTGTCGGCGCGCACCGTGGCTTGAAAATCAAACATGGTTCTCATGACCAGCGCTCCCTCGAGCCGGAGAATACGCTGTCCTGGCTGCGTTCCGGGCCGGTCTTCGAGGCGAAGAGTCTCCTGCGGCATGACGGCGATATTAACTCCCGCGTGACTTTGGATTGTTAACGCAGTATTAATTTCCGATCTGCCCCGCCGACTCGCCCTCTAGATAGTCGCAGCCTGTTTGCGGCGTCGCGCCTGGATTTCGATGTAGACATTCACCAGCGTTACGGCTGCCGGCGTCACTCCCGGAATACGAGAAGCCTGCGCCAGAGTGCGTGGCTGCACGTGGCTCAGCTTCTCCTGCATCTCGCGCGAGAGTCCGCTCACCGAGTGGTAGTTGAACCAGTCCGGGATGCAGCGCTGCTCAGACTTCTTCATTCGCTCCATGGCCCGCTGCTGTTGCAGAAGGTAGCCCTCATACTTGATTTCAGTCTCCACCGACTTGAGTTCGTTGCGGATCTCCGAAGTAAGCGCAGCCGCGGATTTACGAGGATTGTCGTCGGCTCCTTGGCTACCTCTCGCAAAGAAAACCGGATCCAGCTCACGAAGGACGGGAGCTAGTTGCTCGATGACAATCTCGGGCCGCTTGAGCAATTGCGCGAAAGTCTGGCCAATCGCGGAACTCCACTCCTCACCGCCGAGCGGTTCGTCTTTGCTTAGCATTCCAGCGGTCAGCTTGGTTTTCTCCAGCAGGCGCTTCAGCCCTTCCAGTCGCCGCTGCTTGGCTTGAAAATCTTCCCAGGCCCCATCCGAAGTCAATCCCACGCGGCGAGCGTGAGGCGTCAAGCGCCGGTCGGCATTGTCAATGCGCAGGTGCAGACGGAATTCCGCCCGCGAGGTGAACATCCGATACGGTTCGTTCGTTCCCTTGGAGATCAGATCGTCGATCAGGATGGCGGTGTAAGCCTCGGTACGGTCGAGAATCAACGGTGGCTGTGCCTTCACTTGCAACGCCGCGTTGATGCCCGCCATCAACCCCTGGCATGCCGCTTCTTCATAACCGGAGGTGCCGTTGATCTGGCCCGCCAGAAACAGGTGTGCAATTTTCTTTGTTTCCAGGGTCCGCTGCAATTCCGTTGGGTCGATCGAGTCGTATTCAATGGCGTAGCCGGGACGCAGCATCTCGGCACTCTCAAGACCGGGAATTGATTTCAAAATTGCCAGCTGCACTTCCACTGGCAGCGACGTGCTCATCCCGTTAAGGTAGATTTCGTGCGTGTTCAAACCCTCAGGCTCGAGGTAAAGCTGGTGCATCTTCTTGTCGGGAAACTTCACGATCTTGTCTTCGATCGACGGACAATAACGCGGCCCGATCGATTGAATCTGCCCGCTGTACATCGGCGACCGGTGCACGTTCTCGCGAATGATGCGGTGGGTTTCGGGCGAGGTCCACGCAATGTAGCAGGGAACCTGCGAGTCGTAATGCGCCACCCGCCGGGTGCGAAAACTGAAAGGCGTAGGATCCGCGTCGCCCGGTTGTAAATCGAAGCGTGACCAGTCGATGGTGCGTCCATCAAGGCGGGGCGGCGTTCCCGTCTTCAAGCGGCAGCCGCGCAGTCCCAACTTTTTCAAAGACTCGCCAAGAAGAACCGCGTTGGGCTCTCCCGAGCGTCCGGCGGGATATTGCTGCTCTCCGCAGTGAATCAATCCGTTAAGAAAAGTTCCCGTGGTGATAATTACGGCTCGCGCGCCGACCGTGCGGCCGTCGCGCAGTTTTACTCCCAGTACCGAGTACCTCGTCACGAGTGCCGAATCTGTTTCACCCGGTACTGGGTACTTGGTACTGGGTACTTCCACAATCAGATCCGCCACTTCGGCTTGCTTGATCTTGAGATTCGGCTGCGACTCCAACAGCTCGCGCATCTTGAGCCGGTAGGCTTGCTTGTCGCACTGCGCCCGCGGCGACCACACTGCCGGCCCGCGCGAAGTGTTCAGCAGGCGGAACTGGATGCCCACCGCATCCGTGATCTCACCCATGATGCCGCCGAGTGCGTCGACTTCGCGAACCAAGTGTCCCTTGGCGATGCCGCCGATGGCCGGGTTGCAGGACATTTGCGCAATCAGGTCGACGTTCAAGGTGTAGAGGGCAGTCTTCAGTCCCATGCGCGCTGCGGCCATGGCGGCCTCGCATCCGGCATGGCCCGCGCCGACTATGACTACCTCGAATTTTTCTGTGAACTGCATGCGGAATAAAGACTTGGTTCGAAATTCATTCTATCAAGACGGGTCGCGGGGGAATGCAGGCTGGACCGAGATTTCGTTTGGAGATCGTGCGGCGTGAACCGGAGTCGCGCATGCAATCCGGTACCCGCCCCTTGGCAAAAAACGCGAAGGAACCGGGCACCCCATTTTCTTGATCGTGCCAGCGAGATCAAAAGCCTGGGTCACCCGTCCGGATTGTTTTTCGTCCCCGTTGCGAAATTCTTGTGGAGGGTCGCGAGACGTGGGGAAACACGCGAAGCGGGCTGGCGATGCGCGCATCTAATGCTGGATGCGCACGATTACATTGGAAGAGCACTTCGTTACTGAGTCTTTTGTTAAGGCAACCGAGGTTCCTGGGCATCGCGTTCCAGCGCCGATTGCTCAGCTTCATCCGAAGCTTCTCGATTTGGGGGCGGGAAGGATCGCGGCCATGGACGAGGCGGGGATCGATTTTCAGGTGCTCTCCCTGGCTTCGATGGGGCTGGATGCGTTGGCTGCGGACGTGGCGACGCCTTTGGTGCGCGACGTGAATGATGAACTAGCGGAGGCGATCAAGGCGAATCCCACGCGCTTGGCAGGCTTCGCTGCGCTTGCGTTGCGAGATCCAAGAGCGGCGGCGAAAGAGTTGGAGCGTTCGATCACGCGGCTCGGCTTCTGTGGGGTTTTGCTGGATGGCACGACTGGTGGGCTGTTTCTTGACGATCCGAGCTTTCTGCCGGTGTGGGAGGCTGCGGCGGGGCTACGAATTCCGGTGTATCTGCACCCCGCGCCGCCGCCTGAGAAGGTTCGCGAAGTGTATTATTCCGGGCTGCCGGGAGAAGTTGGGATGCTGCTCTCGATTGCGGGATGGGGATGGCACGCAGAAACCGGATTGCACGCGCTGCGGCTGATTGTCTCCGGTTTGTTTGAGCGGTTTCCGGATTTGCAGTTGATTATTGGGCACATGGGCGAGGGTCTGCCGTATGCCTTGGCGCGATCAAGCGGCATTCTTTCCCGCGCGACGCCGCATCTTCGCCAGCCCGTTGCCGCCTATTTTCAGTCGGCCATCCACATCACTACCAGCGGGTATTTCACGCAGCCACCGTTGCGGTGCGCGCTGGAAGTGATGGGGATTGATCGCATGATGTTTTCCGTGGATTATCCGTTTAGCCCGAATACCCAGGGGCGAGCGTTTCTCGATGGTCTGGGCGGGGTGCTCAGTGCCGAGGAGATTGCGAAGCTCAGCCACGGGAATGCGGAGAGGGTACTGAAGTTGCGTTCCGTGAGCGTGGGAGGATGAGGGTTCATCAGACTAGAATCAAAATCGAGAGTCAAAGTCCCCACACCCTGGCCGCAAAAAGGCCGCGGCTGGAGTTGGGCACCAGCGATTATCTGCCACCGGCCGTGATCCTGCGGTGCTTTTGAAAATTACACCGGCTACCTGTGATCCTGTGATGCGAATCACTTGCCCGATGAGGGGCTCGTCCGTATAGTAATGGGTCATACTTGGAGGAGAATGGCATTATGAATAGCACTGGGTTCTTCGAGGAGTTGGACGCGGCGATTGCGAAGTATGATCTGCTCTGCCATCCGTTCTACAAGGCTTGGGCGGCGGGCGAGTTGACCAGAGATGATGTGCGGGAGTATGCGCGGCAGTACTACCATCACGTGGAGGCGTTTCCTTCTTATTTGGCCGAGTTGGCGCTGCGGTTGGATGAAGGGGAGTTGCGCCGAGCGGTATTAGCCAACATGTGTGATGAGCAGGGAAAGGCGGGCCGAGCGGAGAGTGATTCCGTGCCCCACTCCGAGCTCTGGCTCGATTTTGCCGAAGGCGTGGGAGCGAAGCGCGATATGCGTGGACACAAGCCGCTGGCGGAAATCAACGGCCTGGTGACACACTTCCATCGCGTGGCCGGTGACGCTACGCCGGAAGAAGCGCTCGCCGCATTTTACGCCTATGAATCTCAGGTGCCGCGCGTGGCCAAAGAGAAAGAGCGCGGCCTGCGCGAACGGTACGCCGCGGACGACAAGACCTGCGGCTACTTTGCCCTGCACGCCACGACCGATATTTACCACGCAAACGTCTGGCGCATGCAGCTGGAGAAGCGCATCGCTACGACCCCGGCGACTGCGGATGCAGCCCTGAACGCGGCCGAGAAAACTGCCCGGATGTTGTGGCAAGCGCTCGATGGCATTGAGGCGGTACGCGTAACGCCGGCGGCTTAGCACCGCGGCGATCCTTCGGAGCCGGAGTTCACCCGTGATCGACGGCGCTCCCGTTGTGATCTACTCCAGGAACGCGGAAGCGGATCGGGCCTTCTTTCGCCATGTGCTCAAGTTTGCTTGTGTCGATGCCGGCCACGGTTGGCTGATTTTCGCCATCCCGGAAAGATCTGAAATCAAAGAATGTGAAGGTCTCAGAGGTTGGCGAGCCGGGTTGGGGAAAGCTAGCAACGATAAGCCTTCCCGGCGGCGCCAGCTCGGCATATGCGAGCCCAAACATCCGAGCCCGTTGCATCAGTGAATGAAACTCTGGGTGCAATGCCTTCCATCCTCATCGGGGTCATCTCCGACACGCACGGGCTGTTGCGCCGTGAAGCCATCGAGTCGCTCCGTGGGTCGGATCACATCATTCACGGCGGGGATGTCGGAGGGCAAGAAATCCTCCGGCAACTTTCTGCCATCGCTCCCGTGACCGCGGTCCGCGGGAACGTTGACAAGTCAAAATGGGCCCGAAAGCTACCTGAGACCGATGTGCTTGAACTGGGCGGCATCTCCATCTATGTGCTGCACGATTTGACGCGCTTGGATCTCAAACCGAACGCCGCTGGATTTTCGGTCGTGGTCAGTGGCCACAGTCACGTTCCGAAGCAGGAGACTCACGACGGAGTGCTCTATTTCAATCCCGGCAGCGCCGGGCTGCGAAGATTCAAACTGCCGATCAGCGTGGGTAGACTGATTGTGGAAAATGGTCGCGTGCGCGGCGAACTTGTGAATTTGCTCGCCCCTGACTAGCCGCTGGGCACTTTGCCATTGCTACAATCCCAAATAATGTGCATTGCGTTCAATATCGAGTCTCGCGCGGGAGCGGCTCGCGCTGGCTGCCTGCTCACCCCCCACAGCTCGATCGAAACCCCGGTGTTCATGCCCGTTGGGACTGGGGCGACGGTCAAAGCGGTTCCGCAGGATGTTCTCGAAGAACTCGGCGTTCAAATTCTACTGGGCAATACCTATCATCTCTATTTGCGCCCGGGAGTCGAAACCGTACGCCAGTTCGGAGGTTTGCACGGATTCATGGCGTGGCGGCGAGCCATCCTCACCGATTCCGGCGGCTTCCAGGTTTTCAGCCTGAACGAACTGCGCAAAGTCACCGAGGAAGGGGTTACATTCCGCTCGCATCTTGACGGGTCGTCGCACTTCTTCAGCCCGGAGGCCTCGATGGCGGCGCAGATCGGCCTCGGCGCTGATATCATCATGGCCTTCGACGAGTGCACAGAGTATCCCGCTGACCACGCGCGCACGAAAGCTTCAATGGAGTTAACCCTGCGCTGGGCTGAACGCAGCAAGAAATATTTTGAGGATCACAAGCAGGAAGTTCCGTGGAGGGACGCGGGCGAGGGCGCCCGCGCTACACAGTCTCTCTTCGGTATCGTCCAGGGCGGCATGGATCGGGCTCTGAGGAGAGAATCCGCCGAGCGCACGATTGAGATTGGCTTCCCCGGATACGCCATTGGAGGACTCAGTGTAGGCGAGCCTCGCGAACGCACGCGCGAAGTCGTTGAAGCCACGCTCGAACACCTGCCCGCCGACAAACCGCGCTACTTGATGGGAGTGGGCACGCCCGAGGAAATTGTTGAGTACGCGAGCCTGGGCGTGGATATGATGGATTGCGTTCTGCCCACCCGCGCTGCTCGCCATGGCCTGTTGTTTACTTCGGAAGGGAAAATTTCGATCAAGCAGGCTCGCTATGCGCAAGACAGCGCTCCTCTCGATCCCAATTGCGCCTGCCGCGTATGCCGGCGCTATTCCCGGGCATATTTGCGCCATCTTTATTCATCGAATGAAGTGCTGGCTCAGGTCTTAAATACCATCCACAACCTGAGTTTCTACCTTGACACTATGCGGCGGGTGCGTCATTCTATTCGACTTGGGGAAGAATCCCGTTTTCTTTCTAGCGTCTGGTCTCGATCGATACCTTGACCTTCACGGAAAGGCCTCCCCGGATTCAGCCTGAGCGGTCGGTTGACGAGCTAACGATCCGGCCGGAATCAATGAGCACCCCCGTCGTGAAATGACAGGTCCGCGCTGCAGAATGCGTGGGCGGTTGTTCGCGGATAACGGTCCAAAGTCAGGTTGAACGGGTGAATTGGCTTAAACGGGTGAAAGAGAGTCTGGTTCACTTGACCTGGTTTACTTAACTTCGATGAACATGGATTATTTCCTGGCAGTGCAGGCTGGCGGCGGAATGGGATGGCTGAGCGTCGCTCCGCTCATCTTTATTTTTGCCATCTTTTATTTTCTGCTGATTCTTCCCCAACAACGCCGCCAGAAAAAATGGACGGCCATGCTGGACGGCCTCAAGACTGGCGACAAGGTCGTGACCAGCGGCGGCTTGCGGGGTACGATCATGGCGCTCAAGGATGATAGCGTTCACCTGCGCGTTCCTCCCAACAATCTCGTGCTGGAGGTGACCAAGGCGTCGGTGACGCAGGTCACGACCAGCGAGGATGAAGTGAAGACCAAGTAATTGCGGCACAACGTAATCGTGGCATGGCGTAACTGCGGCACAACCCGATATTTGGATTTGTTTTCGTCATGAATAAAAATCTTCTTTGGCAGCTGTTACTTATCGTCGGCGTCCTGCTGGCCTTTCTTTTCGGGATCTTCGGCATTCCCCAGAGTTTCTCGGGCGCCGGTTTGCTCACGGCCATGACCAACCGCATTCACCTTGGCCTGGATTTGCGCGGCGGAACTCACTTGATCCTGCAGGTGCAGGTGAATGACGCGATCAATGTGGATTCGGACAATGCGGTGGAAATCCTCAAAGAGCAGCTCAATAAGCGGAAGATCGCCTTCGCGGATATTTCCAAGCCCGATCCGCAAAACGATCCCGACAAGATTGTTTTGAAGGGCGTGCCGGCGGATTCGCGCAAAGATCTGCTGGATATCGCCAATGATCGGCTGCCTGAATACAA
>Ga0209530_1000759_pt1 | contig 18935 bp, 20 predicted proteins | sample BlaSpr_A8_Ref_O1_FD_187987 | JGI IMG/M metagenome (GOLD analysis project Ga0209530, IMG submission 187987) | Forest soil microbial communities from Thunder Bay, Ontario, Canada - Black Spruce, Ontario site 2_A8_Ref_O1 (SPAdes) (version 2) | ecosystem: Environmental > Terrestrial > Soil > Boreal...
CGGCGGGCGAAGACGTCCCGTCGGCCGCTTGCCACGTCCCGCCGCTGCCGCTGCCGCGTCCCGCTGTCTGCTCGCCACGTCTGCGGCTAGCATGTCTCACGAGAGGGGATGGAGCCAGATGGCAGGACCGCTGGAAGACGAGAATACGCCGCTGTATACCGTCGGTCAGGTCGCCCAGCTCCTCGCGGTCAAGCAGGCGTTCCTGCGCCGCTGCGATGAGCTGCGTGTTGTCACCCCGCAGCGGTCCGCTGGCGGTCAGCGGCGCTACACCCGGATTGAGATCAGCGTGATCCAGCAGGTCGTCACCATGGCGGACGAAGGCATGACGCTCCCCGCCATCCGGCGCATCATCGACCTGGAACGCCAGCTCGCTCAGGTCACCATGCAGCGCGACGAGCTGGCCCGCCGCCTCACCGAGATCAGCCGCCAGGCAATCCGCCGCGAGGCAATCCGCAGTCAAGAAATCCGCAGTCAAGAAACCAGCAGCGGTCAGCCGACCCCCAGCGAGGTCAGCCGCTAGCGGTTTTCCCCGTCTCCGCCAGCTGCTCAAGCACCGGCAGCGCCGCGGCCAGGGTGGAACGCTGGGCCGGACTCAGTTCACCCAGGCTCCGCGCCAGCACGAGCGTGGTCTCGGTCCGGATCTGTTCCAGTATTTCGTGGCCCCGCGGGGTGACGGCCAGCGTGGACGCGCGGGCGTCAGTGGGATCCGCGCACCGCTGCACGTAGCCGCTGTCTTCAAGAGCGCTGATCAGCCGGGTGAGGGTGGACGGCGCGATGCCCTCGATGGCGGCCAGGTCGCCGAGGCGAATGGGCCCGGAGTGCTCCACGGTGGCCAGCGCGGCGAGCTGCGTGGGAGTGAGCCCGGCCAGCTCGTGACGGCGCAAGCGCCGCGACAACCGGGCCAGCGCGACCCGAAGTCGTGTGACATCAATCACGGGATCGAGCTCGCCAGCCGAGCCGGCCGTGCCCGAGCCCTGCATCCACTCCACCGCAGCCGGTGAATCCGTACTCACGCTTAAAGCCTATGCGCTCATGGGTCGTACCCTGGGAGTCAGCAGAAAGGCGGGAAACCACAGTGACCATGGCACCCAGCGTGTCCTACTCGATCACGGTCCGGCTGGAGGTCGCGTCCAAGGGCCGCGCGGTCAGCGAGATCACCCGGGTGGTGGAGCAGGCAGGCGGCGTCGTCACCGCGCTTGACGTGACCCCCGGCGGCAACGAGCGGCTGAGGGTAGACGTCACCTGCGCGGCCAGGGATACCGCGCACTCTGAGGCCATCGTGACCGCGCTGGCCGCCATCGACGGGGTGGCGGTGCACAAGGTCAGTGACCGGACCTTCCTGCTGCACCTGGGCGGCAAGATCGAGATGCGCTCCAAGGTGCCGCTGCGCAACCGCGATGACCTCTCCATGGCATACACGCCAGGCGTGGGCCGGGTCGCCATGGCCCTGGCCGCCAACCCCGACGATGCCAGGCGCCTCACCATCAAGCGGAACACGGTTGCCGTGGTCACCGACGGATCCGCGGTGCTGGGCCTGGGCAACCTCGGCCCGTACGCCGCGCTGCCGGTGATGGAGGGCAAGGCCGCGCTGTTCAAGCGGTTCGCCGACATCGATGCGTGGCCGATCTGCCTGGACACCCAGGACACCGACGAGATCGTCAGGACGGTGCAGGTGATCGCGCCGGGCTTCGGCGGGATCAACCTGGAGGACATCAGTGCGCCGCGCTGTTTCGAGGTGGAGCGCAGGCTTCGTGAGCTGCTCGACATCCCGGTGTTCCACGACGATCAGCACGGCACGGCGATCGTGGTGCTCGCCGCGCTGACCAACGCGCTGCGGGTAGTCGGCAAGGAGCTCGCCACCGCGAGGATCACCATGGCCGGGGCCGGCGCCGCCGGGACTGCCGTGCTCAAGCTGCTGCTCGGCGCGGGCGCCACCGGCGGGAACATCATCGTCACCGATGACAAGGGCTCAGTGCACGAAGGCCGCCCAGGCCTGGACGACAGCCTGAGATGGATCGCGGAGCACACCAACCACGCCCAGTACACCGGCGACCTCAAGAAGGCCCTCATCAACTCGGACGTGTTCATAGGCCTGTCCGCCCCCGGCATCCTGACCGGCGACGACATCGCGACGATGGCACCCAAGGCGATCGTGTTCGCGCTTGCCAACCCGGACCCCGAGGTGGATCCGGACGCCGCGATGGAGCACGCCGTCGTGGTGGCGACCGGCCGCAGCGACTACCCGAACCAGATCAATAACGTGCTCGCGTTCCCGGGCGTGTTCCGCGGCCTGCTCGACGCCCAGAGCCGGATCATCACCGACAGCATGCTGATCGCGGCGGCGCACGCGCTCGCCGACGTGGTGCTGCCGGACGAACTCGGCCCGCACTACATCGTCCCGTCGGTGTTCAATCCCGACGTGGCATCGGGTGTCGCGGCCGCGGTGCGCGATGCCGCCGCCCAGCAACCTGACAGATGATACGCAGATGGACGAACCGCATTCCGGGCGCCTGCTAGTCGCTACGACGGTCCTCAGCGACCCGAACTTCCGCCGCAGCGTCGTCCTGATCGTCGAGCACGAGGCCGCCCAGGGCACGCTCGGCGTCATCCTGAACCGGCCGACCGAGATTCCGGTCGGCCAGGTGCTCGAGCCGTGGATGGACCTGGCGACCAGCCCGTCCGTGGTGTTCAGCGGCGGGCCGGTCGCGCCGAACAGCGCCCTGGCCCTGGCCCTGGTGCCTGGCACCGACGAGCCGGTCGGCTGGCATCCGCTGGATGAAGGTGCGCCCGCCATGGCCCGGCTGGGCCTGGTGGACCTCGATGCCCCGCCGGGGCTGCTCGCGGACGCGATCGCCCGGCTGCGCGTGTATGCGGGCTACGCCGGCTGGGCGGCGGGCCAGCTCCAGGCCGAGATCGACCAAGGTGCCTGGTATGTCCTGCCCGGCGAGCCGGCTGACGCGTTCGCCGCCGACCCGGTCCGGCTCTGGCAGTCCGTGCTGCGCCGCCAGGGCGGCGAGCTCGCCTATGTCGCCACTTATCCGGACGATCCCAGCCAGAATTTAGCGGCAGCCGCACCACCGCGTAAACTGTTCGCTGTGAGCAGCACTGAGGTACTTCCGGAGCAGGACACCAAGATCCATGAGGATCTGCGGCCTGACACGTCACACGGCGACCATGAGCGCTTCAAGCACCTCGTGATCAAGGACAAGCTGGTTGACAGCATGGTGACAGGTACGCCGCTCCGGGCGCTGTGCGGCAAGGTCTGGGTACCGAGCCACGATCCCAATCGCTATCCGCCCTGCCCCACCTGCATGGAGATCGCCGAGCGGCTTCCCAAGGGCGACGATCGCGACGGCGACGGAGAGTCCTGACTGGCATTCGGTGCGCCGGGCGGACGCGACGGCCCGTTACCCGGTAAAATCTCCCCGTGGGGGCCGCTCGATCTAACGCAGAAGCTCTGTCCGCAGCAGACGACGCAGGCCCCCTCCGGGAGGATCTGCTTATTGGTCTGCGTGGCTGGCAGAAGGATGCCTACCACGAGTACTTCCGTGTCCCGCGTCGCGACTTCCTGCTGGTAGCCACGCCCGGCGCGGGTAAGACGACCTACGCGCTGACGGTCGCCGCCGAGCTGCTCGCCCGCCGCGAGGTGGCGAGCCTGACGATTGTCACTCCCACCGACCATCTCAAGTACCAGTGGGCGCAGTCGGCGAAGCGACTCGGCATCGCGATCGACCCCAAGTACTCCAACGCCCAGGGTCCTGCCTCGAGGGACTTTCACGGCGTCGCGGTGACGTACGCACAGGTCGCCGCGCATCCGGTGCTGCACCGCCAGCGCACAGAGAACCGCCGCACGCTGGTGATCTTCGACGAGATCCACCATGCCGGCGACGCTCTGTCGTGGGGCGACGCTACTCGTGAGGCGTTCGATCCAGCTCGTAGAAGGATCGCACTAACGGGAACCCCGTTTCGTTCTGATGCGAATCCCATTCCGTTCGTGACCTACGTCGAGGAGCCGGGCGGGGGTAAGCGGAGCTCGTCGGACTATGTCTATGGCTACGGGCCGGCGCTGGAGGATTCGGTGGTCCGGCCGGTCATCTTCCTGGCGTACTCCGGCGAGATGCGCTGGCGGACGCGCGCCGGCGACGAGATCACCGCGACTCTCGGCACTCCGATGACCAAGGATCAGATCGCGCAGGCCTGGCGCACCGCGCTCGACCCGGCGGGGGAGTGGGTCAGCCGGGTGTTCGAGGCGGCGGACAAGCGGCTGGCCGAGGTCCGCCGCGGCATGCCGGACGCCGGCGGGCTGGTGATCGCCAACGACCACGCGGATGCCCGTGCCTACGCCGGCCTGCTGCGCGGGCTGACCGGCAAGCGGCCGGTGGTGGTGCTGTCCGACGATCCGGCGGCGAGCAAGAAGATCACCGCGTTCACCGACTCGGATGACCGCTGGATGGTCGCGGTGCGAATGGTGTCAGAAGGGGTGGACATTCCCAGGCTGGCAGTTGGGGTCTATGCGACCAGCGTTTCGACGCCCCTGTTCTTCGCCCAGGCCATCGGCCGGTTCGTCCGTGCCCGCTGCAGGGGTGAAACCGCCTCTGTTTTCCTGCCGTCCGTGCCGGTCCTGCTCGGGTTCGCGTCAGAGCTAGAAGCAGAACGCGACCACATCTTGCGCGCAAGTAGTGATACGCCAGAGGAGGATGAGCTGGCAGAGGCGTTGCGTGAGCGCGACACCCCTGACCAGCTTGAGAAGGAGAAGTCATTCGAGGCGCTCAACGCGTCCGCTCACTTCGACCGGGTGCTGTTCGACGGCGGCGAGTTCGGTACCGCCATCGAGGCCGGGTCGCCGGAGGAGGAAGACTTCCTCGGCCTGCCGGGCCTGCTGGATCCGGACCAGGTGCGCGCACTGCTCCGCAAGCGCCAGGAAGGCCAGCTAGCCACCCGCACCCGCGCCGCCCAGGCGCCCGCCGCCGTATCGGCCCCGGCTGAGCCGCCGGTGAGCCGTGAGGCCCTAGCCGCACTGCGCAAGGAGCTCAACGGCCTGGTCGGCGCGTGGAGCCACCGCACCGGCCAGCCGCACGGCGTGATCCACAACGAGCTCCGCACCGCCTGCGGCGGCCCCGGGCTGCCGCAGGCCAGTGCGGACGAGATCCGGGCGCGCATAGCGAAAATCCGCCAATGGGCAATCTCCGGCCGCTGATTCAGATGGGCGTGCCCGTAAGGTCAACGCCCGCGGCGCGGAACTCGTCGATCGTCCTGGCAGCGGAGGCCGGGGCGACGCTGGCAGTCAGGTCGAGCAGCACCCTGGTGGAGAACCCGTTCCGCGTGGCGTCAAGCGCGGTGGCCCGCACGCAGTAGTCGGTGGCGATCCCGACGACGTCGACCGCGTCGACGTCGTGCTGCCGCAGCCAGTCCGCGAGCAGTATCCCGTCCTCGTTAGCGCCTTCGAAGCCGCTGTAGGCCGCCGCGTGCGCGCCCTTGCGGAACACATCGGCCACGGCGGACGTGTCCAGGTCAGGGTGGAAGTCGCTGCCAGCCGTCCCGGCTACACAGTGCCTCGGCCACGACTGTGCGTAGTCAGGGTGCTCGGAGAAATGTCGGCCAGGATCAACGTGAAAGTCCTTCGTCGCCACGACATGGGCATACTCATGGTCCCCCGCGAGACGGGTACTGATTCCACGCGCAACCGCGGCCCCGCCGCTCACCGCCAGTGAGCCGCCCTCGCAGAAGTCGTTCTGCACATCGACGACGATTAGCGCACGCATGCCTTAAACGGTATCGCCAGGTGTACCGCGGCCTAGGACAGGCCCTCGATGCGGCGCCGGAATTGCTTCTGTGCCCAGGCGGCGACTCGCACGCGGGAACCGTTGCTCATCGCGGACTGACCGAAGAACTCCTGCTCGTCCGCGACGGTCATGGCCCACGCATGGAGAAGCGGCACCGGTGCCCACAGGCGCAGCCGGGCCGCGTCTACCGGCAGCTCGTGCCGGTAGCGGGCCAGGTAGGTACGTGACAGCCCGGGGACCAGCGTCTGGAGGACGAGGCGCTCTGCCCGCTTCTCGGTCATGACCGCGCCCAGGCGGAGCAGCCATGCGGTCCGGGCAATGTCGCCATGCCGGTCACCGATGCCGGCCACCGTCCAGTCGATGACCGAGACGGTATCGCCCCCCACCAGGAGGTTTCCAGGATGGAAGTCGCCGTGGCAGATGACCGGCTCGGATACCTCGAGCTGCGGCAGGAGCCGCTCAGTTCGTTCCAGCGCCTGCGCCAGACCTGGGTCCGTACCTAGTTCGACCAGACGTCGGGTCAGGCTCAGCTGGCGCTCAACCAGGGACCATTCCGGCCCCGAGTCCGCCCAGTCAGGCGCGGGCAGTCGATGAAGGGCCGCCTGAGCAGCGGCTAGCCGGCCGGTAAGCCGGCGCATGTGCCACGGCGCAGCCTGCATCGCGGCCAGCATTGTGATCCCCGGCACGCGTGATATGACCTGGACCGGGGAGCCGAACAGCTCTCCCGGGGCCACAAGCTCCACGAGCGATGGGGCGGGGTAGCCTTGCGCGGCGACCCAGTCCTGCAGGCGGCTCTCCTGCTGCACTTGCAGGTAACGCTCGGGTGCGGCGGGTATGCGGGCGACCAGGGGCGCGGCCCACTGGGCGGGCAGGCCGGGGCCGCCGAAATGCAGGCTGTAGACCCAGAAGTCAAATCCGCCGGTCAATCTCACCGGTACCTCGACATCACTGGCTGCGCCCGGGAACCTGCCCGCAAGCCTCTCCCGGAGCGCCGTGGACACTGCATCCGGGGCCGGAGCCATGGTGTTCACTGGCCGACGTCCGCGGGGGTGCCGTCAGTGATGCGGACGAGTTCCTCGAACGAGGTGGGGAAGACGGTGTGCGGGTGCCCGGCTGCTGCCCAGATCACGTCGTACTTGGCCAGCCACGTGTCCACCAGCGTCCGGATCGGTGCCGGGTGCCCGACCGGCCCGACGCCGCCGATCGCCTGCCCGGTCCAGGTGCGCACCGCTTCCGGGCTGGCACGCCGTATCGCTGCGACGCCGAGCAACGATGCCACCGAAAGGGTGTCCACCCGGTGCGCTCCGCTGGTCATGATCAGCAGGGGTGCACCGTCCGCGTCGAAGATCAGGCTGTTCGCGATCGCGCCCACTTCACAGCCGAGCTGGGCCGCGGCGGTCGCGGCAGTGGGCGCGGAGGCTGGCAGTTCGCGCACGGAGCCGACCACGCCAAGGCGCCGGAGCACTGCTGCGAAGGCTGCGTAGTCCGCTGACATACGAGCAGACTAGTGAAGCGATCCGGCCTGGCGCCAGCGGGACTACCAGGCGAACGATGGTCCGAATATGGAGGGCGAGCCGTCGCCGTAGAATTGAGCCAACGTGACCGGCGTCTCTAGGCTGGTCGAGGTGATATGACCGTCGTCGTCCATGAAGACGCCGGAACTGTCCGAGGACAGGGACGATGCGCAGAAGGACGCCACCTGGCTTCCGGAGGCGTCCGTCCACAGCGGCTGGCAATCTAGCTGGGCGCCGCTGCTACTGCTGACGTTGACGTGCACCTTCGGCGTTACCACCGCTACCTCGCGTCCGGTCCGTGTGGAGAACTCGCCCATCTCTCCGTCAGCTGGCCCATTCTGGCCGGAGATGTCGCTGTAGATCGGCATGAAGATCTTCGAGGCATCCGGCGTCATCAGCGCGTCGCCGGTGTAGTCGGCCATCGTTCTTGCCGGGATGACCAGCCGGGACGCCTGCAGCAGCGATCCCGTGGCCTTGGTATCCAGTACTCGCATGCCTGACTGTGCTGGGTCGGACGTGGTACCCCACTGGAACGCCAGGCTCCGGTCATTGGCTGCCCACGAGAGGTTTCCCTCCAGCCCGCCCGAGCCGGGCCAGGACGTTGCCTGCCCGGTCGCCAGCGATACCACCTCGAGCCCGCCCAGCTTCATATAGGCGAGCATGCTGGCATCGGGCGAGATCGCGAAGTCAAGGCTCGTGCCACTGGAATAACTCGGCATTATGCTCGTCAACGGGATGCTAAGCACCAGCACGGGTGTCCCTGGCCGACCGCCTGCGCCCAGCCGGACCTCGTAAAACTGCACTGCGTTGCCTTGGGCCGCGGCCAGGACGAACGTGTGGTCCTCGCCTGCGGCAGTCACCCCGACGAAGCTGGTGTTGGCCGGCCCGTTGACCGGGGCAATCTGACCGCCGGTGACCATGCTGGCTACATAGGTGGTGGAATTGTTGACGACCTCGACCAGGTAAGGCGCCACCGACGGGCCAGCGTCAGCAGCGGGTAGCTTCTGCCCGGGGAACCACGCGTGCGGATACGAGGTCCAGCGCGCGGTAGTGCTGCTTGCCGCGGCAGGCCCGGCGGAATGCCGCTGATGGTCCGATGCCACTGCGCCGCGGGCGTGGCCGCTGCCGCTGCCCTGCACGGCAAGGCCGACGCCGATGCCGGCGATGACCACGGCTGCCGCGCCCACCGCAGCGGCCCGGCGCAGCTTCCGGCCGCGGCCCTGTCGCCGCAGCACGTCCAGGCCCGGTGCCGGCTGTGTGGCTACCTCATGGACCCAGGCGGCGAGCTCGGCTCGCAGCTCGTCATCGCCCATCCCCTCCACAGCCCCCGCGGACGGCACGGGTGTCTGGCCGAGTTCCTGGTCCAGCCGGTGCCTGGCGGCGGCCAGCCGGGTCCGGACCGCGCCGGGGGTCAGGCCGCAGTCCCCGGCGATCTCATCGGCCGGGAGGCCGGCGAGGTAGGACAGGACGAGGACCCGGCGCTGCTGGATCGGCAGCCGCATCAGCGCGCTGCTCAGCGGTGTCGCGGTCCTGGGGTCGGGTTCCTTGGGCCGTCCGGTATCGATCGCCAGCTGCTGCGCGACCCGGCGCACCCACGTTCCGGGGGCATCGATGTGCTTCCACCGGGCGAGGGCCCGCGCGAACGCTTCCTGGGTGATGCCCTCGCCCTGGTGGCGGTCGCCGAGCAGGGCCGCCACCAGGGCCGCTATGCGGCTGTAGTTCTCCTGGTAAAACGAGCTGAAGCCGTCTGGTCCGGTGTCCATGCAATACAAACGTCGGAGCAAGCCATACGGCCTGGATAACCCGATAACGGTTGCGCATTACCAGGCGAACAGCGAACTATAGAGTGCGGGCGAGTTGCCGCCGAAGCTGTTCAGCGAGTTGACCGGGGCGTCCAGGCTGATCGGAGCCACGTGGCCGTTGTCGTCAACGAACATTCCGGTGCCGTCTGCGGCGTCGGAGGACGTGCAGAAGGACACCACCTGGCTTCCGGAAGCGTCCGTCCACAGCACCTGGCAATTCACGCCTTCGACATGGACCTTAGGCGATACCGCGGTCAGTACGCGCCCCGTGCGCGTGGAGAATTCCTCGACGACTCCGCGGGTCGGCCCATACTGGCCCGATCCGCTGCCGCCGTAGACCCCAATGAAGATCTTCGAGGCATCCGCCGTCATGAGGATGTTGTCGGCGTCGGCCATCACGCTGTTCGGAATGATCAGCCGGGAAACCTGCAGCAGCGGTCCCTTGGCCCTGGTATCGAGCAGCCGCACGCCCGACTGCGCCTCAGCAGACGTGGACGACCAGTAAAAGGCCAGCGTGTGGTCGTCGCCGGCCCACGAGAAGAACTCAGTCAAGGACCCGGCGGCCGACCAGGATGTCGCCTGCCCAGTCGCCAGTGACACCACCTCGAACCCTGCCACCGTTGAGTAGGCGAGCATGCTGGCATCGGGCGAGACAGCGAAGCTCACCGGGCTAGTCATTGTCGGCTTCAGCAAGCTCTTCTCCGGCACGCTGAGCACGAGCACGGGATTCCCCGACTGACCACCGGGCCCGACCCTGACCTCGTAGAACTGCACAATGCTGCCATTGCTGCCAGCGGTAGCGGCCAGCAGGAACGTGTGGCCGTCGCCCGCCGCCGCCACCCCGAAGTAGCTGACGCCGGCCGGTGCGGCGACCTCGAAGATCTGCCCGCCGGAGGCCAGGCTGACCACCTCCGTGGAAGTGTCGCTGGTGACCTCTACCCCGTAGGGCGCTACCGACGGGCCGGCGTCTGCGGCGGGCAGTTTCTCCGCGGGGAACCACGCGTGCGGATACCAGGTCCAGGGCGCGGCAGTGCTGCTTGCCGCGGCCGGGCCGCCGGAATCCCGCTGGTGACCCGCTGCTGTGCCGCCGCTGCCCTGCGCGGCAAAGCCGATGCCGATGCCGATGCCGGCGATGACTACGGCTGCCGCGCCCACCGCAGCGGCCCGGCGCAGCTTCCGGCTGTGGCACCGTCGACGCAGCACGTCCAGGCCCGGTACCGGCTGTGCGGCAACCTCGTGAACCCAGGCGGCGAGCTCAGCTCGCAACTCGTCATCGCCCATCCCCTCGCCAGCCCCCGCGGACGGCGCGGCCCCCGCGGACGGCGCGGGCGCCTGGCCGAGTTCCTGGTCCAGCCGGTGCCTGGCGGCCGCCAGCCGGGTCCGGACCGCTCCGGGGGTCAGGCCGCAGTCCCCGGCGATCTCGTCGATCGGCAGGTCCGTGAGGTAGTACAGGACGAGGACCCGGCGCTGCTGGATGGGCAGCCGCATCAGTGCGCTGCTCAGCGCGGTTGAGGCCAGGGGATCGGGTTCGCCGGGCCGTCCGGCATCGATGGCCAGCCGCTGCGCGACCCGGCGCACCCATGTGTCGAGGGCATCGGTGTGCTTCCACCGGGTCAGTGCCCGCGCGAACGCTTCCTGCGTGATGCCGTCGCCCTGGTGGCGGTCGCCGAGCAGGGCCGCCACCAGGGCCGCTATGCGGCTGTAGTTGTTCTCGTAAAACGAGCTGAAGCCGTCTGGTCCGGTGTCCATGCAATACACACGTCTCAGTCAGTCGTGCCACCCAGATAACGTAATAACGGTTGCGCATCACCAGGCGAACAGCGAACTGTAGAGCGCGGGAGGCTCGCCGTCGCTGCCGTCATTTTCCACCGTGACCGGGGTTTCCAGGCTGGTCGAGACTATGTGGCCGTTGTCGTCAACGAACACTCCGGTGCCATCAGCAGCGCCGCTTGAGGCGCAGAAGGACGCCACCTGGCTTCCCGAAGCGTCCGTCCACAGCACCTGGCACTGCAGGTAGTTGGGGCTGGTCTCGCTGCTGGCGACATGGACCTTAGGTGTCACCGCCGTCAGCATGCGCCCCGTGCGCGTGGAGAATTCCTCGACAATTCCGTCGGTTGGCGGCTGGTTCAGGCCCGACCCGCCGCTGAGGATCGAAAGGAAGATCTTCGAGGCATCCGCCGTCATGAGCATGTTGCCGGCGGTGGCTACCACGCTGTTCGGGATGACCAGCCGGGAAGCCTGTAGCAGCGATCCCGTGGCCCTGGTGTCGAGCAGTCGCACGCCCGACTGCGCCTGATCAGACTTGGACCACCAGGAGAGGGCCAGCGTGTGGTCGTCGCCGGCCCACGAGAACGGGTCCGTGCTCCCGGTAGCCGGCCAGGATGTCGCCTGCCCGGTCGCCAGTGACACTACCTCCAGCCCGGTCACCGTCGAGTAGGCGAGCATGCTGGCATCGGGCGAGATCGCGAAGTCAAGGTTCGCGCCACTGGAATGACTCGGCTCTATGCTCGTCAACGGGATGCTGAGCACCAGCACGGGCGTCCCTGGCTGACCACCTGGCCCGACCCTGACCTCGTAGAACCGAACAGTTCTGCCAGCGGTGGCGGCTAGGAGGAACGTGTGGTCGTCGCCCGCCGCCGCCACCCCGACGAAGCTGGCGCCGTCCGGCTCGACCACCGAGGCGATCTGCCCGCCGGAGGCCAGGCTGGCCACAGACGTGAACTGGGCGCCGGTGATCTGCACCAGGTAGGGCGCCGCGGACGGGCCGATGTCCGCAGCGGGTTGCTTCTCCGCGGGGAACCACGCGTGCGGATACCAGGTCCAGCGCGGGGCAGTGCTGCCTGCCGCCGTCGGCCCGCCGGAATGCCGCTGGTGATTCGCTGCCGTTCGGCTCCCGCCCTGCAGCCCGGCGTTGACGCTGAGCGCGATGCCGACGATGACCACGACAACCGCGCCTGCCGAGGCGAACCGGCGCAGCAGTCGGCTCCGGGCCCGGCGCCGGACCGTGTCCGCGGCGGGCGTCGGCCGCTCGGCCATCTCGTGGACCCAGGATGCGAGCTCCGCCCGCAATTCCTCATCGCGCATCGCGCACCTCCTTCGAAGGTTCGCCAGTAGCCGCCACGGACGGCTCCGCGGCAGACGGATCCTCTCCGAGTTCTTGTTCCAGCCGGTGCCTCGCCGCCGCCAGCCGGGTCCGCACGGTTCCGGCGGGTATGCCGACGTCACGCGCGATCTCGTCGACGGGCAGGTCGGCGAGATAGTACAGGACGAGCACCTGCCGCTGATGCAGCGGCAACCGCATCAGCGCGATGCTCAGCGCCGTCGAGGTCAGCGGGTCTGGTTCCGCGCGCCCGCGCTGCGCCGCCGCAAGCAGCGCGGACACGCGGATCGCGTGCTGTGCTCGGCGTCCCGCGTCGATCACCAGCCGCTGTGCGACCCGCCGGACCCAGGCTTCGGGCGCGTCGTAGGTGCCGACCCGCTTCCAGCGGATCAGCGCCCGCGCGAACGCCTCCTGCGCGATATCCTCGGCCTGCTGCCGGTCGCCGAGCATGGCAGCGACCAGCGTCGCTACCCGGCTATAACTGGCCTCGTAGAACGAGGTGAAGCCGTCTGGTCCGGTACTCACGCTATAGACACGTCTGAGCCGCTGGCGCCAACTGGCCATCCCTGTAACGATTGGGCATCACCAGGCGACATGACCAGGCGGCATCACCAGGCGATGAGCGGTCCCATCTGTACCTGACCTCCCAGCTGGCCGAAGCTCCCGTCCGGAGACGGCTCCGACGTCGGGTCGACCGAGACCTGGAAGGCACCGCTGCTGGCGGCTTTGTGACCGTTGTAAAACATGTCTCCTGACCCCCCGCTGCAAGATGATGCCACCTGCCTGCCGGAGGCGTCGGCCCACACCGCCTGGCAGCTGACCCCGTCGAAGAAGCCGTGCGGGTCGGGCGCGGGCGTTACGTTGGCCAGCAGCTTCCCGGTGCGTACGGAGAATTCGCCGACGTATGAGTACGTGAATGGGGTCGAGAAGCCCGGCAGGTTGACGTCATAACTGGCCAGGATCTTCGAGCCGTCGGCGGTGATGAGCGGGTAGCCACCGCCGTTATAAGTGAGCGTGTGGACCGGGATGACCAGCCGGGATGCCCCCAGGATGGAGCCCGGATTCCTGGTGTCAAGCACCCGCACCCCGCGCTGTGCCTGCGCCCCGCCAGACGTGGACTGAGGCCACCACATAAATGCGAGGGTGTGGTCATCGGCGGCCCAGGAGAACTCACTGGCGGTGCCGCCGTCGGACCGCCAGGACGCTGTTTTCCTGGTCGGCAGCGACACAACCGTAAGCCCGGTCCGTGTCGTGTAGGCGAGCATGCTGGCATCGGGCGACAGTGCGAAGTCAAGGTACTGCGGCATGCTGGCCGCCGGGACGACGAGCAGAAGCTGCGCGGCTCCGGGCGTGCCGGCCGCCCCGAGGCGTACCTCGTAGAACCTGATGTCACGTCCAATGCTGGCTGCCAGGACGAACGTGCGGTCGTCCCCGGCCGCCGCCGCCCCGATGTAGGTGCACTTGCACGGCGGGGTGATCGCCCCGATCTGGACGCCGCTGGCCGCGTTCTCCACGGAGGCTGGCCCCGATGGCGGGTTAGTCAATGAGATCAGGTACGGCGCCGCCGACGTGTCGGAGTCCGCCGCGGTCAGCCCCGATGCGGGGAACCAGGTGCCCAGCGTCGGCGGCTGCGCGCCGCTGACCGCGACCGGCCCTCGCCCAGGGACAGTGCCACCAAGGCTGGCGTTCACTCCGAGCCCGATGCCGGCGATCACCAGCACCACGAGCACGCCGGACACCCACCGCCGCACCGCGCGCCGCCGGACCCGGTGCCGCAGCAGACCGACATCCGGTACACCGCGCCGTTCCGCCTCGCTGAGCACGTCGGCGAGCGAAGAACGCAGCTCCTCATCGTGCATCAGGCACCTCCGCTGAGGAATCTGGCGAATCCGAGGATAGCTCCCGCTCCAGCCGCGCTCGCGCCGCCGCGAGCCGCGTCTTGACCGTGCCTTCCGGTATCTGGCAGTCGCGAGCAATGTCGGCCACCGGCAGATCGGCCAGGTAGTGCATCACCAGCACCTGCCGCTGCGGCACCGGCAGCCGCATCAGCGCCATGAACAGAGCCGTCGGATCCACTGGGTCCGACGGCTCCGCCCGCCCCCGCTGACCAGCGGCCAGCAGCGTGGATGCACGTAGCGCCCGCCGTGATCGCCGTCCCGCATCGACCACCAGCCGCAAGGCGACCTGCCTGACCCAGGCTTCCGGCGCGTCATATCCAGAGATCCGCGACCATCGGGCTAGTGCCCGCGCGAACGCCTCCTGCGCGATGTCCTCGGCCTGCTGCCAGTCGCCGAGCATGGCGGCAAGCAGTGCCACGATGCGGCTGTAGCTGGCTTCATAAAAGCCCGCGAAGCCCTCACTCCCAGCGTCCACGAAGACAAACACGCTAGAGCGAAGCGCCGGGTTTGGTCAACGGGTAACGATTAGGGTTCGAAGACGGTCGGGATCGCCGGGTACCCACGGGACAGCTGCAGCGCGTACTGCGGCAGCTCGGCAAGTGCGGCCTGGTGCCGCGAACGCGGCACATCGACGCTCTCGCGCCCGACCACCTCACCTGACGCCACGAGTGGCACCAGCAGCTCACGGTCCAGGACCCCAGGCGACGAAGGCACCAGGCTCACCCGCTCGGCCGAAGCGACTCCGGCCGGGTCAAGGTGCCGCACCGCCCACTTCCGCCCGCCCTTAGACGGCTTCCCCACCGAGTGCTTAGCCACCGGGACCAGGGCGTCAGCATCATCAGGGGAAGACCCCCGCGCCACCAGCTTGTAAACGAGGGCCGCTGTCGGTGCCCCCGATCCGGTGACCAGCGACGTCCCCACCCCGTACCCGTCCACCGGCGCCGCCCCCAGTGCTGCGATCGAGTACTCGTCCAGGTCCCCGGTCAGCATGATCCGCGTTGAGACGGCCCCCAGCGAGTCAAGCAGGGCACGCACCTCCCGCGCCATCACCGGCAGGTCCCCGCTGTCGATCCGCACCGCGCCTAGCTCAGGCCCGGCCAGTTCGACCGCGGTCCGCACCGCCCGCGGTACGTCATACGTGTCGACCAGCAGCGTGGTCCCGGCCCCGAGCGACGCGAGCTGCGCGGCGAAGGAATCCCGCTCACTGTCATGCACCAGCGTGAACGCGTGCGCCGCCGTTCCCGCCGAAGGCACTCCGTACCGGAACCGCGCCGCGAGATTCGACGTGGAGGCGAACCCGGCGATGTAAGCGGCCCGCGCCGCCGCCACCGCCGCCTCCTCGTGCGTACGCCGCGATCCCATCTCAATGAGCGGCCGCCCACCCGAGGCACACACCATCCGGGACGCCGCGGATGCGATCGCGCAGTCGTGGTTGAGGATTGACAGGCACACGGTCTCCAGTAGTACGGCCTCCGCGAACGTGCCGGAAACGACCAGGATCGGCGAGCCGGGGAAGTAGCAGTCGCCCTCCGCATATCCCCAGATATTTCCCGAGAAACGGTACGATTCCAGATAGGCCAAGGTTGGCGCATCGACCAGTCCCTCGAGGAAGGATAGTTCCGCCTGCCCGAATCGGAACCGTTCGATCGCGTCGAGCAGCCGCCCAGTGCCCGCTACCACGCCGTACCTGCGGCCATGCGGCAGGTGCCGGGCGAACACCTCGAAAACCGCCGGCCGGTGCGCCGCCCCGCTCCGCAGTGCGGCTTGCAGCATCGTGAGCTCATAATGGTCGGTCAGCAGGGCAGTTGACTGGGCAACACTGCCCTGATGGTTCACCGGAATCGTCACAGGTGGAAGACTACGGAATAGGGAGGTGGGCTCGTGAGCGTGGCACCGGCTGAGGTTGATCTGCCGCACATCGAGGACAGGCCGACACCGGACAAGCCGTGGGTCACCATCGTGTGGAACGACCCCATCAACTTGATGTCCTACGTGACATACGTTTTCCAGCATGTCTTCGGTTACCCGAAGAAGAAGGCAGAAAAGCTGATGCTCGATGTCCACCACAAGGGCAGGGCGGTCGTCGCGACCGGTGCCCGGGAGGCAATGGAGCATAACGTCGAGGTCCTGCATGGCTACGGCCTGTGGGCGACAGTGCACCAGGATTAACCATGGAACCTTTCCGGTCGGTCAGGGGCGGTGGCGTGCGGGCGATTCTCGCCGCATCCGAGGCTGAGCTGCTGCGCAGCCTGGTCGGCCAGGTCATGGACCTGATCGAGCCGGACGCTGCCAAGGCCCAGGATCTGGACGAGCTAGAGGCCATCCTCCAGGCCGACGCTGCCGAGACGCCCACCGATCCGGTGCTGGCCCGCCTGCTCCCCGACGGCTACCGGGACGATCCGGCCTCGTCCACCGAGTTCCGCAAGTACACCGAGCTGTCGCTGCGCGCCTCCAAGCACGAGAGCGCTCAGGCCATGCTCGATTCCCTCCCGGAGCAGGGTGGCAAGATCCAGCTCACCCCCGAGCAGGCGCAGGCCTGGCTGAAGGCACTCAACGACGTCCGCCTCGCCCTGGGCACCAAGCTTGGTGTCGCCGAGGATTTCGAGCAGCAGTGGGATGGCCTGGCCCCGAAGGATCCCCGCCGCACCGCGTTCGAGGTGTACGCCTGGCTAGGCGCCGTACAGGAGTCCCTGGTCCGCGCCCTATGGTAGGCAGCGCTTATGGTAATGAGTGTGCTGACCATCCGACGCGACCTGCGCGACGCCATCGTGGCCCACGCCCGCAAGGATCATCCCGACGAGGCCTGCGGTGTGCTGCCCGGTGCGGCAGGCAGCGACCGCCCCGAGCGGTTCGTGCCGATGGAGAACGCCGAGCGCTCACCCACGTTCTACCGCTTCGACTCCGCCGAGCAGCTGAGGGTCTGGCGCGAGATGGACGACCGCGACGAGGAGCCGGTGGTGATATATCACTCACACACGGCAACCGAGGCGTATCCGTCCCGCACTGATATCTCCTACGCCAGCGAGCCGGACGCCCACTACGTGCTGGTATCTACCGCGGACGAGGCGGAAACGCCATTCCGCTCATACCGGATCCTGGACGGCGTGGTGACCGAAGAGCCGGTCACCATACAGGAATGATTCCGTCCAGCTATAGGTTATGAGCCCAGGGACAATAAGACCGGCAGAGCATAAGTCCGACCAGGGAGCAGAAGTCCATGGCCATCGAGGTTCGTATCCCCACGATCCTGCGCACCTACACCGACGGCGCCAAGCAGGTCGAGGGAGCCGGGTCCACGCTCGGCGAGCTCTTCGATGACCTGGAGGTCCGCCACGCAGGCCTGCAGGCCCGGCTCATGGACGGCGGCGCCCTGCGCCGGTTCGTGAACGTCTACCTCAACGACGAGGACGTCCGCTTCCTCTCCGGCCTGGACACTCCCGTAAAGGACGGCGACGCAGTCACCATCCTCCCCGCCGTAGCCGGTGGCTGACCGACAGTAGATCAGAACGGCCGTTGCGATGCGTTACGACAACCTGCTCCAGTCGCTAGGCAATACGCCTCTCGTGGGATTGCCCCGGCTGTCACCGTCGCCGCAAGCCAGGCTGTGGGCCAAGCTCGAGGACCGGAACCCGACCGGATCGGTGAAGGACCGGGCAGCGTTCTACATGGTCGAGCAGGCCGAGAAGGAAGGCCGCCTCGTCCCCGGCTCGACCATCCTCGAGCCAACCTCGGGCAACACCGGCATCTCGCTGGCCATGGTCGCCAAGGTGCGCGGCTACAAGCTGATCGTGGTCATGCCGGAGAACACCAGCGAGGAACGCCGTCAGCTGCTGCACATGTACGGCGCCGAGATCATCACCTCCCCGGCGGCGGGCGGCTCCAACGAGGCGGTCCGGGTGGCCAAGCAGATCGCCGCCGAGCACCCCGACTGGGTCATGCTCTACCAGTACGGCAACGAGGCGAACGCGAGAGCACACTACGAGACGACCGGTCCCGAGATCCTCGCCGACCTCCCCGAGGTAACGCACTTCGTGGCCGGCCTGGGCACCACCGGCACCCTGATGGGCGCCGGCCGCTACCTCCGCGAGCACAAGCCGGGCATCGCCATCGTCGCCGCCGAGCCCCGCTACGGCGAGCTCGTCTACGGCCTCCGCAACGTCGATGAAGGCTTCGTCCCCGAGCTCTACGACGAGTCTGTCCTCACCACCAGGTTCTCGGTAACCTCCGCCGACGCCCTCCGCCGCACCCGCGAACTGGTAGCCGCCGAAGGCATCTTCGCCGGCATCTCCGCAGGCTGCGCCCTCCACGCAGGCCTGGCCATGGCCACCAAGGCCGCGAAGGCCGGCGACCGTGCCGACGTCGTAGTCCTCGTAGCCGACGGCGGCTGGAAGTACCTCTCAACCGGCGCCTACAGCGGCACCCTAGACGAAGCCGAGCAGAGCCTAGAGGGCCAGCTCTGGGCTTGACTGGCTACCCCGGCTGGTCTTCCCCCCGGCTCGCCGCCGGGCCGCTTCGAGGTGCCGCCTTCCCTCGTCGCTCCTCCGTCGCTCCTCAGTCCAGGCGGCACCGCGGCCCTTTGGCTCGCCGGGGGCCCGGGTTAACCCCGCCCCCGCTCGCCGCCGCCCGTCCCTGCCTGCCGCGCCCGCTCGCCGCAGCGCCCGCTCCGCGCCGTCCGCCCTCGCCGAGACCGGGCGCCCGGATTTGGACGGAAATTCGACGCCTGGCGGAAAATAAGTGGTCGTTTCTGGCTCATTTTCTTCCGTCAGGCGTGGATGTTCCGTCTGATCGGCGCTGGCGGGACGCGGGGATCTCGCCCGTAAAGCCGCAAACGAGTACAT
>Ga0209530_1000760_pt1 | contig 18876 bp, 17 predicted proteins | sample BlaSpr_A8_Ref_O1_FD_187987 | JGI IMG/M metagenome (GOLD analysis project Ga0209530, IMG submission 187987) | Forest soil microbial communities from Thunder Bay, Ontario, Canada - Black Spruce, Ontario site 2_A8_Ref_O1 (SPAdes) (version 2) | ecosystem: Environmental > Terrestrial > Soil > Boreal...
TCAGGTAGTTCTTTCAGGCCTCCAGCAGACCCTGCTGGATCGCAATCACTACCGCCTGCGTGCGGTCATTGGCGTGCAGCTTACGGAAGATGTGTTTCAAGTGCATCTTCACCGTGTCCTCCGAAACGACCAGAAGGTCAGCGATCTCTTTGTTTCTCTTTCCCTGTGAGACCAGGCCCAGCACCTCGATCTCGCGCTCGCTCAGCTTTTCCGCGCCGATATACCGGGTCAGCTTGCCGACCGACTCTTCCGACAGCGAGCGACCGCCGGCGGCGACGTGGCGCACCTGTGCTGCCAGCGTGGCGCCATCAATGCCCTTCAGCAGATATCCGCGGGCGCCGAGATGGATCGCCGTGTAGATTGAGGCATCCCCTTGGGTCGAGGTCAATATCAGTATGCGGGCTTCCGGATCGATCTTCAGAACCGCGCGTAGAACCTCGAAGCCGCTCTGGTCAGGAAGTCGAAGGTCCAGCAACATCACTTCTGGCCGAAGTTCCATGTACATCTCCAGCGCCTGCCGTCCGTTTGCTGCTAAACCGACAACGCTGATTTGATGTCGAGTCAAAAGACCGGCGACGCCTTCACGGACCATCGGGTGATCGTCCGCAATCAGCACAGTCACCATCTCGCGCGCGTCTTTCGTAGGATCCAACGATTTTCTCTCATCAGGCGCGCTTGCGCCACCAGCGGCTCCAGGCGATTTTTCGGATCGGCACCCGCAGCATGACCGTGGTGCCCGCCTCCGGAGCGCTCGTGATCCTCAGAGTAGCACCGATGCGTTGCGCGTGGGTCGTCATGCCTCGCAGGCCGAAATGGCCGGGGCGTCCTTGCAGCCGTATCTCTTCGCTGATCCCTCGGCCATTGTCGCCCACCTGCACATAAACGGCGTTCTCCAGAAAATGAACGCGAACCGTGATCAAGGTCGCATTGGAATGACGGAAAGCATTCGCGAGCGCCTCGCGGCAGATGCGATACACCTCATCACGCACCAGAGGATGTATGTGTGTGGCTTCCCCCTCGCTGCTCAATTCAAAGGCGGGGCATTCCGCTACCCTGAACTCTGCCTCCGCGTGGCGCAGGATCTCGATAAGGCTGTACTGCACCATGGCTGTCGAATGAAGATTTGAAACCATGTTGCGGCTGCGCGTGACCATTTCCCGCATCTGTGTCGTGAGCATCTCTACGGAACCCTGCGCATACTGCGGATTCTCCATAATCTGAAAACCGATCAACTCCAGCTTTAAGGCTGCGCCGGTCAGGTCCTGGATCACGGTGTCATGGATCTGGGAAGCAATGCGTTCGCGTTCAGCGACACGCTCCTGAAAACGCATATTCAACCGCTCCGCGCGCATGCGCGTGCGCCGGCGTGTCACCTCCACTAACACGCCTGCGATCAGAAGGACCGCAAGCGCCCGAAACCAGCTTGTCTGCCAAAAGAATGGCCGGAGTGTGAAACCGAGCGCGGCAGGGTGGGAATCTCCCAAACCCTCGCGATTCACAGCCATCACCTGAAAGCGATAGATTCCTGGCGGAAGGCCAACATAGGAGACTTCGCGCGATGTCCCTGCTTCGATCCAGTCACGATCCCATCCTTGGAGGCGATACCGGAATCGCGTCTGCTCGGGCGCGACGTCAGTCAATCCGGTATAGCGGAACGTGATCCGATGCCGTCCCGGCGGCACCGTGAGGCTCGTGGCCGGTTCTTGGTGCTCATCCACAATTACCGCGTCCATCGCTGCTTGTGCGGGGGCCTCCGGAGCCAGCCGCGAATCGATCACCGACAAACCGTGCGAGGTCGCAAACCATATTCGCCCGTCCGACGCCCGCATTGCCGTCACACGGTTCAGGGGAAGAACATTGCGGCTCTTTAAGCCATCCGCTTGGTTAAAGACCGCCGGCTGCATTATCGCGTCGTGCCCCGCAAGGTAGTCCTGCCATTGCTGCTTCCGGAATCGTGCAATCATGGTTGTCGTTGCCACCCAAAGATTGCCCTCGTCGTCTGCCACCACATCTAGCACCGTGTTCCCGGGCAGACCATTCTCCTGGGTCAGTAGACGATCCTTGCCATCTTCGGCGTGGAAGAGCAGGCCGTGGAATGTAGCGATGGCCAAGGCCCCCGGCAGCCATGCAACGTCGAGAACTGCAGATTCCGTTCGAGCTATTTCCAAAAACCGCTTACCGTTCCAGCGGTATAGTGCCTTGTTCGTCCCCACCCAGAGCGAGCCCTCCGGATCGCGTACGAGACTTGATACGTCGTCTCCATCGAGGCCCTCCGCCGTCCCCATTTTCCGCACTCGTCCACCGCTCATCACGAAAAGTCCGCGGTGCAATACGGTAAACCAGACGGTGCCATCCCCCATTCTTAGGGGTGTGGAAATGTATCCCCGGGGAAGGGACGAGAGCTTTCGGAAGCGATGCCCGGTCCAGGCAAAGATTCCATAATCCGACACTGCGACCCCGGGCATTTCTCCGTTCTCGAAGAATCCCCGCACCTGTCCTGGCGGAAGCCCCTCAGTTCGTCCGAACAAACTCCAATCTCCGTTTTGAAAACGTGCGATGCCATTCTCCACCGTTCCTTCCCAGATGGCGCCTCCATTCTTCTGCTCAAAAACGGAATCGGGTTGGCTTCTGCCTTCTGTCACCGCAGCGAGTGGCGTGTATGTGGAGAAAATCCCAACGTGTAGGCGCTGGAGTCCGGCGATGGTGCCAATCCAGACATCCCCGTCTCTGTCCTCAAGCAATGTGCGCACATCATTGCTCGCAAGACCGTCACGGTCGGTGAGCGTCTCTATCAAATTGCCGGATTTACGACTAAGCCCATGCAGGCCGCCACTTGCCATCCACAAGCTGTGGTTGCGGTCCACCATGATGGAAACAAAGTTCGTAAGTCCGGGATTCTCAACCCGCTGGAAACGTTTCCCGTTGAAGCGGAAGAGGTTGTGGCCATCTCCCGCGTACAGTTCCCCGAAAGGGTCGCAGTACAACATTTGTACGTTTGGCAGCCGATACTCGGCATTCACTTTGCCGCTATCCTGCAAAACTTGTACACTGTCCCCGCCGGCTATCCACAACCTTCCGTCGGATGTCTCCGCAATCGCCTTAGGTGAAACCGAAAATGTAAGCTGCTTGACCTCAAGACGCATTCCGTTCGTGTGCGCTAGCTTTCCTCCGCCGTAAATCCAAAGACCTCCGTTCCTCCCGGGCGCGAGCAAAGCTATCTCGTAACGCGTCTTTCCCTCCAGAGAAAGGTGTGTAAATCTTCCCTGCTGGTACTGGAACACACCCGTATTCGTAGAAATCCATAGACCGCCGGCGTCATCGGGAAAGAGCCCTGTGATATCGTCCTGCATCTCCGGCGGTCCAACGTTGGTGAAGCTTCGGAAGTTCACTCCGTCGAAGCGGAGGAGGCCGTTGAGCGTTCCTATCCACAAAAATCCATCCGGCGTCTGCGCGAGCGAGGTTACGAAGTTCTGAGGCAGACCTTGGTCTGTGGTCCATTTGGAAAGGACATCGCTTCTCAGCGGAGGAATCGCGGAAGACCTAATAGCGCTTTGGCAAAAGCCGCAGCCTGCAAAGCTGAACAACAGAATGCCTAACCGAACCTTTCGCACGAGCTCTCTCCACTGCTTTAATTTCGGTTCGACAGCCTGCGAGACACGGTTCGGCATACTCGTAAACAACGCAGGGTTGGGCCACTATGGCGAATTCTATGCAAGCACCTTTCGCAGAGGCATTTGAGTAACTCTTGCGGAAGGTCTGGCAGAGAAGGTAGTTCCATATCGCAGGGTTGCTTTGTCGTGGATAAAATTGAGAAATTGGGGGCCACCGTGCCCGCGTGATATTTTTCTCGGAGTGGAGCATGAACAGTCTCTTGCAAATGTCACATCCAGCCGCTACGCAGCCGGCACCAGAAGCGGGATACCCCGTTCTCTCGACAGCGTTCCCGCAGTTAAATATCTCATTGGTTCCTCTTACGTTCTCAACTCAGATAGCGATTCGTGCAATCTTCGCGTTTTTGAGGCGAGTAATCAACCCGTTAAAAACGAGCAAAGTGCCGCCGTTCAAAAAGCGGAAATCCGAGCAGAATGCAGCATACTCGCACCTGGACGCACGTAGATTACTGCAATCAGTCACAGAATAAAGGCCACTAGTCCTACCATTGTGACACCCCCAACTTAGTAAAAAAGCAAAAGCCCGAAATTCCTCCCCCTTTGACGGAACTTGCATTAAAGGCTTGCTTTTTTGCCCCTTCTCTCCCCGAATCCCCCAGCATCTTCCCGGAACGGCCGAGTGTTGTCAAGGCCCTACTCGCCCTACTCGCTGGAACTGAGGGGCGGCCCTGTTTTCTCGGACCAGTTTCCACGTGCGTGTCAAACTGCAACGCAACCGCGAGCGCATCAACGTGCACGGTCTGTACGACAACCACAATAAAGATCTGGAGAATCTTTTCAAAAAAATGCAGCGATTTCTGCCAGCTCACGTCAAAACCCTTTGCACGACTTCTATGTGGCTCGAGTGGAGAAGGGGATGCGCGGCATGATCGGGTTAAGAATCGCCACCTGGGGATTGCCCGTTGGAGCTTAATGCCGGTTCCGGGTGAACTCCTAGTGAGCTACAAAGGGCTCGATGCCGAAGTGGGCGAGCCAGTACCCCGCTGCGCCAACCAGCGCGGCTCCGGGAAATGTCAGAACCCAGGCGTACACAATTCGCCGTGCCCAGATCCATCGTACCGCGTGCCAGCCGCGCGTCGCTCCAACTCCGGAAATTGCCCCAGCAATTGCGTGCGTGGTAGAAATGGGCACGGAGGCAAGGGTCGCGAGCCCGATCGTTGTCGCCGCCGCCAACTCTGCGGAAAATCCGCCAATCGGACGAAGGTGGGGAGTTATCCGCGACCCCATGGTTTTTACGATTCGCCATCCTCCGAGCATCGTTCCGATCGCCATTGCTGCGTGACAGCTCAAGATGATCCACATCGCGAGTTCATGCTTCACCCACAGAAGGTGAACATGACCTACCGTCCATTCTTTCTTTCCGCTTGCCACCAGCAGCGCAGCGATAATTCCCATGGTCTTTTGCGCATCGTTCGTGCCGTGCCCCAGGCTGTAGGCGCCCGCCGACAGCAACTGCAGGTGCCTGAATGTTCGCTCTGCCTTGTGCCTCTCCCGGGAATGGCTCAGCCAGATCGTCGCCACCATGAAACAATAGCCGAGGAGGAACCCAATCAGCGGCGAGATAAGTAGGAAAAGGATTACCGGAGCCCAGCCTTTCAGTAGGAGAGATCCGAATCCTGCCTTGGCGATCGCCGCTCCGGCGTAGCCGCTGATAATGGCGTGTGACGAACTCGTTGGCAGCGCCATCAGCCATGTGATCATGTCCCAGATGATCGCGCCGAACAGTCCGCCGAAAATGACGTACGTATCCACGATTTTCGGATCGATCAGTTTATTGCTGATGGTTTGGGCCACGCCTGTCCCAAAGACAAAAGCGGCCACGAAATTGAAAAATGCCGCCCAAAACACCGCTTGCACCGGAGACAAAACGTGGGTTATAACCACCGTCGCGACGGAATTTGCGGCATCATGGAAGCCGTTGAAAATATCGAATATCAGCGCAAGCGCAATCAGGAAGAACACCATGTGAAGACTCGAAATCATAGTTATTCCTCAGGTGTTCTTCAGCAGCACTCGCGCCAGAACCTGCGTAATCCTGGTCATTCGCGACAACGCTTCTTCCAGCAGATCGTGCAAATCCTTCTTCTTGATTAGATCGATCGCATCTGCATTATCACGGAACAGTTCTGCGAGAAACTCTTTTCGATCCTTCCTGACGTTTTCTTCGATTGCTTGCAGTTTTTTCATGCTGCCCTCCGCCAGTTCGGACAGCGTTGTTTTCTTGCGCAAACCCGCCATGATCTCTTCCACCTGGATCGTTAACTCCTGGAGGTTTCTCGACTGCGCCGTAAGATTCGGATAGGGGGTTTCGAGCGGGTATAAGCCCAGGCGCTCGGAGAACTCCGCAATTTCTTGAATGACGGCATTCATGCCGTCTATCAACGCCAGGATATCTTCGCGGTCCAGCGGAGTGATAAAAGCGTGGTCCAGCATTGCCAGGGAGTTCTGCGCGACACCCGCAGCTTTTTTCCGCAGCTCTTCTATTTCGAGCTTTTGAGCGTCGAATCTTGGAAACGTCTGGAGTATCGCTGAGAGCTGCTGCGCCGCGCTCACCAGCATTCGTGCGAGATTGTCCAGCTGGTCAAAAAACTTGTCATCCTTGGGCAAAAAGTTAAACACGGGATTGTCGGACCCCCAAGATGTAGCACCGGGCGACGGCGCTTCTTACCGATGACCAGCAAATGCCAACGGTCCGGCGGGTGCGAAGTCTTTGGTCGCAAAGTGCGCGAACTAAACCCAATAGAGATCCTACGCTCTCGGCACCTCGCGCCACATTACAGAATCGTGAAAAAGCGCCGAGCAGTATTGCACAGCTACCGTGACGTACTACATCGAACATGCTCCGTGTGGGCGATCAGGGCGGCGATTTGGTCTAAGGAATGGCGAGCCTTTCTGCTGGGATCAGTATTTGGCCATGGCCTTCGCGCAACGGACCTATCGGGAAAGTCTGCGCGACATCGAGGCCTGTCTGCATTCGATGCAGGCGTTTGCATCTGCCAGAATCGAGCGTGCCACCTTGCCGCGGAAGCCCAAGTGGGACAACTTGCCCTGGCAGGGCAAAGCGTCGGCTGAAAAACATTGACGACAGCACTTAAAGGGGATAAGTAAATCTGCGCGGGCTTTTGAACTTCGTTCTCATCTTGAGTACCATTCAAAGATTCAAGACCTTCAACAACAAGAGAAACAAATCGGTTTATGACGTTGCAGGTGCCGTATCAGATCAGGAATTGGAAGCGATCATGAAGCTCGCAACCGAACTGAAGGTCAGTACAGAAGCGTGGCTTCAAGACTTCGATCCGGAACTGTTAAAGGGCTAAAGCACGGCGATTCTGATCGCACCCGGTCCTCGTGGATCGTGCGCGGCAGGGGATTCTGCAACATGAGCACGACCGCACGGGCTCATGTCGACAGGCTCAGCTCTCGTTGAAGGGTCGGTTTTCTGAATTCTCTTCGGAGGCATAAGCATTGACTTCACCACAAGGGAACTCTCGCCGGTTGTGGGTGGTGGCGGGCGTGGCCGGGTTGATTCTTCTCTTCGCCATTCACCTGGAACTGATCTCGCGCGCGAACACCATTACCTGGGATGAGCCCGACCATATCTATTCCGGATACATGTCGTGGCGCGGCGACTTTGGCTTGAATCCCGAGCATCCGCCGCTGGTCAAGTTCGTTGCCACTGTGCCTTTGCTTCTCATGCAACTGAACGTTCCCGAGATGCAAGATCGTCCTTACCGGTCACAGGCGGTTCTCGGTGGAAGAGATTTCATCTTTCACAACGACGCCGACAAGATCGTGTTTCGCGCGCAGATGGCGGCCTCAATCTTCACGCTGCTGTTGCTGGTGATCGCGTTTCTCGCGACGCGAGAAATGTTCAACACCACCGCGGGCTTCCTTGCGCTCGGGCTTCTTCTGTTCGATCCGACCCTGCTCGCTCACGGAGCGCTGGTAACGACGGACGCGGCGCAAGCCTGCTTTTTACTGGCATCGATCTATGCATTCTACCGCTATGTGCAATTGCCATCCGCGGGCCGGCTGATGATTACTGGGGTTGCCGTCGGACTGGCGTTGGCGTCCAAGCACAGCGCGGTTCTTGTCTTTCCCATGCTCTTGATTCTCGCGGGGATCGAGATATTCCGACGAGAGTCAGCAAACAGCGGATCGCAACTTTCTGTCGGTAAGTGCGCCGCTCGCTATGCTAGGGCCCTAGCGATCATCGGCCTCATGTCAGTTGCAATTCTGTGGGCGGCCTATGGCTTCCGCTATGCGGCGCGCGGGAACGGGTTGCAGTTGAATCCGCCGATGGAGGCGCAACTTGCCAAAGTTCCGAGTCCTACGCAAGCCAAAGTACTTCACGAATTCGCCCGATTCCACTTGCTCCCCGAGTCTTACATCTACGGTTTTGCGCACGTATTGTTCAGCGCCAACAGCTTCAACAGCTACCTCTTCGGCAAATCCTATCCGCATGCTGTCTGGTTTTACTTCCCGGTGGCCATGCTGGTGAAATCGAGTCTCACATTCCTGATCCTGCTGGCGATTAGCGTTTGGGTGATCGCGAGCGGGCGTCTGCGGATGAGGCGCGAACTGCTGTTTCTGTTGATCCCGCCGCTCATCTATCTGGCTGTGTCGATGAAGGGCGGAATGAACATTGGCATTCGCCACATCCTGCCCGTCTACATCTTTCTTGCGATCCTGATCGCGGGCGCGGCCTCCGCGCTGATTAAGAACGGCCGCCGCTGGCGGTATGCGGTTGTACTTCTGCTGGTGTTCCAGGCAATCTCGGTAACGCGCGCATTTCCCAACTGCATTGGCTATGCCAACGAAGCCTTTGGCGGCCCAAAGAACGCTTGGAGGTATGTGAGCGATTCGAGTGCGGACTGGGCGCAGCAATTGCATGCCGTGAAGCGATACACCGACGAGCACCACATGCAAAACTGCTGGTTCGTTTACTTTGGAACCGGCGTGATCGACTACAACTATTACAAGATCCCATGCAAGCTGCTTCCGACCATAGAATCAATTTGGCTGGGCACGCTCTCCGACGCTACTCCTGCGATCGATGGTCCCGTGTTCATCAGCGCAGTCAATCTCACGGGATTCGAATTCGGTCCGCCTCCACTCAATCCATATGAGCAGTTCAAGACCTTGAAGGCTGCCGATGCAATCGATTCCGGTGTCTTTGTGTACGAAGGACGCTTCGAGATCCCACTTGCGGCTGCGTTGGCTCGTGCACAAAAGGCAGGAGTGTTTCTCGCCGGCAAGCGATTGCCGGAGGCACTGCAGGAAGCACAACAAGCTATGGCTCTCGCCCCCGACTCGGCCAAAGTGAACGCACAGATGGGCAACGTACTGGATGCGCTCGGCAGACGAGAAGAGGCTCGCCCTTACTACGCAACGGCACTGCAACTAGCTCTTACCAAGCAGCCAGAGTTTCAGCACTCGTTGGTCGCGCCGCTCAAACAGCGCCTTGCGACAGAAGACGACAGTGCGCAAAAAAAGCATCCGTGAGGCGCGCGCCCCGTATTTCCAAGGTTGACATAACATTCATAATAATGAACATTAAACGATTTATTGACCATTATTCTGGACGTTAAATATGAGGACCAGCCGATCGTCCGTCGTAATGCCCCTCCCCGTGAGACATGCCCTGCGAAAGCTCGGCCGCGACATTCGTGACGCCCGCCGACGGCGGCGCGTCCCAGCGGCCATCGCGGCGCAGCGCGCCTCGATCAGCCACACGACCCTCGTCAAGATTGAAAAGGGCGATCCCGGCGTCGCGATCGGGATATACGCCGCGGTCTTTTTTGCTCTGGGCATGGCGGACCTGCTGGGCGATCTCGCCGCGCCGAAGAACGATCCCGTGGGCCTGCAGCTTGAAGAAGAAAACCTGCCGCAACGCATTCGCGTGGCGCGCAGGCCGAAACGCCCGAAAGACAAGTGATAGACAGAGAGACTCTCGTATACGTGGATCTAGACGGCGTCCCGCACCTGATGGGGCATCTGTGGGCCCGTACGCGCAAGAACAAGGAAAGCGCCATTTTCGAATACGACAAGACATGGCTGGAAAATCCCGCCCGATTCTCCCTGGAGTCAGCCCTGCAGGCTGGACCGGGGCCGTTTCACACTCCGGCAGCCTACAAAGGCTATCCCCACGGAATGCCCACGACACAATTAGCGCCGACCTGCTGACGTTCCTGAAAGGAGCTGTGACCACAGCCGCGGGGTATCACTGAGAACCTAGACGAGGCCGATCCCGTTTCCAAGGACTGCTCACGCATGAATTTGAAGGAAAACGCAGACGAGTGATTGTGGCTGGATTGTCGGCCAACGTACCTTGGGATTATGTTCAAGGTAGCCGTCAACCAGGACTAAAGCGCGAATCGCTTTCCCTAGTCGACTTCTGGCCCAGAATCACTTCCGGTCGGCCCATCACTCGAGGCGGACTTGCAACGTTGGAATCATAATGTTGGTAGTGGTGTGACTCGTTTTTCTTGCCAGGAGCTCTTAAGACCGCTAGAACCTAATCGATGATCACCCACCTCTAGCCCGAATAGAGCAGGTAGCCGCATATCGCGCGCATCGCTCGCTGTTCGGTGGATCGCGGACTTGCGCCGGATGCAAGGCCGAGGTCCACTACAGCGCGGAGTATAGCCATGAAAACCCGTTCCGTTACTCGCGAAGCAGGCATTGCGATCTCCCTCTTGTGATCTCGTAGCAGCTGTAGAAGATTTGCGTGAAACGCAGAATCGTCGGCCTCGCTTCCGAGCCTTTCCTCTTCAGTTTCCAGCACACGGTTTAGCCGAGGGCGGTAGTAATGTGCACTCACCAGCGCCCGAACGACTAACCTGAGGCGCGACTCTAACCCTTTTCCTTTTCCATCTTGCACAGCCTTCACGACGGTATCGTGGAACGCCATCTCAAAACTGCCGATCAGGGCGAGGACAATGGAGTCCTTGTTCGGAAAATATTGATAGAGGGATCCAACGCTCACCCCCGCTTTCGCTGCGATCGCGTTGGTGTTGAATCCACGAAGTCCGTCTGACTCCAAAATGCGAGCAGACGCTTCAAGAATGACATCTACTGTCTCCTGAGATCTCGCCTGACCCGGCGCTTTGCGGACTTTCAGCGTGTTTTTGCGCGGCCTCCCTCTGCCGTCTCGAACGCGAGTTTTATTTGTGAGCATTTACTCGTATTGTACATGCAGAACAGGATATGCCAAGGAGCAACCAGGAACGGCCCAATAGAAATGAGAGCGACATGACAAATGATTCAAAAGTTCTACTGCACAAACTAAACTCCCGATCCTTTCGGATTGTTCGAACTACCCTGGGCGTGATGACCCTCGTACTTCTGACTCTTCCCTTCGTGCGAGCAAAGGGCAATCCTGAGACTGGCCCGGGATTGCTCCTGGCCGTCAACCAAGGTGAAGCCACACTCGGCATTGTCGACCCGGGGGCAGGCAAGCAGGTCGCGACGATCGCGGAGGGAGGCGTGACTGGTCACGAGGTGGCGGTGTCCTTAGACGGCAAAACCGCATATGTCCCTATTTATGGTGACTCCAGCGTGGGGGAAGCGGGAACGGATGGCAGAGACATGGTCGCGATTGACATTGCGTCCCGCAAAGTCGTCGGCCATCTTGATTTTGGACACGGCGTACGTCCGCATTGCGCGGTGATGAACCCTAAAGATGGGTTGCTGTACGTTACGACAGAACTCGACCAGACGGTTACGATCATCGATCCCAAGACATTGCATGTCGTGGGAGTGATTCCGACGGGCCAGGAACAATCCCACATGCTCGTCATTTCTCACGATGGACGGTTTGGCTACACGGCGAATGTCTCGGCGGGCACCGTGTCGGTGCTGGAAATTCCGGGACGCAAGCTGGTATCCGTCATACCTATCTCAACGAAGGTGCAAAGGATCTCGATTTCCTCCGATGACAAATGGGTATTCACGGCTGATCAGGCAAAACCGCAATTGGCCGTGATCGATACCTTCACTAATAAGGTAAAGACGCGGATTTCGATTGTCGCTCCGGGATACGGCACGGCGAGTACTCTCGACGGACGATGGCTGCTGGTCTGCGTTCCCGATGCATCCCAGGTAAGCGTAGTTGATCTGAAGACGCTGCAGGTGGTACGCACGATCGCCGTGCCTAGAGTGCCACACGAGATCGTAATTTCGCCTGACGACAAGACTGCATATGTCTCCTGCATTCGCACAAAAAAGGTTGCTGCGATAAACCTCTCTGATTGGTCGGTGAAGAGCCTGATTGAGGCGGGAGAGAGTGTTGACGGAATGGCGTGGGCTGCTGGCACACGGTGAGCCATACACAATTTACCATCTCGAATCGAGATCAATTTATGAAAGGCAAAATATGAAGGCAAAGTCATATATGAACTGACTTCCGTGATAGGTCTGCTCGAATGCTGCCATGATGTCGAGGATGACTTCCCCGTGATCGTGCTCTTCGATGCCTGTGAAGTCGAGGTCGGTCGAAAACCGGCCTTGGGCGCCGATGAACATTTTCCGCAGGCAAGTCCCGCCCTTGAAGGCCAGCCGATCCAGAATGCCGCGTTCGGACAGAAGCTGAAGCAGAAAGGTCAGCACCACTTCCTTCTCTGCGATCATTATGTCGCGCAGCCCGGATTCATTGGAGTCGCGCTGCACCTGCGCCTGCGTGAGCATTTCCTAGCTGTCCTTCCGGATTGCTTTGCGCCGGCCGAGTCCGGCGCTGTCGTGGAGTTCCTCGCGCGGCACGTTGACGAACAGGCGCCAAATCTCGTCATAGCCGATAGCCTCCTTGACCGCGCGCGCGCGCGCGGGATCGGGACCGAGGGCGGCCTTGCGGCTTCGTGCGGCCAGCTGCAGCAGGCGGTCGCGGACGGCGGGCGGAACATCCGCTTTGATGTGATCGACGAGCCAGCCGAACCGCCGCACAAGGGCGCCTGAATTGATCCGTTCGAGATAGTCGGCGGCCTTGTTCCAGTCGAACCGGCGGCTAGCGGTCGCGAGGATGGAGGCGGCTTCTCCCACTCCGCCGGCGAACACTGGCCGGTCGATGCAGTCGATGGCGGTCTTTTCGCGGTCGGAGATCATGACCTTGTATCCGAGCACATCGACCGGCCCGAAGCCGAAAAACTTGCTGTTCGCCCGATTGACGATCTGGACCCGCGACTCTCCGACTTCGCGTTCCCGCAGCCGCACCGGTGTCACAACAAAGATCACATTGCGGTGCTGCGTCGTGAGCCCGTAATGGGCGGCGGCGGTGCTGAAGCCCATGTAATAAGGATCGGCGATCCGGCTGGCGAGCGCGAGAAGGTTGCTGTCGCCCAGGGCGTCCGGCCCCTGCTCCGGCGGTATAAGAAGGTACTCACCCCATGTAGCCCGCTCCAGCCAGCCTTTTCGGCGCAGCGATTCGATAACATGGTCGGCTGCTTTGGTGCTGCGGCCGAGCAGTTCGACGATCTCCGCCCGCGTGGCCTCCCGCCGTCCGCGTTCGGTGAGCGCCAGCACAACCTTGCTTTCCTGCGTCGACAGGGATCGGGTTATGGGTTCCATGTTATTCTCTGTAACGAACCCCCCCTAAAAAGGGGGTTTTGATGAAAAGTGTAGCAATACTGCCAATCAGCGGTCAACCATAATATGTAACAAAACACCCTTAAAAAGGGGGTTTCGTTACATATTATTGCATTTCACCGTCGGCCTGGTGCTAAGCAGGTGCCCGTACTCGACTAGCGGCCTCATTGCCGTTTTCCTTGGGATCTGCCAGCAGAACAAGTAATGATTCCGTGGCTTTGTGGGCGGCGTGCCGTTCGAGAATCGAACCAGTGGAATGACTTTCGGCATACAGGCCGAGCATTGGTGGTAATTTCCAGGAAACCACGGGCACGGCAAAAGCATCGAGGTATGGCAGGGGATCAGCCCGCGCCATTTAGAACCGATTGAGAATTGAGATAAGGAAATTGGCAAGTCGAGAAATAATTACCGGTTCCGGTCGCCCCCAAATTGTGCCAGTTGTTTTGGCGCCGCCCAACTATACCCGCCCCCTGATTGTCGTTACCCCCCTCTTCTTTATGTGGGGGTTTTTGACCTGCCTGAATGACATTCTCGTGCCGCATCTGAAGGCGATCTTCGATCTCAGTTATGCGAAAGTCATGTTGGTACAGTTTGCATTTTTTCCGCGTATTTCCTGTTTTCCGTCCCTTGGTCACTTACTTCAAAGATGTGATGGAGCGCCTTCCGGTTCATCTCATCACGGCACGCGCGGCGTTGATTGGAGCCGCGAGCTATGGGCTTGAGAGTCTGAAAAACCATAACGGGTAATGTATGAGCGAATCCTTCCCTCTCGTATTTCTGGCCAGGCACGGTGAGACAGCCTGGACCATTACGGGTCAGCACACCGGCCTTACCGATCTGCCACTCACCGAGCACGGGGAGGATAACGCGCGACGGCTTGGCGAGGCTTTAAGAGGGCTGACCTTCGCAAAAGTGTTCACCAGCCCTTTGCGGCGAGCGATGCGGACTTGCGAACTAGCTGGATTCAAATCGGTCGCTGAAGTCGACCGTGACCTCGTCGAATGGGACTACGGTGAGTATGAAGGCCGTCTCACACTAGACATTCTTCGCGAACGTCCGGGCTGGAAGTTGTTCCGCGACGGCTGCCCCGGCGGCGAATCGCCGCAGCAAGTCGCCGCGCGGGCGGATCGCGTAGTGAGGCGGGCGCGGGCAGTGGCGGGCAATGTTCTGCTCTTTTCCAGCGGACATTTTCTACGCGTTCTTGCCACGCGCTGGATCGAAATCGAACCGGTCAACGGCCAGTCTTTAATGCTGGGCACCGCGAGCCTGAGTGCACTGAGCTACGAAAATAGTCTCTCGCAGCCGGCGATCCGGTTCTGGAACGACACCCATCATGTGCGCACGTCAGATGGAGAAGCGCGACTAGCCGCTCGCGAGCGTTCTGTCGCCACCCAGGAGGTAACACGATGAAAGCGACACAATTACTTCACGAAGAGGGCCAGAGTTTGTGGCTCGACAACATCACTCGCGATCTGCTGGACAGCGGCACACTCAAACACTACATCGACGACCTTTCGGTGACAGGACTCACTTCAAACCCGACAATCTTCGACCACGCAATCAGAAATAGCGCGACCTATGATTCCGAGATCATTCAGAAGTTGCGGGATGGTAAATCGGGCGAGGCGCTCTTCTTCGAACTGGCCCTGGAAGATCTTACTCGCGCTGCAGATCTATTTCGATCAATTCATGAAAAGACCAACGGAGTGGATGGATGGGTTTCGCTGGAAGTATCGCCATTTCTTGCCTATGACACGGCCAGCACCATCGCTGCGGCGAAAGAGTTATTTGCCAGAGCGGGCCGCCCCAATCTATTCATCAAGATTCCAGGCACCGCGCAAGGCCTTCCAGCAATCGAGGAGGCCATCTTCGCTGGCATTCCGATCAACGTCACCCTTTTGTTCTCGCGCGAACAGTACCTGTCCGCGGCCAACGCGTACCTGCGTGGAATAGAACGCCGCGTCGATGCCGGCCTCAATCCCCAGGTTGGCTCCGTGGCATCGGTCTTTATCAGTCGGTGGGATGTGGCCGTTGCCGGCAGGACTCCTGAGAAACTTCGTGACCAGCTTGGCATCGCGATCGCGGAGCGCACATACACGGCAGCCAGCGCTCTGCTCGGCTCCGCGCGTTGGCAACGTGTTTACAACCTGGGCGGTCGTCCGCAGCGTCTGTTGTGGGCGAGCACCGGAACCAAGGACCCCAAAGCTTCCGACGTTCTTTATGTCAAGGCACTGGCTGCACCTTTCACGGTGAACACCATGCCCGAAGAAACCTTGAAGGCCCTGGCTACCCATACGGAATTGGGCAAGTTACTGCCAGTTGACGGCGGCAATTGCGAGGAAGTGCTGGCGGAGTTTGGCAAGGCGGGCATCGACGTTGATGCTTTGGCGGCACAGCTGCAGACCGAAGGAGCCGAGTCCTTTGTGAAGTCCTGGAAAGATTTGATGGCAGTGATTTCTTCCAAGAGTGCCTCGCTAAACAAAAGCGGAACCCTGAAGGCGGCCAGTTAAATCAAAAACACCTAAGCTTGTGAGAGTAACGCGCGAATTCGAAAGGGAGTGTTCATATGGCAGCACGGGTCGAACCACTGACAATACAGCCGAAAACCAGACACACAGCCTGGAAGGCACTGGCGTCACACTACAAAGCGGTCTCGAAGTTGCATCTGAGGCAGCTTTTTGCGGACGATCCGAAGCGCGGTGAGCGTTTGGCGATTGGGGCCGTCGGTCTTTACCTCGATTACTCCAAGAACCGCGCCACCGATGAAACGCTGCGCCTCCTTCTTCAACTGGCGGAAGAGTCTGGCCTGAGGGCGCGAATCGATGCCATGTTTCACGGGGAGAAAATCAACATCACCGAGAAGCGCGCAGTCTTGCACGTTGCCCTGCGTGCGCCGCGGGGCAGTTCCATCATCGTTGACGGAAAGAACGTTGTTCCTGAGGTCCATGCCGTGCTCGACCGCATGGCGGATTTCTCCAACCGAGTACGAAGTGGTGAATGGAAGGGACACACCGGCAAGCGCATTCGTAACGTGATCAACGTCGGCATTGGCGGCTCCGACCTGGGCCCGGTCATGGCCTACGAGGCGCTGAAGCACTACAGCGATCGAGCCATGACGTTCCGCTTCGTATCGAACGTTGATGGCACCGATTTCGCGGAGGCGGTCCGTGAACTCGATCCGTCCGAAACACTGTTCATCATCTCTTCGAAAACCTTCACGACTCTGGAAACGATGACCAACGCTCACACGGCTCGGGATTGGTCGCTCGCTGGCTTAGGGGGCGACGAAAAGTCGGTGGCCAAGCATTTTGTGGCGGTCTCGACGAATGCGGCCGAGGTTGCGAAGTTCGGGATCGATACCGCCAACATGTTCGAGTTCTGGGACTGGGTTGGCGGACGATATTCGATGGACTCCGCCATTGGCCTGTCGACCATGGTCGCGATTGGCCCTGAGAATTTTCAGGCGATGTTGAATGGTTTCCATCAGATGGACGAGCATTTTCGCACGGCTCCCTTCCAGCAAAACCTTCCGGTGCTGATGGGTCTTCTGGCAATCTGGTACAACGACTTCTTCGGGGCGCAGACGGTCGCGGTCTTGCCCTACGAACAATACCTGAAGCGCTTCCCGGCCTACCTCCAGCAACTGACAATGGAAAGCAATGGCAAGCACGTCACGCTTGAAGGAAAAAAGGTCAAGCACGACACGGGTCCAATTTATTGGGGAGAACCGGGAACCAACGGTCAACACTCCTTCTACCAATTGATTCATCAGGGAACGAGGCTCATTCCGTGCGACTTCATTGCGTTTTCGAAGGCGCTCAATCCACTCGGCCAGCAGCACGACATGCTGATTGCCAATGTCTGCGCGCAAACAGAAGCGCTGGCCTTCGGCAAGACCTCGGAGCAGGTCGCGGCAGAAGGCACTCCGAAGTGGTTGATTCCGCATCGAGTGTTCGAGGGCAACCGTCCATCGAATACGATCCTGGCTGACAAGCTCACGCCGGAAACTCTTGGAAAATTAGTGGCGCTATACGAACACTCCGTGTTTACCCAGGGGACAATCTGGAATATCGATTCCTTCGACCAATGGGGCGTCGAACTGGGAAAAGTCCTCGCGCAACGCATCATCCCTGAACTGGAGAACAAAACAGAACCGCAGCTTGCGCACGACAGTTCCACCAACAACCTGATCAGGTATTACCGGAAATCGAAGCAGTCCTAGAGGAGATCGGCGATGCAACTCGGAATGATTGGCTTGGGAAGGATGGGAGCCAACATGGTGCGGCGACTCATTCACGGCGGTCAAGCTGTGTGGTGTTCGATAAATCGCCGCGCGCGGTCGGAGAACTGGTCGTGGATAAGGCAAGTGGCGCGGCATCCCTGGCAGTAGAAGCCCTGTTCGCGGAACTCAAGAATCAGATCGGACTACGCCGTCTACGCTTGCGACGATTGAAGTTCGTGCGCGAGCAATTCTTCCTGGCAGCGACGGCGCAGAACATCAAGCGACTAGTCCGCTTCCTAAGCCCACCGGCAGCACCACAGGCTCTCACCACCTAGAGCAAGACAAGAGAAAAAACTCAGGAGCACTTCCCCAGCCCGCACAAAGGTCGATCCGAGCACCGAGTTTTTCAACACCCACAGGCGATAGCATAAATCGAGAACTGGCAAACCCCCGTCCGGGGTCAATTCGCGTTATAGCGATATTTCAACATCTCTAACGACGACCGAACTGTCAAGCGATAAGGGTTTTGGTTTTGTCATTCCCGGACACACGTTCAGCATCGGCGCAGACGCACCGGTTCCTTTCGAGAGAGTTACGACCTTGCTGCTTCGACGATTCATGTCCAACCGTATGGCTCGGCCCGTTTTTCTTCATCAGTGTGGTGGCTTAGCCCACCAGACATCTCTTCGGTCACGTTCGATCATGATGTGTTATGCAAACTCCCCTCCCTGTGGGGAGGCGGGTGGCCTACTCAGTTAACCCGGTCACGAAGACCACTGTTGAAAATCAGGCATACCCGCATGGGCTTTCCCCCTTCTGCCGCAATGTTCCGCGGCGGCAGAACTCTTCGTAGTCAATCTGGTCGCGCATCATAATCCACAGCCGGATCCCCAGTTTGCGCGCGTCGTTGACTTTGAACATAGAGCACACAGTTTGTGCGAATTGAAGCCTCAGTTCGGTGATGTGCGGACTTACAGGATCGTTGCCCAAAAGGAACTCGACGAGGTTTTCAGGGGAGGACACTGGGAAGATTTCTATAAGAAATATCCCCAAGCTGGTGGGGTCTGGACATTCTCACGTCCCGGCTATAACTCCGCGCGGAATGAGGCTGTCCTTTATGTCGGCCATGCGTGCGGGAGCCTCTGTGGCACAGGTCATCTTTATTTCCTTGCGAAACGAAATGATCAATGGATAGTTCAGAACCGACTGATGCTTTGGATTTCGTAGGATGACCGCGTCTGCCTAGATTGACGCCATCTCCCAATTGACGATAACAAGGCGATAGCGCTCAGAACCCCGGTCCATGAGTGCTTCTATGAGAAGGTCATAAAAGTCAAGGCCGACGTGGCGGCCCTCCTTTGTTGGATCTTCGTTTTTCGTCTGGCACGTCAGTTCCACCGTCCC
>Ga0209530_1000761_pt1 | contig 18864 bp, 19 predicted proteins | sample BlaSpr_A8_Ref_O1_FD_187987 | JGI IMG/M metagenome (GOLD analysis project Ga0209530, IMG submission 187987) | Forest soil microbial communities from Thunder Bay, Ontario, Canada - Black Spruce, Ontario site 2_A8_Ref_O1 (SPAdes) (version 2) | ecosystem: Environmental > Terrestrial > Soil > Boreal...
ATCCCTGGTGGTACCGGACCTTGGTCAGTCATTAGTTCTCCCCCCCTCTCCGGACCGGTCACCGCTTCCATCCATCTCGAACTCTAACACGTATCGAATATAATAGCAATCACAAATCTGCTTTATTTTTTCGTATCCACTCTGGTATTGTTATGAACTGAGCGAAGGGTGCCGCAGACCTGCGGACGATGCCGGGGTTGCAGCAGCGCAGCCAGGTAGGCCGACCCGGCCGACGAAACCCGCCCGGTCACCTACGCACTACGTCCCGCACGCCGGAGCGAGCTGAGGGCTGGATACGCAACGCACGTGTCGTTATGTCAGTACCTGCGGGAGGCCGGTCAGCGCGAATACCTGCGGGTCGGTGAAGTTGGAGATGCGGGCGATACCTGCCGGGGTGCAGGTGAGCACCTCCAGCATGTGCGCGCGGTAGCTGCCATCGGCCGCGCGGCGGTATCCGGCGAAGGCCGGCTGGCCGTTGGCGGGCACCGGGACCAGGCGGAACAGATCCGGCTCGCCGAGGACGTGGCCGGTGAGGAACCGGCCGATGTGCTCGCGGCCGGCGAACCAGGTCGGGTATGGCGGCATCTCCAGGACCGCGTCAGCGCGAAGCAGGCGCGTCAGGCCGGCGACGTCGGCAGCCTGGAACGCAGCGGCATACTGGTCCAGCAGGGCACGCTGGGCGGCGTCGTCGGGCTCGCTGATCTCGTCCTGGACCGGAGCAGCGTCGTGGAGCCCTTCCCGGGCACGCTGCAGCAGGCTGTTCACCGCGACGGCCGAGACGCCGAGCAGCTCGGCGACTTCCGCGGCTCGCCATTGCAGCACGTCCCGCAGGATCAGCACCGCGCGCTGGCGGGGCGGCAGGTACTGCAACGCGGCGATCAGGGCCAGGCGCATGCTCGAACGCGACGTGACGACGGCGGCTGGGTCCGCACCAAGCAGCGTGTCTGGAAACGGTTCCAGCCACGGGATCTCGGCGCGTGCGGCCTCCAGCGGGCGGTCCGGATCGCCGGACGGGGCGCCCAGGCCGGTCGGCAGCGGACGCCGGCTGCGGTTCTCCAGCGCGCGCAGGCAGGTGTTGGTCGCGATGCGGTACAGCCAGGTGCGCAGCGAGGACTGGCCCTCGAACCGGTCATAACCCCGCCAGGCGCGGAGCAGGGTCTCCTGGACCTGGTCTTCGGCATCGTGTACCGAGCCGAGCATCCGGTAGCACAGGGCCAGCAGCTCCGGGCGCAGCGGATCGGTGAGCTCAGCGAAATCCGTCATGTGTCCTCCTCGTCAAAGGTACAGATCCGGGGCACCGGTGAGATTCACCGGCGGCCCGGATCTAAGGCTGCGGACGAAAGGAGATCACCACCATGGTGAACGTCGAAGGCAGCACTGTCCTGGTCACCGGCGCCAATCGCGGCATCGGGCAGGCACTGGTCAATGAAGCACTGAACCGGGGCGCGGCCCGGGTATACGCGGGAATGCGGCAGCCGGTTACCCACCCGGACCCGCGGGTCGTCCCGGTGACGCTGGACGTGACCAGCGCGGCACATATCGAGTCGGCCGCCGCCCAGGTCGGGGAACTCGACATCCTCATCAACAACGCCGGCATCGCACTGTACGACGATCTCAGCGACCGCGCCCTGCTCGAGCAGCACCTCGCGGTCAACCTGTTCGGGATATACGGGGTGGTGCAGGCGTTCCTGCCCGCGCTGACCCGATCGGGAGGAGCGATCGTCAACAACCTCTCGCTGAACTCGCTCGCGCCGCTGCCGGTCATCCCTGCCTACTCGATATCGAAGGCGGCGGCGTTCTCGCTGACCCAGTCGCTGCGGACGCAGCTGGCTCCGTCGGGGGTCCGGGTCCATGCGGTGCTGACCGGGCCGGTGGACACCGACATGACGCGCGGGTTCGACATACCGAAGGCCTCGGCATCGTCGGTAGCGGAGGCCATCTTCGACGGGGTGGCCGCGGGTGATGAGGACATCTTCCCCGATCCGCTGTCCGCAACCGTCGCTGACGGGTGGCGCGGCGGGGTCGCGAAGGGGCTGGAGGTCCAGCTCGCCGGACTCGCGGCGGTGGCGGCGGCGTGAGCATCCCGGACCTGACGCGCTGATACCGTAGTGCGCGACCCCGGGAGGTGCTGCGTGCCGAGGACCCACGGCTACGATGTCTCGGTTGCGTGGACGGGCAACAGCGGCACCGGCACGAGCGGGTACCGCGCCTACAGCAGGAATCACGACGTCCGCGCCGATGGCCGTCCGGTGATCGAGGGCAGCTCCGACCCGCTGTTCCGCGGCGATCCGGCTCGCTGGAACCCTGAACTCGAACTGACCGCCGCCCTGTCCCAGTGCCACCTGCTGTGGTACCTGCACCTGTGTGCTGCGGCCGGGGTCACCGTAATCAGCTACGCCGATGACGCGCACGGCAGCATGACCGAGAACGACGACGGCGGCGGTCAGTTCGCGGAAGTTGTACTGCGACCGCGAGTGACCGTCGCCTCGCCGGACATGATCGAAACCGCCGTGGGCCTGCACGAGGAAGCCCACGCGAAGTGTTTCATCGCCAACTCCGTGAACTTCCCGGTCCGGCTCCAGCCGGTCATCACGGCGGCTCGGTAAGGCCTTGATTGCGTAGACGATCAGCTGGTCGGGCTGGTCGGCCTCGCCGTCCTTCAGCCACAGGTACCTGCTGGTGCGCGCGTCGCGCGCGGAAAGGGGGCCGGGCGAGGTGTAGACAACGCCGTTGCTGGCGTCGAGAGCGAAGGCGGCCACACTGCTCATGATGCCGACGACCACTGTGCCGGTAACCGCGAGCTGCTCGGGGACGGCGCTCAGTCGTGTGGTCCACAGCCTGGCCCCGGTCGCCGCGTCGAATGCGGCCACCTCGCCGGTCCCGTGCACCACATCGGTCCACAAGCCCACGTAGACGGCGCCCGGGCCGGGGGCCAGCGCAGTCGGGAGGAAGCCGTAGCTTAGAGGTCGCGCGGAGTGGCGTGATCCAGGGTTGTACGGTGTCGCCGGAGCCGGCCGAGCGGCCGGAGCGCGCATAGGGGCTGTGGTTACGGGTGTGACTCCTGATGGTTCCGTTTGGCGGAAGATCCGTGCTTAACGGAATAAAAAGCGTCAAAAACGACCACTTTTCTTCCGCGGAGCACGGATCTTCCGCCCAAATCCTGGGCAAACGGCTCCCACAGGCCGTTCTGAGGCGGAGGTTGTGCCGAGGCGGAGGTTGTGCTGAGGCGGAGGTTGTGCTGAAGCGGAGGTTGTGCGGATAGGGCGGCCGCTTCCAGCGCCTTATCAGCGCGACAAGCTGAGGAAGCTAGGACCGCCACCGCCTGGTCATCACCCGCAGCGCGAGTCCCGGCCGCAGCATCGTCGCCGGGGGCTCAAGCAGTCCGACGATCCGGAGGAATGCCGCGGCGGCCTCCGGGTCCCGCTCCCCGAGCTCGTGCAGCCGGGGCAGGTAGGCGTTGACAACCCGGACCAGCGGCGTCCGCCGGCCAGTGACGCCGGAGAAGGCCAGGTCGTTGCTGGTCGAGATGGTCCATGGGTCATCGACCGCCTTGGCCATCGCCTGGAAGTGCCGGCGCCAGGTCAGCGGCTGCCCGCTGGCAAGCAGCCCGCGCAGCGCGTTCGCCTGGAGCGCGGCGGACGTCATGCCCTGGCCGTAGATCGGGTTGAAGGCACATACCGCGTCACCGAGGACGAGGAAGCCGTCGGGGAAGTCCCGGATCCGCTCGTAGCGCTGCCTGACGTTCGCCGGATAGCGGAACGCGACCGGGTCATCCAGCGGCTCGCCGGCCCTGATGGCCTCGGGGATATCCGGGAACTTCAGGCTCGCGACGAACGCGTCGAAGCCCTTCGGATCGGTCGGCGGGTGATCGCCGAGGAGCCCGGCGGCGGTCAGTATGAACCGGTCATCGGTCTTCTCCAGGCCGGCGGCACGCGGATTGTCCGGGGTCCAGAAGTTCATGATCAGCTGGTCTGTGCCCAGTACGTCCGGCGGCAGCCGGTAGGTCCGCGTCGCATAGGCGACATCGACGGTCACCTTGTCCGCGACCGGCCGGGCGTAGCCCAGTTCCTCCAGCCACACCGGCGTCCGTGAGGCACGGCCCGTCGTATCCACGACCAGGTCGGCGTCTATGACATCCTCGGCCCCGCCCTCGGAACGGACCCGGACCCCGGTCACCCGCCGCTTGTTCCCCGCGGCCACCGGCCCGATGATGTCGCGGCCCTCGAGGAAGGTAACGCCGCTGAGGCCCTTTACCAGGGACCGGACGTGCGCCTCGAGCATCGGCCGGGTGGCGAAAAGGAGGGGCTGGCCGATGTCGACCTGGGCGAGACGGTGCCCGGACAGGAACCACCGGATGTTGCCGAGCAGGTCACCGACCGGGGCACCGGCCTCGGCGACCTGCTTGGTCAGGCCGGGGAACAGGTCGTCGAGGATCTGCCCGCCCCGGCAGAGCAGAGCGTGCAGGTGCCGCCCCTGCGGTACGCCGCGCCGCTGACCGGCCCCGGCCGGAAGCACGTCGCGCTCGATGACGGTGACCTGGCTGAACGACTCGCTCAGTACCCGCGCGGTCAGCAAGCCCGCCATGCTGGCACCTAGGACGACAGCGTGTTCTCCCTGACCGCGCGCCATGTCAAACTCCTCCGATGGAGCGTCAGATATCTTCTAGTCTCGCTAGGCGAGACGGCGCGGGGCAACCTATGGATTGCTGACTTGCGAATCGGCCAGGAATTTCAGGTAGCCGTCTTCGACTATCCGCTCCGCACGTGCGGCATACAGCTCCGGGTCGTCAGAGGCGATGGTGCCAAGCCCGTCGACGTACCGGTTGTACATGCAGAACGCCGCCGCGATCAGGACGCTGTCGTGGATCTCAATGTCTGTCGCCCCGGCCTCCCTGGCCGCGGCAACATGCTCACTGGTTACCTTCAGGCCGCTCTCCTGGACCGCGGACGCTATTTCCAGCAGTGCCTTCATCTTGTCCGACACCTCCGCGCCCGCTGCGTGGGCACAGACCTGCTGTACCTGCGCCATCCCGCCGGGAAGCTGCGCCGCCGCGTAGGCCGAATGGGATGAGTAGCAGTACGTGCACTGGTTCAGCGACGACACGTACGCGGCGATCAGCTCCCGCTCGCCCCTGGTCAGGGTGCTAGGACCGCAGAGCAGGACCTCGACCAGCCCATTCAGCGGGAGGGCGGTTCCCGGCCGGAACCGGAACAGGCTACGAATGCCGTACTCATCAGGGTTAAGGGCGATATGCGGCATGGCTGTCCCTCCTGCTGGTCTACGGGATATCCCACCGAGCATCAGCTGCCCCGCGTGGTCTCGTCAACCTCCAGCGTGCTGTCTCTTGCGGTCACGTCCCGGGATGGGCGCACCCTTTCGGGGTAGGGGACGCGCATGGACGTTCAGCAGGCATTTCACTCCGAGCTCGACGCCGGACAGCAATCCGCCCTGATCAGCTGGCTGGCGTTCGCCGCGACCTTCGGGACGGTGCGCGGCATCACCTACAGCATCAAGGATGGCAAGGGCCCGTTCGGCAATATGAGTGTGGGCGGCGAGCACCTGCATCACTACATGTGGGGCATCGGGCTGCTCAGCGGCGTCGGCGGGATCGCGGTCCGCGGCGCCGAACGGCACCGGCGGCATCCCGCGACGGCCGTCGCCTACGGCTCCGGGCTGGCGCTCGTCGTCGACGAGTTCGCCCTGCTGCTCGACCTCAAGGACGTCTACTGGGCCAGGCAGGGCCGGATCTCGGTCGACCTGGCCGTCGGTGCCATCGCGCTGGCGGGCTCTTACTTCGCGGCGCTCCCGCTGCTGCGCAAGCTCGGGAAACGCTGAGATAGAGCACTGAGATAACGACCTATTGAGCCGTACTTTCGCAACGCCTAAGGTGAAGCAACGATCGACGCCGTGCGAATGGGGCAGACATACATGGACGATGGGAACCTGGCCAGGCAGGCCGAGCTGGCGTCGCAGTTGCACGGCGACTACGACACGCTGTTCTTCGAGGGCACGTGGTACAGCACCGGAACGCTTGCCGACCAGGCATCCAGGTTCGCCACCGGCCTCACCCGGCTGGGTGTCCGCCCCGGCGACCGGCTGCTGGTGCTGATGGCCAACTGCCCGCAGGTGTCGATCACCTACACCGCGGCATGGCGGGCCGGGGCCGCGGTCACCCCGCTGATCTTCCTGGTCAGCGAGGATGAGCTGCGGCATGCCCTGGACGACTCCGGGGCGGTCGGCGTCATCACCACCGCCGAGTTCCTGCCGAAGGTACTCGGCGCTGTCACCGGGCCGACCTCGGTGAGCTTCGTGGTCTCGGTCGGTGTGCCGCCTGACCTGGACGAGACCCCTGTCCCGGTGCCGGTGCACGACTTCGCCGCGGTGGCGGCCGCCGAGCCGGGCACGATCGTTCCCCGGGCCGGGACCGACCTGGCCGCACTGCTGTATACCGGCGGTACCACCGGCCGGTCCAAGGGTGTTCCGCTCAGCCACTCGAACCTGGCCTGGTGCGGGCAGGCTACCGACAAGACATCGGCCACCGCCGACCTCACTACCCACCTGATCCCGCTGCCGCTCGCGCACGCCTACGGGCTGCTCGTGCTCTGCATCGGCATCTTCAAGACCGAGCCTGCGCGGACCATCCTGATGCGCTGGTTCGACCCGGCAGGCTGGGTGGCGCTGGCCGAGGAGCACCGGGTGCAGGGCACCGCGCTCGTCCCGTCCATGATCGGGATGCTGCTCACCCAGCCGCTGGAGAAGCACGACCTGTCCGAGCTGACCGCGGTCGCCTCCGGTGGATCCCCGCTGCCCGCGCAGGTGCGCGCCGAATTCGAGTCCCGGGTCCCGGCCGCCACCATCTACGAGGGCTACGGCTGTACCGAGTCGGCGACGATCATCTCGTCCACCCCGGCGGACGCACCCCGGCCCGGCAGCGTCGGCAAGCCGGTGACAGGCTGCGAGGTGACCATCCAGGACGAGCACGGGCAGCAGCTGCCGCCCGGCAGCGACGGCGAGATCTGCGTCCGCTCCCCCGGCGTGATGACGGGCTACTGGAACTCCCCCGACCTGGACTCGACCGTACTGGCCCGCGGCTGGCTGCACACCGGCGACATCGGCCACTTCGACGACGACGGCTACCTCTACGTGGTGGACAGGAAGAAGGACCTGATCCTGCGCGGCGGCTTCAACGTCTTCCCGCGTGACGTGGAAGAGGCGCTTCTCGGTCACCCGGACATCATCCAGGCGGGCGTGATCGGCCGTCCCGACCCCCGGCTCGGCGAGGAGGTGGTCGCCTTCGTCGCGCTGCGGCCGGGCGCCACGGTGACCGCCGAAGACCTCGTCAGCTACGCCAGGCAGCACCTGTCCGCCACCAAGTACCCGCGCGACATCCGCATCGTGCCCGGCGTCCCCCTCACCAGCGTAGGCAAGCTAGACCGCAAGCAGCTCCGCGAGTGGCTCAAGGCCGAGTTATCAGCGGGATTCAACCCGGCCGGAGACCTCGCCCAGGCTGAGGCGGGCACCCTCGCCGGCCGGGGCCGTCGCGGAGATGGTGAGCTCGTCTCCGTCGGCGAGGAATCGCTCGTTCCAGCCGATCTCCAGCATCGAGCCCCACTGGTCGCGGTCGGGGCCGCTGACCGTGCCGGACGCGAAGAAGTCGCCGGTGCGAGTGGACGCGCCGTTCACTGTCATATGGGCGAGCATCTGCGCCGGGGTCCAGTACATGGTGGCGAACGGCGGGCTCGAGATCAGCTCCCCGTTCAGCCGTACCTCCAGGGCCAGGTCCAGGCCGCGGGTCGGCGGCTCCGCCAGGTACGGCAGCGGTGCCGGATCCTGGACGGGGTGATCGGTCCAGGCTTGGGCGAGGGCGTCCAGCGGCACGATCCATGGTGAGACCGACGTGGCGAACGACTTGCCGAGGAAGGGGCCGAGCGGCACGTACTCCCAGGACTGCAGGTCCCTGGACGACCAGTCGTTCACGAGGAACACGCCGAACACATGCTCAGCGAAGTCCCCGGCCGGGATCGGGGTGCCGAGCTCGGAGCCGGTACCGATGACGAAGCCGACCTCCGCTTCGAAGTCCAGCCGCTGGGACGGGCCGAAGACCGGGGCTGGATCCGACGGCGCCTTCCGCTGGCCATGCGGGCGGATGATCGCGGTGCCTGACGGCACGACGGTGCCGGAACGGCCGTGGTAGCCGATCGGCAGGTGCTTCCAGTTCGGGGTCAGCGCGGCGGGCGCGCCGGGGCGGAAGATCTGCCCCGCGTTGGTGGCATGCTGCTCGCTCGCGTAAAAGTCGACATAGTCCCCTACGGCGAACGGCAGGTGCGTGCGGACCCAGGCCAGCGGTGTCAGCGGTGCCTGGTCACGGGTAAGCAGGTCGGTCACCTGCTCCCGGACCTCGGTCCAGCGGGCCCGGCCTTGCGCCATGAAGGCGTTCAGCGACGGCTCGGCGAACACCGGGTCGTAAAGTGCCTCCGCCAGGTCCAGCACCTGGTCGCCGACGCGTACCCCGCACCTCGGCCCGCCGCCGGCGGTGGAGAACACACCGTAGGGCAGGTTGGCCAGGCCGAAGCCTTCGTCTGTCTGCATGTTGATCAACGTTAGTACAGGCGGGCGGGAAGATCCCGCCCGCCTGTTGCTCAGCCCACCTGGGTGACCTGGACGCTTACCGGCGGGGCGGTCTCCCCCGGCTGGCCCGCGTCGTTGGCCGTGCTGACCTGAGCGGTCGGGTTGAGCTGCATGGCCGCGGTCTGGACCGTCACCGCGATCGGCGGCAGCGACTGGCCGGCCGCTAGCACGGCCGGCGTGGTGCAGGTGACCGTCTGCCCGGAGATCGAGCACTGCCAGCCGTTGCCGGTCGCCGCCGTCGCCGTCTGACTGTCGGGTACCGTCATCGTCTCGGTGATCATGCTCGACGTGACACCGGCGGACTTCGCGTTCGCGACCGTCAGCAGGTAGGTGCCGACGCCCGGGGCCTGGAACTGGCCGACCGGCGTCAGCGCCGTGGACAGGTCGGGGCCCTGCGCCACCGGGATGGCGACGCTGGCACGGCCCGATGCCAGCGGCGAGTCCGGCGAGTCCGCGTTCGCAGTGACGCTGACCTGCGGTGGCACGCTGCTCGCGATCGCGCTGGTCACGGTGATCGGCGGGAACGCGTCGCCGGACTGCAGCAGGTCCGGCCGGGCGCAGCTCACCTGCGGGCTCTTGACCGTGCAGGTCCAGCCCGTACCCTGCGCGGACGATGGGTCCAGGCCTGGCGGCAGGCTGATCACCGTCGTGGTGGGGCCGGTGGTGGGTCCGGCCGAGGCCTTGTCAAGCACGGTCGCGGTCAGCATGCCCTTGCCGCCGGCCTGGAAGTTGCCCGTGGTCGAGATGGCCATCTGCAGGTCGGGCGGCAGCGCGCTGATCGTCAGGCCGGAGATGGCGTGCGTGTTGGTGTTGGCGCCGGTCGATGCCGCGATGGCGAACTTGATCGTCGGCGGCAGGGCGGGCTGGCCCGCCCCGGACATGTCCAGGTTGCTGATCTCCTGCACCGTCTGCTTGCCGTAGCTGACGCTGACCGAGATCAGGCCGCTGGTTGAGATCTGGATGATCACGTGATGCCTGGCCGCGTCGCGGTTGTGCACGCCGTCGTCGGCCAGCGGGTGCGCCGCTGTCTTCGCGGCCAGGTACGGGTAGCCGGCTGACTCGGCGCCGCGGACCACGATCGTGTTGGGCACGCGGCCGTTCTTGCCCTTGCCCTTGCCGAAGATCTGCGTGTTGGAGAAGTTTCCCCACTCGTCGAAGCCGATGCCCAGGTATCCTCCGGCCAGGCCCTTGTAGCCGAGCGCGCCGCCGAAGTCACCCGCCTTCGTCGGCGAGGCGCTGCCATTGACCAGGATGAAGGCGATACCGTCGGCGCCGCCCGTGGTCTTGGTGTTGTACTGGTACATGTCGAACGCGATGCTGAGCCCGCGATCCGCCTTGAGCGGGTGGGTGTACAGCACATAGCCGGTCTGGTTCTGCTGATTCGTGGTCAGCCGGAGCACGCCCGTGCCGGCGGCGTCCTTGTCGCTTGACCCGCAGGACGCGATAGCACCGCCCCCGCTGCCGGCGGTCAGGCACGGCGTGCCGCCGGATCCGCCGCTGATCCAGTCAGAGCTCGGTACCGAGCCGCCGACGAAGTTCTGCTGGTACAGCAGGTCGTCGGACGGTGCGCTGACAGATGGTGCACTGACAGATGGTGCACTGACAGATGGTGCACTGACAGATGGTGCACTGACATAGCTTCGCGCCTGCGCCTGCGGTACGGCGACCCCCGCAACCGCGACGGCGCTCAGCATGCCGCCCGCGACCGCGATGACCGCGGGCAGGGATGTACGTCTGCTTCTCATGATCTTCCCCCGTTGCCTTCGGCGCCCCCGCGCCGGGAGACTCACTCTAGATGATCATCAGTCACGCGAAGATGATCACCACGCATGCATCTACCTGGGGTTTTGCAACACACCGGGGTCAGCTGAGCAGGCTGAGGGCGAGTCTGCTCATGTGCGAGCTCCGCGAGCAGGCAACGGGCGCCTGGAGCACACAGCGGACCCTGCGGCCATATTTCAACGGAGATTCGATGCTCAACGGGCTGTCGCGGGATCCCGGCGGGACCGACGACTGAAGGGCCAGCCGCGCCGCGTTAACGCGGAATTCTGCAACTACGCGGTAGTCTGCCCTACGAAAACGTAGGGTAAATTACCGCGTAGTCAGGATCTTCCGCGGTATCTGTCGTCGCGACGGGGCGAAGGAGGCGTATGTCACTCCTGTGCCGTATGGCATGTAGGGTACCTGGGAGTGCACGGATGCCCGTCACGACACGGGTTTGCTCAGCAGGCCGAGGGCGACCAGGTCGGCGACCGGATCGTCGATGCTGCAGGTGCCGAAGGAAAGGAACCGCGTTCGCGCCGCGACCATCTGGTCGTGCGACATGCCGTCGACCGCGGCCGCGACGACCGCCGGCGACCGCTCGGCCAGCAGCGCCGCAAGCACGGCCGCCAGGTCACCGGTATCAGCGCCGTCGAGCGCCGCGGACGTGGCGAGCAGCACGTTGAGGAAACCGTGCTGCTCCAGATCTCCGTCCGTGTGCCGGACCGCGTGATGCAGTCCGGCCGTGCACTTGAAGGGGATCCCCCGGCTGACCGCCGCCAGGATCGTCTCCGCCAGTTCCCGCTCGCCGGGGTGTGCCTCAGGCACCACGCCGCCGGTGCGGAACTTGGCCAGGTAGCGGGTCCCGGCGAGAGCGTCCAGGGCCGCGTCCCGGCCCGGGCCGCGCGGGATCTCGACATACCCGGTCACGCCGGCAGGCAGCACGGAATCGAGCAACCGCACCAGGCCGGGCACCCCATCCGGAGCCGGAACCGCCTCCACGGCGACCAGGTCCGGCCGGAATCCCGTACTCAGCCCCCCGGCGTCGACCGCGGTCGAGAGCCCGTCGGCCGCGGCGGTCAGCGAGAGCCCGCCGGGGAACGGCGCCGTACCGTCAAGCTCGCCGAGCCGGGCCGCCGGAAAGACGAACGGCCCGACCAGCTCGGCGTACCAGGCAGCGTGATGATCGCGATGCGCCGCCAGCGCTGCCGGCAGCGGCGCATTGCCAGGCGGGAAGACCGCCGCGTCGTCCAGCAGCCCGGCGAATAGGCTCAACTGACGCCGTCGATGTGACGAAGTTCCTCTCCGACGTAAAGCTGGCGGGGACGGGAGATCTTCTGCTCAGGGTCGGCGGCGCTCTCCTGCCACTGGGCCAGCCAGCCGGGCATGCGGCCGATCGCGAACAGCACAGGGAACATCGCGACCGGGAAGCCCATCGCCTGGTAGATGATGCCGGAGTAGAAGTCCACGTTCGGGTAGAGCTTGTGGCTGATGAAGTAGTCATCCGCCAGGGCGATCCGCTCCAGCTCGAGCGCGATGTCGAGGAGCGGGTTGCGGCCGGTCACCTCGAAGACCTCGTCGGCGACCCCCTTGATGATGGTGGCCCGCGGGTCGAAGTTCTTGTACACCCGGTGGCCGAAGCCCTGCAGCCGCACCTCGCCGCGCTTGACGCGCTCGATGTGGGCCGGCACGTTCTGCACCGAGCCGATCTCCCGGAGCATCTTCAGCACCTGCTCGTTCGCGCCGCCGTGCAGCGGACCGTACAGGGCAGCCGCCGCAGCCGCCGCCGCGGAATACGGGTCGACCTGCGAGCTGGACACGGTACGCATGGCGCTGGTGGAGCAGTTCTGCTCGTGGTCGGCGTGCAGGATGAACAGCACGTCAAGGGCATGTTCAAGAACCGGCTTGGGCTGGTACTTCGGCTCGGACATCTTGTCCATCATGTTGAGGAAGTTGCCCGCGTAGGAAAGCTCGTCGTCCGGGTAGGCGTACGGCAGGCCCTTCTCGTGGCGGTAGGCGAACGCCGCCAGCGTGGGCATCTTGGCGATCAGCCGGATGATCTGCTTGCGCGCCACCTCCGGGTCGTGGACGCGGCTGGCCTCCGGGTAGAACGTGGACAGCGCCGCGACGGTGCTGACCAGGATGCCCATCGGGTGCGCGTCGTGATGGAAGCCGTCAATGAACTTCTTGACGTTCTCGTGCACATAGGTGTGGTGGGAGATCTCGTGAGCCCAGGATGCGGACTCTTCCTTGCTCGGCAGCTCGCCGTTCAGCAGGAGCCAGGAGACATCCAGGAAGGACGAGCGCTTCGCCAGTTCCTCGATCGGGTAGCCGCGGTAGCGGAGAATCCCCTTATCCCCGTCGATAAACGTGATCGCGCTCCGGCAGCTGGCCGTGTTCATGAAGGCGGGATCGTAAGAAAGCAGTCCGAAGTCGTCGTCAGACGTCTTTATCTGCCGCAGGTCGGCGGCTCGGATGGCGCCGTCGACAATCGGAAGTTCATAGCTGCGCCCGGTCCGTGAGTCAGTGACCCGCAGCGTGTCAGTCGTGGTCATGTCTAGACCATAGGACTAACCGCCGACGGTATACAGCCCTGCCGCCAACTTGGCCACGTGACCCGGATCACCGCGTCAGCGCTCATGTCAGCGCGATACCAACCCCCTATCAGCAGCGCCCGGCATGGTCAGCCGCATGACCTACTCAGTAATAGCCGAAGGCCTGGTCAAGCGGTTCGGGGAAACCCGGGCCCTCGACGGGGTTGACCTGCGGGTCCGTACCGGCACGGTGTTCGGCCTGCTCGGCCCGAACGGCGCGGGCAAGACCACGGCGGTACGCATCCTCGCCACCCTCCTCCAGCCCGACGCGGGCCAGGCCAGCGTCGGCGGCCACGACGTCGTCCGCGAGGCCCATCAGGTGCGGCAGCTCATCGGGCTGACCGGCCAGTACGCCTCGGTGGACGAGACCCTCACCGGCACCGAGAACCTCTACCTCATCGCCCGCCTCACCGGCCAGTCCCGTGCGGGGGCCAGGCAGCGGTCGAAGGAGCTCCTCAGCCAGTTCCGCCTCGATGACGCCGCCCACCGGGCCGCCAGGACCTACTCCGGCGGGATGCGCCGTCGCCTGGACCTGGCCGCCAGCCTGGTCGCCCGTCCCCAGGTGCTGTTCCTGGACGAGCCGACCCCCGGCCTGGACCCGTTCAGCCGCAATGAGGTGTGGGACGTGATCCGCAGCCTGACCGAGGAAGAAGGCGTCACCGTCCTGCTCACCACCCAGTACCTGGAGGAAGCCGACCAGCTGGCCAGCGAGATCGCCGTCGTGGATCACGGCAAGGTGATCGCGCTCGGCACGCCGGAGGACCTGAAGGCCCGCACCGGCGCGCAGACGCTGGCCGTCCGCCCCGCGAATCCGGCCGACCTGTCAACGTTGATCAGCATCGTCGGCATGCTCACGCTCACCGAGCCCGAGGTCCGCGGCACCACCGTCACCGCCCCGGTCACCGCTCCGGATCTGGCGCCCGCCGTGGTGCGCCGCCTCGACGAGGCGGGCGTCCGGCTGGCCGAGCTGTCCCTGCGCGGGTCCACGCTCGACGAGGTGTTCCTGTCCCTGACCGGCCACCGTTCAGAAGACGCCCGTTCCGAAGAGGCCACAGAGGAGTCACTGGTATGACCGCCCAGACCCTGCCCCCGCGTGCGCAGCTGTCCCCGCGACCGCAGCTGTCCCGGCGTGTCAGTCCCCTCGACGCGATCCAGCACACGCTCAAGCTGTCCTGGCGCACGCTGGTGCAGATCAAGAACAACCCGGCCGAGATCATCGACTTCAGCGTCCAGCCGATCATGTTCCTGCTGCTGTTCGTGTACGTCTTCGGCGGCGCTATCGGCGGCGGGCCGCACGCCTACCTGATCTATGTGCTGCCCGGCATCATCGTGCAGAACTCCCTGTTCACCACGATGAACACCGCGACCGGCCTGGCGACCGACCTGGAGAAGGGCTTCTTTGACCGGCTCCGCTCGCTGCCGATCTCCAGGTTCGCGCCGCTGGCGGGCCGGATGGTCGCCGACCTGGTCAAGCAGGCCTGGGCGATCGCGCTGCTGCTCGGCATCGGCGAGATCATGGGCTACCGCACCGGGCGGCCCGGCCCGCTTGGCGTCATCGCCGCGTTCGGCCTGGTGCTTGTCGTCACGCTCTCGGTTTCCTGGGCGCTGGTGCTGGTCGGCATGCTCGCCGCCAGCCCGGAGAAGGTGCAGATCTTCGGCTTCGTGGTGTTGTTCCCGCTGACGTTCACCAGCGGCGCGTTCGTGCCCACGTCGACGATGCCCGGCTGGCTGCAGGCCTGGTCGAAGGCGAACCCGGTGTCGCTGCTCGCCGAGGCGACCCGCGGCCTGATGAACGCAGGCCCGGTGGGCCGTCCTGCCGTCGAGTCGCTGCTCTACGCGATCGCGTTCACTGTCGTATTCGCCCCGCTCGCCGTCCGCGCCTTCAAGCGCCGCGCCTGAACCCGCGGTTGAAGGCCTCGACGATCCGCGGCCCGTCCCCAGTCGGCTGCACCAGCTCCCACGCCTCCTCGTGGAGGCCGCGGGCGGTGCCGAGGTCGCCTTCGGTGGCGGCCAGGATGCCGCAGGCGGTCCTGATCACCGCCCGCTGCTGGGCGGCGACGCCGGGGGCAGCGGCCACGTCGAGCTGGCCATCGTGCCTGGCCAGCTCGCCTGCGGTGTACGCGGCGAGCGCCTGGCTCTCTGGCCAGCCGATCCGGTCGGCCTGCCGCAGCGCCCGGTCCAGCTCGATGGCGGCCTGGTCCCGCTGGCCATCCAGCCACAGCTCCCGCGCCAGGTACACGCGGAACTGCCCCTCGTCCTCGATCGTGCCGAGCTCCGCGGTCAGCTCGATGGCCCGCACGTGGTGCGCGATCGCGGCCTTGAAGTCGCCGCGTCGATCCGCCATCGTGGCCAGGCCGTCCAGCGCCATGGCCATGCCCCACCGCTCGCCGATCCCGGCGAACCCGGCGTAGCCCAGGCGGAAGTCTTCTTCCGCCTGGTCGAGGTCGGTGCCGAAGTTGAGCATGACCTGACCGCGGATAGCCCGGCCGATCGCGCTCACAAACGGGTCCTCGTCCGCCACGACGGCATCGAACGTGGACGCTGGCGCCGCGGTCCAGCCCGTGCTGGAAGGTCGAGCCAAGCAGCTGGTTCACCGCGGCCGCCAGCCGGACGAGCGGTTCCTGCGAGGCGTCGATCTTCGCGGCGAGCTCGGTCGCGCGCTGGAACCAGCCTGGCGCCTGCTCGAAGTGAGGCGTGTCGAAGGCCATCATGCCGCCCATCGTGTACCCGGTCGCGAGTCGTTCGACCGGGATCGTGTCGCCGGCCAGCGCGAGGGCGTCGGCGGCCAGCTCGGCACCCTCGGCCTTCATGCTGCGCAGCCACCAGTACCAGCCGAGCGAGCCGGTCAGCCCGATGGCGGTCTCACCGTCGCCGGCCGCGACCGCGCCGCGGATCGCGGCATGAAGGTTCTCCTGGTCATCGGCCAGCAGCCGCAGCCAGTCCAGCTGCTCCGCGGCGAACAGGTGATCCCTGGCCTCGTCCGCGAGCTGAAGGAAGTACGCGGCGTGTGCCGCCCTTAGCTGTTCCCGCTCCCCCGTCTCGGCGAGCCGCACCTGGCCGTAGGCCCGGATGATCTCCAGCATCCAGTACCTGCCCTGCCGGACCGTGAGCACGGACTTGTCCGCTAGCGCGGTCAGCACGTCGAGCACGTCGTCTTTGCTGACCGAGCCCCCGGCGCAGACCGCAGTCGCGGCGTCCAGCGTGGCGCCGCCTGAGAAGCCGGAGAAGCGCCGCCACAGCGCCTGCTCGGCATCGTCGAGCAGGTCCCAGCTCCAGTCGACGACGGCGCGCAGCGTCTGGTGCCTGGGCAGTGCGGTGCGGCTGCCGCCGGTCAGCAGCCGGAAGCGGTCATCGAGCCGGGTCGCGACCTGCTCAGGATCCATCGTCCGGATCCGCGCCGCGGCCAGTTCGATGGCCAGCGGCATCCCGTCCAGCGCCAGGCAGATCCGCTCGGCGGCGGGTGCCGTTTCCGTGGTGAGAGCGAAGCCGGGGCTCACCGCGCAGGCCCTTTGCTCGAGCAGTGACGTTGCGGGCCTGAGCGCTAGCGGCCCGACTGGCGCCAGCGCCTCGCCGGTGATGTTCAGCGGCTCCCGGCTGGTAGCGAGGATGCGGACCTGGGGGCATGCGCTGAGGACTTTCTCGGCGAGGATGGCGGCGGCGGTGATCAGGTGCTCACAGTTGTCAAGGACGATCAGCGTCCGCTTCGCGGTGAGCGCGCTGATCAGCCGGCCTTCCGGGCCGGTGCCGCGTGGCGCGATGCTGCCGCGGTACAGCACCGTCTGCTCCCTTAGCCCCAGCGCGCCGAGGACCGCCTACCGCCGCCAGCGCCCTATCGCCTGCCTCAGTTCTCGGGTGCCGGCTGAACCTCGATCAGGGCGATGACCATATCGACCCGGGCGCTGACGAGCTCGTCGTCGGGCGGAGAGAGCGCCTGGGCTCCGATCACGTTCTTCAGCAGGCGCGAGGACATGAGGGAACCGAGCGCGAGACTGGCGGCGGTTGCCGCGCGCTCGCGACTCAGGGCCTGCCCGGCCGCCTGCCAGGGCCATTCGGCGAAGCCCTCGAAGGTCGAGGCGATGAGCTGGTCCACGGCCGCGCTGAGCAGCTGGGCCGGCTGCGGTTCTCGAAGACCAGGATGCGGAACAGCTCGGACTGGCTGTCCAGCTCGGCCAGGAAGTACCGGGCGGTGATGGTGAGCTCGGCGCGCATGTCGCCGACGCCCGCGAGCAGCCGCCGGACGTCCCGCAAGGCATCCAGACGGGCCAGCTGGCGCTCGATGCCGGCGGCCAGCACTTCCTCTTTAGATCGGAAGTGGTGGTAGAGCCCGCCGGCGCCAGGGCTGAGCCCGGCGGCTGCCTCGATCTGGGCGACGCTGGCGCCCACGGGCAGGCTCCGCCGGGGCGCCCCGCTGGCCGGTCTTGCGGCCCGCACCGCCGGGGAGGCGGTGATCGCGTCACTGCGCCGCAGGCCGGCCGGGCCAGAGACCTGCGAACGCCGAGCGGAGCGGTGCGCGGAGGTCATGGGGCACTCGAAGGGCGCCATGATGAAGATCGGCCAGATCTTGTCGTATGTGCCGTTCGGGACCGCCGTACCCGCGGAGAACCGGGCTATCTACCAGGCGGCGATGAGCCGGCTGCAGGCCGACGCTCCGCCGATGGCACCGGAGCTGGCCGCGGAGGTCATCGAGTCCGAGCTCGGCGCTCCGCCAGGCGAGCTGTTCAGCGACTTCTCCGCCTATCCGGTGGCGGCTGCCTCCATCGGCCAGGTACACACCGCCCGCCTGCCCGGCGGCCAGCAGGTGGCGATCAAGGTCCAGTACCCCGGCGTGGCGCAGGCCATCAAGGCGGACTTGCGTAACACCGAGCTGGTCGCCGTCATGTTCCAGATGCTCCGCTCGGTCGTTCCCGGCTTGACCCGTGCCGACCCCAAGACGATCGCGGCGGAGGTCTCCGAGCGGATCAGCGAGGAGCTCGACTACCGGATCGAGGCGGCCCACCAGAGCTTCTTCGCCGCCGCCTACGCCGGGCACCCGTTCATCCACGTACCGTCCGTGATCGGCGAGTACTCGACCGCACGCGTGCTCACTCAGCAGCTGGCCGTGGGGCTGAGCTGGCCCGAAGCCGTCACCGCGAGCCAGGAGCTGAAGGACCGCTGGGCCGAGGCGCTGTTCCGCTTCGTCTTCGGGAGCATGCGGCGGCTGCTCGCGTGGAATGCCGACCCCCATCCAGGCAACTTCCTGTTCCGCCCCGACGGATCGGTCAGCTTCCTCGACTTCGGGTGCGTGAAGCGTCATGACAAGGACGACATGGCCCAGGTACAGCGGATCGTCCGCGCTGTCCTGGCCGAGGACGCCCGGGCGCTGCGGGCCGAGTTCGTCGAGGCTGGGGTCTTGGACGGCACCACCGGCCCGGCGCCGGAGGAGATCCTCGCCTGGTACCGGCCAGGATTCGAGATGCTCACCGCGTCCCAGCCGTACACAATGACACCCGGGCTTGTCGCCCGAGTGATCGAGAATGAGGTTTCGCTCCGCGGACCCGGTGGCCGCGTGGTGCGCTCACTCCGCCTGCCCAAGGACTTCGTCTTCATGACCCGGATCGACCTGGGCCTGTGGTCGGTGCTGGCCGAGCTGCGGGCAACGGGCTACTGGCGCTCCATCATGGCCGAACTGGACGAGGGCGCCGACCCGGTGACGGCTATGGGAAAGGCCGACGCCGCATTCTGGGCGGCCAGGAACGCGACGCCATCATGAAGCCGGTCCGGTGCACCGGCTTCCGGAGTGGGACGCCTGGCTGGTCGTCTCGCACGCCGAGGCACTCAGCATCCTCACCAGGCCCGGCTGGCGCTCCGGCCTCGCAAGGAGCCCGCGGGCGGACGGGCAGCA
>Ga0209530_1000763_pt1 | contig 18815 bp, 19 predicted proteins | sample BlaSpr_A8_Ref_O1_FD_187987 | JGI IMG/M metagenome (GOLD analysis project Ga0209530, IMG submission 187987) | Forest soil microbial communities from Thunder Bay, Ontario, Canada - Black Spruce, Ontario site 2_A8_Ref_O1 (SPAdes) (version 2) | ecosystem: Environmental > Terrestrial > Soil > Boreal...
TAGTCATCTCGTCCCCGGCACCTCCGTGTTTCTACACTTGAAGTATCCCCAAACTAATCCGATCTCTTGCAGGGAAGATTGCTAATCGAAAGCCGTTAAGAACTCAGCCCTTCCAGCGGTAGGCGTTGGACTGGGGCAGGCCGATGTGGGCCAGGACGCGGTTGACGAACTCGCGTGCCATGGCATCCAAGCTTGCCGGTCGATTGTAGAAGGTCGGGATTAGGGGAAAGACTGTAGCGCCTGCGTCGGCGGCACGGTACATGTTGCGAATGTGGATTTTGTTGAGCGGAGTCTCGCGCACGCAGAGCACTAATGGCCGCTGCTCTTTGAGGCAAACGTCGGCGGCGCGCTCGATGAGATGTGAGGCGATGCCGTTGGCGATGCGGGCGAGCGTGCCCACGCTGCATGGGATGACAACCATCGCGCCGGCGGGATAGGAGCCGCTGGCGATGTTGGCTCCGATGTCGGCGTTCGACTGCTGGTGAATTTTGCGAGAGTTCTTGCCGAGAAGTTGGCTGACCAGGTTGCTGCGGCCGCGGAGTCCGAGTTCTTCGGCCATGACGCGCAGGGCGCTGTCGGAGGCGATGAAGTTCACGGTCTTGATTCGAGGATCGCGCTCTACGGTGGCAAGCAATTGCCTGCAAAATAAAGCGCCGCTGGCTCCCGTGGTCGCGACGGTCAGGTTCTCAGGCGGAAGGTTGGGCAATGGGCCTCGAATCTTTGCTTGGGTCTTTTTGTAGAAACGTTGCTAGCCACGTTTCCACAGGCTGAGCATAGGGAGCACGCGAGGAATAAGTCAAGAAAGCGGCCGTTCGTCGTTTGCAGTGGGTCGTCGGCAGGACACTGACGAAACAAGTTTGGCGACCGACGAACGGCCAAAGGCCAACGACAATTTCATGGCGACGCAAACCAATCTGGGATCACGCCGCAACGCCGCGCAAATGCACGCGCTGGCCTCGGTCGAACGCGAGGTGCGCGCCAACGATTCCAGCGGGCGCCGTAAGTATCTGCGGGACTATAGCAACGCCTTTCGTTCCTACGAATCGGTCATCGATGCGCAGCAGTTGACAGCGATGGTCCGAGCGGCCGACGTAATTCTGATCGGCGATTATCACGCGCTTCCGGCGGCGCAGCGTTTTGCCGCCAGTTTGCTCGAACACCGCGCCCAGCCGGGCGACCGGCCGGTTGTGCTTGGAGTCGAAACGATTTTCTCGCGCCATCAGCACATCCTCGACGAATGGTGGCGGCGCGAGATCGATGAAGATGAGTTGCGCCAGCGCATTCGTTTCGACCTCGACTGGAGCTATGAGTGGCCCCCCTTTTATGAATTGCTGGTAACCGCCCGCGAACACGCGGACGCCGTCTATGGTTTGGATTGCATGCCCAGGGAGGACTTGCGCAAGATCGGAGCGAGAGATAAGCATGCGGCCGACAAGATTGCTGAGATTCATCAGCGGCATCCGCACGCCGTTATTCTGGTTTTATTCGGCGAATCCCATTTGGCACCGCAGCACCTTCCTCACGTTCTTCGCGAGCGATTGCCGGATCAACGCGTGCTTAGCGTATTGCAAAATGTAGACGCATTGTACTGGCAATCAACCGAGGCACAACAAGAGCGAGTCGAAGCCGTGCGCGTGAGCGACGACGTGGTCTGCGTTTTCAATTCTACCCCGCTGGAAAAATATGAAAGCTATCGACTCTGCCTGTTGCGATGGAATCAAGAAGACCAGCGCCCGCTGGATATCGCACCAACGATTTACAACCTGATCGATAGTTTGCTGCGTTTTCTCGACGTGAACCGCTACTCCTCGCACAACGGGACGCAGCCGAAATTTCTGGTTGATCTGTTGCCAGAAGTGCATTGGGGTTCGTCGGATGCGCGCTTGCGGCGCCTGCTTTCGCGGGTGACCAGCGAACCAGAGCGGATCGCAGCCATGCTGCAGAAAGTCGAATCGCGAGGCTGCGTTTATTTACCGGCGATCAATGCTTTTTACGTTCGCGAATTCCAAATGACCTATGCCGCGGAGGAGGCTTCGCGCTTTCTGCATCACGCGTGCCGTGGATTGCCGTTGCGACGTACAGGTCACGCCACGGCCACCGAAGGACCCAAGATCGAGCCCAGGGACAGGTTCTACGCCCGAACGATCGAGCACGCACTCGCCTACTTTGGGTCGCGAGTGCTGTATCCCGCGCGCCCGGCCATCCCCGGTCAGGAAGCGTGCGGATTTTCCCGCGCGGCCTGCGAAAGACTCATGCACCAGGCGTTGCGCGGCGAACGAAATGAATTCGACTCGCTCGCCCAGATGTTGGGGTACACCTTGGGCAGCCAACTTTACGACGCGTATCTGCGGGGAAGCGTAAGCCGAAGCGTGCTGCGGCATCTGTTCCTTGCGCGCATCGACGAACCGGGGAGAGCGCGGGCAACCTGCTTTGAAATTGCACGCAAGGTTCGCGGCAGCCGGAAGAAGCCGTGCGCGCGGGCTCGGTGAGTTCTGGCGTCAGCAGTCAGCAAACAACAGTCAGCGCTCCGCCAATCGATGCTGAGCGATTCTGGATCGGGTCGGAAGTTCGCTGAGGAAGTGCTAATCTTACGACTGACTGACAGCTGACTGCTGAGTGCTTCCTTGAACGCTGAATCCATCGGCAAACTTTTCGAGCAAGTGCGGGTGGGGAAGATTTCTCCCGACGACGCAGTCCAGCGTCTGCGGCACCTACCGTTCGAAGATCTGGGATTTGCCAAGGTCGATCATCATCGCGCGCTGCGTGCAGGCATGCCCGAAGTGATTTTCGGACCGGGCAAGACGCCCACCCAATTGGCGCAGATCTTTTCGCGGCTGGCTCAACAAGAGGGCAACATTCTGGCGACGCGAGCCAGCAAAGAGCAGTTCGCGGCGGTGAAAAAGAAAGTTCGCCGCGTGCAATACCTGGAACCGGCGCGGGCAATCGTTCTGAAACGCGATAAAAAGACATACGGGAAGGGAATCATTGCGGTGGTCTCGGCCGGAACCAGCGACATTCCAGTGGCCGAGGAAGCTGTCGTCACCGGTGAAATCATGGGCAACGAGGTTGAGCGGCTCTACGATGTCGGCGTGGCCGGCATTCATCGTCTGCTCGCAAATCGCGGCGCGTTGATCCGGGCGCGTGTGGTTATCGTTTGTGCCGGGATGGAGGGTGCATTGCCCAGTGTCGTCGGCGGGTTGGTGGGGGTGCCGGTGATTGCCGTTCCAACCAGCGTGGGTTATGGCGCTGCTTTCAAGGGCGTGGCGGCGTTGTTGGGCATGATGAATTCCTGCGCGTCGAATGTGAGCGTGGTCAATATTGACAATGGATTTGGGGCGGGGTATGTGGCGTCGTTAATTAATCGGTCGTGATGGCCAATCTTCGCTCGGCCCCACGCAAACTTCTTCGTGGCAATTCGCTCTCGTGGTTTACGCGAGCAAACTCACGCTTACCACAGCCAATCCAACAAACCAACCAAAACTCCAAAGAAACGCTTTCATAAACTGAACCCTCCGATCCTCTGCAAGGAAGAAACCCAGCTTACGGCCAAGAGTTGTCATGTTCTTGTCCTCCTGCCCACTTACTAACTGGTTAGTTAAATGATGAGATGCCGCGAAGGCGGGCAAGACTGTAAAGATTTGTAGCGGTTCGGCGAATATTCGTGAAAGTGGCCTGATGAGCACGGGCGTTTCGCCCGTCCAGCCGGGCGGGGCCGCCCTGTCTCCATTAGCGTTTCCGTTTTCGGCTCGGTTTAGGGCGCACTCGATCATCCTTAAACACACGCGCGAAAATCTTGTCGATGTTGCGCAGTTGCCGCTTCAGATCGAATGCATGCTCGATCTGCGGGCGCGGCACGCGACGGGTAATTTCTTTGTCTTTAAGAACCAGATCACGGAAATTCAGATCTTCTTTCCAAGCGCGCATGGCGTTCGATTGGACCATGCGATACGCGTCTTCGCGCGAAACTCCATGCTCGACCAGATCGAGCAGGAGCTGTCCGCTGAACACCAGCCCGCCTGTGCTCTCGAGATTACGCTTCATGCGCTCGGGGTAGACGAACATTGTGTCGATGAGGTTTGAAGTCTTTTGCAGCATATAATCGACCAGCGTGGTCGAATCGGGGATGATGACGCGCTCGACCGAGGAGTGTGAAATATCGCGCTCGTGCCACAGCGCGACGTTTTCGAATCCAGCCTGCGCATTCGAGCGAACTATGCGCGCCAGCCCGCTTATCTGCTCGAGGGTAACCGGATTTCGTTTGTGCGGCATGGCTGACGAGCCTTTTTGTTTTTCGCTGAAAAATTCCTCGGCTTCGCGAACTTCGGTGCGCTGCAGATGGCGAATTTCCGTGGCCATCTTGTCCAGGGTGCTGGCAATGACCGCCAGCGTTGCGAGGTAATGGGCGTGACGATCGCGCTGGATGACCTGCGATGAAACCGCCGCGGCTTTCAATCCCAGGCGGGCACAAATCTTTTCTTCGAGCTCGGGGCTGAGGTGGGCCAGGGTTCCCACGGCGCCGGAAAACTTGCCCACGCGCATATCCTCGGAGGCGCGTTCGAAGCGCTCGATGTTTCGTTGCGTCTCGGAATACCAATTAGCCAGCTTGAAGCCGAAGGTAATTGGCTCGGCGTGAATGCCGTGGGTGCGGCCAACCATAGGGATATCCTTGAACTCCCAGGCGCGGCGTTTGAGCACTTCGGAAAGCCGTTCGAGATCGGCAGCAATGATGGCAGATGCCTGCCCGATGAGCAGAGCCTGTGCGGTATCGACCACGTCGTTGGAAGTGAGGCCCCAGTGAAACCATCGCGCCTCGGGGCCGACGATCTCGGCAACTGCCGTGGTGAAGGCGATCACGTCGTGGCGCACCTCGGCTTCGATTTCGTGAATGCGCTGCAGGTTGAAATCGGCACGTTTGCGAATGGCGCTCGCAGCATCCTTTGGGACCATACCGGCCTCAGCGAGGGTTTCGGTGGCGGCAACTTCGACGGCCAGCCAGGTGCGAAAGCGATTTTCGTCACTCCAGATGCGGCCCATGTCTGGGCGGGTGTAGCGCGGGATCATGGGTGCGTGGCCTCCATTGTCTGTTCTGAATAAAACTAAGGACTAAGGATTCTAAATGCTGGGCGACCTCAGGGGCCAGCGACGCCTCACTGCGCTTGCCGAACAATGCGGTGCCCGTCCGTCTTTCATCGAATGACTTTCGTTGTCAATATATATCGTGATACGATATGATTGTAAGGAAGATAAGTCTTGATACGATATAATTCGCCCTCATGGAAAGGTCGCTGACATTGGCCGATTATCAATCTCTGGCGGAGTTGCGCTACCAGATCCGCCACTTTCTTCATTTCAGCGAGCAAGCTGCGCGCGAAGCCGGGCTGGAGCCGCGACAGCACCAGTTGATGCTGACCTTAAAAGGCCTGCCCGCGGAAATACGTCCCAAGATTGGCGAACTGGCGGAGCGGCTGCAGATTCAGCATCACAGTACGGTGGAGTTAGTAAACCGGCTGGCTGCGGGCGGCTATGTGAAGCGGCATCGCGGGGGCGAGGATCGGCGTGAGGTGCTGCTTTCGTTGACTCCGAAGGGCGAGAAAATCCTGCGCACTCTGTCGCTTCATCACAAGGCCGAGCTGCGCATGCGAGGGCCGGCGCTGGTCGCTGCCCTGAAGCACGCCATGCAAAGCGACAGTGTTGTGCGACGCGCTCAAAAAACACGAGAAAGAACTAAGGATGCCAGATAGCAACAACAACGGAGATCCACCCCCAGCAACGATTGCGGCGACAGGAGAGCAGGTTGGAGACGTAAGACTGGCGGAACCGGCGCAGTTCCGCATGGTGTTGATATCTTTTCTTGCATCCGGCATCGGGCTGCTCGCGGGGCTGATTGCGTTCGTGCTGTACAAACTGATCGGCCTGTTCACCAACATTTTCTTTTACCACCGCTTCGTCGCTGAGTTCATAAGCGCGCGCCACAATCAGCTTGGGCTGTGGGTGATCCCGATTCCTGTGATTGGCGGAATCATCGTTGGCTTCATGGCGAAGTATGGAACGTCGAAGATTAAAGGGCACGGCATACCCGAGGCCATGGAGGCGGTGATGATGAACCGCAGCCGCATTGAGCCGCGGGTTGCGATCCTGAAACCGATTTCCGCAGCGATTGCCATCGGCACCGGCGGCCCTTTTGGGGCGGAAGGACCGATCATTCAAACTGGCGGCGCGGTTGGTTCGCTGGTCGGGCAGGCGTTTCACACTACGGCTTCCGAACGTAAGGTGCTGCTGGCGTGTGGAGCGGCCGCAGGCATGTCGGCGACTTTCAACACGCCTATCGCGGGCGTAATCCTTGCCATCGAACTGCTTTTGTTTGAATTCAAGGCACGGTCATTTATTCCTCTTGTGATCGCGAGCACATTGGCCACCGCAGTTCACATGCAGCTGTTTGGAGCGGGCCCGATGTTCCAGGTCACGCCGATGGATTTTGGAATTCCGAAGGCGTTGCCGTTTTACCTGTTGCTAGGTCTGGTCTGCGGATTAGCTGCAGTCGGATTCAGCAAGTCGCTCTACTGGATGGAAGATCAGTTCGAGAAACTGCCGGTCGATGAACTGTGGTGGCCCGCGATCGGGGCTCTGGGCCTGGGAATCATCGGGTATTTCGTGCCGCGAGTTTTGGGCGTGGGTTATGACACGATCGGTGACATCCTGAATGCCAATCTGGCCTGGAAGCTGTTGCTCGTCGTGATGGTTGCAAAAGCCGCGGCGCTGGTCATCTCGCTGGGATCGGGAACATCCGGTGGACTGCTGGCTCCCATGTTTATGTCCAGCGCGGCCATGGGCGGCTTGTTTGCCATGGGAGTAGATCGAATTGTTCCCGCGGCGAACTTATCGGTGGGAGCTTTTGCGTTAGTCGCGATGGGTGCGGTTTTCGGCGCGGCGTCACGCGCCACGTTCACATTTATTATTTTTGCATTCGAAATCACCCGCGATTACAACTCGGTACTGCCGCTGATGCTAGTGAGCGTCATCGCAGACGGCATCGCGATGTGGCTCATGCCGAGGGCTTCGATCATGACGGAGAAGCTGGCGCGGCGCGGACTGCACATTCATCAGGACTATGAAGCTGACGTGCTGCAGCAGGTCAGGGTTTCCGAAACCATGGATCCAGATATACCGACGCTTCCCGCTTCCATGAAAGTTAGCGACCTGTCTGACTTGATCGCGCGACGTGATCCTTCGGTCAGCCGCCACCAGGGAATGCTTATTCTGGATTCCGATGGCAAGTTGGCTGGCGTGATCACGCGCGGAGATGTGATGCGCGCTCTCGACGCGGACCCGAATGGGGCCGCGAGTGTGTTGGATGCTGGAACGCGCCAGGTTGTAGTCACGTTTCCGGACGACACTCTGCATGAGGCGTCCGTGAAAATGCTGCGCAACAATATCGGGCGCTTGCCGGTTGTGGATCGGAACGATCCTCGGAAAGTGATCGGGTACTTGGGCCGTCCGGGGATCATGGCCGCGCGGTCGCGCCGTCTGGACGAAGAGCATGTGCGCGAGCCGGGCTGGATCAAAGGCGTCTAGGCGCTCCTGCAGCGTTTGGCCACTCCACGCAAGATCCTTCACCGGCTGCCGCCGGCTCAGGATGACGTCTTTGCTTTGAGCCGGTTCAGGATGACGTCTGGGAAGAATTACCGCTGGGAAATCTCAGTGATCGGTTGATACGGGAGCGTCCTCCAGCCACGATTTGGTTTCGTGAGCGGACGTGTCGGCCTTCGCTGCCTCGATTAGGGGCTTCAAAGCGCGCACCGAAATGCCGAGCGTGCCGCCTGAGAAGCCGTCGATATAAGCCGCGTTGACGCCGATCACTTCGCCTTTCGAGTTGAAGACCGGTCCGCCGCTGCCGCCGTGCGCCGTAGGCGCGTCGTAGATAAGTTTGTCGCCAACCACATCTCCCAAATGTCCGCAGGTTGAAGATGGCCGGATCAGCGAGAGAGCGGCCAGTTCGTCAGCGGCTCCCTGATCATCCCGACGGTAGGCCAGACGTTCGTAGACGGCGGGAGGTGATTTCGCCACCATGCCCACGACGCCCATTGGATATCCAACGACCGCAACCAGTTCGCCGGGATTCGGAATATCGGCGGCCAGAGGAAGAGGTTGAAGCTGATGCACGGCCCGCGTATCTTCAACAGGAAGCGGGGCGATGCGGAGAATGGCCAAGTCCCCCTGAGAGGACAGGACGGCCGGAATAATGTTTACCGGCGTAGGTAGTCCGGGGAAAAAAGCCAACAATTTTTCTAGGCGCGGCGTTGCTCCCTTCCGGATCAACGACTCGGACTGCGAATCTTCATACCAGGGCTCGGCTACGTGACGATTGGTGGCGAGCAGTCCGTCGGAAACCACGAAGCCGGTGCCGGAAATGCGCGCGCGAAACTCGGGCTGGTGGCCGGGAAATCCGACACGATAAACGCCGAAAATAAAACAGATGGAATTTCGATAACGGTGCAAGACCAGAGCGGGCATGGCCTGCTCTTGCTCAAGTTGTTGCACCTGATGTCCAAGCCGCAGCACCTGGCGTTGTAAATCATCGGTTTCGGTTTTCGTAGGAGCGGTCTTCTGAACGTTGGCCTGCTCGAGATCGCGCTGGTGCGCGGCCGGAGAGAAACTGACCATCGCAATCAGGCCAACCAGCAGGCACACTCCGAGAACCGCTTCGAGCATCCGTTGCCAGAGGGTACAGACACGCTCCTCGCGAATTTGTGAATCAGTTTCGGCCATGAGTCCCTTTTTGCACGGTTGCCGCGGCCAGTTGGAGGGGGAATCTTGCGCCCAGTTGCCGGATGTGTGAGGCTCTATTCTGCGCCTGGCGTTGTACAGTTCCTACGGTACGGAGGACGATGTACAACTGGAGTGAGCGAAAGGTCCTGCCTGAAAGGACTTAGCTTGTCTCGTCGGGCAACAAAGCGTTTTAAGGCTAGGCAAAGATATCCACGGAGGTTTCTCCTGGATATAAATTTCGAGTCCAGGCTTGACGACTTGAGGCCAGAGCGTCTTCGGCGGATTCCGCCGACACGATAGTTCCGGCAATGGCAACGCTGTGTTTCGGCTCAGCTGGCAAGGTGGGGTGCAACCATGGACGGGGCGAATTCGCATTGCGCTTCTGACGAGTCACTCCGATTCTGGGTCTTGCTAAGTCGGCGATGAGTTCTTCGAGCATCATGTATCCGCCAGCGCTCATGCGCATAAACTCCAGCGAGATTCCCTTACGATCCCGAACTGCCTTTACATGCGCCATGGCTCGGAAGAACCACGAGTTCACTTTTAGCAGGATCTCCGTACATGCGCCGAGGTCGAATGGCGAGGTGGTTTCGATGTTTTCGATGCAGCATCCGCCGCGACCCAAATCGCGGATCGTACCGCCGAGCAGGGCTCCGTTCAAAGGAAGACTTGTGATTTGCGCGTGACCGTTGCAGGCGTAACGCGTCATGCGACGACGGTCGACGCCAGCGGCAAGCGACTCGTTTGCTTTTTTCTCCGGGGACATCGATGCATCCATGGTAGCGTGACGGTAGCGGCTCGCCAATGCCCGGAAAGTACCCCATTTTGCGGAACCGAAGTAACTGATTTTCTTTAAGAGTGGAAGGATGGTTAGGACTCTTTGACGCCCAGGCGTTTGGCCATTTCTTTGTAGAGGAAACCCTCGCCCAGCCGGTACGGCTGGATCCATTCGCCGTCGATGACGAATTGAGGGATAGCGCGCTTGCCCGTGCGTTTTATCACTTCGTCAGCCGCTCCGGGGGTTGCTTCGATATCGATTTCCTGGAACGCGATGTTGTGCTCTTTTAGAAAGCGCTTGGCTTCGCGGCAATCCGGGCACCAGAAAGCGGAATAAACGGTCACTTGCATGGTCCCATCTAGATGCTGCTATCGGGCGGAAAGTCGCAGCTCCGGACGAAGGCGTCCGGGTATGCGTGCTAATTATTCAATCTTCGCAATCCCCGGGGCGACGTTCGGGAACTTCGCGATCACCGCGGGATCGTGTCCGGGAATGATGAGGCCAGGACGGCTGGCGATTTGTTTCATTCGATCCTGTGCGCGCAGGTTCGACGCGGCATCGAGCGTTTCTGCGATTGGGACGTGCTTCTCGAGATTCTCGTAGAGATACATGTTGTCGCTGGCCAGCACCACCGTCCCCGCGCTGGTATTCACTCCGATGTATTGCGAGGCGTAGGTATGGCGGCCGCCGGTGTAGCAGGTAATGCCGGGGAGAATTTCCTTAGCGTCGCCATCGACCATGCCCACGCGGCCCTGCGTGTTCAGCTTTACCAGCGTAAGCACATCGTCGGCATCAATGCCGTCGTGAGCTTCTTTGGTTTGCCAGGCTTCGCCGGCGTAATACTGCAACTCATCTTTCTGAATCCAGATGCGGGCGTTGGGAAACAGGTCCATGCCGTCGGCGTGGTCCCAATGCATGTGGCTGATGATGACGTCGGTAATGTCTTCAGGCTTGAGACCGAGCGGTTTTAGCGTCTCGGAAGGCTTGACGAAATTATTGACGTGCCAATCCTTGAAGAAACGATCGTGATAGAAACCGGAGTCAAGAAGAACATTGCGTCCGTTGCCGCGGATGAGCCAGATCATCATGGCGATATCGAGTTTTCGGTCAGCGCCGGCGTCGGGTACCAGTTCGGAAACCGGGAAGCCGGGCAGCGTGGCGTAACGAATGGCATAAATCTCGTATTGCGGTTTCGATTGCGCAGCCAGGGGAGCGATCGCGAGCGAGGTGAAAACTAGAAACAGCAAAATGCGATGCAGGCTCATGAAGAATTCCTTGGAGTTGCAAAGAACAGCTATTCTCGCACACGCAAGACTCCCATGCCCTGGACGCCCCACGTCCGGGCGAATCTCGGACAGGGTTCGCAAAATTAGGCAGTCTCTGCCGAGTCGATTGCGTCCGTTCTTGCTCAGACATCGTCGCTAAGCCTCATTTTATTGAACAGCCGCTGTGTTCGATCGCGGCTCCGGTGAGCGGACGCCGCATCTGCATTGGCAAACCGACCCTGGGCGCACTCTGGGACGTATAGCCTGTGCTTTGGTGATGATCCTGCTCTAAGAACCATCCAGAATCGATCTGCACTGGGAACTAAAGTTGTAGACGCCGTTGCCGATCTATTCAATGAGTTGAATTCCAAGGCGTACATCCGTGCCGCCTGAGTAACAGAGGAGATTCTTCATGTCCGTTTCAGGTATTTCCAGCAGCAGTCTTTTCGATTTGCTTGAGTCTGCCAGCCCACAGAGCCAGAAACAACAGGTGCAGCAAGAGGTCCAAAAGTTAGGGCAGGACTTGTCGGCGGGAAACCTTTCGGCGGCGCAGGCTGATTTTGCAACCTTGCAGAAGGATGCGCCGCAGACTGCGTCCACTTCACAAAACAACAACCCCATTGCTCAGGCTTTCCAGCAATTGTCCCAGGATTTGCAATCGGGAAACCTGTCCGGGGCGCAGCAGGATTTTTCAACCATTCAGCAGGATCTTCAAAGCCAAAGTAGTGGGGGCGGGCACCACCACCATAGCCACGCGCAGGATTCCAGCTCGTCGTCGCAGCAAAATCCTCTCGCGCAATTGTTCAGCGAATTAGGACAGGCGCTGCAGTCTGGCAACTTGTCGGCGGCGCAGCAGGCGTACACCTCGCTGTCGCAGGATTTCCAATCGACATCAGGCAGCACAGCTCCGGTTAATTCGTCGACGGCTTAGTGGCTGCGCCTCAGCCGAGATACTGCCAATCCGCGCGAGATCCTTCGTGGCCTCGCGGCCACTCAGGATGACGTCAAGTTCAAGAGAGAGACGTCATCCTGAACCCGGCGCAAAGAATTAGGCGCCAAAAGGATTTCGCTCAGACCCGCTGCAGCTCACGCAGCGTGCGTTCATTCACAACGTTCCCCGTGTTCAGCGTGGAAGCCGGCTCAAACAGCACGACCCAGCATTCCTGCTCGGCTACGGGACGGTGCTCCACTCCGCGCGGCACTACAATGAACTCGCCTTCTTCCAGCCAGACGTGGCGGTCGCGAAACTCCATCCGGAAACGGCCCTTCGCCACCAAAAACATTTCGTCTTCGTTCTCATGATGGTGCCAGACGAACTCCCCAGTGAACTTTCCGAGCTTCACCATTTGACCGTTCAGCTCGGCCGCGATGTGCGGTTTCCAGGATTCTTGGATATGGGCAAACTTCTCGGCAATATTTACTTTTTCCATATTTTTCCTCTCGGCAGACCTGTCCCACTAGTGAAGTCACAGACGCAATGGCTTATAGATGCACGACCGTGCGGTTAGCTTCACGTGGAGCCACTGTCCAATCCCCTGGAACGTTTGCAGCGCCCGCTCGTACATAACATTTGTTCAGGCACGGATAACGATCTTTAAAGTGCCTCGTCTAACCGATAACTGATTCATACTAGCGAACGGGAGCAGGCATATGATTTCAGCAAAAGCAAGCTACTGGATGGCGGTAGGCATATTGGCTTTATTCGTCAGCAATCATCTCGCGGGCCGCTATGAAAATGAAGTCGGCCGCTTTGCGACTCGGTCGATCGCGGCAGTCGAACAGATTTCGGCTCAGGCGACCCGGTTGATGGCCTCGGCGGAAATGATGCTCGGTGCTGGCGGGACCCGCTTCGTTCGCGCGCAGAACGCGATGGCTTGCGCCCAGACTCGCCTGGCCTCGGCGCAAACCATGCTTGCGAGCCACGAGGCGGCCATGGCCAGGGTTCAATCCGAGCACGAACAGCTGGTGGACTTGCAGCAACTGCGAGGCACGATCGTGTGTCCGCGCCAGAATCTGAGAATAGCCATGCCTCGGCTGCACGGAGATGGAACGATCTAAGAGACAGGAGCCGAGCGAATCTCGGCAGCCGAACGGCAATAGCACGATTCGGTCAAAGAATCCGGATCGACGCCAGCCACGAGAATGTTTCCGCTTTCTTTTTCTGCTTTCGCCAGTCAAAATTGAACATCCGAATCTCTTGCTGGAGGACTTCATGCAGGAAACCGCGCAGCAGTACATCCAACGCATTCTCGGGTTCGTCGATGGCAAAGATCCGTTGCAGGTCCAGCGCGATACGCCGAAGAAGCTACAAAAGCTGCTCAAACCCCTGAGCAAAAAGCAGCTGACGCAACGCCCAGGGCCAGGAAAATGGTCGATCGCGGAAATACTGGCGCATCTGGCCGACGCGGAGCTGGTCGGCGGTTGGCGCATGCGTCTGATCGTGGGCAACAACGGCGTATCGGTGCAGCCTTTTGATCAGGACGTCTGGGCCGAGACATTCGCCTATGCGAAACGCGATCCTGCGGCTTCTCTCGAAGCCTTTCGCGTGCTGCGGGAGAACAATCTGGCCATGCTGAAGGCGCTGCCCAAAAATTTGTGGGAAAACTACGGCATGCATCAGGAACGCGGCAAGGAGACGATCACGCACATCGTCCGCATGTTCGCCGGCCACGACTTGAACCATCTGGAACAAGTAGAGAAGATCGCAAAGGGCAGCCGAAGCAAGCAGGCCGCGTGATATGAAACTGGGAATCGGCGTTCTGCTTGCCCTCGTGCTCGGCCACGTTGTCGCGACCGCAGCTGAAGATCGCGGCCTCGTGCTGCGAGGCGGCAAGGTTTATGCCTCGCCGAGCGCTGCGCCCGTCGAGGATTCGGTGTTGCTCATTCAAGATGGCCGGATCGCTGCGGTCGGCAAACCGAGCGATGTCAAAATACCCAGGTCCGCGCAAGTGATCGATTGCACTGGCGAGGTAATCGTCGCCGGTTTCTGGAACAGTCATGTGCACTTTGAAAATGGCTGGGCGGACGCCGCGCACGCCCCGGCTGAAAAACTCGATGCTCACATGCGGGACATGCTCACCCGTTGGGGATTTACGACGGTATGGGATCTCGGTTCCGATCCCAACAACACATTAGCGCTTCGCCGCCGGATCGAGGCTGGAGAAATTTCTGGACCGCAGATCCTCATGGCGGGCGATATTTTTCCCCACAACGGCCACCCGGTTTATCTTCCTCCAGAACTGAAACTGCCCGAGGCCGCCAGCCCGCAAGAATCGGAGCAGATGGCACAGCAATATCTGAAGATGGGGCTCAACGGCATCAAGCTTTTTACCGGATCGTTCATGGGCGACAAACCCGTGATCAATATGGATACAGCCATCGTAAAAGCTGCGGTCGATGTCGCGCATGCGCAGGGCAAGCCAGTTTTTGCCCATCCGCAAAACTGGGCGGGCGTGGACAACGCGTTGGCTGGCGGCGTCGACATACTCGCACACACCATTCCGACGGAAGGCCACTATACGCCGGACGAGCTGTCGCGCATGAAGCAACAGCACACTGCCCTGATCCCGACTCTGACTCTGTGGACAACTGTGGTTTCGGACCCTGCCGTCGCGGATAAACTGGTGCAGTCCGGCGTCGATGAGTTGAAATCGTTTTTCTCTCAGGGTGGTACCGTCTTGTTCGGCACCGATGTGGGCTTCCAGTCCAAGTTCGACACGACCGAGGAATACGAGTTCATGGGCCGAGCCATGCCGTGGCACGACATTCTGGCATCGCTTACCACAAATCCTGCGGGATTCTTCAAGGACGCTGCGAAAGGCCGGGTGGAAGAGGGAATGACCGCCGATTTAATTGTCCTCGATGGCGATCCCGCGAGCGACGTGCGGAATTTGGCTAAGGTGGCGTATACGATCCGCGGAGGAAAGATCATTTACTCCAGCAAGCCGCATTAGTCCGTGCTGGCATCAGGGCGCACTCCGAGCCAGGAGCGGGGAGGCTTCTCCGCGTTCGCGTATTCCAGGATATAAGGCCTTCGAAACCCGAATAAACTGCGCTTTGGAAATCCGTTCGTTAAGGTTCAAAAACGTCCACTCTCATGGTGCTCCAATGCGTGATTGCGCCGCAGCCGCCGAGTTCTGAATCAGCATCTGCGCAACCAACACTCACGCTAATCGTGTGACTGTTGGAGCTGGTATTCGTCACGCTGGTTACAACTGAAGCGGGATAGCCTTGACGCGCGTGTAACTGGTCACCGCTGTTGGTAGCAGTCGTGAATACGCCCATCTCAAAGGTATATTCTCCGTTCGGGTTTGTAGGTCCGACTGTAGGCGCCGCGCCGTCAATCAAAAACTGGTACAACCCTTCAGGTCCTGGTCCAGGACAGGTTCCCCCCATACACGGAAAGGTAGTTGCAACCTTGGTCTCAAGCGAAATGTGGAAAGTGCACGTTTGTCCGGTGGCGGCGGGACAGGTTACCGGAATCGAAGCCAACAGCGGTGTCATCCCCTGACAACCATATCCAGTACATCCGGCGTGGACGGTTGACTTGTCGACGACAAAAGTGGTGGTCACGAGCGTTTCGTTGCTGATAATAGTTTGGGCTGCGGCAACCGGAGTCACCAACAGCGATAGCCCGGCCAAAGCCAATAAAGCGAAGTTCTCTAACATTTGTGGGAATTTCATTTGCTGCCTCCAATAGAATCGGATAGGGCGCGAAGACGGGACCCAAGTCTAGCACGGGAATTGTCCCATCCGGGATCGGGCACGGTGAACGGTACGGCGCTCTCTTTTTTCACACTGTGCACCAACTTTCATCTATCTCAATTCCCGAAAAGCAGTTATAGTTGTTTCCGCTCAGCGATTCACTGACGACAACTGACCTGTTCTGATGGCGCGAAAAAGCGGTTCCACCATCTCGCAGGAGGAGTTGTACCCACCGGCCCACGAGCCTGCGCGCCCCGCGCCTGACGGCGCACTCGACGACGCGCGAATGCTCGACTTGGACGTGGAACAGGAATCGCCCTTCCTGCGCGGACAAAAGCGTGTCTCGGTTCGCCGGGGATCTCTGCCCAAAAAAGCTGCGACTGGCCTGACTTGGGGCATTCTCGCGGCGGTCATTCTATTTGTCTGCAGCACGGCGGTTGCTGCCTTGTATCACTACGGCGAACATTCATGGCGCTTCCGCGTTGACTCCAGCGACGACATCGAAATCACGGGACTGCAGAACGTCAGCCGCTACCAGATCCTCGAAGTCATGGGCGGCGACATCGGACGCAACATCTTCTTTGTGCCGTTGAGCGAACGAAAGCAGACTCTGGAAAAAATCCCCTGGGTAGAATCGGCCAGCGTGATGCGCTTCGTTCCCAACCGTCTGCGGATTGAGATCCACGAACGCACGCCCGTCGCCTTCGCGCGGGTCGGATCCAAAATCATGCTGATCGACCCCGTAGGGACGCTCATGGATTTGCCCGCTGCGGGCAAGAAAAAGTATTCATTCCCCGTGATCCTGGGAATGAATCTGGGCGAGCCCGCATCTACGCGCGCCGCGCGCATGAAAATCTACAACGACCTGGTCAGCCAACTGGACGCGGGTGGGACACACTATTCGCAGGAGCTCAGCGAAGTCGATTTAACCGATGGGGAGGATGTGAAGGTTCTTCCCAGCGACCCGCAAGGCGAAGTGCTGGTGCATCTGGGGTCGTCCAACTACCTTGAACGTTACAAGGTTTACGTCAGCCACGTGCGCGAGTGGCGCCAGCAGTTCGACAAACTGGAGTCCGTCGACTTGCGCTACGACGGACAGATTATCGTGAACCCCGATTTGCAGGGGACAATCAAACAACCGCCGCTCACGAAATCATCAGCCCAGATCGCCGTGGCCGCCGGAATGAAGCCTGCGGCGCTGATCACGCACCAGGTCCTCGCCCAAAAATCGACTGCTGTTCTCACTCCGGCCTCGAAGCCCCCGGCAAAGGTTGTAGCGAAGAAGACCGCAAAAAAAACGCACCACAAAGTCACAGCAAAAGCTACGCCGACGCAAAGCGCGCCGGCTCAAAATCCGCCGGCTCAAAATCAAAGTGTCGCGAAAAGTATCGCTTCGACGGCGCAGTCTTCGTCGGCGCCGAGCGCGCCATCGCCGACCACACCCATAAAAACAACTCCGCCGCCGTCAACGGGAACAGTCGCGGTAAAACCAGGAAGCAAACCGAGTCCAGCAATTGCCAAGGGAGAGGATCATCCATAGGCATGGCGAATCCGCAGCATAATTTTCTGACGGCAATTGACGTAGGCAGCGCCAAGACTTGCGTGCTGGTCGCCGAGATCACCGACTCCGGCCTGCGTTATCGTGGACACGGGATTTCCGAATCGCGCGGCTCGCGCAAGGGCGTGATCGTCGATCTGGAAAAAGCGGTCGCGTCGATCCAGAAAGCGGTCGAGCAGGCCGAAGATGTTTGCGGGGCTCCCATCGAGCACGCGCTGCTGGGCGTTGCCGGTTCGCACGTTCGCGGCATGAACAGTCATGGCGGGTTGAGCCTGGGCACGCGCGCCCGCGAGATTGCACGCGACGAAATTCGCCTGGCCGTTGATAAAGCCCGCGCCATTCCGTTGCCCGCCGACCGCGAAATTCTGCATTTGCTGCCGCAGGAATTCATCCTCGATGAACAGAGTGGTGTGCACGATCCAATGGGCATGATGGCTATGCGCCTCGAGGTCCGGGTGCACATGGTCACCGCTGGTTCGAGCGCAACACAGAATGTAGTGACTGCCGTGAACCGCGCGGGAGTTCACGTCGACGACACCGTCTTCGAGCCGCTGGCCTGCGCCGATGCCGTTTTGCGCTCCGATGAACGTGAACTGGGCGTGTGCTTGATGGACCTGGGCGCGGGCTCGACCAGCCTGATTGTCTTTCAGGAAGGCGCCGTGATTCACACCGCCGTGATTCCGATCGGGGGCGACCATTTCACCAGCGACCTTTCAGTTGGCCTGTGTACTCCACTGGCCGAGGCAGAGAAGATCAAAAAGCTCTACGGCAACGTGATCGTGACTTTGATTCCCGAAGGCAATGAAGTCGAAGTCCCATCGGTCGGCGACCGGCCTTCGCGATTGATTCAGCAACGCATGGTTGGAGAAATTCTCGAGCCGCGGGCCCGCGAATTATTCGAAATGCTGCGCGACAACTTGCGCCACAGCGGCATGCTCGATGTGTGCGTGGGCGGCATCGTTTTGAGCGGAGGCACATCGCGTCTCGCGGGGATTCTCGATATTGCCGAATCGGTTTTGCGGCGTCCTATGCGTTTATCCTGGCCGACCGCGCTGGCGAAAATGCCGTCGACGCTGGCAGAACCAGAGTACGCCACAGTTCTGGGAATGATCTTTTACGGCCATCGATCGCGAATCGCCCGCGGCCTGCAGGATACGCGCTGGAGTTCGCGTTTGATGGGATTGTTCGCAAAAAAGGGAGCATGAAATTCAAAATGGTTTTTGCAGGGCAGAACCAAAATCCATCGAGGTGCAGTAACCATGAAAAATGAAAATGATATTCGCATTAGCTTCAACGAAGAGGCTCGCAACGACGCCAAGATCAAAGTCATCGGCGTGGGCGGCGGCGGCGGCAACGCCGTTGCCCACATGGTCACCTCCGGCATCGAGGGCGTGGAATTCATGTGCGTCAACACCGACGCGCAGGCGCTCAAGCATGCCAAGGTGAAGACCGCCCTGCAGATCGGCACCAACATCACCAAGGGGCTCGGCGCCGGGGCCGATCCCGAGGTCGGCCGCCAGGCCGCGATGGAGGACCGCGACCGCATCGTCGAGCTGGTCGAGGGCTGCGACATGCTGTTCATCACCGCCGGAATGGGCGGCGGCACGGGCACGGGCGCCGCGCCCGTGGTGGCCCAGGTTGCCAAGGAGCTCGGCATCCTGACGGTGGCGGTGGTCACCAAGCCCTTCGAGATGGAGGGCAACAAGCGCGGCTACGTCGCCGATCACGGCATCCAGGAGCTCGG
>Ga0209530_1000764_pt1 | contig 18815 bp, 23 predicted proteins | sample BlaSpr_A8_Ref_O1_FD_187987 | JGI IMG/M metagenome (GOLD analysis project Ga0209530, IMG submission 187987) | Forest soil microbial communities from Thunder Bay, Ontario, Canada - Black Spruce, Ontario site 2_A8_Ref_O1 (SPAdes) (version 2) | ecosystem: Environmental > Terrestrial > Soil > Boreal...
CTTGACAATTTCTCTAGGTATAATTTGTCACTGCGACGGAATGACTGCCACTAGCCTTGAGCTTAGACTCGGGTTAGTTGGATGAATCATCTGACCTGGCATGGGTTTTCACGTACTACGTTACCGCCCGGTCCAACGCCGCAAGACTCGTTCCACATATTCTCCGTGGCTAATCCGTCCGGCGGTCACGTCGATAAGTAGTGATACCGGCTCTCGATTGGCGTCCAGCCTTCGATCATGCTGTTGGACCTATGCGTCGTAGACGTAACGGCGATTCTCTGCCGACAGGGCGCTGGCGCGCAGCATTGCGACGATGTCGACCGGCTCTCGGTCGTCGGCGGACCCATCCACGCTGTTCGTTTATCGCCGCATCACGACGCCCGGAGTTGAACGCGGTTCGTCACGGTGACACTTCTCCCCTCGCCGCAGAAACGAGAAAAGCATGGTTTCGCAACATTTTTCCGGTATTTGGATAATCGCCATTATCCATGAAACCTCCTTGAGCCGTCCCGGGCGGCTCGCAATGCGCGCGGATGCTTGGGCCACCACCACCGGCGCAATGTCAGCCCACGAGCTGATCGACTTTCGACGCTCACGTCCGATGAAGCGGCCGATCAACCAGCACCCGCTGTCCGCCTCGCCACTGAACGACGCGAATCTGATGGCCGGTTTGCACGCCGGTGACCGGGTCGACGCGAAACCGACCGAACAAAGTGGTGGTGTCGAGTCGTTGTGACGCGGCCCGCACCGGCAACGATTCAACAGTTCTGGCCTCCTTGACGCAGCGCTGCCAAATGACACCCGCGGCGAAGGCCGCAGCAGCCGGATAGGGCGGCTCAGTAACGTTCGCGTCCCGGTAACAGTGGCTGAACCACTCGCTGTTGGGTCCGTCCGCGGGATCATCTGTCCTGTCGTCGAACCACTGGCACGGTCCGTAAAGCCCCTCAACGCGATCACCGATGGCGTGCCGGAGCTCATCGACTCCGGCGGCGACCAATCCAACTGCGCGCCAACGGCGTTCGCTGGCCCACTGCGCGATGGCGACGTCATCGTCGAAGGAACCGGCCGATAACAGCACATCGCCCGCCGGCACCTGCGCCAGCACGTCTCTTGCCCGGCCTGGCCGAAAAGTGACCGAGCGCCACAGGAGACCGAGTCGCCGGGCCGCCACCGCCGCCCCTTCGGCCACCTCGCGGCCGAACCCCGTATCGACGTGGATTATTACCACCTCCGACCCCTCACCAATACCGTCGGCGGCAAGGGTTTCGAGCACCGCGGCGAGATAGCGGTTAGCCGGAGACTCCACGTTGACGACACCCGGGTACGCCGGCCGCGCCAGCCGGGCGGTGGCGCCACCGTGATTCCAGACGACCCCTTTGCTGGCGGCCGCGGCCGCCAGCGCCGGCCCCGAACCGTAGGGCCCGAACACCACGTCGGGCCGGCTAGCCTCGGCGGCCCGTATCGCGGACGCCGCGGAGGGGTGAGCGTCGATCACCTCCAGATTTACTCCGGAACGCTCGGCCCACAGAGCGAGGGCGCTCGCCCCTGCTTTCCCGAATCTCGCAAGCGGCCCCGACAGTGGGGTAACCAGGACGGCGCGAGCTGCCACGCCCACAACTTAAGCGTGTCGAACAAACGCCCACTCCCCCGGGGCAGTACCGATCGTGGCATCCCACTGCGGTTCAACACGCGCCACCATGATCCGACGACCGTTGACGATGAAAAAGCCATCTAAAACTAATTGCCGCACCGGTGATCTGCCCACGGTGTAACTGTTGACGGCCGTACGGTAGAACAAAGACATGAACCTCAACGACGCCGCCCCGCGAGCTCATCGGATCCGGCACCGACGCAACGCTGGTCACGCTCAACCTTGACGGCAGCCCTCAGGTGACCGTCGTGTGGATGGCCCTGGAATCCACGCCCGACGGCGATGAGCTCGTCGCCGCACATCTCACCGAATACCAGAAGACCCGCAATATCGGCCGCGACCCGCGGGTCGTCGTCACGGTCGTGGACGCCCGCAAGCCCGGGCAGCAGACGCCCTACCTGGCGATAACCGGCACAGCGCCGATCGTGGAAGGCGGTGCTCCCGCGCTACTCAAAAAACTCGCCAAGGTGATGTTGGGCTCCGACGAACACTTCCCGCCGCCGAATGCGCCGGAGGGGCTGCTCACCCGCGTCCGCATCGAGAAAGTGGGCGGCATCGCCTAGGTTGGTGAAACCGTTGACCATCGCCCCGTGAAAACCCAGGTCCTTAACGCATCGCTCCAGCTCGTCAGCGGCGGCCGCGGGCTCTTGCAGGGGCAGTATGGCAAAACCGCCGTAGCGAGGCTCATGGGGTGGCCACGATTTCGGCCAAGGTGTCGTTAACCTTTTTGGCTCCGCTGACTGCTTGGCGAGCGTCGGTCTCTGATTGGATATCCGGCGACACCAACGACAGGATCGCGTAGTCGATGCCGGTGGCGTCCATGTCCGCCGAACGCTGTTCGCTGACGTCGAGCAGCCGGCGTCGGATTTCCCGCATTTCCGCCGCGTCGGCGTACTCCGGAATCTCGAACTGGGGCAGGTTGTAGTGCTCTTCAAAAGAAATCTTGCCGTGCATCTGATCACCCTCCTCGGCTGGGCGTCGCCGATTGATGGCGCCGCTAGTGCTTCCTCTTTGGTTGGACCGTGGCTTTGCGGTCACTCCAACAACTACCGGCAAACAGTGCCGCCTGTGGATCGAATTTCCGATCGATCCAATAGGTTCGGCTTATAGGGCTGCACAGACGGCCGGCGACAACCGGCGATTACGCTAGCTAATAGCGCCGATAAGCAAGGCGGATAGCCTCTCGGCGGTCTTGGACTATAAAGAGGTGACGGTGCGCTGTTAGGCACGCCATCCACAAAGCATCTCCGCGAAGGGGCAACTCGATGAGAACAACACTTGAGGGCTCGACCGCGCTGGTAACTGGGGCCACAGCCGGAATTGGTCGGGCGGTAGCACTGCAACTCGGTCAGCTCGGCGCTGAGGTCATAGTTCACGGGCGTAGCGCCGAACGCGGCGCTGAGGTGGTTCAGGAGATCCAAAACGGTGGGGGGAAGGCACGATTCATCGCCGCCGATCTTGGAGACGCCGACGACGTGCGCCGCCTGGCCGCCGAGGCGGGGCCGGTCGACATCTTGATCAACAACGCCGGCGTCTACAAGTTCGGCGCGACCGCCGACACCGACGACGGGTTCTTTGATGAGCATGTCAACATCAACCTGCGCGCCCCCAACATCCTGGTACAGAAGCTGGTGCCGGGTATGGCCGAGCGGGGCCACGGCGTCGTCGTCAACCTCAGTACCGTCGCGGCCACCATTCCGGCAAAGATGGGCGGGATCTACGGCGCCAGCAAGGCGGGCGTGGAATTGCTGACCCGGGTCTGGGCCGACGAGTTCGGCCGCGCCGGAGTGCGGGTGAACGCAGTACAGGCCGGACCCACCGAAACCCCGGGAACCGCCGTCACGCCCGGGCTCACCGACGGTCTTGGCGCCCTCACCACGCTTGGCCGGGCCGCGCAGGCCGACGAGATCGCCAACGCAATAACCTTTTTGGCTTCCCCTGCTGCCAGCTACATCAACGGCGCAGTCTTGCAGGCCACTGGCGGACAGGTAGCACTCGCCGCCTAGCGCTGGCGACAGGCGGAAGCGCTGTTGAAATACAACATGATTGGGAGAGGTCTTCATGTCTAACAAGGTGTTGGTCATCGGCGCGAGCGGTTTGCTCGGGGTTGCCGCGATCGAGAAGTTCCTGTCCGCGGGCTGGGAAGTAGTCGGGGTCTCGCGTCGCAAGCCCGAGCTGTTCAGCGGCCGGGAGATCGAGTTTCTGTCGGTTGATCTGCAGGACCGCGAAGCAGCCCGTGAGGCATTCGAGCCGCTGACCGACATCACGCACATCGCCGACACGGCGGTGCATGAGAAGCCCGAACTCGTCGCGGGCTGGTCGAGCAAGGACCAGATCGAAACCAACAACGCCATGTTGCGCAACGTCGTTGAACCGATCTTAGGCAGCGCCAACGACTTTCAACACATCAGCATCCTGCAGGGAACGAAGGTGCGATGGCACTTGCAGAGTCGTCCTCGGTGCGGCTGTTAATGCCCGGCGGCGAAGTCCGATCCGGGGAACCGTCCGTTGTCGGGCCGTCCACGCTGGCGACGATCGTTGCGTTGCGGCTGGACACGGTGGTCCCGGGATGTTGCGGGATCTCTCCCGACGGTCAGGTGACCGCACCCGATCTCGGCGACGCCGCGGTGAAACAGGCCCTGATCGGCTGCGCTCGCCGCACCGTCCTCGTCCTCGACGGATCGAAGTTCACCCACTCAGCCATGGCTGCGGTGTGCGACGCCACAAGCCTGGACGTCGTCGTCACTGATGACACCGCTCCCGCTGCGGCCAATGCGTCACTCGAGGCAGCGGGAACGGTCGTGCATCGTGTCTAACCAGGGAAACGATGTGGGGTGGTGGCCCGACAGAGCGGCGACGCGACTCGCCGCCAACGGTCCCGCAGCGGCGCGGATCGCCGTCACAGCCGTGTTCGTGGTCCACGGTCTGCTGTTCGCATCGTGGACAGCGCACATTCCGCACGTTAAGCAGTCACTCGGCCTCAACGACGGCACCTTGGGGTTCGCGTTGTTGGGCGCCCCGGTGGGGTCGGTGGCCGCAATGTGTCTGGCTGCGGTGCTGCTGCCCCGCTTCGGGAGCCGACGCATCATCCAGGTCGCACTGATCGGGTATTGCGCGGTCGGCCCGCTCGTCGGCCTCACCGGCACCCTGCCCGCGCTGTTCGCGACGCTGGTGCTGTGGGGCGCATTTCAGGGCACCCTGGACGTGGCAATGAACACCCAAGCCATCGCCATCGAGAAGGCCCGCCGGCCCTTGATGTCCGGTTTGCACGGCGGCTGGAGCATCGGCGCGTTCACCGGCGCCGGGATCGGCGCCCTGGCCGTCGGCGCCGGGTTGGCCTTAGCACCCCAGCTGCTCATCCTGGGATCGGTCGCCCTGCTCGGCGCGGGGCTGCTCAGCACCCGGTTGCTCCCCGACCGGGGCGGCCCCGGCAACGAACCGTCTCCGGGGGCCCCGCGCTCGGCTGCCGAAACCTCAACCACCGAGCGGGATTCAGGCGGCCGGTCACGGTGGTCAACCGGGATGCTGACCCTGGCGGTGATCGCTTTCGCCAGCATGCTGTGTGAAGGTGCCGCCGCGGACTGGGCCTCTGTTTACCTGTCAGGCCCGCTCGGCGCCACCGGAGCCGTCCCTGGGCTCGCTTACGCCGGGTTCGCCCTGGCCATGGTCGCCGTGCGGCTCTGCGGCAACCGACTATTGGCCCGGTTTCGCCCCGACCGGTTTCTCCCGGTCCTCGCCCTCGTGGCCACCGCCGGCTTCACGACCGCCCTCGTAATCGACAGGCCCCTTGCCGCCATTGTGGGCTTCGGCTGCTTGGGCCTGGGGTTGGCGTCGGTCGTGCCCGCGGTGTTCAGCGCCGCCGGCCGACTCCCCGGACGCCACCCCGGTACCGCCGTGGCCACCGTCTCCGCGTTCGGCTGGGCCGGTTTCGTGATCGGACCACCGATCATCGGCCACCTCGCCGAGCTGACCTCGCTGCCCACCGCCCTCGGTCTCCTACCGGTGTTGACCGGGTTCGTAGCCTTCAGTTCGTGGTTCGCACACGGCTTGAAGAACCCTGAGCGCCAGGACGAACAACCCCTTCCCGTGGCGCGCACGCCGTGATCGACTGGCTGTTAGTCGACTACGGCGAAGTCCTCAGCACCGCACCTCCCGAAGTCACATTCACCGAACTCGCCGCAATCGCCGGCCTGAAGCGCGACGAGTTCTTCGAACGATATTGGCGACACCGGCCCGGCTACGACCGGGGCCAGACCCCGTTGCGCTACTGGTCCGCAGTTGTCGACCGCGACCTCAGCTGGCAGCCAAGCCTGGCCGAACGACTCACCGTCATCGACGTCGAGGGGTGGAGCGGGTTGAACCCCGCAACACTGCGGACGACGCTGAACACCGCACGCCGCACCCGCATCGGTTTGGCACTGCTCAGCAACGCCCCCGGAACCGCTGGCCGCCGCTATTGAACGCAGCCCGTGGGTTCGTCACTTCGAGCACCGTTTTTACAGCTGCCGGCTACGGCGACTGAAACCCGAGCGGGCTGTATTCACCGACGCGCTGAGCATCATCGATGCTGCGCCCGAACAAGTTCTCTTCATCGACGACCGCGCCGAGAACACAGCCGCAGCAGCAGATTTGGGGATGTCGACGATCACCTTCACCTCCGTCAGCGCGCTACAGCGCCACCTCGCACACGCTTTCGAGCAACGCCCGAGTGACCCTGTTATCCACGGTACTGCAGGGAAAGCAGGCGGCTAGACGCTCCCCCGCGGTAGCACCCAATGGTGTTCAAAGGTCAATACCGTTGCGGCCGTTTCGAAGTCATCGTCGTAATGGATAATGATGAGCTGGTGCGCGGCGGCCAGGGCCGCGGTGAGCAGGTCCGCCACGCCGACGGCGCGATGTTGGCTGTTTCGCGCCAAGGCTCGCTGTGCGCCCAGTGCGGTCTGCCAGTGCTCGTCGTCGGTCGGCAGATACTCGTAGGCTGCCCGGCGGTCCGCCCAAAGCTGTTCGTATTCCGCCGGCCCTCGGGCACTGTAAAGCGCTTCGGCATCAAGCGACGCTGTTGTAGCAACCATGCCACTCTCGATCAGCGGCCGCAAACGTCGAGACACCTCTGGGTGGCGCATTCTCGCCGCGGCGCTGGTGTCGATCAGATAACGCGCAATCAGCGCCACACTTCCCCGCGCCCATCCGGGTCGGCCATGCTCTCCAGACCGCCCTGCTCGAGCCATTCGATCTGCCGCGCCCGCGCGGACTGGGCTGCCGCTTGCTGCAGCGCAATTCGTACAGTGTCCGAGACACCCGTGGTCCTTAGTTCACGCTGCGCCGCCGCAAGAAGGTCGTCGTCTAGGTCGATCAATCTCTTAGTCGTAGGAGCTCCTCAGCAGAAATATATACTCGTTACACATCAAGTATATACACTGCGGAGTCGGATGCGTGCTGGCCGACGCGGCTGGCGGATGAGTTGGTCACGCACGGGACGTGGATCATCCAGCCGCGCCGGTGCAGGTTGACCTCGACCTCGCATTGGTGCATCACTGTCTCCGCTTGGCACTCGGCGCCTACAGCGAAGTTGTGGAGGCTACTCGTGACGAACCTCGCCAACAAGTAACTCGTGCGGCCCTATGCGGTGGTGGGCCAGGCTTTCGGAAGTCCGAATACATCATCTGTCGTGAGTGTCCCGTCGGTCGACAAGGGTTGTCCGTCGTCGTTGGCGGTGGAAGTCGCGAGTCCGTCTGTTTCATAAATCGGCATAGGCGCCCACGGATTGATCCACATTCGCGGAATGTCTCTAGCCGCACTCCACGGATCGACGTTGCGTCCCATCAGCACACCAGAGACCCGAGCCAGATTCAGGGAGTTCTGGACGCATCCGACCCTCCGACCACCCTCACCGTCGGCGACGTGCTCGATCAAGTACTGGCACCCATCTACCTACGCCGCCTCTTCGGATACAAAGGCTCCCGCAGCGCCGCACAACTCGTATCCGATCTTCTCGCCGGCCGCCACAACACCCATACCCGAATGCACCGCAAGGACGATCGCCCAACAAAGCGTTGAATCCGATGGCGGCGGGCGCGCCCACCCAGACGTGCTGCAACCGGGTGCGGAAATTGGCCGCCGGATATACCTCCCGCTGCCAATCTGGACTTGCTAGATTCCCAATATCTTTCGTCACAAGCTTGACGTGCTGTCAAAGCGGTGGAGAGTGGCCGTCAACCGGTCGAGTCTCATCGCCCATCGAGATTTGTTGGAAGCGACGGGAGCAGAACGAATGACCGATGGCGGTGGCATCTTCGTTGCCCTCACCAGTTGTCGTGATGAGGAGCGCGTTGAGGAGTTCTTGACCTGGTACGCGGAGGTCCAGTTTCGTAATGCTCTCACCGTGGACGGCGTCGACGCAGCGACGCTCTATCGAAGTACGGAACCTGGCGAGCTGGGATTTCTGGCTATCTACTCGCTGACCGGTGACGTCGCAGATACAGCGGCCCGATTTCGGGCGGCTATCGAAGACCGTCACGCGGCGGGCGACCTCACCGAGCTTTTGGAGGTTCGCTTCGCCCGAGCGTTCCAAGTCGAGAAACAGATGACATCATCACTATCTGGGTCACCCGTTTCAGAAGATGTAGACGGTACTTAGGGAAAAAGAGGTGCGGCGCCTGTCCTCCAACACGGCGGTCAAACCGCAGGCAACTCCCCCACTGACGAAACCGTGCTGGCGCAACCGAATACGACGCACACGAATACGCAGCTTTACCGGTGCCCGACTTTTCATCAGATGAATCAACCACAGGCCCTTCTGCTGCGGTGCGGGCGGTGAGTGACGGACGCGCCTGAAACCTGTTGCTGAGCTGGCGATTTGATTGCGTCGTGCGTACTGGTGGCGAGGCGCGGTCGCCGACGCCGATCGGATACGCGTAACGAGGCGTGTCAGATGCGCTGTGTTGACCTGCCGTGATGTGATGATGATTCATCAGATGATTTCTTATCGGCAAAGGGGGACGGCATGCAAGCGGACCTACCGCCGCGTGTCCCGGTTTCGAGCGAGAGCGACTGGGCCGAGGAGACACGGGCCCTACTCGACGGGCTAAGGCGGCTCAACATCTTCACCGTCCTGGCCCACCATCCGGACCTGCTGAAGCGCTGGCTGGTGTTCGGGAATCACATCCTGACCGGCTCGACCCTACCCGCACGCGAACGCGAACTCGTCATCCTCCGTACGGGCTGGCTGTGCCGGTCCGACTACGAGTTCGGGCAGCACCGCGTGCTGGGAACGCGCGCCGGGCTGACCGACGACGAGATCGTGCGGGTCACCGAGGCGGACATCGGCGAGGGGTGGCCCAAGCGTGAGCGCACCCTGCTGCTCGTCACCGACCAACTGGTCGCCGAGCACCGGCTTGGCGACGCCTTGTGGACTGCGCTTTCGGCCGACTGGTCACTTCAGCAGACGATGGACATCGTCTTCACCGTGGGGCAGTACGTCCTGGTGTCCACTGCTCTCAACACATTCCAGGTACCGCTGGACGAGGGATTAGAAGGGTTTCCGAAATGACAGGTCGGCTGCAGGACAAGGTCGCAGTCGTCTGCGGTGCGGGTCAGACCGCCGGCACCACCATCGGGAACGGGCGAGCGACGGCGCTGCTGTTCGCCCGGGAGGGAGCGCAGGTGCTCGCCGTCGACCGCGACGAAGCCTCGGTGCGGCAGACCTGCGAGCTGATCGCGTCGGAGGGTTTCATCGCACACCCCCTCATCGCCGACATCACCGACCCCCGCAGCCTCACGGCCATCACCCGCACGGCGATCGATCGCTGGGGCCGTATCGACGTGCTGCACAACAACATTGGCATCGCCGCAGGCGACGGGAACACCTCCGACGTCTCCGCGCAGGCCTGGGACCGCATCCTGAACATCAATCTGACCGCAACCTGGGCCACCTGCCGCCAGGTGATCCCCCACATGCGGGAACGCCGCAGCGGCGTCATTCTCAACGTCTCATCCATCGCCGCCGTCTGCGCCGCCCCCTTGGCCGCCTACAAGGTCTCCAAGGCCGGCGTCAACGCCCTCACCCACGCCCTGGCCATGGACAACGCCAGCTACGGCATCCGCGTCAACGCCATCATGCCCGGCCTGATCGACACCCCGATGGCCATCGAGGGCTACGCCCAGGCCACCGGCATCGACCAGGACGCCCTACGCACCGCCCGCGACGAAATGGTCCCCCTAGGCAACCGCCAGGGCACAGCTTGGGACGTCGCACACGCCGCACTGTTCCTGGCCTCCGACGAAGCCTCCTTCATCACGGGTGCCCTCCTCCCCGTCGACGGCGGCCAAAGCAGCCGAATCGGCTGACCCGCCTTCGTGGATATCTGCCCACGCCGATTCCGACAGTCATTGCCCGTAGTCACAACGCATGGTAGGAGGGCTCGTTCACGGTGCTGGCCCTACACAATTTGTCGGGCAGTAAGCTCAGACCCAGACAACCCTCCGCTCGAATCCGATCTCGGGCCGCGGGGAACCGGCCGCATTGTCAACCTTCAACCCGCCGGGCTACACAGCGCCCACCCCCAAGCAAACATCCATGCGGCGCAACGGGAACCAGCTGATTACGTTACTCCCCCGGCAGTGCCGGTCACCGCTCAGCTACTTGCTAACCCCCAACTAGCCGGGGGGCCACTAATCCGGCGACGAATACGACCGAACTGAATATGGCGGGTTACCGGTAAAAGTCGCCGTATTCGTTATCATGTTGTGCGCCAATAGCATTCGAATATGGAGGGTTACCAGTAAAACACTCGGTATCCGTGGGATACTGTGCTGCCACGCAATTCAATTGTGGACGGGTTGCCGGTAGCTTGCGCACGCCCGTACTGGGCACTCGCGCAAGCATATTCGACCCGGGCTCGCCAGTATCCAGATACCTCCCGTTGATTCATCAGCTGAATCGGCACGGTGTCGCCATGGACCGTGCATTAGCGCCGCTCCCCCACCGGCGGACTACGCCGGGCTGGCCCAGCGAGCGGCTGGTCAACGTTAACCAGCGACTGTAGCCACTGTGACGTTGCGGTCCTTCAAATATCCTCGATTTCAGCAGGTTCGTGCTCAATTCATGGATAATCATCATTATCCATGAGTGCCGACTTTGCCTCAGATGAATCAATCATCGGCTCGCTAGGAGCTAGGACCTTAACCTGCCCGAAGTGGTTTCGAAGCCGGGCATGTCGGCCGGCTTAGAGGGTGTCGTAGAGGTCCGCGAGGCGGAGGAGAACGGTCGCCACTGATTGCACTTGTGTGGCGTCCAGGTCGGCCAGTGCTTCGTCGAGCGAACGTTCGAGCTCGGTTTGGCGCTCGATGTGCCGGGCGTGGCCGGCGGCGGTCAGTGAGACGGTGGCAACGCGGCGGTCCCCGGTCTCGGCGCGCTCTCGGGTGACAAGACCCGCCCGGGCCAGCCCGTTGACCAGCTGGGTGACTGCTGCGCTGGTGGTTTCTACTCGCTCGGCGAGGGCGCCGATGGTCATCGGGCCGCATTCCGCGAGACTTTTCAGTGCTCGGGCGTGGGTCAGCGAGAGGGCGCCGGGCTCGCGGGTGGCCCGGCCTCGTAGCCGGGCGTCGGATGCGCTGAGCTTGTATGCCGCCTTCGCGAGTTCATCGATCGCGGCTCTTTGAAGGGGCGCCGCGTCACGGACCGGGGACGAACTCACAGACATCATTCTGCCTCCTCGCAGGTATATGGGCTGCTTCTAGGACGGGTCTTGCCACGGGCGTTCTTCCGTCCTATTCTATCTAAGTACTTAGTAACTAAGTACTTATGCAATTGGTGCTTAGACACCAGGAGGCTGTGATGACGATCCGCTCAACTGGACAGAACTGGTCCCTCGACATCGCTCTCGCCGAGGGCGGATTCAACGCTCTGCACCCCGGCGGCAAGGGTACCTTGGAGCAGCTCGGTCACGATCCCACCGACTTCGACAAGGTGTTCGCCCAGGTCAAGAGCGGCGCGATGCTGCCGAAGGCCTGGTCGGTGATCGCCGCCCACGCCGTGGAGCGTGCCCGCCACCACGAAGCGCACGGCTTCACGCGCACCGCTTCGGATCTGTACCTGCGGGCAGCGGTGATGTACGGGCGGGCCCAGTATTCGATCTTCGACAGTGCGGACGCCCGCAAGGCGGCGTTGCGCGAGCGGTGTGATTACTGTGTGGACCGCTTGGGCGAGCTGCGCGGCAACACGGTGCGCCGGGTCGAGCTGGATTTCGACGGTAAGACGATCTTCGGGCTGCTGCACCTGCCCGCCGGCGACATCGTCAACGCACCGGCGGTGGTCCTCGGCCCGGGCATGGACATGATCAAAGAGGATTACCTATATGCCGCGGAGCGCTACTACACCGCACGCGGGGTGGTTGCCTTGTCGATCGAAGGTCCCGGGCAGGGGCAGACGCGGTCCCTCGGTCTGACCGTCGGGCTGGACAACTACGAGCGGGCCATCGAGACCTACGCCGCCTACCTTGCCGGGCTGCCGCAGGTCGATCCGACCCGGATCGGGATGTTCGGCATCAGCATGAGCGGCTACTGGGCGCTGCGGGCGCTGGCCAACCCCGAGACGTTGCTGCGCGCCGGTGCGACGTTCGAGGCGGTCTCCGGGGACTTCGAAACCATCTTCGAGGCCGCCCAGCCCAGCTTCAAGAACAACTACATGTACATGGCCGGCTACACCGACGAGGACGCCTTCGACCACGACCTCAAGGCGCGCATGCCGCTGGGCGATCTCGTCGGCCGCATCACCCGCCCGGTCCTGCTGGGCATCGGCGAGTTCGACGAGCTCACACCCGTGGAGAACGCGCTGGCGACCTACGAACGCATCACCGCACCCAAGGAAATGCGGGTCTACGAAAACGAATTCCACCCACTCGGCGGGGTCGCCGCTGAAATCTTCGCCTTCGGCGCCGAATGGATCATGCGGGCCCTCGACGGAGAATTCGACCAGCCCGGACGCGACGAACGGCACTTCATGCGCCAAGACGGCGCCGCCACCGAGGCCAGCGCAGACCCGCAATGGTGGCTCGGAACAACACCGCCAGCGCTCAGCTACGCCCGCTCGGACGGCCCGCTAACCACCACCGGCACCCCATTTTGCGATGTCGGTGAACGTCGCGGGCACAGTTTCCTCCTTCCTAGGAAATGAGCAGGAGCGCAGAAATCATGAGCATGACGGCGGCGGTGAGGCCATGGACTCCCAAGGCGATTGACTTGGGGCCGCCGTTGCCGAGCACGATGGCCGTGTCGGCGAGCGGAATAATCGTGGCGGCCAGTATCACCCAGCCGAGCAGGTGGGTCGCGCCCGCGGCCATCAGGATGAAGATGAACAGCCCCGATGCGATGTCGCGGACGCCCTTGACGCTCAGATAGGCGCCGGCAGATCGCTGGCCGAGATCTGGTTGCACACCGTAGCCGGCGGCCGCGACGCGCGGCGCGACGATGAACCGTGCGCCGATGAATATGATGCCCGCGGCGATGAGTCCGGCGAGCGCGTAGGCGATGGTCGTGGCGGTCATGTCGGACACTCCTGAGGGTTTGTCAGTGAATCGGTGAGAATGATGTCGGGTCAAGCGGCACCGACTGAACGTCGACGATCTCGTCGGTATTGAAGCCGGCCATGTCGGCGGCGAATTCTGGGCTGGTCATGACCCGCCGCGTGAGTTGTTCGGGGTCGGTGCCCGGTGGGTAGCGGATCAGCGCGACGAGTCGATTCGCGCTGTCGCTTCGCTCGGTCCACGCACCGTGGGTGGTGATCCCAAATGTGTTGAAGGTTGCCAGGTGGCGGGCCCAGTGAACCATCGCGTACCGCTGCAGGGCTTCGGGCGATCGCAGGGTGTAGATCCTGAGTTGAAACATCGGATGCTGTGCTCCCTCAGTTGATGTCGGCTGGGGTGGATCTGTGGGCGTGCGCACGTCAGATCATGAGCGCCACGCATAGGGCGGCCAGTGCCAGACCTTGCAGCATGGCGCGAGCGCCGATGATTCGGTCCCACTTTGCTTGCAGCACGCGCCCATTCGGTAGCGGCTGCCTGGCGTCGGCGGCCGCTGTCAGTTGTCGATTGATGGGTGCGCTCACCTGTGTGTAGAGCACAAGCCAGACCAGCAGCAGGACCAGGGCGACGCCCGCCGCGATCGCCTGTGCCCAGTGTGCGGTCACCGCGGCCAGCACCGCGGTTGCCGCGGTGGCGAGAACCCCGAGCACCCCGGGCACCGGCATTCGCCGGTCTCCGTATCGATGCACGCTTCCCATCACCGCGACCAGGGCATCGTCGTCGACCAACGCCAAAGCCGGTCGCAGCACGATCGCGCAAAACACGTCGGTGCCGTAGACCACCGCGGTACCCAGCACCGCGATCAGTGCGGCGGCACGGGTGATGAGGTCCCAGGCCATGTCGTAACTCCCCTCTGCGAGCTGCTAGCAACGCTAACCCTTTGTTCGTTCTGTGTCAATAGCAGTGCTAGTGCTCCTAGCGGTGCTATCATGCGGTATGGCCATTGGGGATCGCCGTGAGCGGGAGCGGGCTGCCCGCCGACGGCTGATCATCACGACGGCCCGCACGTTGGCCGAGGCCGAAGGCTGGGATGCCGTCACCACCCGTCGGCTGTCCACCGAGATCGAATACAGCCAGCCTGTGTTGTACAAGCACTTCACCGGCATGGAACAACTCGCAGATGCCATCGCCGTCGACGGGTTCGGCGAGCTCGCCGCCGTGATTCGGGCCGCCCGCTCCGACACCGACGCGGCCAGCGACGCCCTGACCCGGGTCGCACACGCCTACCTCGACTTCGCCCGCGACAACCCAGCGGTTTACGACGCGATGTTCAGCCGCGCGACCACCTTGCACTTCGCCGCGCAAGACACACCGCCTCAGCTGACGGCGGCCTTCGCCGAGCTGCACCAAGCGGTCGGCGTGGTCGCTGACGAGCATGCCACGGACGCGCTCACCGAGCTGTTTTGGGCCGCGCTGCACGGACAGGTCACCCTTACCCGTGCCGGCCGACTACGCCCTGGCTACGACTCGGAACGCCTCCAACTGCTCGTCAATCAGTTCACCAGCAGACGGGAAACGATGCGCTAAGCAACCAGATCATCCACCCCGCTCTTGCCCGGTTGCCCGGCAACGAAAGTGCGGCGGTCCGGACCACCCGGGCTGCCCCGGTCCAGGTCTGCGGCACCGACAACGCGCCAGCGCCAACGGAATTGACTCCCGCTGGCGCTGGTCGGTGTTCAGTCCTGACTGTGACTGCTAGCTGGCGGCGCGTTCACGGTTTGCCAGCGACAAAGGAAAACATGGCCATTCCAAACACACTCGCGAGCTTGTGACTGATAATTCGCACGTGGCGAAAACGCGATTGCGTCGGCCAACACGGCCGCAGTCATCGGCGAAACACCGTGGCCCGCGATCGGTGGAGCGTTCTGACCGAGAGCCTTTGTCGCGACCAGCGATGAGAGCTGAGCGCGGTTGGCCGCGGTCACCGTCGGCATCGAGGCCGGACCCACCTGCCAGGCGAATCCGGACGCCGAACTGGTAAGTCGCACCCTCACGCGGTCAGCCCTTGGGAGGATACGGATCTGTGCTAAGGCATCCGGCATTATCGGCCTCGGCCACCCCGGATGATGAAAGTCACGACCGTTATGACGACGATCGCGACGTAGATCGTGGTCCCGATGATTTGCTGGGTGTGGTTGTAGTCGGGTAGGTAGTTCGGTGCTGCCGCCAACCACTGCCGGGGTGAGCGAGATGTTCACCACGGTAGCCGACCGCGGCGACCAATGGCAGGGGAACTTCGGTCACAAGGGGGGGCCATCGGAGGGCACAAGTAATTCATAGATCCGACACAGCGGTTCCTTAGGGCGCGGCGGAACGCTGTCGATGAGGGTCCAGATCGCTGTGAAGGGTAACGGCTGCCGGCAATCCCGGCGGGTTAGGGGGGAAGTTGAGCGACGAGAAGGCCGCGGCCCCGCGGCCCGAATCTTTTAGGCCGATCGCCGTTGTCGAAGGACTCACCGACGTCCTCGTCGAGGGTGCTGCCCATGGTCTGACCAAGCCACGGTTGCGCGGATGGATCCACCTCTACTGCGCCCTCGCGGCCGTCATCGCGGGTACGGCACTGGTGGCGGTGTCGTGGGCGGAGGCATCCAAGCGTGCCGGGCACTCGACGCTGACATACGCCGCGGCGGTCGTGACGATGTTCGCCGTCAGCGCCGTCTATCACCGCGTCGACTGGCAGTCGGCGACCGCCAGAAAATGGATGAGGCGGCTCGACCACTCGATGATCTTCGTGCTCATCGCCGGCACCTATACACCGTTCGCGAGGCTGGCCATGCCGCGCCCGACGGGGTATGTGGTGCTGGCGATCGTTTGGGGCGGCGCGCTGGCCGGAATCGCGCTGACGCTGTTCTGGCCGACGGCACCGCGCTGGGTCGGCGTGCCGCTGTATCTGCTGCTGGGCTGGGTGGCGGTCTGGTTCGCCAAGACGATCGTGCACGACGCCGGGTGGGCCGCGACGGTGCTGCTGGCTGTGGGCGGTGCGCTGTACAGCATTGGTGCGGTGTTCTATGGACTGCGCTGGCCCGACCCGTGGCCGACGACCTTCGGCTATCACGAGATCTTCCACGCCTGTACCGCGGTCGCGGCACTCTGCCAGTACATCGCCATCTGGTTCGTGGTGTTCTAGAGCTAACTGGCCGGAAAACCCCCGAACTCCGGACCTACGGCCCTCTGGCGCCTGGCATCCCTACCTGTGCGCGCGGCGAGTCCTCCCCTACCTGGCGACCAGCGAGATCGAAACGCTCCCGCCCTGACGGCATCGCTAAGTGGGCGATCCTCAAGTCAAAGTGGCCCGCCGACAGTGAACTATGCCAGGCGATTGCCGTTCTTGCCCGCGCACATCAGGATGCGATCTTGCGATGGGCCAAGGCGCACAACGGGTTACGGTCCTTGCTGCGTGAGTTCTTCCCAACGTTCCTGGCCACGTTCACCGGACGGTTCGCTCTGCGGATCGCCAGCGCCGAATCCAAGAGGGTCCTGGCGATCGCACCGACGCCAGGTACAGCAGCCAGACTGTCAGCCAGCCGGATCGCTGCCGCACTGGGCCGCACCGGCCGCAGCCGTAACATCGCTGAGACCGCCGACGAGATCAAAGCCGGACTGCGCAAATCCCAACTGCGTCAATCACTTCTGGTCGAAACAGCAATGGGTAACCACGCTCTGGCACTGCTGGCCGCACTCTACACCGCCTGCAGGAATGTCGATGAGCTCGGCCAGGCGTCTGCTGAACTGTTCCAGACCCATCCGGACTATGCGATCATTGCCAGTTTCCCGGGTCTGGTTGCCTCGACCGGCACCCGCGTGCTCACCGAAATCGGGGATGACCGCATACGATTCGCCGATGCCCGAGCATTAAAAGCCTGCGTCGGATCCGCACCTGCGAGCTTGCAGCTCAGCCCTTCTCGCCCACTCGCAACGTGTTTCGGATCGGACACAGACGTCCGGCACTCTCATGTTTTGTTGGATTTTGTCCGACACTCTCAGGTCTTTCTGGACGGCAACGCTGGGTCTCGTCCAGAACTTGTTGAGAGCTAGCAGGTCACAGGATCGACCCAGTATCAAGATGTTCTGGATCGGACAAGCTGTCCCGATCCCGCCCCCTTTTCCGCGAATACATACAGTGCGATCGCTCCAGCTCAATGGCTGCATACCGCAACCAGGACGTCTGGCGCCGGGACCGCCGGCGGCGGTTTCCGGGATTACCTGACGGTTAGATCGACGCTACCGTTCCTTGGAAGGTGCGTACGGCTTTCGGTCGCTCGACCACGCAGGTCGATGGACGCGCGAGTGTGGCAGGAGACGAGGATTGATCAGATATGAGCCAGATATCCTCGATTGTGGGCTCGACGTTATTTTTTGCGGTCTCAATCCGGCGTCCAGTGCCGCTGCCGACGGTTATAACTTCTCGAACCGAAGCAATCGCTTCTGGCCCGTGCTGCATCTCGCCGGTTTCACTGATGTGCGCCTGCAGCCACAAGACCAGCGTCGTTTGCTCGAATATGGCTGCGGCATCACCGCGGTGGTCCGTCGGCCGACTAAGCGGGCCGATGAGATCGTGCCGGAAGAATTCAGGCAAGCCCGTCCCGAGTTCGAAGCGAAGATGCGGCGTTATGCACCACGTGCGATCGCCTTTCTCGGCAAGCGCGCCTTGTCGGTCATGACCGGCCGCTCAGATGTGGGCTGGGGCCGGTACCCGCCGGGGTTTGCTGAGACAATGGCTTGGGTTCTTCCCAACCCGAGTGGCCTCAACAGGGGCTTCGCACTTGATGCTCTCGTCGGTGCGTACACCGAACTTCGGATTGCGCTGACGCAGCCGATCCAAACTGCCGGAGATTAGCTCATGGCACTACCGTTTTCAACGAATGCGAGGCTCGCTTTTCGCTCGATAGTTGTGGACGCAGATGCATGAATGGTGTTGCTAATGCCATCATCGACCGTGATCCGCTCGCGCCACCTCCGCGCCGAAAAGTCGTGATGACACACGACTACGTTTGCCTCGAGGTCCGCTCAGCGGCGTTTACGCCCGCGGGCCGCCTTCAACCTTGACGTGGTCGCAATGCGGAATTAGCGGGCGCTGCCGGTCGGAACACCGGCGCGTCACATCTTGTTGTCTGGCGGGACAAGGGCAAACGGCGCCGATGCAACCACCATTCCGTCAAGGAGCACATCCACTACGTATGTCCCGAAGGCTGGGATGGTCATGTCGAGATACGAGGCGAACTGTGCAGGCATAAGGCCGGCCGCATGATGAGGAAACGGACTTGGCTGGCTCGCCTCGATGGTGACGGGGTACGAGCCGACGAGGCTAGGTTGTTCTGAGTTGTCGTTGAAAGCGCGCACCGCGTATGTGATCCGAAATTTTCTGTCGGTGTCTTCAGAGCGCCAGTGTATTCGTCCTACGATCCACAGCCTCCAGTATGCCGGGAGTTTACCTTCTGCAGCGTAAAGATCATGGAATCCCAGCTCGGTAACATTGAGGGTGTTTCCACCAGGGAAAGCCGGTTCGAGGTACCTGGCTAAAAACACGAATTCAACACGTGGATCTTTCGGCTGAATGGTCACGCGGACAGGTTACTTTGGATCAA
>Ga0209530_1000765_pt1 | contig 18745 bp, 16 predicted proteins | sample BlaSpr_A8_Ref_O1_FD_187987 | JGI IMG/M metagenome (GOLD analysis project Ga0209530, IMG submission 187987) | Forest soil microbial communities from Thunder Bay, Ontario, Canada - Black Spruce, Ontario site 2_A8_Ref_O1 (SPAdes) (version 2) | ecosystem: Environmental > Terrestrial > Soil > Boreal...
TGGTAACAACTGCGGCGAGTGGTTTAAACGCGTTTCGCTGTCGCGGCGGCCATGTATGACTGGCAAAGGAGCACGAGTTGCTCTCGTGCTTTCCGGACCGTGGCGGGCGATGCTCCAGACTCAAGCAGAGAACGCATTGCGCCCCCCATCGCTGAAAGCATGATTTCTATGGCGAACTTGTCTGGCGGAGACTTGATGTCCGGGGCTGTCTCAAGCATTGTCTCAACAGCTTTGCGAGTCCGCTGGCTGAACTGTTTGACCAACGCGGGCCCACCCACGTCGGCCGCAACGCGGTAGAGCGCCACGGAGATATCTGCGCGTTGCATTTTCGCGTCGACGAACGCCTCTACCATCTCTCTAATCATCTCAGACAGGGCCTTGTGGCAGGCACTCTCACAGGCTGCCTCAACCCTCGATGCCACCTTATTGAAATGATTTTCCAGCACTGCAAAGAGTAATGACTGCTTATTGGGGTAGTACTGATACAGGGTCCCCACCGAAACTCCCGCCCGATCGGCAACCCGTGTGGTGGTCAGTCGCTCCGCCCCATGGGTTAGCAAAACCTGAATAGCCGCCTCGGAAATCGCGTCCACGGTGACTGTGGACCTGGCTTGAATGGGCGTTTTTCTTGGCTCAAATGCGGTTATCGTGTGGATCGACATAATGCGAAGTCCAAACCTGAAGAATCCTTCATCCAATGATCTTAGATGCACGAGAAGACCAGGAGGAACCGAATGCTTCAACAAACTGAGCTTGCCGGCAGCTTCACACTCCCCGGGGCAGTTATGAATCTGAACCGAATGGGATATGGCGCCATGCAACTTGCGGGCCGAGATGGAGACAAGTTGGTCTGGGGGCCTCCCCGAAATGTCGAGGAAGCGATTGCCGTGCTGCAAGAGGCCGTTGCGAGCGGGGTGAACCACATCGACACCGCTGATTTTTACGGTCCCCATGTCACGAACCAAATCATACGAAAAGCCCTGTCTCCGTATCCCGACGATCTCGTGATCGTCACCAAAGTCAGCGCTCGCCGCGGCGAGGATGGGTCATGGATTCCGGCTTTTTCCCGCGAAGAGCTGACTGCGCAAGTTCATGACAATCTTCGCAATCTGGGTCTGGATGTGCTGGATGTAGTTAACCTGCGCAGCATGTTCAGCATTCACGAACCAGCGGAGGGTTCGATGGAGGCGCCGCTCACCGTCCTGGCCGAGCTTCAGCAAAAAGGCTTGATACGTCACATTGGGCTGAGCAACGTCACGCCCGCTCAGGTTGCGGAAGCGCGGCGGATTGTCCCGATTGTGTGCGTACAGAATCACTACAACCTGGTGCATCGAGCCGATGACGCGTTCATCGAAGATCTAGCTCGCGACGGGATTGCGTACGTGCCGTTCTTTCCGCTCGGCGGGTTCACGCCACTGCAGTCAGCAGAGTTGTCTGATATCGCCACGAGTCTCGGCGCGACGCCGATGCAGATTGCTCTGGCGTGGCTTCTGCAACGCTCGCCCAACATTCTGCTGATTCCGGGAACATCTTCCCGCAAGCATCTTCGGGAGAATCTCCAGGCTGCGGCGTTGCAGATTCCTTCTGAAGTACTTGCCAACCTTAACGCAATCGGTAAACCAGAAAAGGAGTTTTAATATGCGTATTTTCGTTACAGGTGCGACAGGTTTTATAGGCACTCCGACTGTGAAAGAACTGATCTCTGCCGGACATAAAGTCCTGGGCATGGCTCGGTCGGATGCGGGAGCAAAATCCTTAGCCTCTCTCGGTGCGGATGTTCATCGCGGTTCTCTGGAAGACCTCGATAGCTTGCGTAAGGGCGCGACCACTTCAGATGCCGTCATTCATCTGGGCTTCCTTCACGACTTTTCAAAATTCAAAGAGAACTGTGAGATCGACAAACAGGCTATCGAAGCTCTGGGGTCTGTGCTTGCCGGTTCTGATCGGCCCCTCATCGTCACATCGGGGACAGCTGGATTGGCCACGCCAGGTCAGGTTGCGACCGAGGAAACTATCGTACCGGCGGATTTCCCATTCCCGCGTGTTTCGGAACAGACAGCTCTTGCTCTGGTAGCCAAGGGCGTCAACGCTTCGGTCATGCGTCTTCCCCAGGTTCACAACACCATTAGGTAAGGGCTTGTCACTTATCTCATCGCTGTGGCGCGGGAAAAAGGAGTGTCCGCGTATGTAGAGGAAGGACGGAACCGGTGGGCAGCAGCCCATGTTCTGGATGTCGCAAAGCTTTACAGGCTTGCATTGGAAAAGCATGAAGCCGGTGCGAAGTATCATGCGGTGGCGGAAGAAGGCGTGGCCATGCGCGATATTGCCGAAATCATTGGCAAAGGATTGAAAGTGCCGGTGGAATCTCTTTCTACGGACGAAGCGCGGGCTCACTTTGGGTTTTTAAGCATGTTCGCTAGCCACGATCTTCGTGCCTCAAGCGCGCAAACACGGAAAAAACTTGGGTGGAACCCGACGGGGCCCGGCCTGATTGCAGATCTCGATCAAGTGCGGTACTCCGAGGTCCTGACCACAGTCGCATCTTGAACAGCAAACGTTGCCTATTTGAACGAAGGAGGTCTTCATGCAAGACAAACCGGTCGCCCTGGTCACCGGGGCCAACAAAGGAATCGGTCTTCAAATCGCGAAAGATCTCGCGGCGCATGGCTTCACTGTGCTCGTCGGGTCACGTGATTTCGAGCATGGGAAAACGGCCGCGAAGAGCGTCGGAGCTGATGCTCACGCCCTCCAGCTGGACGTTACCAATGAGAGCTCCATTGCCGCGGCGGCCGAACTCATCGGAAAGGAGTTCGGCCGTCTCGACGTGCTCGTGAACAACGCGGGCATTTCGCATACGGGAAAGGCGGGCAGGCCACTCGAGGAACTTGTGAAGTCGGGCCGCGCCAGCGTCGCGTCCCTCGATGATGTGCGCGCGGTGTTCGAGACAAACGTGTTCGGCGTGATCGCCGTCACGCAAGCGATGTTGCCACTGCTTCGCAAAGCACCGGCCGCACGCGTCGTGAACGTATCTAGTTCCGTCGGTTCGCTGGCGTTGAACTCCGATCCGGCAAACCGGTTTCGCGCGATGTACGGTACCTACTCTTTATCGAAAACTGCGCTCAACGGAGTTACGGTCGCGTTCGCCGCCGACCTTGAGTCCGCTGGCATCAAAGTGAATGCCGCGTGTCCGGGCTTCACCGCGACGGACCTCAATAACTTTCAAGGAACGCGCACCGTCCAACAGGCAGCACGAGAGCCGGTGCGCCTTGCTCTCCTCGACGCAAACGGTCCGACAGGCACGTTTTCGAACGAGGACGGTCCGCTCCCGTGGTGACGTAGAACAACTTTGGACATCGGAAGGTATCTCTGATTGCTCGGATCACGGGCCACTTCGAGACGCAAAAGCAGTCATGCAAAACGATTGTGCCCGTGCATTCATCCTGCCTCCCGCGCAACAAGTTCCTAACTCACGGCCGAGATGCCAGATTCAAGGCTCAGGCGCTGAACAATTTCTTCAAGCATTGCGTTCTGGCGCTCCCCGCTGACCAGCGTTGCGCGCACTTCCACCCTGCCGGTGGAATTGAGGCCTTCACTATGCAGTGCATGCAAGGGTGATGGGTAAATCGTGCAAGAGGTGCATAAGCAAGAGATGCACCTTGGCTTCGTCATCGCTGCGGCAAACCAGACGAAGTACGTATTCGGCCGCCCTATCCTCCTCTAAAAGTTGAATTTCAACGCCCCCTGACCGATGCGAGGAGATGCCGCTTTTAGCACAACCCGAACGTTTGATCATTAATGTCTCCATCTACCGAACCGTTGGGATAGAACTGGGCATGGTTGAAGGCGTTGAAGGCTTCGAAGTGAAACTCCAGTGTCTTCGTTTCCGTAATTTTGGTGACCTTGTCACAGTCGGCCACTTTCCCTGCTCCTATAAGGTGCGCCTAGGCGGCATCCATGCTCACGGATGCCCTTTTTGTGCACTGTCGTCTTCTGCCGCAAGTCGCTGTTTGAGCGGCGCGACCAGAGAGTGCTGAAACCCTGGCTGCTTGGTAAGAGCTAGTCGCAACGCGGTTTCGTAGTAACGGCGAGCCTCTTCTCGTTTGTCGAGCGCATCCAGCACGTCACCCATCCGCGCGTTCACTCCCGCCGAGTCGGGCGCGAGAGCCACAGCTTGCTGTGCTTCCTGCAGTGCTTCAGGCAATTGCTTGCCGGCGACAAATGCATCTGCCTTTTGTGCGTGAGCCAACGCCGCCGCTAGTGGAATCTCGAAGTGTCCTTCGTATACAAAGACACTAGAGTCGATTACGTCGGCAGCCTTCAAAGTCTTGAACTGCTCATAAGGATTAAGTGGAGGCGGGCCGAATTCGAATCCCGTGAGATTGACTGCGCTGATGAACACGGGACCATCGATCGCAGGAGTGGCGTCGGAGAGCGTGCCCAGCCAGATTGATTCTATGGTCGGAAGCAGCTTGCATGGGATCTTGTAGTAGTCATAGTCAATCACGCCGGTTCCGAAGTAAACGAACCAGCAGTTTTGTATGTGGTGCTCGTCGGTGTATTGCTTCACGGCATGCAATTGCTGCGCCCAGTCCGCACTCGAATCGCTCACATACCTCCAAACGTTCTTTGGGCCACCGAAGGCTTCGTTCGCATACCCAATGCAGTTGGGGAATGCGCGTGTCGCCGAGATTGCCTGGAAGACGAGCAGAAGTACGACCACATAGCGCCAGCGTCGGCTGGTCTTAATCAGCACGGAGGCCGAGCCTGCGATCAGGATCGCAAGGAAGATGTAGACGGGCAGGATGTGGCGAATGCCGATGTTCATTCCGCCTTTCATCGACACAGCCAGATAGATAAGCGGCGGGATCAGTAGAAACAGTAGTTCGCGCCTCTTCTGCAGCCGCCCGCTCGCGATCACCCAAACGCTAATCGCCAGCAGGATCAGGAATGTGAGGCTCGATTTCACCAGCATGGCCACCGGAAAGTAAAACCAGACGGCATGCGGATAGGATTTGCCGAAGAGGTAGCTGTTGAAGCTGTTGGCGCTGAATAATACGTGCGCAAAGCCGTAGATGTAAGACTCGGGGAGCAAGTGGAACCGGGCGAATTCGTAAAGCACTTTGGCTTGTGCAGGACTCGGAACTTTGGCAAGTTGCGCCTCCATCGGCGGATTCAACTGCATCCCGTTCCCGCGCGCCGCATAGCGGAAGCCATAGGCCGACCACAGAATTGCGACTGACATGAGGCCGATGATCGCGAGGGCCGTAGCATAGCGCGCGGCGCGTTTACCGACAGAAAGTTGCGATCTGTCGTCCGCTGATTCTTGCTGGAAGATCTCGATTCCCGCGAGAATCAAGAGCATGGGGAAAACAAGGACAGTGCTGTGCTTGGACGCCAACGCCAGTCCGACGGCAAGCGCGGTGATCGCCAGCCGCCCCGTGGATGGCAATTGTACGTAGCGGTAGAACGCATAGATCGATGCCAGTAAAAAACAGGCTTGCGCCGCGTCCGTGGTTACCAGCGCTCCGTGAGCGAGCAGGGTCGGATCGAACACCAGAAGCCCGAGAGCAAGGAAGCCCGCGGTGGTGCCGAACATTTCTTGCGCCGCGAGAAACGCGATCACCAGCAACAGCAGCGTGAAGATTGAGGCCGCCATCTGCGCGCGATGCACGATTTTGTCGGCGTCGTTGTGAAAGATGAAATCTCTTCCACCAAGAACCGCTTGTAGCCGGTACGGACGATCTTGCAGCTCTGGAACGTTTAGCTGCATGCGGAGCAAAGGCACAGTGGCAACGAACTTAACCAGCGGCGGATGCTCGGGATTCAAGCCAAAGTCGCCGCGCCACGACATATATCCGGAATAGATATGGTCGGGCTCATCCCATGTGATGTTGTTGGCGCGTGAGATCAGTGCCAGGTGAATGGTGAAGAGCAGAAGAAACCCGGCCACGCCCGCCACCACCCGCAACCGGCGAGAGTCCCCACGTAGTGAAGTCAATGCTTATACCTCAGGAAGAGATTCAGAAAACCAACCTTCACCGAGAACTGAGTCTATCGACACGAGCCCGCGCGGGCGTGTTTAGGTAGCCGAACCCATTGCTGGGCAGAGTATTTGACAGCAAGCCGAAGTTTCGCGAAGTTAAACACATAAAAACCTCGGGCCGCGGAACGCCAGTGTATCAAGTTCGCGACCGCCACATGTGCAAGCGTGGCTACGTCGTGAAACCAAGGCACGGTAGTTGGCGAAAAACCGTGCATTCACTTGTTGACCCAACAGCCAGCATAGCCGAAGACCATGTGGCTGGCATTGTGGATGAAGACATCGAAGAGTCCATTCCGCTCACGATATATCTCGCCAGGCAATGTTTTGAAAACGCCTACTCTTACCGGATGGTTCTTTCACACCCTGTCTGGCCATGAGCCGAGTGATATGCGCCTGGAGGAGGTGACGAAAGATGTTGCCGTACTTGTAAATACGCTCCTGCAACATTCGCTGGAACAACTTGGTAGCTCTCATCTAGAGAAGAGTGGTCCCTAATTGCTCTTTTTCTTTGCTGACCGCCCCTAGAAAGCAATCCCAAGCGGTATCTTTGGTGTATGCCGCTGAACGTTCAGGAGCAGTTTGGACAGATCGACATCTATGTCTTCGATCAAATTCTTCGAGGGAACATCACCCAAGAAACGCGCGTGCTGGACGCCGGATGCGGATATGGGCGCAATCTGGTCCATCTTCTGCGACAAGGCTGTGAAGTATTTGCTTTGGACGCGGACCGGGATGCCGTTGAGCATGTTCGTCAACTCTCAGCTTCCCTCAAGACCGGGCTACCAGCAGAGAATTTTCAGGTTGGGTTCATTGAGCGGATGCCTTTCCCGGATGCATTTGCCGATGTCGTGCTGTGCAATTCCATACTTCACTTTGCCCGAGATGAAGATCACTTCGGGAAGATGTTGTCCGAGTTGTGGCGTGTTCTAAAACCTGGCGGAATGTTCTTTTGCCGCCTGGGTTCACGGATCGGAATGACTTTCGAGCGTGTGCGGGGCGACATTTACGTCATTGGGGACGGTTCCGAATGGTTTCTGGTCGATGAGGAGATGCTCTTGGATCTGAGCGAGAAGATGAATGCGGTTCTCGTCGATCCCCTGAAGACTACGATCGTTCAAGACTATCGTTGCATGACGACATGGGTACTACGAAAGCGAATCTAAGCTTCGAACTTCCGCATTGACGATCGTGGTCAGGTCACGGATAACTGGCACCTCGAAGACAATTTGACATTTTTAAGGCAGATTGGAGTTGTTTCAGGGCAGAAAGCGCAAAGAAGACAATCGAGCACAAGGATAAGGAAAAGCACTGTGGGAAATAGTTGTTGCAAAAATCACGGTTACACCAATCGAAAGGTCGACGAGCACTACGACCTGTGGCTGTTGAAAAGCCGATTTTCTTCAAAACCGCGATAATTTGCGGTAACCGAAGAGAGGTAGAGAGAAAGCTGTTTGTGGGGCATTCCTAATGCAAAGCGTTTTCGGCAATCTTCTAGCAGCAGTCATGGTCGCAGTTCGAGACCGAAGAGATGCATGGGGCGGACCGAGTTCCAGACCTGAGTGGATTGAGAGCAAGCGTTGGTTGCTCTCTCGCAGGCTGTCGATCGAAAATTAAAGCGGTGGAGAGAGCTTGTGCGAAAGGTTTGGGTGGGCGTTGTGTTGTTCAGTTTTGCAGGCTGTGGCTTTTGCCAAAGCATTGTTAGGCCTTCTGCGATTCCTCCGTTGAGAAGCGAAGTCCTTTCAAAATGGACCACAGACCAAGGTCTGCCTCAGGACTTCGTAACCTCGCTAGCGCAGACGCCGGACGGATTTTTGTGGGTAGGAACGCTGAACGGTCTCCTCCGCTTCGATGGCGTGAGCTTCCGAAGCTTCACCGACGTTGGGCCGCCGGAGATGCAGGATGATATCAGAGGGCTCTTTCCTGATGAAGCGGGCGGTCTTTGGATTTCTACGGATACGGGTCTTTTCCACTACCAGCAGGGAAGATTTACACAGCTTTCTCTGGAGGGCAAGACGCGTTACAAGATAACTTTGCTTGCGCCTGGGAGGAACGGCGGTCTTTGGATTTATGGGGAAGAAAAGCTAGCGCACACGAACGGAATGCGTCTCGAGGTCAAGCGGCTTACATTTTCGATTTCACCAAAGGCAATTGCGGAGACGCCCGACGGACGGTTGTGGATAGCTAGCGGGGACACTGTGCAGGTTTTGCTGGATGGCGGCAAACTGAATGCGGAGTATCGGCTGCCAAACGTACAAATGTTGTACTGCGACCCTTTCGGGGAACTGTATGCGGGAGATGGCCATCATCTCTTCCGCTTCGATGGGAAACGTTTCCAGCGGGTTGAGAATCCTGGCCTTACAAACTTTGTTTCCATTATGGTGGACCGCAACCACAGCTTGTGGATGGCGAGTGGCGGCTTGCACGGGCTCAGTCGTAAATCCGGCAATTCGATAGAGACCCTCACCGACGGTGACGGTCTTGCGAGCAATGATGTGCGCACGTTGCTTGAGGATAGAGATGGGGATGTCTGGATTGGCACCATCGCCGGGCTCCAGCGCCTACACCTTGGGATTTTCTCCACATACAGACCACTTGCAGCGGTGACAAGAGGCCGAAGCCAGCCCGATTCCGTTTTTGAGCAGAAGAATGGGGGCGCGATCTGGGAAGGAACGGTCGAGAATGGCATCGCACGGTTTCAAAATGGAGAGTGGAGTTTGTTCGGACGAGCAGAGGGTCTTCCGCCAGGACAGGTGCGGGGATTCTTTGAGAGCGGAGATATGCCCGGCGTCGCGGTGTCGGATTATGGAATCTTTGCATGGACCGGGCGTCGCTTCCGAAAACTCTCGTCCATCCCTGGAGGATATATTTCCACCCCGGTAAGAACGGGGGATGGCACAGTCTGGTTTACCGTATTGCACCGCGGACTTTTCTTGATGCGCGATGGACGTGTGCGGAAAATGGGGACGGCGGAGGGTCTCGACGGAGATGACGTATCAAATCTTGCACTCGATCCGGAGGGCTCTCTCTGGGTGGGGACGAACAAGGCACTATACCGCTGGGATGGTAGACGATTTTTGGAAACAGCTCGAACGGAATCTGCGGTTCTAGATGTTGCATGGCTGCCGGGGGCGTTGGCCGTCGCTACATTCCACGGCCTGCTCTTCCACGCCGACGATGGCAAGGCTCGTCTTCTCACCCAGGAGAATGGCCTGCCCGGGAACACGGTTCTAGATGTGGTGGCAGACGACGAGGGCAATCTTTGGGTGGCAACGACAACTACGATCGCACGATTCCGCAAGCAGCAATGGCAGGACTACCTTGCGGGGCACGACGCGATAATGCAGCCAGCGGTCTTTAACCAAATGGATGGTTTACAGAGCCGCAATGTTCTCCCCCTGAACCATGTGACGGCAATGCGGGCGTCGGACGGGCGCATATGGTTTGCCACCTCGCATGGTTTGTCGGTGGTCGATTCGCGGCTGGCTCCGGAGTCCCCCGCACGAGCGGCGATGGACGCAGTAATTGTGGATGAGCACCAACAACCGGCCATAGCCCTCACGGTACCGCCGGGACGGCATCGGATCATGTTTCGCTATACCGGATTGACTGACGTCGCACCCGAGCAGACGCAATTCCGGTATCGGCTCCAAGGTTGGGACCGTGACTGGGTTGAAGCAGGAACATCGCGCGAAGTCTCCTATGTTGGCCTTCCGCCAGGAACCTATCGCTTTCAGGTGATGGCTGTGAATCGCGAGGGTTCGGGAGATTCCCAGCCCGCCGCGCTGGATATCACACTCCGGCCATTCTTTTGGCAGACAACCTGGTTTCGAGCGGTCGCGGTCCTTCTGATCGCAGGAGTTTTGGTGGAAGTGACACGCCGGCGCACGCGCGTGCGCGCGGAGCGGTTGAATATGCGCTTTCAGGAGCGTGTCGCCGAACGCGAGCGCATTGCTGCCCAGATCCATGACACGGTGATCCAGGACCTCACCGGCGCAACCTTAAAGCTGGAGTTGATAGGTTTTCAGATTATGGAGAATCCGCAGCATGCGCAGAGTTCCGCAGAGATGCTCACAACACAGATGCGGGAAATGGTCACCCGCAGCCGCAACATGGTGTCAAATCTTCATTCGACCGCCATGGCGCAGTACAGCCTTATCGAGATCCTGCGCCACGCGGAGGCAGAGTTCAGAGTAGCGGAATGCCCCGCCTTTGAATTGAGCAGCGAAGGGGAAGCCACGCACATACATCCTCTGGTGCGTGATGAGGTGTACCGCATCTGCCGCGAGGCGCTTGCGAACGCTTTCCGTCATTCCAATGCGACACTGATTACTGTTCACGTTCATTTTCTGGAGAATGCCGTTTATGTGGAGGTGGGCGACAATGGACGAGGGATCAGCGAAGAGCTACAGCTGCATGGGCGCCCCGGCCATTTCGGCCTGCGAGGCATGGCAACCCATGCGCAACGCATCGGCGCTACTCTGAGGATCACGAGCGTCCCAGCGGCGGGCACCACGGTGACTCTGCAGGTGCCGATCCGAAAAACCGCCTGGAGCTTCTGGTGGCGCAAGCGCGCCGGATGAGGAGAAAATCGTTGGAACCTACGAAACATGCGCGCGAGGGGATGGTAACTGTGCTCATTGCGGACGATCACCCGATGGTCCGTGAAGGCGTCGCCGGTCTTTTGACTCGACATCGAATCAGCGTTGTCGGCTTAGCAGCAAACGGACGGCAGGCACTGGAGATGTACATGGAACTTCGGCCAGAAGTGATGTTGCTGGACCTTCGACTTCCTGACCAGAGTGGCTTCGAGGTTCTACGCGCGGTTCTGAAGGCCGATCCGGAAGCCCGCATACTGATATTGACCTCTACCCAAGGGGATGCGTCAATCTATACGGCGATCCGTCTCGGTGCCCGCGGATATCTGCTCAAGGGCATCGATGGCGCCACGCTGGCAGCACAGGTGCGCCACGTCGCCGCAGGCGGACGCTCGCTGTCGGAAGAGTCGGTCGGCAGGTTGACCCGGTATATCGCCGCGGAGAAGTTGAGTGAGCGCGAGATCGAGGTGCTGGGCCTGGTCTCACAGGGAAAGAGAAACAAAGAGATCGCCGACCTTCTCGTTGTCTCGGAGGACACGGTGAAGATGCACCTGAAACACATTTTCCGTAAGCTACACGCTAGTGACCGCACGCAGGCGGTAGTGATTGCGATCCAGCAGGGTCTGCTGGAGGCCTGAAATAACTACCTGAACGGGTAGGTCAAAATACCCCCTATAGAGAAGAGGCGCTGCTGTCTTCCTCGTGCTACTGTTGCTCGAATTTTCGCAAGCCGACCGGCGAACGGTCCCCGGTGCATGGATCTGTTTCAGTTAGGCTTCATGTAATTTCCCAGGAGGAAGTAATGAATAGAAATACAAGGCCAGCAAGTGCGGCTGTCATTTTTCAACGGCTGTCATGCGTCGCAGTTTTAATCGCGATGAGTTGTGCGCCCCTATCGGCAGGTACGGCAGGCGGCACACTCGTGACGAACAGTACACCGGCCTACGTAGCGACCGCGAAGAATCTCGGAGCCGAGAATTCGGCAACGGTTATCGACGTGAGCATTTGGCTGCAGTTGCACAACCGCAGCCAGTTCGATGCGCTAACCCAGTCGCTCTACGATCGCAATTCCTCCAACTACCATCATTGGCTGAAACCCAGCGACATTGCCGCCCGCTTTGCGCCAACGGCTGATGAAGCGAAGACCGTGCAGCAATTTTTTGCGGCGCACAATCTTACGGTGGTGAAGACGGGACCCAATAACCTGTACGTCAGGGCGCGAGGCACGGTTGGCGACGTGGAGAAAGCCTTCCAGGTGCAGCTCAACGACTATCAGGTTGGCGATAAAATCATCCGCGCCAATGCCGGGGATCCTTATGTAGACGGTGCGGCAGGGCCTTTGGTGAGAGCCGTGTCGGGGCTGGATACGGGGGCGTTCGAGCACCCGGTGATGGGCAAGCCGACAAGCATCGGTGGTTCCAAGTCTGCCGCGGCGCAAGCGGAGGCGGTAAGCAATTCCGACTTCTACTCGCAGCAATGTTTTACGGGCACGGAGACCGAGTCATTTTCCACGAACGGTGACGGTCAATTGCCGATCGGCACTTACACGGGCAACAAACTGAATCTGCAGAGCGCAACCAGCCCCGGCTGCGGTTATACGCCAGCGTCGATCCAAAGCGCCTACAACCTCACCGGCTTATATAACGAGGGATACGACGGTACCGGTCAGACGATTGCCATCGTTGACTGGTGCGGTTCGTTTTCGGTTGAGAGCGATGCGAATAAATTTTCCACGAAGTTCGGGCTCCCCAAACTGACGTCATCGAACTTCGCCATCACCTACACTGCGCCCAGCGAGTGCATTGCCTACGACCAGGTGGAAATCAACCTGGACGTGGAGTGGGCGCATGCCGTGGCTCCGGGTGCCAATATCAACCTGGTGGTTCCTCCCTCGTCATCTTTCCAGGATGTAGACGAAGCCGAGTTTGATGTCGCGAATTATGGGATGGGCAATGTGCTTTCGGGCAGCTATGGTTCGCCGGAAGCGCTCACTGCGGCGACGGAACTCGACACGGAGAGCCTGATTTCAGAGATTGGCGCCGCTGCGGGAATTTCTTTCAACTTCGCCACGGGAGACGAAGGCACCTATGCGCTCACTGATGACGTCTTCCTCCCCACAGTTAACGCACCGGCGGATTCTCCCTGGTCCACGGCGGTGGGCGGCGTCACTCTAGCGTTGAATTCCGACAACTCGATCGCTTGGCAGGCGGGTTGGGGGAACAATGTAAATGTGCTGGCTGCGGAGGGGATCGTAGCCGATCCACCGGTTGGCGAGTTCTATGCGGGCTCAGGCGGTGGGCCGAGCAACTGCGTCACCAAGCACACTGAATTCAGGCGTCCGATCTGTACTGGCGGCTTTCCCAAACCGTCGTACCAGAAAGGATCTGTGCCAGGTGCGTATCGCCAACTTCCCGACGTCTCATGGCTGGCAGACCCCTTCACCGGTGCCGTGATCCTGATCAGCATTCCCGGTCAGTTGCCGGAGCAGGTGTATCAGGTCGTGGGCGGGACGAGCTTGGCGACTCCGATGTTCTCCGCACTGTGGGCCATCGCCAATCAGGAAGCGCTGGCGGGAGGCGGAACGGAACTCGGTCAGGCTGCGCCCTATCTCTATTCCATGCCGGCGGGAGCCATCTCCGATATCGTGCCCGTGACGTCTGCGACAAACGTGACCGGATCGATTCAGGACTCGCACGGCACCAAAAAATACTCGGCGGCGCGACTGGCTGAGGCGACCCCGTCGGAGCACGAGTTTGTGAGCGCTCTGTGGGACATCTTTACCGATGTAGAAACGACGGCCGTCGTCTCCTTCGGTACGGATCCCGGCCTGAGCACGGCTACGGGCTGGGATAACATGACTGGCATGGGCACGCCGAACGCGCAGGCCTTCGCCGATTTCTTCTACGCACCATAATTACTCGCTTGTAATTGAGTGGCCCTGCCATCCTTGTCGGGTGGCAGGGTTTTGCGAAAACGAGTAGCGATCTACCTCCTATCTCTTGCACATGCTTGGTTCCTGGATCCTAGCCGAGCACAAGAGTGATTCTGTCCTCAAAGGGCATTGCACCTCCACGGTCAAGTTCCCCGTATTAAGGAACGCGTTGACTATTTACCACGGCTGAAAATGGTGTTGGCCGAGTTTCGGCTTTATTTTTGTAACGGCTATCAAGATCAGGGCGATGACGCCCAGCGTCGCCAGCAGGAAGTAGACGTCTATGTAGGAGAGCAAGCGGGCCTGCGTGATTACATTGTTTTGGAAGAGTTGCAGTGCGCCGAGTGCAGGGACGCTGGTGGCACCGCCATTGCGATGAATCAGATCGGAATATTGCCCAAGCGTAGAGCGAGTAGTGGCGTCCAGACGATTGGAGACGTCCAGCAACCGCGAGGAATGCAGCGTCATGCGGCGATCGAACAGGACCGTCGCCGCAGTAACTCCAAAAGTGTTTCCCAGCTGGCGGACAAAGAAGTAGGTCGTGGAAATATCGTTGACGTCGGCTATGGGAGCGTTGCTGGTGACGATGTTGCCGGCCGCGATGAGAGCGGGCGCAATGCAAAAGCCTTGCAGGAAAATTGCGGGAGCCAGGACCACCGTGGGAGTGGTCGGCGTCCAGATGTAGAAGATCGTGACATAGGTCGCGATCAAGAGCAGCATTCCGAAAATGAGCGTGCGCAGGGGCCCCAGGCGGGGCATAATCACGTGCAAAGTGAGCTGGAGTCCCATCCCGAGGCCGAGCGTGTACATCGAAATGAATCCGCCCGCTTGCAAGGCGCTGTAATCCTGGACGAAGCGAAGATATTGCGGAACGACATAAAGCCCGGCGCCGAAGAACGCTCCCACAATCATAATCACGAAGAAGTAGGAGCGCAGGGAAGCATGACGAATGATCATCCGCAGATGCAGTACCGGCGATGCGTTCTCAGGGCGGTAGTCCCACCAGAGAAACCAGATAAAGAAAATTGCGGCTGCAACCAGAGCGAGGGCAATCCAGTTCGACTCGAGCCATAGATCGACCTCGCCGCGGCTGATGGCGGTTTCCAGGCAGGCCAGCGAGGCAATCAGCAGGACGGCACCCTTGATATCAACCCGGCTCTCTTTCTTGCGCTCATACAAAAAACCTGGCGGGACAATTTTCCAGATGAGAAAGGCGCCGATGGCCAGAAAAGGGAAATCAACCAGGAAAGCATAATTCCAGTGAAACGTATCGGTGATCCATCCCATTGCGCAGGGATACGGGACTTCAAAAGCGGAAAGAACGAGGTAGAGCCGGGTGACCGCCGCCATCCTGGCTTTCCCCGGAAACAGTAGCCCAGATAAAATGACGACGCGCACCAGAAACGCGCCGCCACCGAATCCCATAATCAAGCGTGAAACCAGCAGCTGCGTCAGGTTGCCCGCGCTGAGCACGCAGCCCATTGCTCCCGTGGCATAGATTCCAATACTCAACAGTAAATGTCGTCTGGTGCCGAGGACACGCGTCATCCAGGCCGCCATCGCCATGGAGCTCAGGTAGCCGACGTTATAAAGAATGATGACCCAACTGATTTCATCGGAACTCGCCCCCACGTTGCCCTGCATGTCCGGGAGGAATACGTTGATGGAGAGGCGGTTAGAGATTTCGATCGCCGTAATCATGCCAATAGTCAGGAGAATGGCTATCCGGCGCCGGTCGGACACTTGCGACAGAATGCTCTTGAGGAACCTTTCCTCTTCCAGTTCCCAGGCTTCCGGTCGACTTGCACCTAGATAGCTCATTGCACCTCTAACCAGTCAGCGAGTGTAAATGGTCGCTTCAACGTTCATGCCCGGCCGCAGCACGAAATTCGGATTCTTATTGGGCTTGACCAGAATTTTTACCGGAATACGTTGCACGACCTTGATGAAATTTCCCGTAGCATTTTGCGGTGGCAGCAAGGCTTGGCGCGAACCCGCCGCTCCGGCGAGGGAATCCACCACGCCTTCGAATTCCTGGTGGCGGTAGGTATCCACGCGGATGCGCACCCTCTGGCCGGGGGCGACGTTGGCCAACTGGGTTTCCTTGAAATTCGCGGTGACGTATACCTGGTCCAGCGGAACGATGGTGAATAGCAACTCCCCCGGCGAAACGTACTGTCCGAGGTCCACGGATTTCTGCGTGACTTGTCCTGTAATCGGAGCGATGATGTGTGTGTAAGCAAGGTTCAATTCGGCTTGTTGCAGAGTTGCTTTGGCGCGCTCGCTAGTGGCCAACGCCGATTTGTAAGTCGCTTCGGCGATGGGGATCTGCTGCTCTTGTGCTTTGGTTAGAAGCAATTGTGACTGTGAGCGCTGAAACTTAGCCTCAGCCGAGTGCGCGCTGGCCCGCGCAATCTCGACAGCCTGCTTTGCCGCGGCCAGCTGCTGTTCAGCCGCCACCAGCTCACTCTTGGCGACACTCGCGGCGGCGTCAACCGCGTCAAATTGATACTTGGAAACATCATCGGTGGAGAGCAATGGCGTGTAACGCTTGAGATCGCTCTGAGCGCGTTCGTTGGTCGCGCGCCGGGCGGCTACGTTAGCTTCGGCGACTTGCAGGTTCGCGGTGGCAGATTGCTCGAGCTGTGTTTGGGACATAACGTAATCGGCGGCGTCTGATTGTTTCTGCGCTGAGGCGCCGTTCGTACTGTTCGTAGTGGTTGCACGCGTCAAACCGATCTGCAGCTTTGCAGAGTTTGCTTGCGCCTCGGCGAAATCGAGGTTGGCTTTGGCCTGGTCAACCTCCGCCTGATATTCGCGGGGATCGATTTGCACCAGCAGATCGCCTTCTTTGACCGGCGTATTGTCGTTGATGAGCAGTTGAACCACATAGCCGGGAACCTGCGGGGCGATGGCCGTAATGTGACAATCCACCTGCGCGTCGTCGGTAGTAACACGGCCCGAGAATACGTACCATGCCACTACGATTAAGACGAGAACAGCGACGATAACGCCTTTGGCGAGCGGGCCCAGGTTTCGAATCCGTTCGCGCAATGACGCAGACGGAGACGGAGTTGACGTTGGGGTCCCCGGAGCGGTGGCAACCGGAGCGTTATCGGCTTGTGGCAGCGGTGTAGAAGTAGAAGATGAGCTCATAATCCCGTCTATCTGTCACTTCGAGTACATGGTTTCGATCGTACCTGTGGCGCGGGCCAGAGCCGCACGAGACAGGTTGAATTGATACAACGCGCCAATTTGATTATCGTTGGCGCGCGCCAGTTCGTCTTGCGCCGTGATCACTTCGATGTTGGTCGTGACTCCCGCTTGAAACCGTCGCTGCGCTTGAGCTACTTCTTCCTGGGCCAATTGCAGGCCGAGATTGGCAACGTCCACAGAATTTCGCGCGGCAGTGAGTTGAGCGAGGGCAGACTTTACTTCATCTACAATCTGCGCTTCCACCTGGCGGCGAAGTTCCGCCACGCGCTGCTCTTCCAGTTTGGCGCGAGCTTCTTCGGCGCGGATGCGTCCACTCGTAAAAATTGGGAACTCCACAGACGCTTCGTAGGTGTAGGCTGGAACACCATTGTTGAACTGCGAGCCTTGGTACAGCCAGAATCCGGTGAAGCCCAATTGCGGAAGGCGCTGCTCTCCAGCCGAATCCGCCGACAAACGGGCTATCCGTTGCTGCGAAGTGACAGAAAGAATCTCCGGCCGCGTGGCTAACGCTAGGCTTAACAACGCCTCTTTTTCGAGTTTGGGGAGATCGTAGAAATTAAGGCCGTCGGTGACCTCGAGATCCTGGTCGCGCGGAAGATTGAGGAGTTCCGCCAAACCATATTTGGTGGTGTGGGTCAGCGTTTCGGCATCAATCAGATTCTGCCGTTCGTTTTGCAGTTCGACATTGGCGCGCACCGTGTCAATATTCAAACCGATGCCTGTGGATTGAAGTCTGGTGGCCTGCTCATAGAGGCGCTGCGCCAGAGCGACGCGGGCATTGGCCGCGTCACGCGTGGCCAGGGCGCGGAGAATGAGCAGGTATTGGTCAACCACGGCGGTGACCACGTTTTGTCGAGTGGTGAGCTCGTCGGCACGCGACTGCCGGGTTCCTTCTTTGCCGATCTGGTAGCCGCGGATCAGAGGGAGATCGACGATGCTTTGCGAGAAGGTAGGTCCCGCTTCGATGATCTGAAAGGGGCCAGCGTCCTGGTGGTGCTGCTCGCGCTCGATGCTCTGAAAATTGTACTGATTGACTGATGCGCCGGCTTCAATCTCTGCCTGAGGTAGCAGCCGGGAGCGCGCGATCTGACTGGTGCGGTCGCTTTCGAAAATCAGCAGCCGGGCTATGACACGCTGAGGATTCTGTTGCAAGGCCAGTTGCACGGCTTGCTTCAGCGTGAGTTCGATTATTCCGGACGAACTTGTCGCGGTTTGCTGTCCGAAAGATGCGAGCGGAAACGGCGCATGCAGAAACGCCAAGAGCAAGACGCACGTTCGCCGGAAATTCGTCGGCATAGGGATCTCCGAATCGAAAAATATTAGGGCCAGAGAAGAGGCATTACGAAGGGGCATTATAAGGGAAATCAGAAGTGGTGAATGCGCGACTGGTACCACGTTATTCTTCCAAACAGTGGCAGGAAGTGCGAGGACGACGCTACGAGATCACGAAGAGACACGCCGAGTCTGGTCTAAGTAAGCAACGGCAGGCTCATCTGTGATCAATTAACGGGCATGGGTTCAATCGAAGAACCCAACTGCAGTATCTCGTCTCGATGCGGCCATAGCACTCGTTGACCGTGTGTTAAAACGTGTGATCGTCCGGATCGAGATCACCCACCTCAGGTCCATCCTCTTTTCTAAGCAAAAGCGAAGAAACTTTTTCGCTGCGAAGGTACACCACTGGGAGCAAACTTCTGTTAGCGCGCTCACCGTTATAGTTACCTTCTTCAAAGTTACATGTCCTATAAGTCGCAGTCCGCGAAACAGCCTCGCCGCCTGATCGCCAAGGTCGTCGAGGTCGCGGCTGCCGATGCGTTTTGATGAGTCTGCTATGTTCATGCCAACAATCCTCTTGACTAACCGTAAACTGGGAGTATTCGGATTTTTCAGAACAGGTGGACAGTCCTTACCCGCGTGATCATCTTCGATTGAGCCGTTGCGGAACGCAAATGCGAGATG
>Ga0209530_1000766_pt1 | contig 18713 bp, 10 predicted proteins | sample BlaSpr_A8_Ref_O1_FD_187987 | JGI IMG/M metagenome (GOLD analysis project Ga0209530, IMG submission 187987) | Forest soil microbial communities from Thunder Bay, Ontario, Canada - Black Spruce, Ontario site 2_A8_Ref_O1 (SPAdes) (version 2) | ecosystem: Environmental > Terrestrial > Soil > Boreal...
CTTCTGATTGAAGAACTTTCCTAAAAGCATGAAGGAATAAAGCCGGTAACGCGAATCCACCACCAACGAACGGCTGGTGGCCGCCAGCAGGGTTTGATCGCCGAACTCGTAGGTCAGCGGGATATTGGCGACGGAACCAACGATCTCGTTATCGGCGTTTTCGCAGACCCAGCCGATGGGCCAACGCGAAACTCCCTGGCAGGCGGGATTGTGGTTCCACAAATCAGTCCATTCTTCGTAAGTCTTGGGTTGCAGGCCGTAGCGGGACTCTAACGCCGCGATCTGGGGATAGTCATCAAACGTGGCCTCACGCAGCACAGGCGACTTCGCTTTGACGGCGCTTCCCGTCTTTACCGAACTTACGTTCACCGAAACCGGGTTGGCAGCCTCGACATCCTTCAAACACGACTGAAGCTTTTGCGCTAATAAATCCACGTTCTGCTCATAGAACATGGACTCGTGGCCTCCACGGATTTTGTGAAGTTCCAAGCCGCCGCCGATCAGTCCGTTCCAACTCGCGTGGAAGTCCCAGTAACGGCCCACGGGCCAGTCCGTCGATTGAAAGAAGACCACGCGTCCGGAGTACGGCTTGGGGCGATAAACAAAAGAAGCTGGATGCACAATGTGTTCCAGATCCTCGAGGCGGTCGATGTTCACCCGGCGATGCCAGGCATGGCAGGCGCGCCAATAGCGCACGCTAAGCCGGCGACGAATTCCGATGATGCGGTCGTTGACGAAGTCCGCCAATCCTGGCAATCCTTCGCGACGAAGATTGGAAAATTGGAACTCGACTCTTTTCCTCAGCAACCGCCCGCGGCTCTCTTGCGAAAAGTCCTCATAATAAGCCGGGTTCTGCGCGTCAAAGACTACCAGCAGCGCAATCTTCTCACCCTGCTCTTCTAATTGCCTGGCCATTTCATAGGCGATTACGCCATTCACGCAGAGGCCGGCGATATAGTACGGTCCCTCGGGTTGCGCCTCGCGCATGCAGCGCACTAACGCACCCGCGATGTCCTCGAGGTTATAGGGAACTTGCAATTGGGAAGCATCGTCGGTCGGCAGGTGAAGACCCAAAAGCGGACGATCACCGCCCAGGCGGTGAGCCAGCGGAAGAAACAGTGGCCCACCCCGCACCCAGAACAACGGTGGCTTGGAACCCTGCGGCTGAATGGGAACAATCGCGGGATGATGGATCGGGATACTTCTTCCGCCCACCATTGCCGCTAACTGCTGGATGGTCGGCGCCTGAAAGATGTTGGCCAGCGAAAGCGTTTTTCCCAGGCGTTGCTCGATGCGGAGCAAGAGCTTTGCGACCAGCAGTGAGTTTCCGCCGAGATCGAAGAAATTATCCGTGGTCCCGATGTCATGTTTGCCCAGGACCGTCTCCCAAATGCTTACCAGCTTGGATTCGAGGGCATCCGCGGGTGCGACGAACTGGGTTGCGGAAACTGGTTGTTCGGCCTCGAGAGCATGACGATTGACTTTGCCGTTCGGCATCAACGGCAATTTCTCCAGCTTCACGATGGCCGACGGAATCATGACCTCTGGCAGTTTCCTGCTCAGATAATCGCGTAATTGCTCGGCGTCGAACTGCGCCGGATCGGTCGGCACCACATAGGCGATCAGGCTGGGCTCGCCTTGTTTTTCCCCTCGCAGTGTGACCACCGCTTGTCGGATTCCGTCGTAGGCGGAAATCACGGCTTCGATTTCTTCGAGCTCAACCCGGAAACCGCGGATCTTGACCTGGTGATCCAGGCGGCCCAAGAGCTCGAGATTGCCATCGGGCAAATAACGGACGAGGTCACCTGTTTTGTAGAGGCGCGCCCCCGGAGTTCGGTCAAAGGGATCAGCAATAAATACGGCGGCGGTTTCCTCAGGCCGATTCAGGTAGCCGCGTACGACGCCGGGACCTCCAATGTAAAGCTCGCCTGGGGCTCCGACTGGCAAGGCATTCAGATGAGGGTCCAAGACATAAACACGGGCGTTGGGAATTGGGCGGCCGATAGGAACGAGTCTTGCCGCCTGATCCGGCTTGCACTTGTGTACCGTGCTCCACACACTGGCTTCCGTGGGGCCGTACTCGTTGAACAAGGTGGCTGCGGGGAGCAGCCGGTAATGACGGTCGACCAGCTCTACGGGGCAAGTCTCGCCCGCGACCATCACCTCGCGCAACGACGTCAGTTCGCCGCTCCTGGCTTGATCGAGGAGCAGACTGTAGAGAGAGGGCACGCTCAAGAGGTGGGATATGCGATGCTGCATCACCAATTGCGCCAACCGCGTCAGGTTCGATTGCAGCGGCCCCGGAGTCAGGACCAGGGTGCCACCGCGGGCGAGGCTGCCAAAAATTCCGACGAGCGAGCTGTCAAAAGCGAAGGACGAAAGCAAAAGAAAACGGCCGGCGTCCGACCCATAGTAAAGAGAACGAGCATGGGTGGAATGAACCAGGTTGCGATGCGTGATCTCGACGCCTTTGGGCTTGCCTGTCGAACCCGAAGTGTAGATCAGGTACGCCAGATTCTCAGGGGTGGCGCGGCTGGGAAATGGATCTGCGCTTTCCTGCTCCACGACACTCCATTGAGAGTCAAGCGAAAGCACGGTCGCGTCGCAGCCGGGCAATCCTGAGCGTAAATGCTGTTGAGTTAGCAGTACGCCAAGCTGAGTGTCGGCGCAAACGGCCGCCAGTCGCTCAGCAGGATAAGAAGGATCCAGGGGCAGACATGCCCCTCCAGCTTTCAGGACACCCAAGATGCCAACAATCATCTCGGATGAGGGCTCGAAATAAAGCCCGACAGCTACGTCCGGACCTACGCCTTGCTTCCGCAGGTAGGCAGCTAATTGATTGCTACGGCGATCGAGATCGTGATAGGTCAACGATCCCGCGCCATCGACCAGGGCAACGGCGGCAGGCGTGCGCTCGGCTTGTCTGGTGACTAAATCGTGCAGGCAAAGTTGCGCCGGAAATTCAGCTTCGGTTTCGTTCCAGGCCACGCAGATCTGGTCGCGCTCTCGCCCGGTGAGCATTGGCAGGTCGGAAATGCGCTGATCGGGATTGGCCGCGACACTCTCCAGCAGCATGGTCAAGTGGCCCGCCATGCGCGCGATGGTTGGCGCTTCGAACAAATCGGAGCTGTACTTAAAGCGACCGACTATGCCCGAGGGACGGTCATCGAGTTCAAGGCACAGATCAAACTTGGAAATTCCGGTGTCAACCTCCGACTGCGTAAGCGCGGCGCTCCATCCATCGTGGGTTTGAGGCATGGGCGGTTCCAGGGTGAGGAGAACCTGGAACAAAGGATTGAAACTCAGGCTACGGTTGGGACGCACATCGTTGACCACCTGAGTAAAGGGGGCGTCGTCGTTGGACAAAGCGTCGAGGGTGACGTTGCGCGACCGCCGCAACAATTCGCGGAATGTAGGATCACCGGAAAGATCATTGCGGAGTACAACGGGGTTCAGAAAATATCCCAGCAGACCTTCTAATTCGGAGCGCTTGCGACCCAGGCTCACGGTGCCGATGGCCAAGTCTTCGAGCGCGGAGTAGCGGTAGAGAAGCACCGCAAACCCAGTCAGCAGGGTCATGAACAGGGTCGCCCCTTCGCGCCGGCTCAATGCCTTGAGGGAATCCGCTAAATCCTTTGCGAGTTCGACGGAATGAATCGCGCCACCAAAGCTTTGTACGGCCGGACGCGGGTGGTCGTAGGGCAGCTGCAAAATGGGGAGATTGCCGCGGAGTTGTTCACGCCAGTAGGCCAACTGGGAGGAAAGATGTCCATTGCGAGACAGCCAGTCGCGCTCCCAAACTGCGAAATCGGAGTACTGGATGCAGGGCTCGGACAGCGGCGACTCTTCTCCATCCGTGAAGGCGGTGTAGAGCGCTCTCAACTCAGGAAGCAAAACTCGGTAGATCGAATAGCCATCAAAGATGATGTGGTGCAGGGTGAAGAATAGCCGATGTTCAGTGTCGCTGAGCTGCACCAACAAAACTCGAAACAACGGCGCTCGCGACAAATCGAATGGCCGCATGGCGTCTTCGACGGCCAAGCGCCTGGCTTCTGCTTCTTTCTGCGAATCGGCAATCGCACGAAGATCAGCGATGCGTAGAGGCACGGGTCCAGGCGGCTCGATCACCTGAACGGGTTCACCATCGAGCAAGCTAAACGAGGTACGCCACGCCTCATGGCGGCGGACAATCTCGGTGAGAGCCCGTTTCAGGGCATCCACATTTAAGGTTCCGCGGCGATGGATGGTTACGGGCTCGTTGTAAATCGGAATGCCGGGAACCATCTGGGCGTGCAGCCAGATCTGCTGCTGCGCAAACGACAACGGAGCCCCGCCTTCACTCCTGAGCCGGAGGATGGACGAGACCCCGCTGACTTGCGTCAACGGCGTCTCTTTGGGTTCTTTTAGTTGTACCGTATTTGCCATTTTTCCTGGCGGCACTGATTTACATGAGCCTTCTTAAAGGCTCGAGTCTCCGTCGAAACAGGATGGATCCCATACCTGCGAATTCTTCAGCTTCTCGGCCAATTCCGAGTCGGCCGCTTTATAGAAATAACGCCATGAAGTAAGAGCCCGGCGATGCGGCGACAGGCTATCGATGACTCGCTGCTTCTCGGGACCAAAACCCATGGCTTCGACTATGTGTATGCCGTCGCGCCGACAGCGGGCTAAGGCGTGACACAGAATCGGACGCAGCAACTCGACATCTTCCAGCGTTTGGAAGTCGACCAATCGCATACGCTTCAAGGAGAGAGCGGCATTGTCCTGCCGAAGAAAAATTGCATAAGCAACCAACTCTGAACCTCGGTTCACGGTCAGAACCCATGCCCGACCCTGCTTTAGAGGATGCTTAAAGTGCCATTTCAGGGTCTCTCGGGATCGATTGGCTAACAGGCGATGTGCGGATGCCAGACGCAATTTCTGCCAAAAGTCCTCAAAGCGTTCATCAAATTCGGTGCAATAGTCCGGTTCGATTCCGTTGCGGCGGGTCTTGAACCATTTGCCCGCCACGGTGTCGCGCAGGCGTAAGCCGGCGGAGAGCGGATAGCTCAGTGGTTTGCCGTGCAGGTCTTTCATGGCCAGAAGGCTGGCGCTAAAACCCTGGTAATCCGTGATCCAGAAAACCGACTTGTCCCAACTTCCAGCCGGTACCCGCTCGGCGCGAAATACCTGATTGGCTTTGGCGGCCTGTTCATTCACGGTCGTAGCCAGGAAGAGATTCACTCGCTTCTGCTTGAAGAAATTCCGGAAGAGCTGGAAGGAGTAGGTACGGTAACGGGCGTCAACTACGACCGCCCTGCTGGCGCTGGCGAGCAGCCGTCGATTCTCGAATTCACAAAGCAGCGGAACGTTGCCGATGTGACCAACCATCTCTTTATCTTCGTTGACCAGCACCCAGCCGATCGGCCAGTCTGGAAATTCCTGGTAAACGGGATTGTTGGCCCACAGATGAACCCATTGCTCATAGCTCTCGGCTTCGAGGGAATACCGGCCTCCGAGTTCCGCAATCCGGCCGTAGTCGTCGAAAGTGGCTGGGCGAAACATGATCGCCGACTTGGCAGCCGGGTCATTGGTCGTGATCAGGTTTGGAGTATCCACTAAGAAAGGCCTCTCTCGCCTGGGCGGGGGAGCAATCCTGGAATGGAATCAAACGACACGGGTAATGCTACCAGACCACGCAACCCGAGGTTTTCACGCCATACGATGGGTCCAGGTTTCACCTGCAGATTGGGGAGCCGCTGCAAAATAGTGGCAAAGGCAATCTGGCCCTCCATCCGAGCCAGTGGGGCGCCGAAACAAAAGTGAGCGCCGAATCCGAATGCGACGTGACGATTGTCCTTGCGCCGGATATCCAGGCGATCGGGATCTGCGAAACGCTGAGGATCGCGATTGGCCGCGCCCATCACGGCAATGACAGCCTGTCGCTTGCGAATTCTCCTGCCGTCAATTTCGGTGTCTTCCGGGGCTAATCTTGCGGTGTGCTGGCTGGGGCTCTCGTAACGCAGCAGTTCTTCTACGGCCGAGCCAATCACCGAAAGATCCGCGCGTAAATCCTGCATCACGTCGGGATTGCGCAACAAGGTCAGAATTCCGTTTCCCAGCAGATTCGTGGTCGTTTCCTGCCCGCCCACCATGGTCACGATCACGTTGGCGACGACCTCTTCTTCGGAGAGCCGGTCACCATCAACTTCCGCGGCGAGAAGCGAAGAAACCAAACCATCTCGGGGACGAGCTCGCTGCTCGCGGATGGTCTCGCGAAAGTAACTCGTCATTTCGTTCAGACTGCTGCGCACCCGGCTCGCGCGATTTGGGTTGTGCTGAAAGTTACCCAGCATTTCAGCAAAATCCGCGGACCAACGCTTGAGCTGAAGATGGTCGGAAATGGGGACGCCCAACATTTCCGCGGTCACGATGGCTGGCAGAGGAGCGGCAAAATCGGCGATGAAATCCATTTCGCCACGCGGAAGAACTGAATCTAACAGGCGGTTCGCGATGTCCTGAATGTGTTCCCGGAGAGCTTCCACCCGCCGTGGCGTAAAAGCCTGCGAACACAGACTCCTCATCCGGGTGTGGGCCGGAGGATCCATGAACAACATCTGTTTGACCATCACCTGCGCAATCGGGCTCAAGTCGGCCAAACCCATTTCTGCGAGTTGTTCTGGAGTTGGAGTCCGGCGGGCCGAAAAATCCAGCAAAACCTTGACTACGTCATCGTAGCGAGTGACCACCCAGGCGTGAAGAAAAGGATCCCACAGCACCGGGTCCTCGGTCCGCAAGCGGCGATAGAGCGGGTAAGGATCGGCCAGCACCTCCGGGCTAAGAAGGTGATAAAGGCTCAGGCGGCCTTCGGGTTTTGCTTCTACTGGCATTTGTTCATTATCTGTAAAGGGAAAACCATCAACGGTAATCGCTCAATCTGCCGGGACCTCTTGCTGCGCCACTAAAAGGCGTTCAATCTCACTTGCCAGTTCGGCTGCGGTGGGAGAGTCGAAGACTTTTCTCAGGGGAAGTTCGACTCCGAAAATGCTGCGGACGCGGGCGATCAGTTGCGTGCCCAGCAAAGAATGCCCACCCAGGAAAAAGAAGTTATCGTTGACGCCGACTTTTTCCAGCCCGAGCAATTCGGCCAGTATGGAAACGACGCGCTTCTCGGCTACGGTACGCGGCGCGATGTAAACTTCGTCGGCGATGGTGTTGAGGGTGGTGGGGGCGGGAAGGGCAGTCCGGTCAACCTTGCCACTGGATTTCAACGGCAAAGCATCGATGCGAACAAACGCGGCGGGCACCATGTAATCCGGGAGTCGCGCCCGCAGGTGTTCCTGAAGGGAGCCACGGGTAAGCTGCTGGTCGGAGCTCACAACATAGGCGACCAGCCGTTTGTCGTCACCGTTGTCCGCCCGAGCCACGACTACGCTGGTCTCGACGCCGGGAAACTCGTTTAAGAGATTGATGATCTCGTTGGGCTCAATTCGATATCCCCGAATCTTGATCTGTTCATCGGTTCGTCCAACGAACGCAATCTGCCCATCCGGCAGATAGCGGACCAGGTCGCCAGTCCGGTAGAGGCGCGCATTGGGCAGCGGGCTGAATGGATTCGCGACGAAAACCTGCGCCTCCTGCTCCCGACGATTCAAATATCCCCGGGCAAGTCCTGCGCCTGCGATGTACAATTCCCCGACTGTGCCCACCGGAACCGGTTTCAGTTCATCATCCAAAACATGGATTTGCACATTGTCGATCGGGCGTCCAATCGTCGGATCGCCATGGGCTCGATCATCCGGCAACACCACGCCCGAGGTGGCAACCACGGTGCACTCGGTGGGGCCATAATTATTAATCAAAGAAAAGGGCAAATTCGCGGGCGGATAACGGTGCAGCGCGTCTGCACCGGTGAGAAGCAAGCGAAGCGACGTTTGAGAAGGCCATTCCAGCGCGAGCAGACTCTCCGCCATGGGAGTGGGGACAAAACTCACGGTTATTTTCTCCGCCAACAGCCAGTCGCGTAAGCCTCGGGCAGAACCACGCGTGGCATCGTCGGGAAAATGGACGCTGGCGCCCGCGGTGAGGTAAGGCCAAATTTCCCAGACGGCGGCGTCAAAGCTGAAGCTGGCAACCTGGCTCGCCCGGTCAGCGGATGTAACCGAGAACGCGCGCCGATGCCAATAAATCAAGTTGAGCAAGCTGCGATGCGTGATTTGCACCGCTTTGGGCTGGCCGGTGGAACCCGATGTGTAAATCACGTAGGCGAGATTCTCTGCCGTTAAACTCGAAGGCGGCAAGGGCTGCGGTGGAGCTGGCTCGGGCAGTCCCTCGTCTACAAGCACGACATGCCAATCGCCGGAGGGCAACGTTCCGGACACTCGGCGATCCGTAATCAGCACCCGGAGTTGAGTATCGCGCAACATGAAGTCCAGGCGGCTCACTGGATACTCGAGATCCATCGGCACATATGCTCCACCTGCCTTCAGGGTGGCCAGCGCAGCTACCACAATCTCAGGAGATCGCGGCAGGAAAATTCCAACCAGCGCCTCGGGTCCAACGCCCAGGGACACCAAACGCAGGGCGAGCCGATTGCTTCTGTCCTCCAGTTGGCGATAAGTAAGGCTCTTGGTTTCCGATTGCAGGGCCAGCGCATCAGGTGTTTTTTCTGCCTGCTCGCTGACCAATTGGGCAACCAGCAAGTCCTGCGGATACTCGTGCAAGGTGTTATTCCAATCGGCAGATGGCTTGGATGAATTCATTGATGACAAAGCTTCAGTAACGGTTTCCGAAGTAGCTTTTTCCAGCTTCAAGGTCTGTCTCCAAATCCGTTGGGGGAAGAAACAGAGCGGAGGATAGGATCCGCGACTACCAACGTGCGTTAACGCGATTTGTGAACCAATCTGAGTGATGCATTAGCGAGATCGAATTAGTCGGTGAATACCGAGCGCGACTCATCTTCCTGGTCCCGGAGGGCTTCGGCTTGAACCCCTTCTGCGCCTGAGGGTTGATGGATCTTGATGCTTGCCGGAAATGGGTAGGGCATGCTCAAGGGCCAGGTAAAGCGATTTTCTCCCTCATCGAATAAGAAACCCGAGGACCGCCAGAAAGTTAGGCAGGGCTTATTTTTTTCCGTGGGCAGATAGTCGGCACGCAGTTCACTCAGCCCTAAGCTCCGGCAATAGGAAGCGGCAAACGCGACCATGGCGTGCTCGACGTTGCGTCCCATGACTCGGCAGCTCAGCACAAAATCTGTAATTTGCGCGGCCCCAGACTGAATCTCCAAACTGAGTATGCCGGTTAAGCCCGAATCGCCAAATCTGTCTTTCACTCTGAAAGCCCACAGCTTGCGAGTGTCGGGTTGCAGCCAGGTTCGCAGTTCCAACTCTGAGACTCGCCGGGTGGAGAGATTCATCTGGTTGGTCTTGTTCATCAACTGAACCACCCGGGCTCGGTCGGCCTCGCCCGACTCGACCACCATGAGCTCGGTGTTGAGCGAACGCAGCCATTCTTCGGCGGAGCCGATTTGCTCCCGCGACTGGTCCCGTTGTTTCTCGGCGGCGTAGAGCTGATGGCGCGACTTATCTTCCAGCGTGACGTAGGCAGAATCGAAGCAGTCCAGCGCCAAGAGATGACTGGCAAATAAAGTCTTGTCGTCCGGCCACTCCGGAACCAGGACTTCGGGCAGAGCTTCGCGCACCCGGGCGCGTTCCACCGGGTTGTCGTCGATAAACACGACCGACTGCAAACCCAGGTTCAATTCCGCGACCAACTCAGAAATGTTGGCGGCTTTGTCGTTCCAGTTGATTCTGTGGGCGGCGATGTCGCCCAGACGAAGAACCATTTCCGGATGTTTGGCTAACGCTTCCAAAGCCACGCTTTCTTCATTCTTGCTGGCGATGGCCAGTAAAATCCCCCGGTTGCGTAAGCTCTTGAGGGCTCGCTGGAAGTCGACGTAGGCCTCGCCCAGATAATCGTGCCCTCCCAAGCGCAGGTTCTGCCATCCCAGATCGCCCACGACCCCGCCCCACATCGTATTGTCGAGATCAACCACGATGAGCTTTCGGGAGGCTCCCACCACGGCGGAAATCGCCGCCTTCACATCCGACGCAGCCGCGCGAAATACATCCGCATGAAACGGAGTCTTGGTCAAATACCAAAGTTTAGGGCTGTACGCGTTCTTGCCCACTGTTTCCGTCCAACGCTGGCCGTCGAGAAGAAATATGCCCGTCGAGTTTTCCAGATGCTCTGCCAGCTTGAGATTCATTTTGAGTAGCAGCTTGCGAAGCCCTTTTCCCTTCAGGTTGAGAATTCCGTCTCCACGCTGATAAAGGGGAAGAGTCCAGGACACGACGAATAGAGCGCGGACATGATTCTGCGACTCGCGCAGGCACTTGGCGAACTGCTCTACCTCCGCAAGCACGCGATCTTCGTCCACCGATTCATGATTCAAAGCGTTGGCGAAGGTGGGAGCTATTTTCTGGGGCGATGTCCAGACCAGGGCAAAATCTGGGTTTTCGGCTTGGGACAATTGCAACAGCGAGGGGAACACTTGCCCGAAGGGCGCGACGGAAACCGAAAGCTGCGGCTCCGCTTTACCGTTGGCGAGATAGTGCCCCAGCGTTTCTAAGTTGAAATCAGAAATAAGATGAAGTTTCAAGCCGATCATTACCTTAATTTTGGAATGTTACCGGGACTACGCTGAATCCGGTCTTCGCGCGGCCAGACTGGTGACGTAGGTGGCCAACGACTCCACCGTTCTGAAGTGGCCAGTGGTGGGTGAGAACGGATCATCTTCCGTAAGGTCGACGCGAAAACCGTAGGATTCTTCCAGTTTTTGCTCGGCGATTACGATGAAGTTTGCCAGCCCCAAGGAATCGAGCGTACCTCCCGCGCCGAAAAGCACGGTTGACAACGACTTCCGGATACGCTGATCTTCCGGCAGCTGCAGATTGAGATCGGAAATCGAATCATAGATTACCCGGAGTACATCATCGAGATCACCCGTGCGATCTCGCGTCGGTTGTTTTACCGAGGACTCCAAGGACTTAATTCCTTGCGTGGTCATCTTTTACCCCCCAGAGTTGAAAAAGCGCCCCATTGGTTACTTTTGAAAAAGAAGTCTGCTGGGACATCGCAGCGAAAACAGCTTCCAGCCGTTCCCACTGGCCAAGCTCATCGATTTCCCAACTATGCAGGTACAAATGTGCGATACCACCGTGTTGCTCCACGTGCTTAAGCGCGTACAAAAAGTGTTGCGGCCAATCCGTGGCGGCGTTATGAACGGCCAGGAAATTCAACATTCCGGCGAAATTGCCTTCCAGTGCCGCGTGCCGGAGTTGAATCAATCGACTGTGCCAACAGGCGTGCGTGCTCAGCCCCCACAAAAATGGATCTCGGGGAAAGGAATTAAGGTTGAAAAGACATGTACGCGCACCCACGAAACCAGCCTTCTTTACCAGGCCCGGAGTGGAGCGGTTGAACTTCCCCTGGGGATAACAGAAGGAAATTGCCGGGGCCCCGATGGTATCTTCCAGCCATTGTTTGCCGGCCACGATTTCAGGGAATGCTTCGGAGTCAGGCAGAGACTTCAAAGGCGCGTGATTCAGCGTATGCGCGCCGATTTCGAAGCGGGCCGCCAATTCCCGGACATGCGCAGAAGGCATCACTGGACGCTCGGGATTACGGGCCGGAATGTAGAAAGTAGCTTGCAATCCGTACTTGTCTAACAGTTCCGCGGTTCTCAAATCCGTGATATCCCCGTCGTCGATGCTAATGGTTAAAAAGCGATCTGTCATTGAACTTATTTACTTCGGTTCCACGAACCTAACTATCGCTTCCCCGTGCCTCGACGCTGACCGGTGATGGCTCTGGCGAGAGAGTTGGAAGGGCTGAGAATTCCGTTGGGTCGAGCCGACGCGCAATCACGTCCTCATAAATTTCCAGCAACTGACGATAATTCGCGCTCGCGGTGTACTTCGCCTCGTACTCCTTGCGAGCCTGGATTCCGAGCAAGCGCATGTATGAGGGTTCTTCCCAGGCGCGCGATGTCACCTGCGCCATTTCATCGGAGTTTCCGGGAGAGAAAAAGAATCCCGTGCGGCCGTCTTCGACGATTTCCTGCATGGCTCCCAGTTTCGACGCCAACACGGGAACACCGCAAGCAAAAGACTCGAGAATGGTGAGCGGAAAGTTCTCGTAAAGCTCACTGGGAAAAATCACGAACCGCGCTCCCTTCATGGCTTCGATCACGCGTTCGCGCGGTTGGTGGCCCAAAAAAGTTACGTTGGATAGACCATCGGCCACCGCTTCCCTTTCCAGTTGCTCGCGGGCTGGGCCGTCCCCGATAACTCGCAACGCGTACGTTCGGGGTAGCTGGCGCCAAGCTTTCAGCAGCGCGGGCGTTCCTTTTTCCCGGGAGACACGTCCGACGCAAAGGGCGTACGATCCTTCCGAAGTTCGCATGCCGGGATCGGGCACAAAATTCGGTTTGACTACGATTTTTTCGGCGGGGAGGCCGGCGTTCACAAAGCGGCTTCGCGAAAAGGATGTGAGCACGATGTAACGATCGACCATCCGGTGCCAGGTCTTCAAAGCATGGTGCACCCATAGCATGAGCGCAACCGGAGCGGTCTGCACTCGTGAATCGCGATAACAACCATGCCGAACGCCCTGCCAGAAATGACCGCCGACGCAGTCTTCGCAGGTTTTGCCGTCGCGGTAGAAGCTGGCTTGCGCACAAAATATCCGGTAGTTGTGGAGGGTTTGCACGACTGGAACCCCAGCCTCGCGGCATGCCCAATAAATTGACGGCGAAATCAGGGGGAAGGTGTTGTGAATATGTACGATGTCCGGTTTGCTCTCGCCGAGCAAAGCGGCAAACTCGCGGCGCGAGTCGGAAGACCAAACCGTGCGCAGCAGAAGGCTGACCTTTTGCGCGCGCGAAAAATCCTGGATTTCACTGTTGTGGCGCTGATACTCCACGATCTCATGGCCCGCAGCCTGCAACAGTTCTCGTTCCTGATCGAGAACAACGTCCTCGCCGCCGCGATACTGATACGTGTTGTGGACAAGAAGAATTCTCATGCTGTCGGTGTCTTGACTGAATCCACGGAAACATCTCGAGGGGGAAACTTTCAAAGCTCCGCCCCCTGAGTCACGCTTGACCGGAGGAAATCCGGACGACAACGCAGGTTGCCGTCCGGATACATTCTAGTCTCCCGTGCCGGCTAACTTCACGATCTGCGGACTCTGGGGCGCGTTGTCGTTGACCTGCACTTCTCCGCTTAGCTTACCCTTTTTTAACGGGCTGAAAGTTACGGAGATGGTGCAGTACTCGGTCGGGGCCAGGGTGCCGATGCAGTCGTTGGTCTGGCTGAAGTCCCCGGTAGTGTTGATGGTTGCCACCGACATATCGTTCGAGCCGGTGTTGGTGAACGTCACCGTCATTGGCTGGCTTTGCTGACCGACTGTGACATCGCCAAAATTGAGCGATTTGGGACTCAGCGTGGCCACCGGAACCAGATTCGCGACTTCACGAATACGGTTGTTGCCGGCGTCAGCGATGTACAAGTCCTCCTGGCTGTCGAGGGCCAGACCGGCATTGTTGATATGAGCCTTGGTGGCTGAGCCGCCGTCCCCGTAGAAGCCGTAGTACCACCATTGCGTATCCGGGCCGGCAACGGTTGCGATGAAGCCGATACCCAGGTCAACGCGCTGGACGACTTCGTCGTTTCCACCGCCAACGAACAGATTACCGTTGGTATCCACTGCAACTTGCGTGGGATTCCAGCGGGCGGCCAGGAGTGCGGGTCCGCCATCGCCTTCGAAACCAACGGCGCCGTCGTACGCGTAGGTGAGGATGGTACCGACCACATACTTATGACTGGTGTCGCCACAGCCTCCAACTGTGCCAATTACGCAGCGGATCCTGTTGTTTCCGGAATCTGCAATGTAGACATTTTCGTTAGCATCGACCGTAACCCCGGTGGGATTATCCAAGTCTGCCGCAGTAGCGGGGCCGCCGTTCCCCGAGTTACCCTTGTTGCCGGTTCCGGCAAAGGTGGTGATAATCCCGTTGCTGACTTCACGCACTCTTTGAGTGGGGCCATCGGCGATGAATATGTTTCCTAAACCATCAATGGCCACTGCGGTGGGCGAGCTAAGTTTGGCGTCGGTGGCCGGTCCTCCATCTCCGCAAGCAGAGGTGCTGGGAGTACAGGGTGCGCCGGTCCCAGCGAAGGTATTGATGACGCCTCCGCTTACCTCGCGAATTACTTTGTTGTTTGTATCCGCGATGAAGAGATCGCCTGAGCTGTCAACTTCCACTCCGAACGGTGTGTTCAGTTCCGCAGCAGTTGCGGCGCCGCCATCTCCGCTGTAACCGTTCAGACCATTTCCGGCCAAGGTTTCAATGACCCCGCCGGAGACCTCGCGGATGCGGTTGTTGGCGGTGTCCGCGATGTAGTAGTTGCCGTTTGTATCGACTGCAACGCCTTCCGGATTTGCCAGTTGTGCTTTCGTGGGCGGGCCGCCGTCGCCGCCATTTCCGCCGCCCAGGATCGTGTTGATCACACCGGCCGTCACCTCGCGTACCACTTGGTTGTCGGTGTCGGAGATAAACACGTTGCCCTTACTGTCAGCGAAAACTCCATTTGGCGCCGCCAGTTGAGCGCTCGTGGGCGCGCCACCATTACCGGAGTAGGCATGAACGCCGGTACCGGCAAAAGTGTTAATAGTCCCCGCGTTCACAACGCGGATGCGATTGTCGCGCGCGTCGGCGATGTAGACATTTCCCAGACCATCGGCAGACACGCCGCGCGGCGGCCCCATACTGGCGGCTACCGCCGACCCGCCATCGCCGCAACTGCTGGTGGCGAAGCAGGTCGTTCCATTACCCGCGAAGGCATTGATGATGTGCGTCTTCAGGCTCACTATACGGACTCGATTGTCGCCTGAATCCGATATGTAGAGGTTGTTTTTGTTGTCCAGCGTAAGTCCTATGGGACCATTAAGACTCGCCTGGGAAGCCGCTCCACCATCGCCGCAAGGATCGGTCGGAGCCTGACAAGAGCCTGTGTTGTAACCGCCGACAAAGCGCTCGATGATTCCATTCGTCTTGACCACACGAATCCGATTGTCCCCGGTGTCAGCGATGTAAACGTTGCCGGCTGTATCCACTGCAACGCCTTGTGGACCGTTCAGCTTTGCGTCAACGGCGGCCTTGCCATCACCGCAGATTCCCTGGTTCTCGCAAGGTTTGCTGGTTCCAGCGAACACCGAGATGGTTCCGCTGGTATTGACGATGCGGATCCTGTTGTTGTTCGTGTCCGCGATGTAGATGTTGCCCTGGCTATCGATGGCAAGCCCGTATGGATTCCATAAAGGTTCCTCGTCGGCTGGGCCAGGTTTAGCATGATCAGTGATGTAACCTGTGCCCGCGAACTGGGTTACCTTGCCGCCACTCAGTTCGAAAACATATTGGGAATAGGGCGCAGCAATGTAGAGATTCCCCGACTTATCCTCAAGCACCGAGGTGGGGCCGGGTATGTCGGCCGACAAAGGAACGCCATTAACCGTGCCTCCACCTGCCACAGTATTGATTGTGTTGGGCGCCTGACCGCTCGCGCACGGAACCAGCGCGATCATGGTCAGCAGAGCGATGGGAAGCAACAGGCGAAACGATGCACTTGCATCGTCACACTTCAAGAAACGCCGAGAACTTTTAAACATAATCATCGTGAACTCCTTAAGAAACTCTTGTAAACGCGAGGGAACGCAAACGCGAGTTGAGATTGAAACAACGTTAATTCGATACTGCATTCTTGAGCGAGATTTAAGTAATGCAAACACCAAGAATTTACTGGGCACTCGGAGCTCTAGCGAATTCCGGTGCAGAACGGGTGAAAAGCGGTGGTAACGGGCGTGGCGGCACTACTTTCCCGCGGCGCCGCAGCATCTCGGCATAACCCAAGAGCACGAACAGGAAGAGCGGCACGTGCCAGATCAATTCCACGTTGAAGAAGGAATGGACGGTGATCACGGCCACTACACCGGCGGCTTCGTAGGCCATCTGCCGGCCTCGCGAATCGAGAGTCCGGTCGTAGACGCCACGAATCAGGAAGTACCAGGTTCCGATCAGCGCGCAGCAGAAAGGAATGAGCCCCATCAGACCAACCCCAACCAGCAACTCGACCCAGTCGCTGTGCAGCGACGTGGGGTCGATGCCGAGTTTGGTCATAACATAGAACCTGCCTCCAGCGTAAGCGCCCATGCCGGTAATCGGATGCAGGAGAAATTGTTCCCAAGCATAAGCCCAAAAAGCGGCTCGTCCCGAAAGGCTCTCGATCGCACCCGCGCTCTGTTCGCGCTGCAAGTAGGCGAGCGCTATATCTCCGAGGGGTGTGAAAAACCAAGCCACAGCTCCTAACACGCCCATCATTACAGCCATCCATTTTCGGCGTGACAGAAACAGAATCAGTATCAAGCCCAAGCCAAAGGCGCCGACCGCGTTTCGCGTTTGAGAGATAAGCAGCGACAGGATGCCGAAGACAAACAGCACCAGGGAAAATGAAATATTGGATCTCTTGCGGTTAAGCGGAAGCAACCTGCACAGGGCAATAATGGCAAAGATTGCGCCCGATTGACCGACGGCGTTGGAGCCGGTTGCGGGAATAAACCCTTTAAGTCGTGAATCGGCTAGCGACTCGCTGGGCCACAACGGGACTTGCAACCAGACCCAGAGCAACTCCACGCCGAATATCGCCCATGTCCAGTTAAACAGATCCTCATAGTCCGTGAGCGAATGAATGTTGGCCAGGGCTGCGGCCAGAACCGAAATATCGAGGAAGTATTCGAGCGACTTGTATAACGTCCACGGCGGATAGACCGACCACAGTGTCGAAGTGATGCATACCAGCGCAAACACAGTGAGCCAGCCGGTCAGCCCGCGGAACATCCATCGGAACCACGTGACCGCATCCGGACGGTGGTAGAGACGAACCAGCAGCCAGAGGCCTACGATTCCTTCGGGACCGATGCGGACCAGCGTCCAAGCATCGAGAGGTTCTGCCTGAGTCGCTTCCTGGCTGCGAACTCGGAACACGAGAGTGCTGATATACAGAAGCGCCCAGAGCGCGTGCCACCATCGCAGCTTGGACCAAAGCACACCCAGCCTGTGGTAAAGCTGGGGAGCGGCCACAATGGTTGCGGCGGCGCCCACGGGGATAACTATAACGATCGCTACCGCAATGAGTGAACCATGCCGCGAGAAGCGCCACACTACCCAAGACAGGCCAAAGATGATCAGGAAACCAAGCGCGGCAAACGCCAAAAGCCCGGTGATCGTGGATTTATCCAGGTGGAAACGCGCTTTCGCTGCGGCTCGATTCCCCGTTGGAACTTGGAGTTCTTGTGTTTGCATTTACCTGCCGAAATTCAGATGGCTGAGCATAATCTTGTTTTATTCTCTTAGCTCTTATTCTCTTAATTATTTATTCTCTTAATTATTCTCTTATCCCGGACAAGGTAGCGTCGGGAACGACGGAGTTCCGAAGTAGCGGATTCACGCCCGCTCCGGATTTCGAAACCGCAGCTGAGACGGGATATCCCAGGGCGCGCAATAAGCTTCCGGCGTGCTGCTCGACCAAGCGATCTTGCGCGGGGGTGAGCTTCGACCGCCACCCCTCTACCGAGCCACTTCGAACAAACCCATCCCCTGCCGAAACTCGCTGCGGCTCGACCCGCTCTTTTTCTTTCATCCGGTCCAGAGAGTTATTCGCTACGGCCTGTCGAACCCGTTCCTGGTCCACATTGACTCCGAGGAAATCGGCCATGCGCTTGAATCCTTCGACCGGATTCTGACGCAGGTCTTCAAAACGCACCAACAGAAAATTATCAGTGCCCGCAATCGGAGAGTTCAACCAGGAGGCAATGGCCTGCGGCCAGGGACCAAAGCCGCTGATTTTCCCGCGCAGAAACACCTCCAGGAATTCGTCGAAATCCCCGCGAAAGAATTCCAGGGAGCGGGTGTAAGAAAACTCGGAGAGAGCCACGGCGCGGGCATCGCGCACCATGTAAATCGCTTTCTTGTACTCCGTGCGATATTGTTCATGGGTGCTGATGAGCCTTCCGTTTCCCGGCAACATGTGCGGTCTAAAGCGGTGCCTGCCAACCCCAGGGATGGCGTGGTTGACCGCATGAAAGCTGGCCTCGCGGCCGGTGAGAATCTCATAGAGCGTGAAACGCGACCAAGTCGATCCTGACCTCGGGTAAGCGGCCCAGAAAACGTCGGTTGGAGTGATGCCACGATGCCGCAACCAGATGTGCGGTACGCGCAGCTTGGTCTTGGTCAGCTCGCGCCGAAATTTGCGCCAGGCAGAAGTTGGGCTCTTGCGTGGCTTTGCACCTTCTTGCCTCGCATGTTTTTGCGCGTCCTCGGACTGCTCTTTCATCACTTTCTCCAGCACTTAGAAACTTAAGAACACTACTGTCACTCAGCCGGCAACTCATCGGGTAGCAAGGCGGTGCGCGGAGTCTTCCAGCGAATCCACCGCTCAAGGGCACCGACCCGGCCCGTGATCTTGCGACGCAGAACTATGAACACTATTACCCACGACAACACATCCGCCAGGTTGCTTCCCCAGACGGCTCCGGTGACGCCGAATGCCCAAGCGGCGGGGACTCCGATCAAAAGGGAGAGAAAGGTTGCCAGAGCATAAGCTGCAAACACCGAG
>Ga0209530_1000768_pt1 | contig 18670 bp, 14 predicted proteins | sample BlaSpr_A8_Ref_O1_FD_187987 | JGI IMG/M metagenome (GOLD analysis project Ga0209530, IMG submission 187987) | Forest soil microbial communities from Thunder Bay, Ontario, Canada - Black Spruce, Ontario site 2_A8_Ref_O1 (SPAdes) (version 2) | ecosystem: Environmental > Terrestrial > Soil > Boreal...
CCCGCCGCGGTCAGCCGGGACGCTGGCTGCCATGAGCACCGCGATCCAGGCACATGAACTGTCCAAGCGATACCGGCGGGTCAGTGCGCTGGCCGGGCCGAACGGCGCGGGGGAGACCACCCTGCTGCGGATCCTCGCCGGGCTGGCCAGCCCGGCCAGCGGCAGGGCTTCGGTTTTGGACGGCGCGCCCCGGCAGGACGCGGCGTTTCTCGCCGAGATCGGCTTCCTCGCCCAGGAGATCCCGCTGTACCGCAGGTTCACCACCCAGGACCACATCCAACCACGCGCCATCGCCCCCCAGCCACTCGAATAACCGAGCCCGCAGCGGGTCTGCTAGATGGCGGGCCTGCTAACACCATTGAGGAAACGCGATGCACATGAACTGGATCCCCCGGCACCGACCGCACGCCGCATGGCCGTCAGGCCGGTGGCCGTGGCTAGTCGCCCTGCCCCTGACAGCCTGCCTGGCCGCCGCATACCCGGCTGCTGCCGCCGGTAGCGGTGCGCCCGCGCCCGCCGCGACTACGCTGGTGAACTGCTCGCCGCCCGGCGTGAAGAGCCCACCGTGCTACAGCCCGCAGGCGTATCAGGTCGCCTATGGCGTAGCGCCGCTGCTCAGCCGAGGCATTGACGGAAGCAGCGAGACCGTGGTCGTGCCCGAATTGGCGCAAACTCCGTCGTCCCACGGCGGCCCTACCGACATCCGCCAGGACCTGGCCAAGTTTGACAGCACGTTCGGCCTGCCCCCGGCCAAGCTGCACGTCGTGACCACCATCGCCAGGTCTGCCACCCCCTACCTAGCTAACGACGAGGAAGTCACGGACACCGAGATGGTGCACGCGATCGCGCCCGGCGCCGTCCTGGACGTGGTCCTGGTGCCCCAGGATGCCACCGCGAGCATCGCTAACTTCGCCGCCGCGCTGGACGAGGTGATCCAGGCCAGCGTTGCCCTGCACGTCGCGGTGATCTCGATCAGCGCGAGCGAGGGCGAGCACTTCCTCACCAGCGCCGAGGCGGCCCGGATGAACGCGGCGCTGGAGCAGGCCCGTGATCATCACATCACGGTCGTCGCCTCCTCCGGCGACACCGGCGCGATCGCCGACGACGGCCCGCCCGTGCAGGTCAGCATGCCCGCCTCCGACCCGCTGGTGCTCGGGGTCGGCGGCACCACCCTGGATGCGGCAGGCGCGACCGGCGCCTACCAGGGTGAGATGGCCTGGAACGGCGGCGATGACGCCTCCGGCGGCGGCTACAGCAGCCTGTTCCCCCGGCCTTCCTACCAGGATGGTCTTGCCCGGGCCGGCGTCAGCCGCGGCGTCCCCGACGTGGCCGCCAACGCGGACTCCGCCACCGCGATGGCTCTGGAGTACAACGACGGCAGCCTCCGGCCGGCCACGGGCACCAGCGCCTCCACCCCGCTGTGGGCGGCCGTGATTGCCTTGGCCGACCAGGAAGCCGGCCAGCACCTGGGTTTCGTCAACCCAGCTATCTATGCCATCGCTCGCGGCCCCGAATACCACCGGGCCTTCCATGACGTGGTCACCGGCGACAATTCGGTGCTGTGGCCCACCGGTGTCTTCACCGGCTACAACGCCGGACCCGGGTGGGATCCGGTCACCGGCTGGGGCAGCCCCGACGCCCAGTATCTCGTCCCGCTGCTTGCGCACAAGGCCCGCGCCTTACAAAACAGCAGATGGCCCGGTCGGCACTGATGCCGTCCGGGCCATGCGGGAAGTGCGTTCTAGTCGTCGCCGTGCGGCCCGTTGTCAGGAATGGTGGCGCAGGTGAGCGGCGCGTCGGCCACGATGAGCGTGAACGAGATCTCGCGGTTCTGCGAGTCCTGGCGGTAGCCGATGCTGAGCTTCACTCCGCTCGGGATCCGCGAGCCGTAGATCGTGAGGATCGGACCGCTGCGCAGGCCATCGGCCGGGTGCCCGCCGGACACCACCTGATTCGGCCTGGGCGATATCACCACGACGTCGCCAACGCCGGGCGGCGGCTGGACGGCTGTGCGGCAGAACTGGCCGGCTGTGACGAGGGCCGGGACGCCGTGTGCCGCCAGGGCTTGGCGGACCGCATTGGGGTCGATCACCTGCCCCGGGTACAGGGTGAGGGTCGTGGCACCGCCGGGACCGGCGACGACCGAGAACGCCGCCAGGCGAGCAGGAACGGTCTGGTGCTGTGGTGTGCGCCCAGCGGATAGTGCCGGCGTGGAGGCGCCCGAGCCCGAGCCGCCGGCCAGGCTGGCCACGGCGACCAGCGCTGCGCATGCGCTGGCACCGGCGATGGACAGCCCGCCCATGCGGCGTCGGCGAGCGCGGCCTCTGGCGGTGATGGCATCCAGGCGCGGCGCCGGCGGCATCCGCAACCCGGACATTGAATCGTGCACGGCGCTCAGCACGGCGCCGTCCTTCAGTTCCTCGTTGTCATTCATCAGTCGGCCTCCATGGCCTGAGAAGGGGAAAGTTCGTGGCGCAGCGTGGTCACAGCCCTGGACAGGTGCACCCGGACGGTGGCGGGGGCGATTCCCAGGTGCCTGGCGATGGTGTCGATGTCCAGGTCAAGGAAGACGCGCAGCGCGATCACCTCGCGCTGGCGATCCGGCAGGTGGCGTAGCGCGGTCAGCAGGGTGGCGTTCAGGCCTTCGTCAATGTCGCGAGGCGCAACAGCCTCGTGACCTGCCAGCGGCAGCTCGCGAATGCTCCTTCGCCACCACGACGCTCCGGCGTTGAGTGCGGTGCGCACCACCCATGCCCGCGGGGCCGGATGGCGGCGGACTTTCCGCCAGGACAGCCAAGCCCTGGCAAACGCCTCCGCCACCTGGTCTTCGGCCAGCTGGACGCTGCCCGTGCTCGCGACCACGGCCTTCAGGCACGGCTCCCAGCTGGCCTGAAAGAACTCGGCGAACTCCGTCTTTTCGTGACTCACAACCCTTTAACTCACGAGCCCAGGCGTTTTGCTTACCTGGTCGGAGGGACAGGTGTACCTAGGTCTACCCGCAGACGCCGGTTCAGCCGTCTGTCGAGGGTACGACCCTGATTCCTACAGGCTCACGATCGGAGCTTGTGTCACAAGTCAGGGGACTGGACATCGGCGGGCGGACCCGGGAATGGCGTGCGACCCGGCGGGAGCTGAGGCCTGCCATTGCCTGGTGTCAGGCCGTGGTTCGTGGCGGCTCCGGCCCACGAGCCCATAAGGAGCCCGATGACCGGAAAGAACAGCAGGATCAGGCCGTAGTGGCCGATGCGCACGCTGGCCGTCAGCTCACGGTAGTAGGCGGCCGCGGCGGACAGGTGCTCGCCTGGGTACAGCTGGTGCAGCAGCCACGCCGACCTCGGCAGCAGCGCGACGGTGGCGGTCCCCAAGGCGGCAACCATCAGCGCGCCGACCGCAGTGGCGAGGAATCCCGCCGCTGCGGCCTGGCGGATCCTGAGCCTGCTGATCCGCTCCGGGCTGTCCTGTCCGCGGTAGCGCCGGGCGGCTATGCTGCTGGCCAGCGCCGGCCCGCCGAACAGCAACATCCAGGCGAGCGTTATCAGCAGAGCGATGGCGTAACCGGGTAGCCGCGGGTTGGTCGAGTTATTGGTGAACCCGAGCGGGAAGACCGCGTACAGGACGACACCGAGCACGAGGCCCGCACCGGCGCCAACGACCAGCGTCGCCGGGGCCACCCGCAGTCGGCGCGCGGTCAGCGCCAGGATGGCCGCCACGTACACGGCCACGATGAGCAGGAACAAGCTCTGGGTCAGCCAGGTGAAGATCATCCCGTCCTTGACGGGGCTCGACGCGTCCGAGTTCAGCAACGGGGTCGCCGCCGGGTTGTCCGCGACCGGCTCGACGCTGGCCTTGGCCAGCGTCAGGGCCAGGACCGCCGCGTAGGCGCCGTACCGCAGCACCCGTCCTGGCCAGCCAGGGGCGGCTGGGCCGGCCAGCCATCGTGCCAGCAGCGGCAGCACGGCCAGCACCGGCAGCAGGGTGACCACGTTCAGCTGGTTCACTGCGGTGGCGGGGTTGCCCGCCGGGCCGGGCCAGGCCACATGCACGATCCACGCCGCCGCGACCGCGAACACCAGTGCCTGGGCCGCCAGCCGCAGTACCCGCGCCTCCCGCACGATGAACCGGACTCCGCTCGCCCGCCACGCCAGCCTTGCTAGTCCGGGCGGCAGCTGGTCCGCCTCGGCCCACAGCGCCTCTGCCCAGTCCCGGCGCCCGTCCGGCACAAGCCGCACAACCCACCGACTCAGCCGGCTCATGACGCACCGGGCGCCGCGACCCCGCGCGCCCCTTGCGCTCGTAGTCCTGACTGTCTGGCCGGCGATGCCGCCGCGACGGGACGCTCCGCGGCGGCCAGTGCTTCGGTCGCTGCGGCCGCCCCGCCGGCGGTCAGCCGGTACAGATGCCGCCGCGGCCGGCCGGGTACCGGCTCGTCCTGCCAGCACGCCTCGACCAGGCCCCGGTCCGCCAGGCGGATCAAGATCGGGTAGAGCGTGCCGGACTTCAGCCCGGTCTGCCGGGCCAGCGCGTACCCGTGCCGCCACTGCGACGGCTCGTTGTGCAGCGCCGCCAGCACCGCTAGCGTCTGCGCGGAGAAGTCAGAAGACGATCGCATGACGCTACTCTACATAGGTAGACATTATTTCGTCTACCTATGTAGAGTTAGAGGGCACTGCGGTTGTCCAGGGTGGTGGGATGCTCGGCTCCTGACTTTCTTCTACATGATGGGTCATCGGCCAGCAGGACCGAGATGCTCCGATTCAGCCGAGCCGACGGCAGCCATCTCGTCACCGCCCAGCCCGGACACGACGGCGCGGGCGCCCAGCAGCGCGACGACGAGCATGCGGCGTCGGCCGTAGCGGTCGGCGAGCGTGAGCGGCAGCGGCATCACCGGTGCTGAACCTGGCAGCATCCTGATTGGTCTGCGCACAATGATGCTGCCGGGTCGGGATTGGCGTACGGGGGGAAGATCATGGATCGCGGTTCGGTGTACCGGCGGTGCGGATGCCGGGACGAGGCAACGGGGAGGCTGCTCGGGGCGTGCTGCCCGGGCCTGCGCTCGCGGGAGCATGGCTCGTGGTACTTCAGCGCTGATCTGCAGTCGGCGGCGGGAGATCGGCACCGGGCGCGGCGCGGCGGGCTCGCAACCCGGGATGCGGCCTCGGCGGCGCTGGAGGCGCTCGCGTCCCCGACGGCAGGACCGGAGCCGGGGCTGTCGACGGGGGAATGGCTAAGCCGGTGGCTGGAGTCGCGGGTGTCGCTGCGCGCGTCGACCAGCAGCGGCTACGCGGCGCACGTGCGGTCCTATCTGGTCCCGTACCTGGGCGGCATCCCGCTCGCGGCCTTGACGGCGGGGGACGTGCAGGCCATGTTCACCGCCGTCATCCGGGACGAGGGCGCGCTGGGGCTGCCGGTGAGCGCGGCGACGCTGCACCGGATCCACGCCACGCTGCGCGCCGCGCTCAACGGCGCGGTCCGTGCCGGGCTGATCAGCGTGAACCCGGGCCGCTACCCGGAGCTGCCCAGGGCCGCCCGGCCCCGGCCGCAGGTCTGGACGCCGGCGCTGGCAGCTCGAGGGCTGGCGGCCGGCCGTCGGAGTGTGGACCGCCGCCCAGACCTCGCAGTTCCTGGTCCAGGTGCGCGGTCACCGCCTGTACGCGCTGTTCCACCTCGTCGCGTTGCGCGGGCTGCGCCGCGGCGAGGCCGTCGGCCTGCGGTGGAGCGACCTCGACCTCGATGCCGGGACCCTGACCCTGTCGGGGCAACTGCAGCAGCTCGGCGGGCCGGCTGATCGCCGGGCCGCCGAAGAGCGACGCCGGACGCCGGGTCATCGCGCTGGACAGGACCACCATCACCGCGCTGCGCGAGCACAGGCTCCGGCAGCGGGCCGAGCGGGCCGCCGCCGGGACCCGGTGGGCCGAGGCCGGGTACGCGTTCACCACCGTGACCGGGACCCCGTTCCGGCCGGACCGCATGACCCGCATGTTCGCGAAGCTGGTCGCCGCCTCCGGGCTGCCGCCGGTCACGCTGCACGGACTGCGGCACGGCGCCGCCACCCCCGCCCTGTCCGCGGGCGCCGACCTCAAGGTCGTGCAGGACCAGCTCGGCCACTCCACCATCACCCTGACCGCCGATACCTACACCAGCGTGCTGCCGGAAACCGCCCGCACCGCCGCCGAGCACACCGCCGCTCTCCTGTTCCCCGCCCGCCAGCCTTCCAGCCGGAGACCTGCGCCAAGGCGCGCACACAGGAGACTTCCAGCATGGGCACGAGAGGACCACCGCAAGCGCCGCCACTCCGCCTGACTGCACTGCGTCGCCGCCATGCTGCAGGCATCGGCGCGATATCCGCCGTTATCTCAAGCCCCGATTTTCGAGTCTTCGCTGTAAACGTCGCCGGCCCTGGGCTTCGGCGAGGACGCGTTATCTGAAGCGGTGTCCACGCAGTGCCGGAAGCGGCGACGCGAGCCTGACCTGCGTCTGTCCCCTCCTCGCTGCTGCTTTTAGGCCCTTCGCGTCTCCGGATACTGTTCAGTAGCGACATGTAAGCGCCGCAGACTCCCTGGTCATGATCCTTTGCATATGGCTTCAGATAACCGCCTGATTGGGAAGTTATGTGCGCGTCAGCCTAGGGTTCGTGGCCGGCCGCAAGGCTCGGTCGATGACGCTGGCCAGCGCTGCGTCACGGCGGATCTGCGGCGCAGCGGAATCTCGCCGCTAGTCCCGGCCGGATCCACGACCGGAACGGCGCCGCGCCAGATAGCGCCGTGAGAACTATGCCGCTTTCCGCTGAAGGTCACACCCGCCGCTGGGCGGCGGCTCAGGGTGGGCTGAGGTGGGCGCGCAGGTCAGCCGCGACCCGGTCCGCAGCCGCGGCGCAAGCTGGGGAGATCTCGTCCAGCAGCATGAAGCTGTGGATCAGGCCTGGCTCGCGACGTAGTTCGACCTCGACACCGGCGTCGCGCAGGCGGCGGGCATAGGCTTCGGATTCGTCGCGTAGCGGGTCGTGCTCAGCAGTGACGATCAGTGTGCCCGGCAGCCCGGAGAGGTCGGGAGCGTGCAGCGGGCTGACCCCGGGGTCAGACCATCGCGCCTGGTCTGGCACCCACTGGGAGTTGAAGAACCGCACCGTGCTGGCGTCCAGGCCCCAGCCGGCGGCCTTCTCGCGCATCGAGGGCTGGGTGCCGGTGAGGTCGGTGTTGGCATAAAGCAGCGCCTGCAGGCGGGGCAGTGCCGCAGGGTACTCGTCGCGCAGGCGGAGGCAGGCCAGCGCAGCCAGGGTGCCGCCGGCGCTGTCGCCCGCGACGGCCACCGCGCTCGGCACCTCCCCGAGCTCCACCGGCGCCGAGGCCACCCAGCGCAGTGCGGCAACGGTGTCGTCGACCGATGCCGGCCACGGGTGCTCAGGCGCGAGCCGGTAGTCGATCGCGAGGACCGCAGCACCGGAACCATCCGCTAGCCGCCGGCACATCCGGTCGTGGGACTCAAGATTACCGACCGTCCACCCACCGCCATGCAGGTAGACGACAAGCGGTATGCGCCCGGCGGCGGGGCGGTACACCCGTGCCGGGAGCGCGCCGATCCGCAGCTCGTGCACCGCTTGCATCTGCGGCCCGCGCGAGCGCTGGCGCGCGCGCTGCGCGATCCCCTCGCGCATCGCGGTCACATCGAGCTGGGCGAACGGCGGCGACGGCTGCGCCGCAAACGCGGCCAGCTGGTCGTCGGCAAAAGGTCCGGGCACGCGTTCCGCCTGGTAGATCAGGTATCCGTTGTTGTTCATGGCACTACCGTAGGAAACGCCTGTTCCCGCGGTGTTCTCGCAGGTGTGACAATAATTGGGTGACGACGGCGGAGGCGAGCACGGGGGAGGCCAGCGCTGGGCTGGCCAGCACTGGGCTGGCCAGCACTGCACCTGCGCGACCAGCGGTAGCCCATGTCCGCGTCCGCATGCTCGGGCCATTCACCGTGACCGCCGCGAACGACGCGAAGACCGCCGGCCCGTGGCCCCGCCCGACGGCACGGCGGCTGTGCCAGCTTGTGCTGGTCAGCCCGGGCCGCAGGATCACGAGGGACCTCGCCTGCGAAACGCTGTTCCCCGGCACGGAACCGCGTGCGGCCGCGCGGGCACTGTCCAAGGCGCTGTCGATGGCCCGGGCGGCGCTCGCGGAACTCGGCGAGCCGGCGGCCTCGGTGCTGAAGGCCGACCTCACCCACATCTGGGCGACGCCCGACGCGCAGGTGGACGCGGATGAGCAGCAAGCCGCGCTTGCGCGGGCGCTCGCGATGCGATCCGGCCCCGAACGCGAAAGCGCCCTGGTCGACGCCCTCGCCTACGAAGGCGTCCTGCTGGCCGATGAGCCCTACGCCGACTGGGCGGTGCTGCCGCGGGAGCACCTGGAGTCGCTGCGCCAGGAGGCGCGGCTCGCGTTGGCCCGCAACCGTCCGGAGGGAAGCGACGCGGCCCTCGCCGCCTGGCAGGCGGCCTTCGAGCATGACCCGGCCTGCGAGGAGGCCGCAGGCGCGCTGTTGCGCGGATTCCTGCGGCAGGGCCGCCGTGAGATGGCGGTTCGCAGCTACGAGCGGTGCGCCGCCGCCCTGGCCGGCCTGGGGCTGCACACCTCGCCCTCCCTGGACGAGCTGTACGCGGCGGTGATCGACTTCGATGAGGCAGGCAGTGTCCCCGCGGGTCCACCTCCCGGGTCGGCGGCCGCCGAGCGGCCACTGCCCGGGCCAGCACTGCCCGGGCCACCGGTGTCCGAGCCAGCGCCGCGCGAGGAACTGCGGCCCGTCACGGTGCTGTTCGCCGAGGTCAGCGCGCTCGGCGGGGTCGCAATGCCGGATCCGGAAGCCGTCCGCGAGATCGTCGGCAGCTCGCTGGCGGCCGTGATCGCCGAGGTGGAGGCGCTCGGCGGCCGGGTGACCTCGGTATCCGGACGTGGCCTGCAGGCACTGTGGGGCGCTCCGCGAGCGCATGAAGATGATCCCGAACGCTCGATGCGCGCGGCCTATCGCTGTCTCGCGGCGGTGGCGGCCCTGCCCGCCCCGGCCCCGGCACTCCGGATCGGCGTGGAGAGCGGGCCTGCCGTCGTCGGCCCCATCGGGGGTGGCGGGAAGGTTGAGTACGGCGCGCTGGGCGATGTCGTCGCCGTCGCGGCTTCCCTGCAGTCGCTCGCCAGGCCCGGAAGCGCCCTTGTCGGGCCGGCGACGAGGGCGGCGGCCGGCCACTTGTTCAGCTGGGCGCCACCGCAGCAGCCCGCCGATGTCCCAGACGGCGCCGGCTACCTCAGCGAGCCGCTGGCCCAGCCGGCCCAGGCAGGGCTGGACCACCTCGCGCACTCGCGGCCCGCGCCCCTGGTCGGCCGCCGCGCCGAGCTCGCCGTGCTCGACGCCGCCTTCCGGGCGGCGGTCGAGCACGGGCAGGGGAGCGTCATCCTGCTGCGCGCCGAGCCCGGCCTCGGCAAGACGCGGCTGATCCGGGAGGGCCGCGAGCGCTTCCTCGCCTGGAGCGGGGCACGCAGCGGCCGCCTGCCGCTGTGGCTGGAGGGCCGCGCCGCCTCCTACGCCTCAGCCACCCCGTATGGCCTGTACCAGCAGCTCCTGGCAGGCTGGATCGGCGTGTCCCCGGACCAGCCCCGTCCGGTCCTGCGGGCCGCCCTCGAACGGGCGCTCACCGCGCTGCTGGCCAGCACCGACCTGCTGCCGGCCATGGAGCACATCATGGGCCTTGGGCCGGCGGACGGGCAGAGCGAGATCGGGCCTGAAGATCTCCGGCAAGCCGCCTTCGCGGCGCTGCGGATGGTGATCTCGCGCCTGCTCCCGGCCCGGCGGCCCGCGGTCATCGTGCTGGAGGACCTGCACTGGGCCGATCCGACCTCCCTGCAGTTCACCCGTGACCTGCTCGCGCTCGCCGCCGGCCGGCCACTGCTGATCCTCGCGACGACCAGGCCCGAGGCCGGTCCGGAGGTCGAAGCCCTGATGCGCGACCCGGCCGTCCGGACGGTCACCCTCCGCCCGTTGCCCGACGCCGACGCCAGGGACCTCGCGATAGCCCTCATGCTCAGTGCCAGCACGGGTAGTGCTCACACGGGCAATACGAGCACCAGCGCGAGCGCGGGCCAGCCTAGCGCGGAGGTCCTCGACGCGGTCCTCGACGCCGTCGATGGCAACCCGCTGTTCCTGGAGGAGCGGCTGGCCGCACTGCTCGAGACGGGAGCGCTCACCCGGGATCCGGAGGGCTGGTGGCTCACCGAGGCGCCCGGGAGCAGCATCCCGCAGGTGCTCGACCGGCTCGTCCGCTCCAGGATCGACCGGCTCGGCCCGGACGCCCAGGAAATCATCCGCGTCGCGTCCGTTCTCGGTCCGGAGTTCCCCGCCGCGGTCGTGTCCAGGATGCTCCCCGGTGCCGTCGGTGCGTCAGGCCTGGGTGACCTGCGGGCCAGCGGCATCCTGCAACGGGTGCCGGGCGCGCGGGAGGAGGCCTACCGGTTCCGGCACGCGCTCATCCAGGAGGCCGCCTACTACGGGATGCTCCGCGCCGACCGGCGGCGGCTGCACGGGCTGGCCGCGACGGCGATCGAGGCGGCGCACGCGGGCTGCCCGGAGCATGCGGCCATCGTGGGCCGGCACCTGGCCGCCGCCGGCGACCGCCCTCAGCAGGCCATCCGCTACCTGGAACTGGCCGGCGACCACGCTACCGATGGCTTCGCCAACGACGAGGCGATCGCGGCCTTCACCGAGGCGCTGACCGTCGCCACCGCCGAAGGCGACCCGGACGCTGGGGCACGGCTGCAGGCCAAGCTCGCGAACGTGCTGTGGCGCACCGCCCGGCTGGACGAGACGCGGGCGGCGTTCACCGAGGCGCTGCGGCTGGCCAGCCTGCTTCCCCAGCCGGACCCGGTCCGGACGGCACACCTCTATACCCGGCTCGGCAGGCTGGAACTGGTCGACCGCCGGGTTGGGTTTGAGCCGGCGGCCGAGGCGCTGGACGCTGCAGCGGCGCTGCTCGGCGATGAGCCGGGCGACACGGAGGCCGAGGTCGACCAGTGGCTGGAGCTCATGATCCACGGGCGAGCCAGCTACCTCCTGTGGCGCGACGACTTCGACGCAATGGCCGCCGTGCTGGAGCAGGTTCGCCCTGTCCTGGAAGCCCGGGGCAACGCCAGCCGCCGGTACGCCTTCTACCTGTACTCCGCCATGGAACGGGTGAACCGAGCCCGGCTCCGCTCTGACGACCAGGCCGTCGCGGACATGCGACGCGCCGTGGCGGCGGCGCGGGAAGGCCGCGATGCAAAGGAGACCGGGTACGGGACCTACTTCCTCGGCTGGGCCCTGGCGCTGCGCGGCGACTTGGCAGAGGCCCGCCACCAGTTCACCCAGTCGCTGGAGATAGCGGACCGGGTCGGGGAGTCCGTGCTGCGCGCCGACAGCCTGGGAAGCCTCGTGATGGTGGCGGTGAGCAGCCACGACGTCGGCACCGTGCGGGATCTGGCCCCCCGTGCCGTCGCGGCGGCCCAGGCCCTCGGCTGCAACTACGTGTCCTGGGGCATTGCCCCGCTCGCCTGGCTGGCCTGGCAGGAGGGCCGGCCCGACGACGTGGTCCGCATCGCCGCGGAGGCGGATGCCGCCAACGAGGGGACGACCGGCGGCGGCAACAGGTACCGGTGGGTGTACCTACTGCCGCTCGCCGCCGTGTACCTGGCCCGATCGGACCCTGGCCGGGCGGTGGCCGCCGTCCGGCCTCTGCTGGATCCCGGCCAGCAGGCATTGCCCGACCAGCTTGCGGCGGTGCTGGAGGCGACCTGCCGCGCGTGGGACGGCGGGCAACGCGGCGGTGTGGCGAGCGGCGATGTGGTGGCGCGCCTTCAAGAGGCCCTGGGCATCGCTCGCAACCTGGGATTCTTCTGACTGTCGACATGCCCGGCAGGTGGTGCTCCGGCTCCGGGGCACCACCTGCCGGGCACGCTAGTGTGACGGACGTGAACGAATCGTCCGTGGAAGGGCCCCAACCTGTGGGTGCCGAAAACCTGTGCCAGCTGGCCGGATGCTCCGCTGACCGTTGGCTGCTCGGCGCGCGCTGCCTGCCACGGCGTGGGACGATCTTCGGCTTGTGGGGTTGAAGCTGATCTTCTTGATTGCTGCCCGTGCCGTGTCGCTGCTGGGGTTGTCGCGGCGGGAGGAGTGGTGGAAGGACGCCGAGATCCTGATGCTGCGCCATCAGCTCGCTGTGGCCCAGCGCGAGCGGCCTCGTGCTCATTCGCGTCTGACATGGCCCGACCGGGCGTGGCTGGCGCTGCTTGCGGGGACGGTACCAGCGGAGCTCCTGGCGGCGATGCGGCTGATTGTCGCTCCTGGCACGATCGTGCGCTGGCACCGGGACATCGTCCGCCGCCGCTGGGCGCGCCGGCATCACGGTGGCACCTTCCACGATCTGGCAGATCCTCAAGGACGCTGGCATCAGCCCGGCACCGCGCCGCGACGGCCCCGGTTGCCGGTCATCTCCTCCCGGATGGCCTGCCTGGTCAGCGCGCTGGAGCACGCGTACCGGGTGCTGGGGTCCGAGGAAGCGGCCGGCGGGGATGAGGTGTTCTGGCAGCTGGTGCTGGCCCGGATCATCGAGCCAGTCAGCAAGCTGGACAGCATCAGGGTGCTGGAGGAGGCCGGTATCGCGCCGGCCTCGTACCGCACGATCGAGCGGCGCCTGCGAGCCTATGCGAAGGAGGCGTGGCGGCAGGGGCTGTCCGCGGCCTGCGCGGCGCACGCCAGGCTGGGCCCGGCCAGCCTGGTCCTCTACGACGTCAGCACTCTCTATTTCGAGACTGACGCGGGTGACGGGTTCCGCGAGCAGGGCTCTCCAAGGAATGGCGGCTGGAACCGCAGATCACCATCGGGCTGCTCACCGGGCAGGACGGGTTCCCGCTCATGGTCTCCGCGTTCGAGGGGAACAAGGCCGAGACCAAGACGATGCTCCCGGTCATCGAGGCATTCATGACCGCGCACCAGCTCCCCGACGTCACGGTCGTCGCCGATGCCGGGATGATCTCCGAGGCGAACCAGAAAGCGATCGAGGCCGCGGGCCTTGTCATTCATCCTGGGCATGAAGATCCCCGACGTCCCCTACGTCTCGCGCAATGGCGGCGCGAGCATCCTGGTGAGGACATCTCCGACGGGCACGTCTTCACCCAGCCCTGGCCGGCCGGGCCGAAAGACAAGCGGCGCGACCAGGTCATCTACTGCAGCTACACCGCTGACCGGGCCCGGCGGACGCTGCACGGGGTCGACGAGCAGGTCGCCACGGCCGCGAAGGCCGTCGCCGGGCTGGCCCCGGTCAAGCGGAACCGGTTCATCGCCCTTGACGGCGCGACGAAAAGCGTCAACCGCGAGCTCGAGGCCAAGGCCAGGGACCTGGCCGGGCTCAAGGGCTACATCACCAGCCTGGCGGCATGCCCGGACGGCACCCCGGTCACCGCGGACTTCGTGATCAGCTCCTACCGCCGGCTCTTCGAGATCGAGAAGTCGTTCCGCATGTCCAAGCACGACCTGCAGGCCAGGCCCATCTACCATCGCAAGCGCGATTCCATCGAAGCGCACCTGAGCATCGTCTTCGCAGCCCTGGCTGTCGGCCGGTGGATCGAAAGCACAGACCGGCTGGTCGATCAGGAAATTCGTGAAGACCGCACGCCGCTACCGCACCATCCAGATCCAGGCCGGCCAGCACACCATCACCGCGGCTGACCCGATCCCCGACGACCTCCGCCAGGCCCTCGACGTCATCAGCCGCGCCAGCAGAGGCGCGCACTGACCTGACTTGCGACGAGTCAGTGCGCACCTGAATAGCTAGGCGGGGATCCATCGGTCACTGTCTGGCGACTGCTTGTATGCACGGTGGCCGGGTGCTGACCATGGCCCGGCGAGGGCGAGTGAGTGACGGATTTGCACGTCCTCGGCACGTGCCGCGGTTGCGAAGGCTTGCTGTGCCTCATCGATAGCAGCCGGGCTGCCGGTCAGTGCGACTCCAGGGCCGCACAGTTCGAGACTGCCCTTGATGGCGGCGAGGCCATCGCCTTGCAGGGTGTCCGCCATGAACGCGTGCAGGAGCGCGTCCTGGCCGCCGAGCGCCGCACCGCGGTTCAGCGCGGTCGTCCCGGCGATCATGACGAGCCGCAGTGCCGAATAGATCCAGTCGCCGGGCACTGAGCCGCCGGATGGGAACAGGCCGGCGCATACGCGCAGCCCGTTCGCGGTCGCCAGCGTCCGCCAGATCTCATCAGCCGCAGGGTCCGCTGAGACAACCTCGCACGCCGAGCCTCTGGACGAGGGGTGCCGCAGGATCGGACTCCGCGTGTCCTCAATCGCGCTGCCCGCGAGGCCGAGTTCGGCCCGGAGCAGCTCCTGGTGGCTGGTTCCGGCCCGGAAGGGTGACGGCCGGGTCCTTGGCGTGCACGCGGCTGCCCTGCACTCGGCCCATCCGAGCTGGCCTGCGAGCCGCGTTAGCGCAGGGACTAGCTCGCCGGGACTGCCGATCAGCCACAACACCGAGCACAAGGGGGGATCGGCGCTGAACCAGTAGTCCAGTTCCGATTCGATGCGCGCCACGGTGATCACGACCTGGCCTCCGGCAGGCCGGGCGAGCCCTCAGCTCCAGCGATCCTTCTGGATTTGGTCGTCACCGGAGGCACATTCCACAGCACCAGCCCAGCTTACGGCCAGGCTTAATGCGCACGCCTGCACGGGACGGCTTATGAACACCCAGGTCAGCGAGCTGTCCTATGCTCTAGCTCCGGAACGTGTCACAAGCCGGGCTCGACGCCATCAGCCGCGCCAGCGGAGGCGCGCACTAACTTGGCCTAAGTCAGGTTTGTCATGAGGCGCTCGCGATCCGCCAGGAGCCGGCCGAACGGGCGGGAGGCGCAGAACTGGCCGATCTGCCTGTCGCCGAGGTAACAGGGAGGCTCTGATGCACTCACTCGGGATTCCGGCTCATGGTGTGCTCACCGATCCAGAGCAGCGGTTCGATGATGTTGATTGGGTGGATGGGGCTGCGGAGCATCTGCTCACCTGGCTGGCCGCTGCCCGCTAGTACGTTTTGCGGGTCGCCGGGATCGAAGCGGCCGGTGCTGGGGTCGATGTAGAAGCCGGTAGCGCTGGTTATGAAGTACTTCACGCGGTCCTGGTGGAAGTAGCGGCTGATTTCTGCGGGAATCAGCTCGGCGGTGCCGCTGCGTGATTGACGGCAAAGACTTGAGAAGACTTCTGCTGCGTCTGCGTCTGCCACCCTGGGCATCTGGTGAGGATCGTCTTGATCAACGGTCAGCAGGTTCATCGTCCGGGCCGTCTCAAGCACGGGCAGGGCGTCGAATTTGGTGGCGCAGACGGCTAGGTAGTGCGGCAGTTTCGTATCATGCTGCGTGGAGTGGGTATCTTGCAGCCGTAGCTGCGCCACCTTGAGCAAGGTCCCCTCGAAGTGCGCGTAGGCGTCACCCTTGCTGTGCTCCTGGATCGGGTCAAAGCAGTAGATGAGGCCATCGCACCTTGCCAGGTACTCGGCTATGTCCTCTGGTGTCTCTGCGCGTTCGTCGATCAGCCCATGGGGCCTGTCGTAGAGCTCTGCGAAGGAGAAACGGCTTCCGGGCACGTCGAGAATGCTGACAGCGAACTCCAGGGCAGTCGCTGCGGGGCGGCGGCTGAGTCGGCGGACGGGAAGGGCGGCCCGGGTAACGGCCAAGCTCAGGAGCTCTGGTCTCGAGCTAAACGGAGGGAACCGGCGGTCCACGGTCAGGTTCTTACTGCGGTCGGCGAGGAACCTGGTGGAGGTGTCGTTGGTGCCGTAGATCATGGGTTCCGTGTGGGCTTGGGCCGCTGCTGCCGGGAGGGCGGCCAGGAACGTGGTCTTCCCGCTCTCAGGCGTGCCCCAGAGCCCGATACTGCTGCGGATCACGGGCTGGCTCGCCGGTGACGCCGGGCGGTACGGTTCCAGGCCCGCGCCGGCTGTCAGCCGGAGGGCAGGCCGGAAGCAGGGGTGGACATGGAACTCGCGGTCGGCCGGCTCGATCATCTGGGTGCTGTCGTAGGAATACACGATCTGCGGGCCGCGGCGGACTCCGAGGAACGAAATCTCGTACAGGACCTGCAGCAGCCCCGGCCAGCGGACTACGGACGCTGCCTCGGGGAACCATTCCAGCAGGTCAGGAGTATGCGCGGCGAGCAGGCTGTCTGCCTTGTTCCGGGGGTACGCGTACGCCGTATCGTGGAACAGGTAGAGCAGTTGTGGCAGGAACGGGTAACGCGTCTTGTACTCAGCCTCCAGGTCCTGTAGCTTCCAGCGCGAGAACTCGGCCTCCGCCTCGGTAATGTCGTCGGCTGATACCTCTGCCCGGCCTTGCCTGTCAGCGGCATCCCGGCACAGTTTCACGAGCTGATCGAGGTCGCGGGGCCTATGCAGGGTCCGGGAGATCAGGTAGTCGATCGCCGGCTGGCCATAGATCTTCGCCGCCGGCAGCGTCTTCCAAGGCCGGCCCGCAGCAGTCTTGGACTGGGCTTCGGCCAGATCACGCAGGCTGCCCGCAGTCCAGGTCAGCCGGATCTCGCTGCCCCGGTAGGCGTTCCGGTCGGGGAACTGCAGGGAATCGTAGATCGCATCAGGCAGGAACACCAGGCACCGCACCATGGCGTACTCCTCCTGCGCGTAGCGTGCCGCCCGCAGCAGCCCAGCAACGATCGCGTTCGACTGGGCATCCCCGGACCACACGTTGTGGATCTCATCGGCTAGCAGCAATAGACGGGGGTGCGACGCCGGGCACTGCAGGTCTGCGAGGACCCGCATGATCTGGTCCTCGATAGTGAGCAGCATCCGCCGCGTGCGCGTGCCTTCGGGAGCTCCCGGCTGCTCACCGAAGTCAGCAGAGGCGGTCACCCCCGTAATTCCGACGGAAAGCGAGAGCGACTTCAGCCCGGCCGCATACCGGAAAATCCTCTCCTTGAACCCGGGCTCTCCCAGCTCTCCGCTGTCAACCAGGAACTTGCGGAGAACGCCAGCCGATCCCGGCCGGTGCTCGTGCTCCTCGGCATGCACCACGGCATACCGGGCAACCCGGATCGCAACGACGTACCGCCAGAACAGGAACATCGTCTCTTCTGCGTTCAGGCCGCCAAGCTCCAGCTCCCTGAGCTCCCGCAGTGACAGGTCGTCAGGAGTCACCTCAGACGGGATGTAACGGTCACCTGCCAGATGTGCGAGAGCTTTCCGTAGAGTGGTCTTCCCAGCACCCTGCCGTCCGATGACCAGCTGCTTTTCGTCGGATTCAAGGATCCGGCCCAAAACGGGAATCGGCGCGTACTCCCCGGATTCCCGTCTGATACCGAGCCCTGCCGCCTTTCTTCGGCGATCGACTCTTGCCAGCTTGCGCATCGCCTCGCCCCACCAGCTGTAAAACCTCTTGCCCGGCACGGCCACACGAGTATCGGCCAGAAATAAGACTATTACGTACTGCGGATCGTGGGCCATAAAGAACATTCTGGGTACGGCTTGCGCCCGAACACCGAGACTACTCAAGCGAGCCGAATCATCGATCTGACCCAAGGGGCTTGGATGCCGACAGGCCTGCTCAGTCGCGACGACCCGGATCGCGTCCCGCCAGGCGGGGGCGGCCTGGGCCAGCCAGTACGCGGCGTCATCCGCGGCGCGGCCCTCGACCTGGCCCAGCAGTCCCTGCCCGCCGGACAGGCCGGAGAAGCAGGTGTGCCACCGGTCGGCGAGCAGCACGTACTCCCCGGTGTCCTCATCGCGTGTCCAGCGGGGCCGGCCGCGGCGGTGCTCGTCGATGCCCAGGTGCGCGACCGGTGCCAGGGCCTGCTCCAGCACCGGATCAGCGCGGGCTGCGAACGCGTCATGCGCGGCCGGCCACGATATCCCGGCGTGGCGGGCTGCCTCTGCCGGGGTGATGCCCCGCTCCGCGATCTCCGCCGCGGCCTGCTCCCGCAGCCGCTCCGTCAGCCGGCACCGGGGCGGTGCCTGCGGCACCGACTCCGTGAACGTCTTCCGCGCGCACTGCCCGTTGCCGCACTTCCAGCGCCGCTTCACCCAGCACGCCCGCACCTGGTCCAGGCCGCGGCACACATCACGCGGCCGGGTCAGCACGTGCTCATGCACACGGGACGCGCGGACCCCGCAGTCCGGGCACACGCCGGCGGCCGGGTGATCCGTGACCGCCCATACCTCCAGCGTGCCGCCGGCCCCGGTCTCCGCATCGACGACCTGCAAGCCCTCCACGCCGAACAGCACAGACGCCGTATCCTGGAACACGATGCCCGCGGCTTTCTGATGATCTTGCAGTCTGTGGCAGGACCCAAGATCGTAGGAGCCGCGGGCTCCCAGATCACGGCGCCATGCCGGCAAGAGGCCCTATCACGCGAACCCGACCCCGCTGCCAGCGCACGCCCAGTGACACAGGCAAGCCACCCAAGGTCACCCGGCAGTGACAGTATCCCGGTTAACTCGAAGACCCGGTAAACGTCGTCGGGTGCAGCTCGTCTGTAGTGAGCAGGCTGGCCAGGCACTGAGCGTATTGTCCCTGGTTAATGCCGGAATAGAGTCGCTAGTGCTCGCGTGTCGGCGATCTTGTAATTCCCCAGTTCTGAGGGGCTGACGATCACGTAATTCGTGATCGCCCACAGTGAGAGC
>Ga0209530_1000769_pt1 | contig 18669 bp, 17 predicted proteins | sample BlaSpr_A8_Ref_O1_FD_187987 | JGI IMG/M metagenome (GOLD analysis project Ga0209530, IMG submission 187987) | Forest soil microbial communities from Thunder Bay, Ontario, Canada - Black Spruce, Ontario site 2_A8_Ref_O1 (SPAdes) (version 2) | ecosystem: Environmental > Terrestrial > Soil > Boreal...
GATTGCGGTGACGCCGGCGAACCCTTCGATTGCGAATGGCACGAAGGAGCAGTTCACAGCGACCGGAACGTTCTCGGATAATTCGACGGAGAACTTGACGGGGACGGCTACCTGGAGTTCGGTGACCACTACGGTGGCGACGATTGCCGCGGGCGGGTTAGCCACAGCAGTGGGGACAGGGACAAGCACGATTAAGGCTGTTTCGGTAGGCATCACCGGCTCAACGACTCTTACGGTAACTTCCGGCACAGCATCGCTGCAGGTACTTGTGGTAAGCCCGCAAAATCCCGTAATAGCCGATAACGGCGCGACGCAGACCTTTACGGCTACGGGACACTTCAGTGACGGCAGCACGCAGAATCTGACGGACAGCGCGACATGGACGTCTTCGAGTACGGGCGTGGCTACAGTAAGCACGGCAGGAGTAGCGACGAGCAAGGCGCTGTCGGGAGGAGTGAACGCCGGATACACGTCGATCCAGGCGGTAGTGGGGGCGATAAAGGGCGTCTCTATTCTGAGTGTGACGAATCACACCAGCAACAGCAGCGGGTTTGCAGGTGTCCTTACGCAGCACAATGATATTGGGCGTACGGGACAGAATTTAAGCGAGACGGTCCTGACTCCGACCAATGTTAACACCACAACTTTCGGCAAGAAGTTTTCGCAGGCTGTGGATGGATTTATATACGCGCAGCCGCTGTATGTACCGAATGTGACGATCGGTGGAAGCGTGCACAATGTCATATATGTGGCGACGGAGGGCGACAGCGTGTACGCGTTTGACGCCGACAGCAATACGGGAACAGGCGCAGGATTGCTGTGGCATGCAAGCGTAATTGATACGGCGCACGGAGCGGCGGCTGGCGCGAAAACGGTAAATATTGAGGCCACTCTCGACTCGGGCTGCTCCGATCTGATTCCACAGGTGGGTATCACGAGCACGCCGGTAATAGATCCCAGCAGCGGAACCATGTACCTTGAAGCGACGTCCGAGGAAAACGGAGCATTCATTCACCGGCTCCATGCGCTCGATATCACGACCGGCGATGAAAAAGCGCCGGGGCCAGTCGCAATCACGGCAAGGGTTCCGGGAACCGGTGCCGGCAGCAGCGGCGGGATGGTGAGTCTAGATGGACTTCATCATCTGAACCGGCCGGGTCTGTTGTGGCTGAATGGGGTTCTTTACCTTGCCTATGCATCGCATTGCGACGACGGGCCGTATCACGGCTGGCTCTTTTCTTACAACGCCGGGACGTTTACTCAAACATCTCTCCTGATCACAACTCCGAACGGAAGTGACGGCGGTTTCTGGATGTCGGGCGCTGGCGTGGCCGGGGACTCCAACGCAAATATTTTTATTGCGTCTGGAAACGGCGACTTCGACACAACCCACATACCAGCAACGGAATTAGGCGATACGATCATGAAACTGTTTTATCCTGGCACTTCGACGCTTTCCCTGCTGGACTATTTCACTCCGTACGATCAAAGCAGCCTTTCCTCAGGCGACGTCGACTTAGGGTCGGGCGGTGTTTTGTTGCTTCCGGACCAAGCGGGGAACGTCACGCACGAACTGGTCGAAGCAGGGAAAGAAGGAACAATTTACGTGATCAACCGGGATCAGATGACGGCGAATAATTTGCACTACTGCCAGACGGACTGCAACAACAAGGACGCGCAGATTACGCAGGAAATTCAAGGGGAAATTGACGGACTGTGGAGCATGCCTGCTTACTTCAACGGCACGGTTTATTTCGGAGGCGCGGGCGATAGTCTGAAGTCTTTTCCGTTAACGAGCGGGTCGTTGTCTGCCACGCCCAGCGAAACTTCCAGCCATTCGTTCGGCTTTCCGGGGGCAACGCCGGCGGCTTCCGCGAACGGAAACACAAATGGAATCATCTGGGTGATTGACACATCTGATTACGGCAATCCGGGGCCTGGGCCCGGTCCAGCTGTATTGTATGCATATGAAGCGGGCAATCTTTCGGCGTTGTGGAACAGCAGCCTATCCGCAGGAGATGCTGCAGGGGATGCCGTAAAGTTCGCTGTTCCGACGATCGCAAACGGCAAAGTTTATATCGGAACACAAACCGAGCTCGATGTGTACGGAACGCTGCCATAGGTTTGACCTTCTCTTACGCTGAATTCTGCGCGTGAGCCGGAGAGAGCGAGGTTTTTTCCGCGCCTTTACGCGGCGCCGGAAGCTTAACGAAGCGCGGCAGCGGCGGTAGTGCTTGCATGTCCTCGTGAGCTTCCGAGAAACCGATTAAAAACTCCTGAGCGTTAAAGCGGAACCCATTGCGCGAGACGGAGAGAAGACCTGCTTCGCGCCCGCGAACGTAGTCTCCACTCGGAAGCAAGTATCGAGTCTTTTCGGTATCGGCCAGGTATGGCGAAATGACTTGGGTGAAAACCTGAGTGCAAAGGGCGGGATCCTTCAACCGGAACATCACTTCGACGCGCTCGTTTATGTTGCGCTGCATCCAGTCGGCACTCCCGAGATAGACTTCGGTACTGTCTCCATTGCCAAAAGCAAAAATACGGCTGTGTTCGAGAAACCGGCCGATGACACTTCTGACTCGAATGCGGCTGCTGACTCCACGAACGCCAGGACGCAAAGCGCAAGCACCGCGCACGATAAGTTCAATCTGCACGCCCGCCTGCGAGGCGCGATAGAGAGCCTGGATAATTCGTTCGTCGAGCAGCGCATTTACCTTCGCGAAAATGAATGCAGGGCGTCCGGCGCGCGCGTGAGCGGTTTCCCGCTCAATCAAACTCAAGCAGCTCTTTCCTAAATTCAACGGTGCCACAAAAAGCGGCAGATATTGCGGGCGTTCGGAATAGGCCGTCAAATAATTGAAGACATTTTGCACGGCGGCTGTAATACGGGCGTCGCTGGTCAGCAGACTCAGGTCAGTGTAGTAGCGGGCAGTGGAAGGATTGTAGTTCCCGGTGCCGAGATGCGCATACTGGCGGATCTTGCCGCCTTGCTCGCGGCGGGCGATCAGCGCGAGTTTGCAGTGCGTTTTCAGGCCCACCAAGCCATGAAATACCTGCACGCCGGCGTCCTGCAGATTGCGCGCCCAGCGGATGTTCGAAGCTTCATCGAAGCGCGCTTTCAGCTCCACCACAACGGCGACTTCCTTCTTGGCCGCGGCTTCAATCAAGGAGCGGACGATGGGCGAATTTTCGCTGGTGCGGTAGAGCGTTTGCTTAATGGACAGAACGTCGGGATCCGTGGCAGCGCTTTCGATGAAGCGGACGACGGATGAATAGGAATCGTAGGGATGGTGCAGCAAAACGTCGCGCTTTCGAATCAGCTCGAAAAGCGCGCTGGGCCCGGGCTTCAATGCCAGTTCACGAGGAACGAACGAGCGGAATTTCAGATCGGGGCGCGCGATGGCATCATAAAGATAGGCGATGCGCGAAAGATTGGGGGGACCATCCACGCGGAAAATTTGCCAGGGTGCCAAACGGAAATTCGCGACCAGACGGTCGATAATTTCCTGATTAGCGCTCGCTTCAATTTCCAGGCGCACAGCCTCGCCTTTTCTGCGGCTATGAAGCTGGGCGTCGACGGAGTCCATAATGCTGCGCGATTCCTCCGCTTCCAAATAGAGATTGCTGTTGCGGGTAACGCGGAATGCCGCGGCGGAGAGGACTTCGTATCCGTGATACAGGCGTTCGGCAAAGGCGTGAATGACGTCGGATAGGAAAACATATTCGACCGCGCCATTCGCAGACGGCACCTGTACCAAGCGGGGCAGGGCGCGCGGGACGGTGACGACTCCGAGATAAGGGAGCGAACCGCGCCTTTTGGGGCGCAGTAGAAACGCCAGACAAATCGCCTTGTTAATTACATGCGGGAACGGATGAGCCGGATCAATGGTGACCGGCGTGAGCAGCGGCTCCACGGCTTTTGCATAAAAATTGCCGATGTGCGCGCGTGCAGCGGGCCGCAAGGTACGCATGTTAACCACACGAATCGACTCGGCAACGAGCCCGCGAACGAGATCTTCCCGCCAGCAATCATACTGAGCTTTTACGAATGCATGGGTTCGAACGGCAAGTTCGGTGAGTACTTCGCGCGGCGTGCGGCCATCGGGGCCGAGGTCTTTGATGCCGTGTTCGACCTGCTGCAAAAGCCCCGCGACTCGGACTTCGACGAATTCGTCGAGATTGCTTGCTGTGATGGCTAGAAATTTCACGCGCTCAAGGAGCGGATTCTTTGCATCGCGCGCTTCTTCAAGCACGCGCTCGTTGAACTGCAGCCAGGAAAAATGACGATTCAAAAATAAATGGGGAGCTGCCAGCTTGTTCCGCGCCATGCTTGCCTCGGACGCTTAGACTATCAGGATACGCAGAAGGAAAGCATTACAGGCATGTGACGCGGGCTGGGCCGGTTCCGGAGTAGGAATGGATCGTGGATTCTGGTAACTAAGGGTCCTAGGCGTTTACGTATTCGACGATAATCCCCTTGCTCTGCGAGTAAATTAAATACTCGCCAGGCGCAATGGCTTCCAGCCGATCTACTCGCACGCGCGCTTCCTCAATTCCCGGCACAGCAGTGATCCAGAGAGGCCTGCCGTTTTGAAGCCGCTTAAAAATATCGAAATTCGTATCCATAAAAACCTCCAAAAAGTTCAGCATGTTTCTTCGACGCACACATCTGTGATAGGGCACATGGGTGACCAGGCAGAGGGTTAAATTACCTCTTTGTATTCTTATACTTAGAGGGGCATACACTGTTCTATTGAGGAAATTTCTGCGTCTTAGCGGCGTATCTGGAGTACCAGGTTGGATGCGGTCAGGATTCAGGAGGAGTGCTGAAAACGACCTCGCCGGTGGAAGCATCACGCACAAAATATGCCGCTGCGGATTGGGAGACCAGCAGTTTTATTTGTTCCTTAGCTTCGCTCAACGAAACAACGTCAGCGATCCAGAGCGGATTGCCGTCATCGAGTTTGCGGAAGATATCGTATCCTAGGCTCATGGACCTCTGCCGGCGACGTAAATGTATTTTACGGATCCCTTGCGGGCTACCAGGATTAAAGAACGCGAAGGACCAGGCATATTAGGCAGGTTCGAAGGATTTGTCTGTTCAATGTTAGACAGACAAATCTGAATTAGTCAGACAAGATACTGGTTCCGTGATAATTCAGAATCCATCATAGGAACTGCTTTTGGATGCTCTGGGGATGATATGACGTCAAGCAAGCCATGTAATACGACAAAAGCGCTTTTTCCGTCGGCGCTGCCACCCGGAAAGAGTGTGGATTACTTGCCAGACAAGACCATTTTTTCGCAGGGGGACGAGTGCAAGGCCGTGCACTACATCAGACAAGGGGTAGTGAAGCTCGTTCTCGTTTCGAAACGCGGAAGAAGCGGTGTGCTCGGTTTCCTGGGAAGGGGGGATTTCTTTGGCGAGGGATGTATCAGCGGCCACGCCAATTACGGGACTTCAGCAATCGCAGTGGTAGCCAGCACGATCCTGGAGATCGATCGAAAGAAGATGATTGAAATAATCGAAAAAGAGCCCCACGTTTGCACCCAGTTCATTAATTATCTGCTATCTCGCAATCACCGCATCGAGCAAGATCTGATCGACCACTTGTTTAACTCCAGCGAAAAGAGGCTGGCCCGCGCGCTTTTGTTGCTCACGGAATACGAGAAAGGGAACGAAAACCTCTCGATCATTCAGAGAGTGAACCAGGACACGCTGGCGGAAATGGTGGGCACAACGCGCCCGCGTGTGAATTTCTTCATGAATAAATTCAGGAAATTGGGATACATACACTACGACCACAATGGCGGGCTGGAAGTCTATCAATCGCTATCCAAAATATTGCGATAGGTTCTAATTTTTGTTGGCGTCGATTCATCCGGCGAAAGCCTTGCGATGCATTGCTGCTGGCGAGGCGTCTACTGTGTCGAGCTGGCTTTTTGATTCTTGACCTGCAGCTCATTCACAACTTGCTGAACGTTGGGAACTCCGGCCGCGACCTTTTCCACCAGGGAGCGCTTGGACTGCGAATTCACTTCTCCGGTTAACGTAACCACGCCGTTTTTCACGCTGTAATTTACATCCTTCTTAAATCTGTTCTGAACCAATGCAGCATCCAGGTTTTGCTCGATGCCTTTGTCCAGGTCAGAATTGACTGTCTTGGCGTCGCCGGCACCAGGGCCTGGAGGAACCACGGCGATCTCATCGGCAACTACCTGCGAGCCAGCAATGGACCTGGCGATTGATTCAGCTTGAGACTTGTCAGTATTTGAGGCGACTTGCCCGGTCAATGTCACAACGCCTTTATCGCGGTCCTGACTAACCTTCACATCGTGCAGATTGGACTGGTCGAGGGATTTTCTGATGCTGTCAGTGACATCCGGGGATTTCCTGGCACCGTCGGAACATGCGATCAGGCATACGATTGCGGCGATGGTGAGCAATCCCACGATGGATTTCGAGTTCATTTTTTCTCCTTGAAAAATAACGGCGCGCAGGGCTAATGGCTATAAGGGGAAGTCCATGCCTTTTGCGTCGCGCGCCGCAACAGTGCGCGCGAACCTCGAGGGGATCAATCGGGGACTTACCTTAGAAATATGGGTAATTATCGGTAGCAAAAGGTACAGCACAACATCGAATGAAGCGAAGATTTTCCGCAAAATTCCAGGCTCGCCGGACCGCACGAGCCGCGCGGCTCAGTTGCCACCCGGGAAGATCCTAGCGTCTGGATTTTTTGCGAGCGGTGCGTTTGCGGGCTGATGATTTGCTCTTGCGCTTGGATTTTTTCGCCGGGCGCTTTTTCTTTGCGGCTTTAGCACGAGGACGGCGCTTACGGGTTGCCTTTTTTCGCGAAGACGGGCTTGATACGGCGTTTACTTTGGCGGCGACGGTACCAAGCGTCGAACCGATGGTACGCGCAACACTCGTAAGGATATCTTCTTCTTTGGCGAGAAAAGTCTCTACTTTTCCGTCCGGGCCGTCAGTCATTGAAATCTCCTGTTGAATTCTCGACGTTCGATAGCCACCGCTTGCATCTGCACGTTCTACTTCTTTGGACCAGTTTCCGAGCCGATCTTCGGGACGTCTTCTCCCAAAGCTGTAGCCAAAGCGATTTGGTGATCTTGTTCGTCCATGAGGATTTCGCGAATGTGTTCAGCCATTGAAAACTCACCCAGCGCTTCGCATTGACGCACGCGGTCGCGGTAGTTGCGGATGGTTGTAGTCTCGTTCTCCAGGTCAAACTTGAGCATGTCCCGAGCCTTTTCGGAGGTGCGGACAGGCTTAGGCTGAGTGGTGGGCATGCCGCCGAGATAGTCAATTTGATTCGAGATGATCAACGCGTGGCTGAGCTCTTCACCGGCGTGTTTCTCCAGCTCTCCCGCGATGTTCATGTATTCGGCGCCCTTCAAAACCTGCGAATAAATCACGTAGGAAATAATGGCTTGGTATTCCCGAGCCAGGTCTTCATTCAAAAGATCAATCAGCTCTTTGCGCGTCAGGTTCTTGGGACTCGGCGAAGCGGCTTCTTCCTTCATTTCGATCTCCCCCTAGCGGAAGCTTCCGTGCGCCGATTCAATCCGGCGGTGTCGATTTGGCCTCCGTGGCACTGCTTACTTTAGAGGCTCAAAGCGGTAACGTCAAATGCGCGTGGCGTGACAGCGGCAAGCGCTGGGCGCGGTTGCGATAAGCCCAGCGGGAGAATGGCCAGTTCGCCATTCCTCCCGGGAATCGCACGAATTCTGATTTAGGCAGACGCTTTTTTGGCGTCGCGATAGGCGCGCGCGCCCGCATCGGCTGCATCACTCACGTAGCCTGTGGCGTCGTCGACATTCTTCTTCACATAATCGGTGGCATCGTCCACAGTTCTCTGGGCGCGGCGAACCCACTTCCGGCCACTAGAGACCGCTCCGTCGAGCGTATCTTGCGCGCCGCCCGCTATCTGATCGCGTGTGTCTTCTCCAGATTGTGGCGCAAACAAAATTCCCAACGCAGCTCCCACGCCAATTCCCACAACGAACGCCGAAACAGTTTCCGACCAACCCATGCGTTTCATAAAGCCTCCATTTAAAGTTGCAAGAAAGTTTCTCTGATTGAAGCACCGTTCAACCTGCTATCGGCTCAATCGGTCCAAACCTTTACGTTAAGAGATTAGAGTACAACTGCGTCAGGCTCGGGGCCATACAATGAATGACGTAGTTTGGCCGTCAGCTTGCCGTATTGCAGCTCGACGGGGTTAAGCACGGCGAACGACAAAGCACGTAATGTCATCGTGTTGGGGGGCGCCTCCAACGAACTCGTCGAGCTTTCTCATGATAGCAGCGAGGGTAAGCGCCGCTCGCTCCTCGAACGTTTGGGACACCAGGGCGAGCAAGCGTTCCTCTCCAAATTCCTTTCCGTCCTCATCGCGAGCCTCGGTGACACCATCGGTATAGATAATCAAAACGTCGCCGGTATCAAGCACGGTCCGCCCGGTCTCATACTTTTCGTTTAATTCGATTCCCAGGGGGATGCTTTCGGACTTCAGGCGTTCAATGGTTCCGTCGCGGTGCCTCAACATCGGAGGATTGTGGCCCGCGCAAAGGTAATTCAAACCTCCGGTGAGGGGATCCAGTTCCGCGAGAAAGGCGGTGGTGAAGCGGCGGCCATTCATATTATTGGAGCAGGCTTGGCGGTTCAATCCAACCACGAGATCGGAAAGCGTACCGCGCGACCCGGCCAGCGCTCGAAGACTGGCCTGAAATGTGGCCATGAGCATGGCCGCAGGGACGCTCTTGCCGGCAACGTCCGCGACGGCGAGCAGCAAGGGGCCGTCAACCGCGCGGCGAAAGGCATCGTAATAGTCGCCCGCGACGGTCTTGGCAGGCCTTGTTGCGAAGGCCATATCCACTCCGGCAACGTCAGGAGGGACGCGGGGAACCAACCAGCGTTGGATTTCGCGGGCGATTTCAATGTCTCTCTGCATGGAGATGTGATCGCCGAGGACCATCACCAGCAATAGCAAGAGACCGCCGAAAGCCAAGAGAAGCTCAACTTCTCTGGTGAAAATCAGAAACTCAAATCCGACCAAGGACAGAACGGCCAGAATGACGGTAAGGAGCAAGAAAATCCGGCGGGGAGGCGATAGCCTTTTCAAAATGCTGCCACATATTGCGGCAAGTATTTTGAACGGCTGCTTCCAAGATTTTTGCTGGTCCTTTCGCTGGGCTACGTCCTGCCTGAACGGCCTTGAACTGGCCTCGGCCTCGGCCTTAAATTGGCTCCAAAGATCGTCGATCTCCATGCCTGCGGAGATGCGGCGCCAGCTGTCCTGTGAACGCCAGACGGCACGTCTAACTTGAGTTTTAACGTCGTGAGCCGCCTGGCGAATCTTGGCAAGCTTGGGGACGGGAACTATTTGCAGATCAGCGGGCTGATCGCTGGGAGAGGTATGCACGCTTCAGCATACGATAGAACGGCGGGTCCACGGATAGGGTGTTTCTCGTATTATAGGTCGAGAAAGAACCTAGCCATTTTTGGAACATGAGACGGGCGAAAGAGGCTCTGAAGATCGCGAAAGAGGCTCTAAAGATCGATCGAGTAGAAGCTTCTGAAAGCACGAAAAAATTCAGTGGTATAATAGTAGATGTCAAAGGGAAGTCCTTTTCTGTCAGTTACTTACGTCTGGCCGCCCGTGGCCAGTGAAATGCACGTGAAGTATGATGCTCGCTAGGATCAAGCTAGCGCTGTATTGCCAAACCTGCGGCGCCAACCGATAATTCAGCGCATCCGGGCGATTCAAATTCTGGAAGTTTCGAAGATTAGGAAAGGGTAGCAATGTCGGCGACCAGCCCAGCGATAAAAGAAATTCCGAGGCCCAACTGGAGCGAACGGCTGAAAGCGCTCCGGAATATTCCCCCTGTCATGCGTATCGTCTGGGATGCCGCACCAGGGGTAGTGATCTCAACACTCTTTTTTCGCCTGGTCGCCGCTCTGATCCCACTGTCGATCCTGGCGGTCACGCGATTCATCATCGATTCGGTTAACCAGCTGAAGCAAACTCCTCTACCTCATATATTTTGGTGGATGGTGCTTTTGGAATTCGTGCTCGCCGGCGTGGCGACATTTATGGCGCGCATCATCGAGTTCTGCGACACCAAGTTAGCCGATCGATTCACACGACACATCGGCATTCGGCTAATGAAGCACGCGGCGAAACTTGATCTGATGTCGTATGAGGACCCAGTCTTTTACGACAAATTGGAACGCGCGCGGGTGCAAAGCACCGACCGCGTACAAATGATTCAGGTTGCCGGGCGCCTGATCCAAGAACTAATCACCACAGTGACCCTTGCAGCGGCGATTTTTCTATTCTCAAAATTGCTGTTGCTAGCGCTAGTGGTTTGCATCGTTCCCGTATTTCTGGGTGAGACTCATTTTGCTTTCATGAATTACTCACTCAGTTTTCAACAGACGCCTGACAGGCGCGAGTTGGAATACCTACGGGTTTTAGGGGGCGCCAAGGAAAGCGCGAAGGAACTAAAGCTATTTGGACTGGCTCCGTTTCTTGTGGGCCGATATTCGGATTTGTCCGACGTGCTGTACCACCAGACTTTGGGATTATCGAAACGCCGGCTCATTTTCGGATCTCTGTTATCGCTGATAGGCTTGGCGGGATACTACGGAAGCTATACGTACGTCATCTACGCGACCGTAATCGGCATGCTAACCGTAGGAAGAATGGTTTATCTTTCCGGCGCCATCGCAGGCGCGAGCGGAAACTTGCAATCGCTCTTTACTACTTTCTCCGGTATTACCAATCAAGCGCTGTTTATGACGGACCTGCTGGAATTTTTCGCGGTGAAACCGAAGATCGTGTCCAAAGTTTCGGCGCCAGCAGCACCCAAACCGATCCGTACGGGATTCGAATTCAAAAATGTTTCGTTCAAATATCCCGGGAATCCCAGGATGGTGCTTAAGAACGTCAACTTCAAGCTGGGGCCCTCGGAGCGCATAGCGATTGTGGGAGAGAACGGCCAGGGCAAGACCACGATCGTCAAATTGCTTACGCGCCTGTACGAGCCGACTGAAGGGCAGATCCTGCTGGATGGAAAAGATCTTCGCGAATACAACCTCGAAAGCCTGTGGAAAGAAATCGGAGTAATCTTTCAGGATTTCATGCGCTATGAGATGACGGCCGCTGAGAATATAGCGGTAGGGCGCATCGAAGACCTCGATAACCAATTTTTGATACGCGCGGCAGCCAACAAGAGCCTGGCGGAACAAACGATACGCAGACTGCCCAACGGTTTTGACCAAGTGCTCGGCAGCAGGTTCGAGGGTGGCGTGGATCTTTCGGGAGGCGAGTGGCAAAAGATAGCTCTGGCGCGCGCATACCTGCGAGACGCGCAACTTTTGATATTGGACGAACCGACCGCGGCGCTGGATGCCCGTGCCGAGAGCGAGGTGTTTCAACGATTCGCCGAGCTGACCAAGGGAAAAATGTCGTTACTGATCTCCCACCGATTTTCTACGGTGCGAATGGCGGATCGCGTTTTGGTCCTGGCTAATGGCGAGATTGCGGAAGAAGGACGCCACGAACAACTGCTGAAGGACGGTGGCCGGTATGCGGAGATGTTCGAGTTACAGGCCGCTAATTACCGCTAAGCGTGAAGTTCTGTTGCACCCAAAATCGATTTCACTCGCGTTGGCCCGGGCGCGAGTGGATTTCCACGAGTTCCTGAGGCGATGAGGGCTTGTAGGACTTAAATCCGGCCCGTTCCATGCCGCGTTGCGCTTCCGGATTCTTCATAAAAGTATCCCAAACAAAAGCAGTCCGCGCATTCTCCGCCATTACCATACTGATTCCCGAGTCGATGCCGACAATGTCGCTGTCATACCAGTTTGTGAGCGGATTGAAGGCATCCACGAAGCCGTAGCGGCTCCAGGTGCCTGCGCCGTAGCGATACTGGATGTTGCGGAGCACGCGCATGACCGGTCCCGGCAAAAACGGGATGGAGCCCGCAGACGCACAGGGCACGACAGTGCCATCGATAGGTCCGGTGGACGGGGGCCCGCCCCATACTTCGTAGCCGTGTTCGGAATCGGAAGCGGTAATGCCCCACAGATTGTCACTGTAATCAGGAAATTTGCCGGACAAACTTATACAAAAACGCCGGTGTACGTCCGTAGCAAGAATCGAATTCTGAAAATAATCGGCGTACTTGTCGCGCTTGCCGCGAAAATCGAACCAGGCCTGGGAATATTGATGAACGAAGAGCGGCGCGTAGGAGCCGATGTAACGAATGGCGTCGAATTCGAAAGTGGTTCTCTTCCACGCGTCCCAGGCTTGCGCCGGGAGCGCATGGGAAGAGGAACCCAGGCCCAGCAGGTACATCATCATCATTTCGCTGTAGCTGTCCCAGCGATACTGCAAGAATCCGCCTTCGGGAGTCCAACCGTGGGGAAGAATGCGGGTATCTTCGGAAAGCCAGTTCCAATCGACGCGATTAAAAATTTCCTGGGCGAGCTGGCTTATCTCGGAATGCTGGAAATATTGCCGGCAGGTGAGAATTCCACAAAGCAGAATGGAAGTATCGACGGAAGACACTTCCGATTGCCACAGTCTTTCACCGGTGCTGATGTTGGCCCAGTGGTAATAAAAACCCCGCTCATTCGGCATTTTCTTCCAAAGAAAACGCAAAGTTGTGAGAGCGCGGTCGCGGGCTTGGGCGTAAGAAATGTAGCCGCGTTTTTCGCCAATGCAAAGAGCGGTCAGCCCGAAGCCGGTGGCTGCGATGCTGCCCAAGACGCTTTTGTCCGAGGCACGAACGTTGCACCTGTCCTTCACGATCCCGGTCTTCGGATCGCACTGTTCCCAGAAATACTGGAAGTTGGCGTTTTCCATCTGTTCCAGGAAAGTGTCGTCTCCCGGGGATAAATATGTGGCCAGCGGAAGATCGGATAGCTGAACGAGTGGGGGAACGCTCGGGGCAACGCCGGGTTTCTGGGCTGCCACTGCTCCGGTAACCGGAAGGGATCTCCATCCCGCAACCGGGATGCATGCAGCTACACCCGCGAGTTGGCGGAACAGCTCTCGACGCGAAAGGCCCCCACCGATGCGAAAAGGGTGCACAGTGTAATTTTAGACAGAATTGAAGGCGGAAGAAAACCGGCGGCCAACTCTATTTCCATCCCAGTAGGACTTCAGCCCGGGTATGAAGAGCCGGCCGCTGGTCAAGTTTAGGCGCTGGTGGCCCTGGTTTTACGTTCTGAAAACAGCGAAATCATCTCGCGGTTGAAAGCAGGTATGTCGGAAGGCTGGCGGCTGGAGACCCAATTGCGATCTCGGATGACTTCTTCGTCCTTCCAGTTTCCGCCGGCGTTGCGGATATCGTCCTGGATAGTATGGTAGCTGGTCATCGTGCGTCCTTTCACGAGGCCGGCGGAAACCAGAAGCCAGGGCGCGTGGCAAATCACAGCGATGGGCTTTTTGGCCTGATCAATTCGGCGGATGAAGTTTTGCGCTTTTTTTTCAACGCGCAAGAAATCAGCGTTCAACGCGCCGCCGGGCAGAAGAACCGCATCGAATTCATCGGGATCAGCTTGGTCGAGAGTCATGTCCACTTCGACCTTGTCCGCTTTTTCATCGTGAATGAATCCCTGAATCTTCCCGGATTTTGGGGCGACAACCAGCGTCTTAGCTCCCGCCTCTTCCAGGGCTTTGCGCGGTTTTTCCAGCTCGGCTTGTTCAAAACCGTCACTGGCTAAAATTGCGACTCGCAGGTGTGCCAACTTCTTGTCTGACATAAAGCCTCCATAAGGTTGGATTAGTTAGGAAAATGTTCGCGTTGTCTCGTTTAAGTTCAAACGCGCCGCATGTTTCTACTGCCAAGATATATCAGCGAGACATATCCTGAACTTCTTGCGCGGGCAGGTCTTCAGGTCGACGCGGGCTGTCTGGGCCTGGCTGATCGTGCCGGCGCGGATCGGGCGGGTCAATAATTTCAGGCACGCGGTCACCGTGCTTCCGTCCCGGTTCGTCGATTGGGTCGCGTCTGGGCTCGGTCTTTGCACTGCCATCTTGTATGGTCACAGTTCCCTCCTGGTCTGTCGAATGCCAGCAAGCAGTATGAGGAAGGGAGGTCGAGCGATGTATCCGGCAGACGCTGTAACGTTTGGGGAGGATTGTATGTACTGGTAGAGCGAAAATGGCTAACTCCTGCAGTTCCAATTGAAGAGGAGAGGGGCCACTGTCAAATATCAGGGGTGAGTTCGAGTGGCCCCTTCAGGGGAAAGATCTGAAAGCATCGAACTTGATAGGTAACTTACCTAAAACTGAAAATGGTTACTATCGGCTAGGGGGTGTAAATGAAGAGAGGAATTCACTGTAGGTGTCCCCGGGCTACATTTGTTAACCGCCTTTAAACGAGTGCTTTGGGGCTTACAGCGAACCAAAGGGTTTCATACGTTAATGCATGTATGGTGATTTTGGCCTCCAGAGTTTAAAACCCATCCGTTGAGCCACAGGCCTTTGAACACCAACTTCGGATTCAAGGAGGCGTTATGCTACGTTGGGCGCTGATATTTTTCGTGGTAGCTCTGATCGCGGCGGTGTTTGGATTCCTCGGAATAGCAGCCGCAGCGGTAGGGGTGGCCAGGATTCTGTTCTTTATTTTCTTGGTGTTGTTCTTGGTTTCTCTAGTCGGCGGACTTCTGCGAAGAGCCTGATCTGGCGCTGAAATTCTGAGGGTACGTCGAGGAGCGTCAATGAAGACCCTGCCCGTGGTCGGGCTGATTTTGATCGTCCTTGGGATAATTTCTTTCGCCTACCAAGGAATCAACTACACGACGCATAAGAAAATTGTGGACATCGGCCCAATTCAGGCGAGCACGACCGAACACAAGACTATTCCACTGCCTCCGATTCTCGGAGGACTCGCGCTCGTCGGGGGCATCGTTCTGCTAGTTGCCGGAAGAAAAGAATAACAAGCGGAAGGTTGTGGCAGCTACCCACGACCATTCGCTTGCGCCACGCGCTCACGCATTATTGCGCGGCAGGCCTGTTGTAGTTTGGATAGTCCGGCTTGTGCGGCTCCGGCACGGGGTTCTTGGCCAGTTCGTCCAAGGCCAGGCTCACAGCTTTTTCAAGCTGGGGATCGTGTCCCTCGCTAACCGGCTTCGGCTCCATGTCCACTTCATAATCCGGCGGCACACCGTGATTTTCGACATCCCATTGACCCTGCGGATTGAAGAAACCAAAGCTGGGTGAAGTGACCTGGCCGCCGTCCATCAACGGCGGGATACCTCCGATTCCGACCAGCCCTCCCCAGGTGCGCTTGCCGACGAGCGGGCCCAGCTTCGCTTCGCGGAAGTACCACGGCATCGCGTCACCGCCCGATCCCGCGAATTCATTAATGATCATCACCTTTGGTCCAAGGATCGAGGCCTGTGGAGTGCGGAAGATGGCTCCGTAGCGGGGAGCCCACCAGCTCATTAGCGTGCGCTGCATGGCGTGGATGATGTAGTCGGCCGCCTGGCCGCCGCTGTTGAATCGCTCGTCGATGACGGCACCCTGCTTGTCGAGCTGCGCGAAGTAGTAGCGGTTGAAGTTCGTCAGACCGCCCAACGCGGTGTCCGGCAGATATATATAGGCCAGCTTTCCGCCGCTCAATTCCTGCACTTTGCGCCGGTTCGCTTCGATCCACGCCAGATTGCGCAGACTGAGATCGTCGCCGATTGGGGTCACGGTGACGTTGCGAGCATCTTTGCCGCTGGCGTCTGAGGCGATCCTCAGCGTCACTTGCGTTCCGGCCGTGCCCTCGAGCAAACGCTGAATGTCGTCGGAGCCGCTCAGGTCCTGGCCACCGACAGCGAGGATGAAGTCTCCTTCTGCTATTTTCACCGCCGGTTGCGCCAGAGGAGCGTGCGCCTGGGGATTCCAGTGTTCGCCCGTGTAGATCCGTTTTATGCGGTAGCGACCGTTGGCGATTTCGTAGTCGGCGCCCAGCAGACCGCCCGGCACGCGATTCGGGTGAGGAATCGTTCCACCAAAACCGCGCAGATGGCCGATCGAGAAAGCGCCGAGCATTTCCTGAAAGAGATAATTCAGGTCGCTGCGCGAGCCAACCTGGTCCAGATACGGCTTGAACTTCGCTTCTTCCGCAACCGTGTCCACGCCGTGATAATGCGGATCGTAGAAAAAGCTGCGCTCGATCTGCCATATCTCGTGAAACATCTGTCGCCACTCAGCGCGGGGATCCACGCGGACTTCCATTCTGGAAAGTTCCAGTTTGCCTTCACCGGGCTTCACGGGAGCATCGGCGGGAACGATGACGAAGGTTGGAACGGCACCACCGGCGGCCTGCGCTGCTTCCGACTCGCCCTGCGCTATCTCCAGCAGCATCTTGTTTCCGTCGAATGAAAGATCAAATCCCGCGATGTGATCGGCCAACTTCTCAGATTTCTTTGTCTTCAGGTCGAAGCGTGTCAGCGTCTGGCCGCGCTCTGTCTGGAATCTTCCTCCGCCCTCAAGCAGATAAAGCGTGCCTTCCTTACCCGCCGCAAGGTCGGTATAGGCGTTTGGAGGCAGAGGAAGCGCGACGGCGCGATCCTCAAGATGTTCGAGATCGATGTTTACGGGCTTTGGCTTCTCAGGAGGCTTCTCTGCTTTCTCCTGTTTGTCTGCTTCCTCCGATTTTTTCGCAGCATCGGATTTGTCTTTATCTTTATCGGCGTGCTCGTCGCCGGAGTCTTTCTTGTCTTTTGCGCCGGGTAGCTTCTCGTCTTCGTTTTGCGGCGCAACGGGAGAAGGGGTGTCTGCCGCCAGCGCAAGCCCATATACGCTGCGCGTCACGCTAAAGGCGTCGCTGCTCATGTCCAAGCCACTCGTGGACGTGCCATAGTTCGTGCTTTCGGTGAAGTAGAGATACTTTCCGCCACGGTCAAACGCCGGCAGGCGAACATCGCTCATCGCATCAGTGACCTGCGTGCTGTTGCCGGACGCGACGGAGTACAAGAACAGCGCATGGAAGCGGTTCGAGACCGTCTGAGTGTAGGCGAGCCACTTGGAATCCGGAGACCAAGATGCGTCGTAGTCTCCATCGCTGACAGCGCCTTTGCCAATGACGGTGGCTTTGCTCGTGGTGGTGTCCAGCAGCCAGATCTCCATCTTGTTGTCGTGAAAGGCGATCAGCTTCGAATCCGGCGACCATTTCGGCTGGAAATAATATGTAGGATCGTTGGCCAGCGGAAATTTCTTCACTTCGCCTGCGCCGCTCTGGCTGCTGATGTGCAGCGCATATGCGCCCGATTCGTCGGAGAAGTACGCGATGCTCTGTCCATCCGGCGACCAAGCCGGCTCGCGCTCCATCACGCCGGGAGTATTGGTGATATCGCGCGTTGTGCTCTCTTTTGCCGGGACGGTGAGGATGTCACCATGCGCCTCAAAAACGGCGCGCACGCCGGTAGGCGAAATGCCAGAGCTCTGGATATCGCGATCGGCCGGAGAAATACGCGCGCGCACATCCGGCAGGTCCGCGCTCACGTCCACGCTGACCTGGTTTGTTTTGCCGCTCGCCGTGTCGTAGAGAAAGAGTTCGCCGAAACGGTCGTAAACGATTCCGCCAGATCCTCCGCTGGCCGAACGAATATCCGCGCCGCTATTCTTCACCACTTCGGTTACAGATTTTGTCGCAGGGTCAAAGCGAAACAGCGATACGGGCCCATTACGATCGGAAAGAAAATAGATTTGTTTGTCCACCCAGACGGGATTGAAGTCGTTGGAACCTTCCCGCGGGATCTTCACCACGTCCAGCGTGGCCATGTCTGCAATCCATACCGAGCTTGCCAGTCCGCCGCGGTAATTTCTCCACGCGACATAGTAAGAATAATTGAAGGGGGATGCGCCGCCCACGGGCGAGTAGGCAAAGTATTTTCCGTCGGCTGAAAACTCACCGGAGAATGCCATCGGTAGCGGTAGTGCAATGGGCAGCCCGCCGTTCACCGAGACTTTGAACAATTTCGTATAGCGCGGGCTTCCGCTTTCGCGGTTCGAGCGGAAGATCACGGACTTTCCATCCGGGGTCCAGCCCACGGCAAAATCCGCCGCCGGATGATAGGTGAGGCGCTTCGGAATTCCGCCCGTTGCGGGGACGATGAAGACATCGGTGTTGCCGTCGTATTCGCCGGTGAAGGCGATCATGGTGCCATCGGGCGAGAAGACCGGATCGGTCTCAATGCCGGTCCCGGTTGTCAGGCGAGAGGCGTGGCCGCCAGTATGGTCGACGGTCCACAAATCGCCGGCGTAAGAGAACACAATCAGACTGCCGTTGAACGTCGGCCGCTGCAGCAAAGGGTGCGAAGACTGTGCGGCAATGACGATCGGGCAAAGCGAAGCGAAAACCAGGGCAAAAAGCGAGCGAATCAGGCGCATTTCTTCTGCCTCCGTTACAAATGGCCGGGTAATGATATGCCAACTCGCAAAGATTTGGTCCGAGAATCAGGAAGCCCAGGAAACGCTGGGTAGAGCGGGCAGAACCTGCAATGCGCGCAGTCACACATTGAAAAGATGGGCCTTGGGAATTAAAAGGGGAGAAGTGTCCCGCTGTCGAATTGGAGGACTCGTGCTAACTGATTGAGAAGTTTGGCTCCCCGGGCTAGATTCGAACTAGCAACCCTTCGGTTAACAG
>Ga0209530_1000770_pt1 | contig 18659 bp, 14 predicted proteins | sample BlaSpr_A8_Ref_O1_FD_187987 | JGI IMG/M metagenome (GOLD analysis project Ga0209530, IMG submission 187987) | Forest soil microbial communities from Thunder Bay, Ontario, Canada - Black Spruce, Ontario site 2_A8_Ref_O1 (SPAdes) (version 2) | ecosystem: Environmental > Terrestrial > Soil > Boreal...
GCGCAGCGTCCTGCCCAGGTAGCAGAGCAGGCACTCACGCTCTCCCGGCTCATCCTGCGCTGCCATGCCTGGTTCGGTGTGTGCGATCGTCTCGGGCATCGTGGCCTCCTTTGCCTCCGGACTTCCGGTCGGAAGTTCATGGCATCGTCTTACCGCGCACCACCGACATTTTCCTTTCCCCGAAAATGGTACTTAACGGCAGGAAATACCAGATATGCCGCAGAATTTCCTGTGTCCTGTCGCTCAGCTGCGCTCCGGTTCAAAAAGCAGCAGGCTGGATCCCTCCACCGCGAGAGCGGTGAGGCCGCTGTCGGTGCCGGAGGTGTGAACCTCGCCCGTGGCCCAGCGGGCACCCTGGCCTGCCTCCATCGGGTGACGTATCCCGTCGGCGCCGGCTATCCAGCCGGAACCCTCGATGACCAGGAACAACTGCTCTCCGGTCGCTGGGTGGGTACCGATGGTCCCGCCCGGCCGCACCGCCAGGCAGGTGACCGTTACGCCACCCTGGCCGGAGGCGATTCGGGTCGCATGCAGCCCGATGCTGCCGTACGCATTGATCAGACGTTCGTCACGGTCGAAGCGGAAGATTTCCATGCTCAGATTGTCCCTGACATTGGCGAGCCGGCCCCCGGCTGTGCCCGTCACGAACCCCTAAAATCCACATATCAGAACGGCCTGTTGAGCCGTCACCAGGCCACCGTCGTGGAGCTTGCCGACCTGAAGGCACCCGAACCGGTCCAGGGCATACCACCGTGGGAGGACCCGCGCTGGCTGGCGGACGCGGCAGACCCTACTCGGTCGTGGCAAGAGTCCCCACTGATCACGGCACCGTCTGGTTCAAGGCCAGTCCTCCGATGTCCAGCTTCGAGCCGGCCCTACCTTGCGCGAGCAGCTAGCCGGGGCCGGGGACAGGGGGAGTACCAGTCACTGGCTTGCCATCGCGTCCGACTATGCCGGGCTCTAGCGTGACCTAGCGCAGCACGTCGATGACCTGCTATCCCTCGGCCTGGCCGACCTGCGCCCCGCCAGCATCCCCGCGCAGTACGAGGAGCTGCTGACCCCTGCCTGCAGCGGCTGCCGCCCGGACCCTGGCCGGCATGATCGACGCAGACCCGCTCGGAGCGCCGCCCGCCCGCCTGCGGGCGGCGCTGACCGATGCCGATGCCACCGTCGAGGTGGCTAGTTCGGCGTCCGTGCCCGGTAGGCACCCGCGTCGAGATCCTCGATAAGGGTCGGGCCGGTGGGCACCCAGCCGAGAAGCTCGCGAGTCATGGTGCTCGTCGCCGAGAGATCCATGCCGAAGAAGGTACCGATCCATCCGAAATGACCTTGGACGTCATCAGGCGCAATCGACGTGACGGGAAGGTCGAAGGCACGGCCGATGGCCTCCGCGATGTCGCGGGTAGATACTCCTTCTTCCGCGACAGCGTGCAGGCGGGTACCAGCCGGAGCCTTCGCGAGCCCGAGAGCGACCATACGCGCGGCATCGGACCGGTGCACTGCCGCCCACCGGTTGGTCCCGTCTCCCGGGTAACCGGAGACGCCCTTCTCGCGTGCTACCGCGGCGATTATCGCGATGAACCCATAGTCGCCGGCTCCGTGTACGGTCGGCGCGAAGCGCAGGCTTACGGCGTGCACACCGCGGCCGACGAACTCGAGCGCAAGATTCTCGCTGCCGCCACGCGGTGAGTCGGGGCCGTGGAACGGGGACGCATCGTCCTCCGTGGCAGGCCTGCCCTGGGTGAGGGCGGCTACGCCCGAGGCCAGCAGGAAGGGGCGGTTGCTGCCGGCGAGTGCCTCACCGATGGTCTGGACCGCGGCTCGCTCGGCTGCGCTCGTGCCGGCCATGTCAGACCAGTCGTGCTTGTTCGCGAGATGGATGACGGCCTCGGCGGCTTCGGCGCCGGCCCGGATGCTCGCGAGATCGTCGAGGTCACCGCGGCGGACGAGGGCCCCCTTTGCCTCCAGGGCGGCGGCCGAAGCGTCGGACCTGGCGAGCCCGGTGACCTCATGTCCGGCGGCGAGAAGCTCATCGACGGTGGCGGAACCGATCCATCCGGAGGCTCCGGTGACGAAAACACGCATGACGCTACTTCCTTTCGGCTCCGCTACGGACGGAGCGGCACTGATGTCAGTTACAGACATCACTCTATCACGTCCATGTCAGCTGCTGTCATCACTAGACTGGGAGCCACTAGACTAGGAGCCATGGTGCGTTGGGAGCCGGGCGCGAGAGAGCGTCTGCAGGCAGCGGCACTCGAGCTGTTCGCCGCTCGCGGGTTCGAGCAGGTGACCGCTGCGGAGGTCGCTCAAGCCGCCGGGCTGACCGAGCGCACCTTCTTCCGGCATTTCAGCGACAAGCGCGAGGTGCTGTTCTACGGGCAGGATCAGTTCCTCCAGGCATTCATCGACGGGGTGGAAGTCGCACCGCCTGATGCGTCCCCGCTCGATGTCATCGCGTCCATGCTGGCCGGTGCAGCATCGTTTTTCCCTGACGAGCGCCGGTCATACTCGCGAATGCGGCAATCGGTGATCGACCAGAACCCTGCGCTCAGGGAACGCGAACTTCATAAACTCGCGGGCCTTGCCACCACGGTCGCCGAGGCCCTGCGCGCGCGGGGCATTGGCGAGCCGGCAGCCTCTCTGGCGGCGGAGTCCGGCGCCACCGTGTTCGGTATCGCGTTCTCACAGTGGATCCGCGAAGGCGAAGTGCGGTCCCTGCGTGACATCACATCTGACGTACTCCGCGAGCTGCTCAATCTAGCCGGAGCAGCAACCGGCTCAGGGGAATTCGCAGTGGAGCCATGACCTATGCACGCTGGCCGCTACGCAGCTAGCCGCAGGTCAGGGAAGCGCTGTTCCCAGCTCTGCCGGACATTCTGCGGCAAGAAGGGCAGCCGCGACATCACCCGGCGTCCGCACATCTTCTCGGCAATAAAGACGGATCGGGTGGCGGAGCTCGCGGCACGTCAATATCGGGGCACACCGGCAGTCATTAAAGAGTTTTTAACTTTCCGGGCATATGGCCCAGGATTTCGAAGTTGCGTGCCGGGAGAAAGTGCCTCGGCTATGCTGGGCGGCGCTCGCTTAGAGTGATTCCATAGAGAGCCGGAATCCGGATTACCGTGCCCGGCTAGCCCTCCGACCCGTCTTATCACAGACGAGGTGAATTTCACGTGCCTGATGAATCTACTCGATCGCCGCGCCATCCTGCGGCGGCCACTCTGTTGTGGGATTTCATGTCGCGCACGGAGCGCGCCGACGGGCTGCATAGCTTGCGCACCCCGGTCTTGTTGTTCACCGGGATACGGGGAAGCGGAAAGACCGATCTACTATCCGGTCTGCGAGGCTTGCTAGACAAGAATTTCCCGCATGCATATCTCGATGGCGAATGGTCATTTCACTCCACGAGGGATATGCTCGCGCTGCTCGCCCTGGAGCTTAACCAGCAGTGCGGCTACGGGAAACTGGCATTCCCTCGCCTGGTTACCGGCGAGATCGTCATCCGTCCGGATATCGCGCCGCTGGATCCCGACCACGCACGGGAGCAGATGGCCGCCGTACTGGCGGATCACTGCAGGGTCAAGGGTGTGCTCGAAAACAGTATCAGGGCGATCCTGCGGGGCGCTCTCACCCCCGTCCTGGCTCAGGGCCCGACCGCGGGCACGCACGCCGCGGGCACGCACGGCAATTACGACGCGAAGGAACTGCTCGGCCCTTTCGCCGACAAACGCCATGGGCGCGCGGACTTCCTCGAGCGAGGGAAGGAGTGGTGGGGTCATCAGGATCGAAGGCTAGGCAACGACCCCATCGATGAGCTCATCAACCTGCGGACGGATGCCGAGCGAGCGCGAGCACACCGACAGGCCGACGCCGCGGGACGCCGGAATGAAAGCGCTGACTCGCGAAGAATGATCACCAGACGCCTCTGGGCGGCATTGCTCGCGGACCTCAGGGACAGCTTCAGCGACCGGCGCGCGATCAACTGGACCCGCAACTGCGTCCTGCTGCTCGACAACGCGGATACCCCGGCCGCCCGCGCTTTCCTCGAGGAGCTTGTCAGCGTGCGCAAGGACCGCGAGCGCGACGAGCCTGACCCGCTCACCGTGGTTGCCACCAGCCGGGGCAGCCTTACCTCGCGGGTGAGCACGGCCGCCCCGGCCTCGCTATACGAGGCCGGCCGGGCGCACTACGGCGAGCGCACAGGAACGGGGGGGTCCGGGGGAAGTGGCGCCTGGTGGTACCCGATCCTGCTCCCGCCGCTGAACTGGTCGCAGACCGCCACGATGGTAGACGCGCTGCGACTGCCGGGCGCCCACGCAGAGGCGGTTACCGCGGCTGTGCATGGGTTCACGTGCGGGCACCCGGCCGCGACGAGCACACTGCTCGCCGCGATCGCGGCCAATCCGGGCTCCCTGGCGGAGATGAACCCGTCGGCCCTGCTCGCCAGCAAGGACCTGACGAAAGACGTGGAGCACGAGCGCACCGTCGAGGATGCGCTGCTTGATCGCCTGCTGATGCCCTCGCTGACGCGAGATCAGGCAGCAGCCGACGACCTGGCCACCTGTGCCGCGGCGCGGCATAAGGAGGTCACGCTGCGGCTCGCCACCGATTCCCGGCTGCTTGAGCAGCTACCCGGCGAGCTGACGTCCGTCTTCAGCTCGGGGTACTGGGCTGTGGACCCGGCCAGCGGCCGGAGCGTTCTGCATCCGCTGCTGCGCAGGCTGCTGCTACGGCGACTGGCCGACCGCGAGGCGGACGCCAAGGCGAGCTGGGCGCGCGTGCACCTGTGGCTTCGCTGGCGCGCGCTGCGCGACGGGTACCCGGACACGGCGCTCTACCATACGCTCGCCCTCGCCGGGACGGATCAGGACGAGCTGGCCGCACTGCTGAGGCGTACGGTCGCGGAGGACCGAGCCGGCCACCGGGCTGATGAGCAGTCGGGCGCCCACGAGAGGCCAGATGCCCCCGTACGGGCGGTCCTGCCACGGGAAGCGGACCCTCTTGAGTTCGAGCTGCCTCTGGAGCATGTGGCGCGGCAGCTCGCGGACTCGCTTAAGAGCGACGCGACCACGTGGCTGCGCCGGGTCGCCTGGATCACCTCGTCGCCAACCAGGCTCGACCTCGCGCGGAAGCCGCGAGACCAGACGGTCATGCTCACGGGCTGGGTCGACAAGCGCGAGGAGCCCCTCGCGCCGGTCGCGCGCTATGTCGCCTACTGCTGGCTCGGCGCGGATCCGCTCAGTGCGCCGCACTGGGGCTGGCTGCTCAGCCAGATGGCCGGCGAGCTTGACCTGATTTCGCGCTACAGCGACGACGGAGGGCTGAGCGTGCTGCGGGCGGAGGCAGAACGCTACCGCAACCTCGCGGACGGAAGCTGGCGGGACATCGAGGATTTCTGGATGAAACGGATGGAATCGGCCGATGATAGGGAACCGAGCCAGGGAGAGGTCCATGGCAACTGACTCTGACGTGAATACCAGCGGCGGATTCGCCTTCACGCAGGAAAAGTCCCAGATAGGCCTCGACCGGGAGCGCAAGGAACGGCGGACGCGCAGGATGCTCGCCGCCGGGCTCGGTGTCGCGCTCGCCGCCGTGGGCACGGGCACCGGCCTCTACCTCACCAGCCCGGCTCCCAAGGCACCCAAGGCACCGCAGCCGCCATGCCTGTCGTGCGTTTCCGACGGCTCGCACGTCTTTCCCGGAGATGACCAGGCCATGCGCGCGGTGCTGGCCGCCATCGCCAAGGAGAACGCCGCCGTCCGCGCGCGCAAGGGGCGGCCGTACGTCAGCATCATGGTGCTGAACCCGATGACGCCAGGAGTGGGCAGTGACCTGACGCCGACCCGGATGGTCGATGAATTGCGCGGCGCTTACCTCGCGCAGGTCACCATGGACGCTACGGGCACCCTGGGAATCCAGCTCCTTCTCGACGACGAGGGCACGAGTGCGGAAGCCAACGTGGTACCCGCGGTGCGGCAGCTCATGACGATGGAAGGCGCACCCGATCATGTGGTCGCGCTGGCCGGCGACGGGGTGAGTAACGCGCAGACCGCCACCGGGGCCAGCATGCTTGTCCGCAATGGAATGCCGATATTCGGAGGGCTCACCGCGGCGGATGAGTTCAACGGCAACACGTTCAACGGCATGATCCAGGTGGAGCCGGATGTGGCCGAGGAGGTCGCCCAGCTGGCCAGCTGGCTCCCCACCCCGCGCACGGCGGTCCTGGTCTACGACCAGCAGGCGACCGACTACTACACGAGCGACCTGCGCACCAACTTCACCCAGGACTACGCCAAGAGCCTGACAGATGAGGCTCAGCCATACATGCCGGGTGTCAGCGACACCAACGTCGAGTTTGAGGCGATCGCGGACGAGGTGTGCTACACATCGGGCCGGCCACCCGTCGTGCTCTATGCGGGCCGAGACGCGGTGCTCGCCGCGCTTGTCCAGCAGTTCCAGGACGACGGCAACTGCCACGGCAAGAAGATCACGATGCTGACCGGGGGTGACGGGGACGGGCTTGCCCCAGCGGTCACGGCTTCCGCGCCGGGCACGGGCCAGGTGTCGGTCATCTATACCGGCATGGTCAACCTGAACAATCTGACCTCGGCATTCCAGCAGTCCTACCAGCAGACGCTCGGCAAGCTCGACCCGGGCGACACCGGTTTGGGCGACGAATGGATGGCGGGCACCTACAACGCGATGATGGCAGCGTGGGCGGCCATCCAGCCCGCCTACGAGGCATCCGCGCCCGCCATCCCCACCAGGAGCGACGTACTCGGCTTCGTCGTCCGGCTGAACGGCATGTTCACCCCTTCGGGTGCCGCCGGATCGTTCCCGCTGAGCGCCGATGGGGAGATCACGTCCCCCGACATCCCCATCTTCGAAGACAAGGCGGGCCAGCGCATTACCCTCTCCAGCTAATGCGGCCGGGGGCGCAGCCGGCTGCGCCGGTGTGCCCCTCTCCTGCCCGCAGTTAGCCGGCCCAGGAACAGCAGGGGCGGGATAGCGCTGGCGACGGCGGCGGCGCCCAGCAGCAGCGCGGTATGAACGCCGCTGCCGGCCAGCAGCGGTCCTAGCAGCTGGCCGGCGCCGTAACAGCAGGCCAGTATTCCGACAGTGCGCGGAGACGGCCCGCCAGGCAGCATGCCGCCCCAGGCGAACACCATCGCGACAATGGCCGCGAACGTGGCGCCGAACAGGACGGCCGACAGCAGGCCCGCGATTGGCGAGGAGACCATCGCGGGCAGGGCGATCCCCGCTGCCTGCAGTGCGAACGCGGCGGGAAGCGTCCGCGCCATGCCGTGGCGGCCGACGATCCTGCCCCACAGCGCACAGCTCGGCAGTGCGGCCAGGCCAGCGACCAGCCAGACCTGGCCGCCCGAGAGCACCCGGCCAGGCATTGCGGGCAGGAACGTACCGGTGACGATGTACCCCAGGCCCTCCAAGAAGAAGGCGACGCACAAAGCGGTCATCGCGCTCGCCAACGGGCGCCCCGGTTCGCGCAGCCGGCGCACAGGACCATCCGGGGTGGGGGCCGCGATGCCGGACGGCCACTGGTGGATCCAGCGGAATGCCGGGAAGGCGAGGACGACGGCGAGCGCTGCCAGGTACAGCCACGCCAGCCGCCAGCCGCTGGCCGGCATGACCACCAGCGCGGCCAGGGCGATCCCGGTGCCAATGCCGAGGTAGAGCCGGGCTGTGCCAGCAGCCGCATTGCGCACGTTCAGCCTGCTGAGCACGATACTGCTGGCGCAGACGAACACGACGGCTCCGGCGACACCGGCCAGTGCGCGGAGCAGGAGCCATGGCACCCCGGCCACGGGCGACGCCATCGCCGCCGTGACCAGCACGATCGTTACCGCCGCGATCCGCAGCGCGCGTAGCTGCGCATGGCGCGGGATGACGGTCACGCATAGCACGGTGCCGGTGAGGTTCCCGAGGTAATTGGCCATGGCCAGCCGGGTGAGCGAGCCGATCCCGGGCAGCACCCCGCTCGCGAGCATGAGCGGTGCCACTGGCGTCAGCGCGAACCTGGCCACTCCGATGGCGAGGGCGACTGCCGCCACGCCCGCGATCGTCGTAGCGACCTGGCCCGGGTCCCGGCTCCGGTGATCAGCCATCACCCGATCGCCGTCTCGATACAGGCGGGAGCCTGTCACATCGGCGTATTTCGGAGATACGGGTGGTGCGTGAGTCATCTTACATGTCCCCTGTTGCTTGAAATGGGTACGGCCGCGAACTGGCCGCATGCGAGATTCCCGCCGCGACGGCTCGGGGGCCTGTCGTCGCGTCGGCGGCTGTGGTCTTAGGGGCCACGGCGTTGTACACCGCCCCGCTGATCTCTACAGCCTCATAATGGACAACCATAACCACGAGTCACACTGACTCTCCGTAGTGACACGAGTGCTCTTTAGTCTCTGCTGTCTACCGCTGTTGCGCGGCGCTGCGGCCCCCTTAGGCGACCCGTGGCGCACGAACAGCCACTGGAGGGGGTTTGTGCGCCACGGGTTCCCTTGCGGAGGGTTCCCCAAGGGGCGCGGGCGGCCGTTTCCGGGGGTGGGGCTCGGGTAGTTAAGCGAACACTAAGTGTTTATTGGGGGGTGTGGGACATGGCTTCTGTGGGGATGCCGGGCGGTATGGGGTCGGCTGGGGAGTGGCTGCCTGAGCTCGATATCAAGGCGCCGGGGAAGCAACGGCGGCTGACCGTCTTCTTCCGTCTCCTGCTGCTGATTCCGCAGTACATCGTGCTGCTTTTTCTCGGTATCGCGGCGTTCTTTGTCGCGATCTTCGGCTGGTTCGCCGCACTGTTCACCGGCCGGCTGCCGGGGTGGGCCGCGCTCTACCTGAGCCAGTACATCGAGTACTACACCCGGGTGGCCGCATCCGAATCGCTGCTCATCGACAGGTACCCGCCGTTCGCGTTCGTCGCGCCGGATTACCCGGTACAGGTCGAACTGCGGCCGGACGAGCTGAACCGGCTCGCCGTGCTGCTGCGCATCGTCCTGATCATCCCGGCCGGGATCATCCAGGCAGTAGTGGCAGGCGGCTGGGCGGTCGCTTCGTTCTTCATCTGGCTGGTCGTGCTCGTCCTGGGCCGGATGCCGGAGTCGCTGTTCGACGCGACCGCTGCCGTGGTGCGGTACTCGATGCGGGTACAGGCGTACTGGCTGATGCTCACCTCGTCGTATCCCAAGCGGCTATTCGGCGACGGGCAGGCGGCCGAGAGCCCAGGGGCCGGGCGCGTTCCTGGCACCCGGCCGCTGCTGATGACCAGCGGCGCGCGAGTGCTGATGGTCGTGTTCATCGTCCTCGGCATCGGCTACCTGGCGACCGGTGGCAGCGCTTCCTGGACGTCGGACAACAACAGCGCCACGGGCAACGTCGCTCACCCATAGCGATCACGAGAAGTCATAGGCGGCGAAGTCGGCGACCGGGAGGTACCCGATTCGCTGGTAGAGGGCATTGCTTGTGGGGTTGGCCAGGTCAGTGAACAGCACGACCTCCGTCGCGCCCGCGGCCAGCGCGGCCCGGCTCGCCTCGGCCGTCACGGCGCCCGCGTAGCCGCGGCCGCGCAGGCGGGCCGGGGTGTAGACAGGATCCACCCGGGCCTGGCCACCGACCACGGGGGTCATGCCCGCCATGGAGACGGCAGTGCCATCCGGGGTCTCCCAGAACATGAAGCGCTTGCCGGCGAGGCGCGGGTCGGCAGAGGCGCCGGCGTCCGGGGGAGGGGCTCCTCCTACGGCCGCGACGAACTCGCGGTACCACAGTGTGAGCTGCTCGCGGTCCTGCTCGCCCGCGATCCGGCCCAAGCCCTCCGGGAGCGGCTCCGGCGGGGTAAGCGTGCCGAGGCGGTACAGGCGAAGCCGCGCGTGGAGCGCCGGCGTTGCGCCGGTGCGTCGCTGCCAGGCCTGCGCGAAGGCGGCAGCCGTGTCGCGGTCCGCGCTCGCACCGGGGAGGGCGTGACCGAGGCCGGCCAGGTAGGCAGCGAGAGAGTCGGCCTGCCCGGAGGTGAGGGGGGTGAGGTTCACGCGACGGGGCGGGGTGCGGACGAAGGTAGCGCAGACCTGGCCTGCTCGCTCCAGCCAGCCGAAGCACGACGCCTCGGCGCCATGCGCGTCCGCTCCGCGCGTCCGCAGCGTCTCAATCGCCGTCAGCTGGACGGTATGCAGGGCCGGGAGCGAGTGCAGGAAGTCCCCGGCCCGGTCCAGGAAACCAGCGGCGTCTTCTGCGAGGTGCCAGCCATCTGGGCGCATCGCACCATGATCACGCAAAAACCACTTGCGGGCTTGCTTTATTCAGTAGCATACTGAGTATGATACTGAATTCCCGGGAACCATGAGCGTCCGGCACGCGCTGCTGGCGCTGCTCAGCGAAGGGCCGAAGTACGGGCTGCGGCTGCGCGAGGAGTTTGAGGCCGGCACCGGTGAGGTGTGGCCGCTCAACATCGGGCAGGTGTACACGACGCTGCAGCGCCTGGAGCGCGACGGGCTGATCGAGTCCGACGAGGACGATGAGCCGGACAGCCCGCAGAAGCGGTTCCGCATCACCGCCGACGGCGAGCAAGAGCTCCGCACGTGGCTGCGGACCCCACCGGACATGTCCTCGCCGCCGCGGGACGAGCTGGTGATCAAGGTGCTGGTGGCGCTGCGCGTGCCGGGCACCGACGTGCGCGAGGTGATCCAGGCGCACCGCCGCTACCTGGTCGAGCTCATGCAGCAGTGGACCCGGATCAAGGAAGCCGAGGCCGACCGTGATCTCGCGCTGGGGCTGGCGGTGGACGCGGAGCTGTTCCGGCTGGACGCGGTGGTCCGCTGGCTGGACGCCGCCGACGGCCGGATCAAGCGGACCGCGGTCGAGCCACCCGGCAGGCGAGATGACCTGCCCAGGCTGAAGAGGAAGGCGGGGATGGCGCCATGAGCATGCTGGAGCTGAGCCAGGTATCCAAGGTGTACGGGCAGGGCGCCGCCGAGGTGCACGCGCTGCGCGAGGTCAGCCTCGCGGTCGACCCGGGCGTGATGGTGGCGGTGATGGGACCCAGCGGGTCGGGTAAGTCGACGCTGCTGACCATCGCTGGCAGCCTGGAGGAAGCGTCCAGCGGCCAGGTCCTGGTCGCCGGGCAGGACCTGGCCGCGATGTCGCGTAACGACAAGGCGCGGCTGCGCCGCCGGTCGATCGGGTACGTCTTCCAGGACTTCAACCTGCTCCCCGGCCTGACCGCCGCGGAGAACGTGGCACTGCCGCTGGAACTGGACGGCATCGGCGCGCGGAAGGCCCAGCAGGCCGGGCTGCGGGCACTCACCGACCTGGGTCTGGCTGACCGTGCGTCGAACTACCCGGACCAGCTGTCCGGCGGGGAACGGCAGCGGGTCGCGATCGCCCGCGCGGTGGTCGGTGACCGGCAGCTGCTGCTGGCCGATGAGCCGTCAGGCGCGCTGGACTCGGCGAACGGCGATGCGGTGATGCGCGTGATCCGCACTGCCTGCAAGCGGGGCGTCGCCGCGGTGGTCGTCACGCACGACGCGCAGCTCGCCTCGTGGGCGGACCGGGTGGTGTTCATCAGGGACGGCCGCATCATCGACCAGACGGTGCCCGCACCCGGCCCGGAGTCGCTGCTGGGGCAGGACCGGTGACCACCCTCACCCGCCCGCGTGCGGGGACCGGTAACGGGGGCGTCCCTGCCAGACGGGCGGTCATGCGCTGGGGCTGGCGGCTGTTCCGCCGCGAGTGGCGCCAGCAGCTGCTCGTGTTCTGCCTGCTCACCGTCGCGGTCGCGGCGACGGTATGGGGTGCCAGCGCGGTCACCAACGCGCAGCTCGCGGACCCGAATTACCCGACGCTCGGCACCGCCGCCGCGGGGGTCACGCTGCCAGGTACCGATCCCGACCTGGCCGCCGACATCGCCACCATCTCGGGCCGCTACGGTCCGGCGGACGTCATCGAGAATCAGGACATCGCCACCGGCACGACCCAGCCTGTGCAGCTCCGCTCCGAGAGCCCGCGCGGGCACTACACGGCTCCGCTGCTCGGCCTGGTCAGCGGCACCTACCCGGCCGGACCCGGCCAGGCCGCGCTGACCAGCCAGGTAGCGGCCCTCTACGACGCCCACGTGGGCGGCACCTGGCGGGCCGCGGGCACGACCTGGCGGGTGACCGGCATCGCGCAGGATCCGAGCAACCTGGCGGACGAGTTCGCCCTGGTCGCACCTGGCCAGGTCACCCATCCCAGCAAGGTGACCGTGCTGCTCGGCTCGGCCGCGGCGCAGCAGGCGCTCAACAGCGGCGGCGCAACGCTGCCGGGCGTGCCGACGGGGGTGCTCTTTGGGCCCAATATCAACGCTGGCGGGCCCTCTCCGGCGGTGGCCATCATCCTGGTGGAGGTACTGGGCCTCGCGTTCGTGGGCCTGGTGTCGGTTGCCAGTTTCTCCGTGCTGGCGCAGCGCAGGCTCCGTGCCCTCGGCATGCTCAGCGCGATCGGCGCGACCGAACGCGGCCTGCGCCTGGTCCTGATCATTAACGGCCTGGCGGTCGGCCTGGCCGGCGCGCTCGCCGGCGCGGCGCTCGGCCTCAGCGCCTGGTTCGCCTACGCCCCGGCGCTGCAGCAGAGCACCGGCCACGTGATCGACGCGGCGAACCTGCCGTGGTGGGCGTTCGCCATCGCGGTCGTGCTCGCGGTCGTGACGTCGGTGCTGGCGTCCCGCCGCCCGGCCAAGACGATGGCCGCGGTGCCCGTGGTAACCGCGCTGTCCGGTCGCCCCGCCCCGCCGAAGGCAGTACACCGCTCCGCGGTGCCCGGCGTCGTCGTGTTCGCACTCGGTCTCGCGGCCCTGGCGTACTCCGGCGGGCTGGCCGCGGTCGGCGGCAGTGGCGACGGCCCAGGCAGCGGTGGCGGCCCCAGAACCTTGCACACGCTGTTGCTGCTTGGCGGCCTGGTCGCCGCGATCATCGGCATCATCCTGCTCGCTCCGCTGGCCATCAGCGTGCTCGCGGCCGGGGCGGGACCGCGGCTGCCGGTCGCGATCCGGATCGCGCTGCGTGACCTGGTGCGCTACCGGGCCAGGTCCGGTGCCACGCTGGCGGCAACCACGTTCGCCGTCTTCCTGGCCATGGGGATCTGCCTCGTCGCCAGCATCCGGTTCGATAATCCGCTCGACTGGTTCGGCCCCAACCTGAGCAGCAGCCAGCTGATCTTCCCCACGGGAGCGAGCCCGGCCCCCGGCGAGATGGAGCAGCTCAGCAACGCCCAGCTCACCAGGCTGAGCGGGCAGCTGAACACTCTCGCCGTCAGCCTGCACGCGCAGTTCGTGCCACTGGAGTCTCCGGCCATTCTGTATCAGTCAGATACGCAGACACACAGCCCGCAGAACTTCACCGGCACCGTGTACATAGCCACCCCGCGGCTGCTCGCCGCGTACGGGATCAAGGCCAGCCAGATCGCTCCCGGCACCGACATCCTCACCATGCGGCCGGGGCTGACGGGCGTGCCGCGCCTGGAGATGATCTGGACGCCGCCAACAGCGTGCAACGATGACGATCCCACCTGCGGCGACGGATCCCAGCCGGGTGCGGCCGGCGGTCCGCCCTGTACGCTGAGCAACGACTGCCTGGCCAGTCCCGTGATCCAGACGGTTCCCGGCCTGCCTGGCGGCACATCCGCCCCTAACACGGTGATCACCGAGTACGCGGTGAGCAAGTACCACATGCGGGCACAGCTGATGGGGTGGCTCATCCAGGCGCCTGCCCCGCTTACCGCCACGCAGCTCAATGCGGCGCGACAGGTCGCACTCGCCTACCAGGTGGTGGTCGAGACCGGCTCCTCTAGCCCGGGCCTTCGCGACTTCGCCGACGGTGCCACCGCGCTGGGCATCCTGATCGCGCTCGGCGTGCTGGCGATGTCGGTCGGCCTCATCCGCAGCGAGACCGCGCGGGATCTGCGCACGCTCACCGCGACCGGCGCCAGCGGCACGACGCGGCGGACGATCACCGCCGCGACCGCCGCCGCCCTCGGCCTGCTCGGCGCGATCGTCGGCATGGCGGGTGCGGTGGTCGCCGTGCTGGCGTGGGGGCACAGCAGCCTGTCAGACATGTTCAACGACGTGCTGCTGACCGACGTACTGATCCTGCTGATAGGGCTGCCGCTGGCCGCCGCCGCCGGCGGCTGGCTGCTGGCCGGCCGCGAGCCGAAGGTCATCGCGAGGCAGCCACTGGACTGAGGCGAGTGCCCGCGCAACCGGCCGACCGGTTGCCGCGTGATCAGGGGTATGCACACTCTAAAGCGCGGCAGGCTGACTGCCCTAGTATTGCTGGCCGTTGCGTCGTCGATCCTGGCGGTCGGCTGCGCCTCGGCATCGGCTGCACCGATTTCCGCTGCGTCGCTGGCCGGGTCAGTCACCGTGGACCTGCCGGTCGTCAGCTGCCCGACCACATTCGGGGTTCCGCCTACCCGGTCCGTGACGCTGCCGGCGACGCGCGCAGTCGCGATCCCGCGGGCGATGGCGTCCCGGCTGTCGGTGTACACGGACAGCCGGGGGTACATGTACCTGGTTGCACCGAAGGGCTGGAGCTGCACCGCGCTTATCGCGGCGGACGGCAGCGGCGAGGTCGCGGTCTACCCCCATGGCCAGAAGCTGCCGGCGTCATGGCGGGACGGCTGGCCGCTGGCCAGGACCTCCGCCGTATCCGCGGTGGTCGGGCAGGAAAGCTCGGCCTGTTACGTCTGCACCCTTGCCCAGGCCTGCCGGCTTTTCCCGGCCGCGGCCACCGCGATGCGCAGCTACGGAGGTTGCCCCGCTCGACCCGCCGCCGAGCGGGTGACCCGGATCGGCACCGGCATCGCGGGCTTCGTTGATCCGCCCGGCACCGTCGGGGATGGCGCGCCTTCTGGTGGCCAGAACCCCGCTCGCGGCGTGCTGACGTATCACCCAGGCTCGGGCTACGGCAGCTGGCTGGAAACCTGCACCCTGCCGGCCGGCGACGCGGCCGAATGCGCCGCGATAGTCAGCAACTACACCTCCTCGTACGGCTCCCGCTGACGCGAGCCGGTCATGACGGCAGATTGTGTGCCGAAAATGGGTGGAATCCACCCCATTTCGGCACACAATCATAAATCTCTGTGTCTCAGCCGCCGGCCCGGTGGCGCCCTTGCTACGCGTTCTGCCGGTGATTACCGTGGAGGGGAAGTTAGGCAGCCGCGCCAGGAATCCTGAACCATTTCGAATTTCGAGCACAGGACGGCAGGACGACTAACATGAGACTCTTCTCTACCCGCCGCACCACCCGAACGCTGACCGCGGCTGCCGCCGTGGCCATCACCGCCTGCGGCATCTCCTCTGCCGCCTACGCGGCTACCCCCTCGCCGGCCGGGCACGCCGCGCCCGCCACCTCGGTGTGCCTCCCCGCCAGCCTCCGCACGTGGGTGGCGGTCAGCCTGCGTAGCGAGTCAGCCGGCATCACCTACTACCCGCTGGACTTCACCAACACCAGCCACGCGACCTGCTCGCTGTCCGGTTATCCGGCCGTGTCCGCGATCAGCAAGCGCGGCGGGCAGCTCGGCAGTCCGGCAAGCCACGGCATGCAGCTGGTCGTACCCCTGGTGGTCCTTGCGCCTGGCGCGACCGCGCATACGATAATCGCCTACCACAGCGGGATGGTCAGCGCGGGCGGGCGGTGCGGCTCCGTGGACACGGCCACCAGGCTGCGCGTCTACCTAGACGGCCTGAAGGGCGCTGCGTATGCCGGGCTCCGCTTCCATGCCTGCTCGCACGCGGGTCCGGTCTTCCTGACGGTGACCCAGGCAATCCGGCCCGGGGTCGGCTGAGCTAGAAACGCTGAGCCTAGAAACGCTGAGGCTAGAAAACCCGGTGGCCGGGTGACCGCATCTCTGCGGTCACCCGGCCAGGGTGCGCGTCAGGTCAGCTGATCAGGTCAGCTGACGTTCAGCGCGTTGCTGTCTTCGAAGAAGCTGGTGTTCCCACCATTTACTTCGGTGCCGACGAACTCGATGGTGACCTTGTCGCCCGCGTAGGCGGCCAGGTTGGCGCTGTACTCCTTGTACGCGCTGTCGTTGTTCGCCGCGGTCACGACCGTGGACGACGAGAGCACCGTGCCTGAGGAGTTCAGGATTTCCAGTACCAGCTTGTTCGATGTGCTGCTGGTGGTCGAGTTAACCTCGACCCAGTAGGTCAGGCTCGCGACCGTGCAGCCGGCCGGAATGGTGACCGTCTGCGCGAGCGTGTCCGTGTGCGCCTCGCCGTACCCGTCCAGCCAGGCCAGCCAGCTGCCTGCCTGCGCGGGGACGCCCTCACCGGTGTCGGCGAGCACGCCAGCGGAGGACGTCCACGGTGAGATGGACCCGGTCTCGAAGCCGCCGTTCGTGAGCAGCTGCTGCGACGCGCAGCTGGAGGCCGCGCTGATTGTCCAGGTGAAGGAGGCCGATCCGGTGGCTCCGGTGGTGTCCTTGGCGGTGACCGTCACGCTGTTCGCAGCGGCCGTGGTGGGTGTGCCGGTGATCAGTCCGGTGGTGGAGCTGATCGACAGGCCCGCGGGCAGGCCGGTGGCGCTGTAGGTGAGGGTCTGGCCGGACGCGGAGTCGGTCGCGCTGATCTGCAGGCTGGCCGCGGTGCCGACGGTGCCGGTCTGGCTGCCGGGGTTGGTGACCGTGACGGTGTTACCGGTTGTCGAGGAGTTGATGGTCCAGGTGAAGGAGGCCGATCCGGTGGCTCCGGTGGTGTCCTTGGCGGTGACGGTGACGCTGTTGGAGCCGGCGGTGGTGGGTGTGCCGGAGATCAGTCCGGTGGAGGAGCTGATCGACAGGCCGGCGGGGAGGCCAGTGGCACTGTAGGTGAGGGTCTGGCCGGAGGCGGAGTCGGTTGCCGCGATCTGCAGGCTGGCCGCCGTGCCGACGGTGCCGGTCTGGCTGCCCGGGTTAGTCACCGTCACCGTGTTGCCTACCGTGCCGACGTCCCAGGTGAACGTCGCTGACCCGGTCGGCCCGGTTGAGTCGGTTCCGGTCAGCATCACGGTGTACGTGCCTGCCGTGCTCGCGGTGCCGGAGATGGCGCCGGTCGTCGAATTGATGGACAGGCCGGTGGGCAGCCCGGTGGCCTTGTAGGTCAGGGTGCCGGTGCAGGTGTCCTCGCCTTGCGTCTGGTAGTAGACCGTGCCACCGACCGGGGTTGTCTGGGTGCCAGGGCTGAAGATGGACACCTTGTTGTTGTCGGATCCGGTGAAGTCTCCGTCGAAGGTCGTCTCAAGGCCGGAGATGATGCTGGAATTGGTGGTGATGATCCCCAGCTCACGGTTGTCGTTCAGCGAGCCGCTGGAGAAGTTCTCCGAGCCGACGAACGCCTTGGCCGTCGAGTAGCCATAGTCAGCGATGACCGTCTTGGCGTGGATGTAGAACCCGGTGGTGGACGAGTAACCGGTCACCGTGCCGCCGGCATCGGTGACCTCGTCGAGGTAAGAGGTGTAGCTCGACGGGTCCTCGACCACGACGCGGACGGTCACTCCGCGGTTCTCGTCGGCGACGATCGCGTTGACTAGCGTGCTGTCCTCGAATTCCTCCTGTTCGACGTCCAGGGTGTGCTGGGCGCCGTTGATCAGCGCCAGCAACTGGGTCTGAGAGTCGGTGGGCGACCACACCAGGTCGTCGCCTTCGGAGGGGGTGATCGTGGTGTGTGTGTAGTCGTCGTTGAAGACCGCCACGATGGCGGCTACGTCGGTGGGGTCGGTGTCGAAGACACCGAAGTCACGGGAGGTGGCGTAATACGTGTTGTCGAAGTTGCCGGTGCTGACGTAGGACTCGTCGTTGTTGACGGTGATGGTCTTCTGGTGGGTGTAAGTAAAGGCCGTGGATGACCAGACCACGCCGACCCCGCCGGCTGTCAGCAGATTATAGGCCGCGGTGTTGTATGACTTCTGCGCCTGGTCGAGGATCACCCGGACAGTGGCGCCTGCCTTCTCGCGGGCGACCAGATCGTTCTCCAGGGTGACGTCATTCAGCTCGTAAATGGTCACGTCGACCGAGCTGGTCGCTGAGTTGACGAAGTTGTAGATCGCGTTCTCCCCGTCGTCGGGGAGGATATTCAGCGACAGATAGCTGGTGGCGTCGCGGGCAGCGTGGCCTGCGACGTGGTTCGGGGCGTCGCTGGCGGCGTGAGCTATACCGACGCCCGACAACCCGCCCATGGTGATGAGCGCGGCTGAGGCGAGGGCGAGTGAGACGCGGCGCATGCCGGTCTGGGGCATACCGACCTCCTGACATTTGAGCAAGTGGCCCTACGGCGGGCCACCCCGAATGTATAGGTCATCGGCTAATTACGACAGGCCTCAAAAGTGACGCAGCAGTGAACAATCTCGGCACTATAACACGGAATATGAATTGTCAATCCCCAGCGTCTCTCAATCTTCAGTTGCAGAAATTTCGCCACTACGGACCTGCGTCCGATAGAACGTTTTATGACGCACGCGCCCCTGTGGGCCTCCCGGCAGTCGGCCACCGCAGTAAGGCCTCCGCTCCGTCAGCCCATACCGCGACGCGCAACACCCGGTGCGTGGCCTGGCTGTCTGGTGTCGGGCTGGGTCCGGGGTGCTAGTCCTGGTAGCGGGTGGGGGTGATGGTCCTGGTCAGTCCGGCGGGGGTTGTCCAGACCAGGA
>Ga0209530_1000772_pt1 | contig 18628 bp, 12 predicted proteins | sample BlaSpr_A8_Ref_O1_FD_187987 | JGI IMG/M metagenome (GOLD analysis project Ga0209530, IMG submission 187987) | Forest soil microbial communities from Thunder Bay, Ontario, Canada - Black Spruce, Ontario site 2_A8_Ref_O1 (SPAdes) (version 2) | ecosystem: Environmental > Terrestrial > Soil > Boreal...
CCGTTCGATTCGTTGCCGGCCGCGTTGGCCCATGAGTGGACGTAGTTCAGCGTTTCGGGCGAGTTCGTCCATTGCGCCGGCGAGTTGTCCGACATCGCCGGCGGGAACCACGCGACCGTTCCAGCCGCTTTCGATCAAGTCGGCAACACAGCCCGCTGCGTCAGAGGAAATCACAGGCAGACCGCAAGCCATCGCTTCATTCACGACCAGACCCCAGGGATCCGTGTGTGTAGGAAATACGAAAATGTCCGCCAATGCATAGTAGGTGGCTAGAAGTTCGCGATGGGCAAAGCCTACGATCTGAATAGATCCGGAATTGACGTTCGCCGCGCGCTGAAGTAGTGCAGGTCGTGCGGGGCCGTCCCCCACAAAGACCAATCCAATTTCTTTCCTGAGTTCTGGGGCGAGCGCGCCGTACGCGGCCAGAAGATCGAAAATGCCCTTCTGAGGCACCAAGCGGCCGGCAAAGAGAAAAAAGCGAGCTGGTAACCCCAGGGCCTCACGATGAAATCCTGGATTCTCGCGAACCACGCCGGCTCGCTCTGCAAAGAATCTTGTATCAACTGCGTTCGGCGCGGTAAAGATCATTTCCGACGGCACGCCGTAGCGGCTCAAGTATTCGACCGAGGATTTTCCCGGGACCACAAATGCGTCGCAACCGCGAAGGAATCTGGTTTTCAGGAATTCTATCAACCTATGGCCGTCGCGAGAGTCTCTAGTCGTGCTCTCCACCCACAAGCCAAATGGCACGCGATTTCGTCGCGCCCAGGACATCGATTGCCATGAGGCAACATAGTTGTATCCGCCGCAGACCACGAAATCAGGCGCCGCTCGCCGCAGTGCTCTCTCCGCCCCCCAGTTCAGCAAAAAATTGTGTCGACCGACTCGTCGCCTCCAGGAAGGAAGTACCTGGTAGGGAAAGCGAATCTCATCCTTGTAAATCAGCCACTCGCGCTCAGTCGGATCGTGCTCGGCGAGAAAGATCACCTGCAGATCGACTCCTCTGCATTGCCGGAGTGCGTTGAAAACAGGAATTCGATAGGGTGCGATGATCTCGGTGATGATGACAATTCGGCGGCTCATGCCACGCACTCGCGATAGAGAGCAGCAAGGCGATCAGCCTGATGCGTTGTCGTAAGGCCGTTGAGGATGGTACGACGAGCTGCTTCCCCTATCTGCCGTCGCAGTTGCAGGTTCTGCAGAAGAGTCGAAAATGCAGTAATCAGTTCCTGCACGCTGCCCGGATCAACGAGCCAACCGTTGCGCCCGTGATGGATAATTCCATCGATGCCCTGGCCTCGGCAAGCGATCACCGGTTTCTCGGTGGACATCGCCTCCAGATAAACACAACCCAGACCTTCATACCGGCTGGGTAGCGCGAACATCATGCAGCGACGCATTGCCTCTGCAACTTGCTCTCGACTTTGACGGCCGAGAAAGCGAACTCTATCGGTAAGGTTGCACTCGCTGGCCAATCGAGTCAGCCGCTGATATTCGGGGCCGTCACCAATCATGTCAACGGAAACATCCGGATATTGCGGGAGGACTTCCGCCAACGCTCTCAAAAGAAGTTCGTGGCCTTTAATCGGAATCAGGTTGCCAACACTTAGGATGCTGCGAGATGGCGAAGCGGCCGATGGCGGAGCAAACATCCGCGCGTCTACGCCGTTATAAATCACAGTAGGATTAACTGGGGCCTTGTCGCGCTCGGCCACATTTTCTGCAACCTTGTCGCTGATACAGATCACTCGTGCCGCCGAACGATATACGAATTGTGTAACCCGCTCGCACCACCGCCCGGCGTATCCACGAACCTGCTTGTCGAAGAAAGCATCCAGACCGTGAACAGTTATAACGTACGGAATCTTCAACTCGCGACTCAAGAGCGCTGCCGCGTGCCCGCACGGGAGCGCAGCATGAGCATGGATTAGTTTGATCGGCTGGTAGCGATGCAACTTTCGCACCTTTGAAATCAGGCTCGCATAAAGCAGCGTTCCTGCCGAAGCAAGGCCGATTCCACCCGGTATGCAGGGATAGCGTACCCAGCTTGCCACGGGAGCAATCGCATTCGATCCAACCCTCGTGCGATGCAGTGGCTGCACCGCCACGACGCAAGAGTGCACTCCGAACTGTTCCAGTTCCCGCAGCGGCTCCGCGATAAAGCATCCTTCCGCATCGTCGGTGGCAGTGGGATAAAACGGAGTAAGGGTCAGGACTCGCATGAGGCTTGATGCGTTTTCATTCAGTGTCTGCCATCTAGTCCAAGGAACCACATTGTGATCGATGGCGCAATTGCGAGTTAGGTTCCGACACCCGCCGGATGGGTCTCGGGGTGAGCCGACTTAGAAATTCGCAGCCGCGCCAAGCTTCGTTTCTTGGTGTGAAAGCGGATAAATGTCTCCGCTCGACGTAGGAACGCCGAAAACTGTGAACTCAGTTTCCCATGTCAATGCGCAGCGCCCGCGAGGTTGATTCGACTCCACAGGCTGACACCTAAAGCGTAACAACCAAAATATGCCAGGGCACCCACGGCGACAAGTAACAAGACATGAACCGAAAATACCTTTTGCATGGTTACGAGACAGGCCGTCATAACACAAGTCGCGGGCACGGATATTGCAAATGCAGCGGCCAGAGGTGTCCGGGGCAGATCCCTGCTGAAATAGTAGCTCATGAGCGCGACAACACCTTGGCTGAGCGCGGTCGTAAACGCCGCCGCAATCGCGCCGTACCTTGGAATGAAGAATAGGTTCAGCACAACATTGGTTAACGCTCCGGCAAAAACGGAGATGAAATACTTCTTTTCCCGGCCATTCGGTACGAGTCGCGCCCCGAAATAACTCGCTGCGGGTCCGGCGATGAGAGTCAGCGTCAGCCAGCGGAACAGAACCCCTGATCCCGAATATTGGTTCCCGAAAACAAACTGGGTGAGCGGAACTGCGAGAATAAATCCGCCAACCGCGATCGGCAGAGCCAGACCGACGGTTGCGTTGCCGAACCAGCGCAAATATTTTTTCTCAGCAGCAAGATCTTGGCCCGCAGTCCCGGAGAGCAACGGAAGAAACACCTGACCAAGGATCGGGAGGAATGACATCGACATTGTCATCAGCGCGTAACTCGCCACGTAAGTTCCTAGTTCCGCATCGGGTCGAAGGTACTTGAGCATGACCACGTCTATCTGGTCGTAGATCATGGACATGAGGCTGGAAAATCCCATCATCAGGCAGATCGGGAGAAACGTGGCCCATGCTTGCGGAGATATTTCGGGCGTTGGGATGTGATATTGACGGCGTGCGGGCAGCCAGACAAGCAGCGTGCTCAAAGCGAGGGAGAACAATGCGGCCGATGGAATAATCCAGGCATCTCGCGAGCCGCGAACCAGAGCCAGAAGGAGTCCGGCGTACGCCAGTTGTGCAAGCGCACCCCGGACCGCAATGATAGACATCCGGGAGCGAGCGGCGAAAATCCATTGCGTGTCGAGGCTGCTGGCGACAAACGCCAGCCCCGAAAGCATGATTAAAAGACGTGTTTGACCATCACGCGGCGCAAAGAACAAAGTAAAGATTGCGAGCAGTGTGTAGGATGCGGACGCGAACACGATTCGCGCCCCAAGAACGTGTTTAACCAGAAACGAAACCCGATCGCTATTCTTCGCTGCCTCTCGCAGTGCGTAGGTGGAGAATCCCGGAGAAGCCAACAGTCCAAAGAAACCAGCGACCGCGGCTGCGAATCCCAATCGGCCGTACGCCGCCGGACCCAGAGCGCGAACTACTCGCGGAAACACGATCAGGGGAATTGCCTTGTTTAGCAAATCCAGCAGGACCAAGGCGGCGGAGTTGTGGATGACGCGAGTTAGACCGACGGTCGGGTGAGGGGTTTGCTCTCTTGTTAATTGAGCGGTCGCGCTCATCGTGCAGTTTTTCTCCGGCGGCGTCGCATAATCTAGGCGGCCTTACGATTAACAACTAATTCCTGAAAAATGCCAATCCATTGCTCCGTGATCCGATCCCAATCAAAGTTCCGTGAATGCTGGACCGCGGCCTTCGACATTGATTGCCGCAATGCGGAATCGCGAAGAAGAAGTTCCAGCGCTTGGGTCAGGTCTGCATCCGTTTCCGCCAGGAAGCCCGTTTGACCATGAAGCACATAGTCCGGCCGATACAAATTCATGGCAATCGCCGGCAAGCCGCACGCGGCGGCCTGTCCCAACACTTGGGGATGACCCTCGAGAATGCTTGGAAAAAAGAAAACATCCGCACTCCGCATTTCTTCTCCCAGTTCTCTGGAGGATAGATGCCCCAAGAAAGAGACATTTCGACAATCGTATTTCTCACACAGAGCGCGGCAGTGTTTTTCCGTTTCACCACGGCCAGCCACGCGAAACTTTACCCTTGGCCAGCGCGCGGCTTCTTGAATTAACAACTCGACGCGCTTGCGTGGTTGTAGAGAGCCGGCATACAGGACCACCAGCGAATCGGAAATGGTCTTTGCCTTCTCCGAGGGTGCGAAGAAAAATCGACTGTCGATTCCATCATGGACAATGGTTGACTCTAATCCGAACTTCGCGCGGACCGTCTCCGCCACGTGTTTTGAGTTTGTGCAGACTCTGTCCGCCTCAACGATCGAGCGGCTTATCAAACCTGCAGCCGTATGATCATTCATCATCATCACGATGTAGCTCACCAACGCCGTTCCTTTGCCCAGGTACTTTCTCGAATCGAAAAACGCACGGTCCAGGGGGCCGCAACGAGGAAAGAAATAGATATCCGGCTTGGGAAAAAGGCAGCGTCTGAACAATCGGACCGTATTCCAATGATCGGTCCAAGGGATCAGCTCAGTATTCTTCCGCTGGGCGATCCGGGGATCGGGATTGCCTTCGGAAACCATGGTCACGCGAAACCGCTCAGGAGGCAGGCGGGCGACAATTTCCTTTACCGTGAGATTTTGAGCATTCGTGTCACTCTCGTCCGCACACGACGGTGTAAAGATTGTGATCGGTCGAGTTGAACTTCCAATTTTCATCGTAGCGTTCATGCTCAGTTTTGAATGAATTCAGCCGCGCGCGGCCGCTAACGTGTGCACCGGTGAAAACAGTCGCGCCAATTTCTCAGCATCCCCACCTTTTGTGGATGCCCCGTCCATGCCAGATTCCGTCGCTTCCTGCTTCTCAAGCAGTCGAGGAATGTCCGCGATTTGTTCCGGAGATTCCAACACGTGACCTACACCAAATCGCTGGTATTGCTGAACGTATCCGGAGTAGGGGTCTCGTAGCCATGCACAGAGAAAGACGGGAATTCCCAAGGTTGTGCACTGCAAAGCCGTGGAGGATTGCACAGTTAGCGCCAATCGCGTGTTGATCCACAAACGATCTGCCGGCGGACCGGCGAACACTTCGATCTGATACTCATACTCCGGAACGAAGCGGCGTAACATCTTCCGGTGGCCGTTGATGCTGTCAAACGGATGAAGCTTGAAAACCAGCCTGAGCCCGCAAGCCTGGGCCAAGGCGCAGAGCCGCGGCAAAAGATCGCGATAAACCTCATCACTGCGCCAGCCACTGCTCAGATACGGTTCGGTAAAAAAAACTAGCCAGGGAGCGGAGGGGAGCGTTACACGTTGCGCAGGCAGCGGTTTCGATGTCGGACGAGCAACGATCAACGTTTTGTGCGCTGGGACTTTACAAACGCGTCGCAAGTAGTCTCGCTCCATTTCATTCTTCACCAGGTAAACGTCTGCGTGGTTCGACTTGATCGCCATGTGAGAGTTGAGCGCGCCGTGGTGACAGGCGATGGCGGGGAGCCCGCGTTTCCTAGCCATCATGAGTGGAATGCTGGACGGAGGATTGCTGTCATCGCCGGAAATACACGCAGTCACATTCTCGGATTCGAAGACCTGGCTCCAGGCATTGCGAAGCGACAACCCCCATCGCAGCAGCGAAGGCACCTCTCCAAGCAATCCAATTGCGTCAGCCAAGTCAAATATTTCGTCGTTGCAAGCAAGATGCTTTCTTAGGACGCTCCACGACTTCAGCAGGTAATTCGTTTCGCGCTCGTGGTTCGGTACGAAGTAGGGCGTCAGGGGCGTTGTCCTGACGTTGTCCGGCAGCTCAGGAACCTTAGCATTACGCCTGGCCCAGACCAGCAAGAATTTGTGATCAGGAAGCAGTCGGGAATACAACAGTACGACGCGAGAAACATTTATGTAAGCTGAAGGCAACAAGACGACCGGTTCTCCGGAAGTGTGACGACGCCGAGCGAAGCGTCGGCGGATGGAATGATTGCTGTCGAACTTATCTACAAAAACCTGCGTGAGGTTGGGAGCGTCAAGCAGCGCGAACGCGTCGCGATAGTGGCGTGCCTGCCGAGTGACTGCGTGGACTCGGTTTTCCAAAATCTTCAAGCGAACACCGAGAAGTCGCTGCAGAGCCGTGGCAAGAAAATGGGAACGACTCGCGTACAATTCGCAACTCGCTCCTAGTTCTCTGGCGAGCCGGCATGCCAGCATCAGTTGCTGAAGCTGGGGCACAAGTTCAAGCGATAAGACGTCCCACCAATCGATTCCGCATGAGTCCACCGTAAGGCCGGTTCCGATTTGCAGAAGTTCTCGGAGACGATAAAGGTCATCGATTTCTACGGCGTAGTCATAGATGCTGACCACTGGACATCCGGCCTGCCTGCTCCGGCGGTCATACGTCGCGATCGGAGCGCGACCGAGATCGACTACCAGATCCCAGTGATTCGCAGCGCGCGCCTCGCCCAAAGCTTCGTCTGGATGGAGCAGAAGCACCTTCATGCTTGGGCGTTCCCCGTGGATGGGCGGCCCAAAATCCGACGAACATAGTGTTCGAAGCGAGGGGAACTCTTGATCGCCGTGGCGGCATGGTAGCGAGCCGCGACCCTCAGATAAGTCAATGTCGATTTCGCGAGTGTGACGTTCAAAGTCTCGCGGCTGCTTGTTGCCCACCGTTGCTTGTGTTGCTCACTGCCTAGCCCGAGATCCACATAATCGACGTCAGCAGAGTCGCAAGCTTCCTCGATGACTCTGAGACGCAGACCGGATCCGGGAGAATACTCGCGGAAGCTGGAATCGAAAGTCATCTGGTAGAAGGACCAATGGCGCGTGAATCGAAAAGCATATAGCCATGCTATCGGCTGTTCGCCCGCGCGAAGCTGATTTAACGTGATCCAATCGCGCGACGAAAGTAATTTGGCAAGTTCCGAGAGAAACGCAATTCGATGCGGGCTCGCTAGATGGCTGATTCTGCCCATGGCCGCGAATCTGGCAACATGGGCCATCGAGAACGACGGCAACGCTGGAGCAATCTGGTCCCACGATTTTAGGTGATCTATTACGACCGGTACTTTCGCCGCCAACGCTTTAAGGTAGCGGCCTTCGCGTTTATGCCGCACGGATCGGGAGACGGACGCCCTCTGCTCCACGGTACGCAATAACACCTGGGCGCATTGGAATGCCGGCTGAGAAAACAAGTTATACCCTCGCTCCGCAGCCGACGACTCAATCGCATGGGCCGTCGCGGAATCAGCCGGTAAGTTCGCCAGTGTCAGGGTCGGAAGTCCCAACATTCGAAGTTCGTCGAGAACCCGCGTCACCAGTTCATGGCGCAGTTCAGGTAACGACACAAAATCACAAAAATCCGCCGTCATGCCGGCCAGGAAAAAAGTTTCTCGTTGTGCGCAGTCTGTCGCCAGTGCGGCAACGCCTACTAACAAATCCTGCTCATAAACCAAAATGAGCACAGGCATGATGGAATGTCGATAGGCACGGCTTACGGCGAGCGCCCATTCGTACGTGTAAAAGACCTCTGGACACTCCGTTTGCCAGACCAACTCATTCCACTGGCTGGCCAAGTGTTGGTCTTCCGGAATTTCTCGATGCACGACTATGCGCAAAATCTCATTCTCATCAGGCGATTTTTTCTAAAATGCCCACTCAAGCCCCGCTGGCAGCAGCGCTCAGGCTTGCTGCTCGAAACAATTCCTGCAGTGATCGATGAAATCCTGAAACGTGCGCTTCGAATTCCGCAAGACTCATCGCCGCGCTAACGTGAACGCGCGGCAGCGAAAATCTTGGCGTCTGCGTTCTGAGTTCTCCGCTCGCGTTGGAAAACGCAGCCTTGAAGCCAGCTCGTTTTGCCATTTGTAATTCTCTTGATTTCACAGAGAACGAATCGCCGAAGGGATAAGCCAACGCCCAAACTTCTCGTCCCAGCGCCCGTTCAAGATCATGCTTACAGTCCGAGATTTCCCTCCACGCAACCTCCGGCGTTGACTGGGAAAGCATCGGATGCGAAAGTGTATGGGCTCCGATGCACATCCCGGCTTCGGCGAGTTGACGCAGTTCCGGCAAGTTCAACAATAAGAATCGCCGGCCGAGCACGGGATCCACGTCGTATTCAGCGCCCCATTGCTCAGAAAGTCCGAGCTGTGTTCTTATTCTCGCTACAAGCATCCTCCGTTGATTCAGGTCGAACTGCGAAAGCTTTCTTGCCAGATTCCACCAGAAAGATCGTTTTTCTTGCGGTTCCGTTCGCGGCCCGATTTCGGGCAGTTCCAGTGAAAAGCGCGGCGGCGCTGCCAGCAACATCAGATAGAGTTCTTCGTACCACAGCATTGTGGGGGTGTGGCTGAGAGAAGCGCCAGTGACAAAGAATAGGCACTCATACTCGAATTCCTGAAGAATGGGCAGCATGTCGAATAGCGAATTGCGCAGGCCATCATCGCAAGTGAGCAGCACTGATGCTGAAGCCAATTCGTGCTTGCCCTCGCACCAAAGCAGAAATTCCGTTGGCGAAATCACTTTGTATCGATTCTTAAGAAATCGCATTTGCTCGCGAAAAGAATCCGCGCTCACCAGGTTGCCATCCAGGGTGGGATCAACGACCTTGTATCCCGCCGGCAAAACACCGTGATAAGTAAGCACCGCCGGTCCGGTTTGAGCTGCGCGGAGATAGCCGCCCTTCGACAGGCCTGGATAGACAACGTGCTTCAACAGTGGACTGACGAATTTCATACTTTCATTTCTACGGCGCTGTTTACGAGGCTCTCATACAAGCGCAGAAGGCTCGGAAAATTGCGGTCCCAATCTGCGCGCTCAGCCACGATGTTTTGATTCCGCTCCGATATCGCTTCACGCTTTCTCGGCTCCAGCCCCGCCGCCCTCAACAGCTTATCCGCGAACTCTTGGAAAGAACCGATTGTGGCGAGCCAACCATTCTCGTTCTCGGTAATCCATTCACGGTTGGACGCGATATCGGTCACAACGACGGGAAGCCCCGTAGCCATTGCCTGCAACAGCGAAATCGAGGTTCCGTCTGACCTGGTGCAGCTCACGTATGCGTTTGCGGCGCGGAACCAACGCGGCATCTCTACAGCGGGAACTAATCCCGGAGTTGCGACGGCATCGTTTAAGCCGTGCTCAGCGATGAAGTTCCGAACACTGCCAGCTTCCGAGCCGTCGCCGAGCAGAATCAAGCGCAGTCGACTGTTCTGTTTCCACGCCCGGTGGAAAGCTTGGACCAGAACAGGTATGTCGTAGACAGGATCCCAGGACCGCGTACTGATAAACGTGAACGAGTCACTACTGAAACCGAGACTGTCGCGAGACACCGCCGGACCGTGCGGCGAAAAGGAACCAGATCTAATTCCCCATGGAAACTGCACCATCCGTTCATTCGGAAAGGTGACGAAACGCTCACCGGCGGCGCGAACCGCATCGCAATCAGGGAAAAACCCATCCGCTGCCCGGAGTGCAATCTCGGTGGCAAGCCTCCACTCCGAATTCCGGTCCGCGTAAGCAATCAGATCCGAGCCCCACGGCATTACCAGCAATGGGTGGAAACCAGAAAGAGCTGCAGCATATCCACAAGTCTGGACAGGACCTGCGTGCACCACATCAGGACGAAGATCTCTCACCAAGGACTTCAACTCAGCCACAATGCTCTCATACTGGCTCGGATCAGCATCACGCGGGATGCTCCGTTGGAAGCGCACGCTTTGTACCCCGACGGGCACTGGCCTTGCCGTAGTTGCGTCCTGCGTGGCGTCCAGAAAAATAACTTCAATGCCATGTGAGATGAACATTTCGAGAAATCTGAGATTGTGATCCGAACTGTTGTCGGTGAAGTAGAGGATTCGCATTAGTTCGCCTCCCCGACTCCAGCGAGCATGTTCCACCTCAGATATTCACCCTCCGGTAAATCATGAATCAGAGTTCTCCCCGTCACTCGCGGCAAATCAACCGGCATCACAGCATCGCGAGGAGCGGGACGAAGAGCTTCAAGCATCTCCGGCCGCAACACCGTTCCCGAGCCCAGATACGTTGACGCTCGTAGGCATCGACGTTGCACCACCACAGTTTCGCGTTCGTTATCTTCCACTGTCTTTAGAGCAGAGCCCAACGCGCATTCAAGTTCGCGGGTGCGGTTCACCATGTCACGCCATGCCTGCGGGGTCATTGAAAACGGGTGATCGGGCCCCTCCCGGTGATTGTCGTCGGTGAAATGTTTTTCAATCACTCGCGCGCCGAGTGCGACCGCGCCGAGCACAGTCGCATGCCCCCGAGTGTGGTCGGACAAACCGAGGACCACACCGGGAAATATTTCGCGATAGGTGTCCAGCACTCTCAGGTGAATGTGCCGGAAGCTTTCCAGGTTGCCTGTGTAGTCGGTGTTGCATTGCATCAGGACGAGTTGCGGATTGATGGCCGTGATTTGTTCAACCGCACGCTGCACCTCAGCAAGGTCCGACGCTCCCGTCGCGAGTAACACAGGCTTCTGTTTCTCGGCGATCGTGCGCAGCATTTCAGGCCAAGTAATATCGCCAGAACCAATTTTGAAAATTTCTACATGAGGATCGAGCATCTCCACCGCTTCAAGATCGTACGGAGCCGAGAAATAATCGATGCCGCAGGATACGCATTCCTGCTTGAGAATGGGCGTCCACTCCCAGGGCAAGCTGGCATCTTGATACACGCGAAAAACGCTTTTGTTCCACTTGGACTGGTGCGAAAGTTGCCGGCCCAGCGTTTGAAAGCCCCTTTCGCTAACGATCCTCGGAGCTCGGAAGTTTTGAAACTTTGCCGCGTCAGCTCCGGCCTGCGCACAAAGTCGAATCAGGTTCTTTGCGCGTTCCAGATCTCCGTCGTGATTCGCCGAAATGTCCGCCACAAAATAGGTGGGCTTGTCATCGCCGATGATTTTGCGTCCCAACTTCAACGTCGCCATTATTCAGCCCCAACTAAAAAACTTGCACAGAATTCGATTCCTAAACGAAAGCTACCGAGCGGAATTCTTACCAAGCGGTCCACCCTCCGTCTACGACGAGATTGATGCCCGTAACGTAAGAGGAAGCATCGGACGCCAGAAACAACAGCGGTCCTTGGAGTTCGTCCGGTTCTCCAGTACGGTGCATCGGGGTTTTGGCTTTCAAGCGCTCGTGGAATCCAGGGTCACGGCTCAAATATTGTGAAGCTGGAAATGCTCCCGGACTAATGCAGTTGACACGGATGCGGTCTTGCGCGAAGTGGCATGCCGCATAACGCGTGAGTTGGATTACGCCAGCCTTGGCTGCTCCGTAGCACGGTGGGCTGTTGGCACCGCTCGTGCCATAGATCGACGGGTCGGGACTTACCATCCCGTACATGGAAGCAACGTTAACCACTGACGCGCCACCTGGCCGCTCGCGTGCGGAGCTTCTGAGTAGAGGCAACGATGTTTGCAGCAGTTGGAATGCCGCCACTACGTTCACCCGATAGACTCGATCGAAGTCTTCGGCGCTCGCACTGTCGATTGTGCCCGGCGCACCCGCGCCCGCATTGTGTACCAAAATGTCCAATCGTCCGTGCCGCTCGCCGATGGACGCAATGCATTCGCGCACAGCGTCTTCATTCGTTACATCAAAGCAGGCGACCGATGCCTCGCGACCGCCGCTGACCAAGAGCTCGGCCAAAGCTTCGATCTTTTCTCGACTGCGAGAGTTGAGAACCACGTGGGCGCCAGCGTCGCACAGTGCCCAAGCCATTCGCCTTCCCAGGTGCCCGGTTGCTCCTGATAGAAAAGCCACGCACCCGTCGAGACGAAACTTCGATACGGCGTCAGTGGCAGCAAGCGGGTTCATGAGTGAGATTCCATCGCGAAGGATTCAAAAGCGCATCGGGAGCAGCGGGCACAATCGTTTCCACTTCTTCACACTGTTCCGGGGTCAGCTTGGGCAACCGGAAGAGTTCAAGATTCTCCGCTAATTGCGACATCGTTTCGCATCCCACTACAACGCTGGTAATCCAGGACTGCGCTCGCACATAGGCAACGCAGAGATCAGCCACGCTCACCCGATCGAATCGTTTGACCAGCGCGTGGAGTTGCCGGATGCACGATGCTGCGTCATAGCCGGTCGCAGGCGGCCAACACTCGGCCGAGTTGATTAGAATTCCCTGAAGGAAGACGCTGCGAGCATGAACCACTACGTCAGGACGCTTGGCAAGGGCCCTGTCTACGCCCGCCGACTTCCAGCGCCGGTCGAGAATATTCATCGGCGTCTGCAGATGTTGGATTGATTTGTCCTCGAGCGCATCCAGCGCTTCCGACGGTTCGTACACTGAGGTGCCTAGAACGGAAATCAATCCCTCTTGGCGCAACTCCTGTAATCGGTGCCAGACGGCGGCTCCCCACAAGTATCGATGCGCATCGCGGTGCAGCAAAAGCGTATTCAATTGGTTGGTGCCCAGCGCCGCGCATGACTGCGCCACACTTTCGTCAACCGCAGTGCGTACCGCCTCAGGGTTCGCATCCGTTCGAAGAGACTCCGGCAGATCGAGTTTCGTGACGACTTCCACTCGTGAACGCCACGCCCCGGAAAGCGCTCGGCCCAGGATCGGTTCAGCCTCTCCGTAAGCTCGCGCAGTATCGAGTGCACTCACGCCGTGAGAGATCGCACGCCGCACCATCGCAGTGGCAAGGTGTTGCGAAGGTTTACCGTGGCGATTGACAATTCCGTACTCCATCCCCAATTGAGCAGTCCCCAGGGTCAACTCGCTGTGCACTCGGCCGGCGATAGCCTTGAAGGGCACACGAAACAGCGGCTCTCCGGGAAGCGATCCGAGCTTTTGCAATAACTCAAACCATCCTATGTGCACGACATCGTCTACGTCGTAAAAAAGCCGCCGAATTCTGTGATAGTCCTCGTCGTCATCGAGAGTGCATCGCAAGTGGCTGTAGTCGTGGCTTCCCAGTTTTTCTGGGATATAAGTTCCCGACCGGCAATTCCGGCTCATCCAAGGACCAACGTGTTCGCGGTCATAAGTCGTGGTAGCGTTGGCATGCGCCTTTCGCAACGCAGATACCGAAAAGACCTCGCCTCCAAGTCCATAAGGCAGTCGGCCTTGATGAGGGTCGGTCGTCAGATATTCGATTCCGGACGAAGCAAACGCAGACTTCAATTCGTGGACTAGATCTCCGTCTGGGACCAGGTTATCGCCCGTGAGCCGGACCACAATATGATTGCCAGGCAAATCCGCAGTTGCAGAGTGGTAGCGATCCAGGACATCATGCAACGCCCCGCGAAAGACTCGAATACCCCGGCTGCGGAATGTTTCCGCCAAGACATCATCCGAGTGTTCACTGGATGTAGCCAATAAAACTCGAGCACCTCGCGTACCCGCGCGCAAGCCTGCCAGAAGCGCGCTAGGGTGCCCCGCCACCGGCAGCAGAGCCTTGCCCGGGAGCCGCGTACTGCCCATCCGCGCCTGCATGATGACGAGTGTATTCATGTCTCACAACTCGATTCAAAGTGCGCCAAAACCTTGCCCACTGCTCGAACCACATCGTCAACGTCTCCGTCCGTGATGCCGTGAAACATCGGCAAGCTGATCAGGCATTCGTAGGCGGCCTCCGCCACCGGAAACTCCCCGCCTTTGTATCCAAAGCGATCGCGGTAATACGGATGAAGGTGAACTGGAATGTAGTGAACGTTGACACCGATATTTTCCGCGCGCAGCGCCTGAAAGACTTCACCTCGATCCGCAGAAAGCTTGCTTAAATCCAGGCGTATCGGATAAAGATGCCAAGCGGGATTTACGTCCAGCCGGGTTTGGGGCGGCAGCACTCCCGGCACTTCGCGAAACTCGGCGTTATACCGGGCTGCGATTTGTCGGCGTCGCGCAAGATTCGCTTCCAGGTTTTTTATTTGCCCAAGGCCGAGGGCGCAGGCAATATCGGTCAGGTGATAGTTGAAGCCAAGCAGAACCATCTCGTAGTGCCATTGCCCCGCACTCTGCCGCTGCCTCGCAGAGCTGCTGATCCCGTGATTGCGAAAGCGTCGCAGTGTCTCAGCGAAGACCGAATTGTCGGTCGTGACCATACCTCCTTCGCCGGTCGTTAAATGCTTTACCGGATGAAAACTGAAGACGGTCATGTGTGCCACACTGCCGACGCGGCGTCCGCGGTACTCCGCGCCCAAGGCGTGGCAAGCGTCTTCGATCACGATCAAGCCGTGGTGGTCAGCCAGTTGCAGAAAAGAATCTAAGTCAGCGGGATGGCCTGCATAATCGATGGGAAGAATTGCTTTTGTGCGTGCCGTGATTCGCGTAGCTGCTAGTTCTGGATTGAGGTTCAGCGTGTCTTCAAGAACATCGGCGAAAACCGGTATTGCACCCTGATACAGTACGCAGTTTGCCGTCGCGGCGAAAGTCAGCGGAGAGGTGATGGCCTCGTCACCTGCTTGCAGCCCACTGGCGAAAGCAGCTCCATGCAAAGCGGCCGTGCCAGAACTGAAACTGACAGCATATTTCGCGCCCACCCGGGCAGCGATGGTATCTTCAAATTCGGCGACCTTCGGACCTGTGGTCAACCAATCGGAGCGTAGCGTCTCCACCACGGCCTGAATGTCGCTCTCGTCGATAGACTGCCGTCCATAGGGCAACAAAGTCTCTCGAACAGGCGATCCGCCGTGGATAGCCAGCACTTCATCGCTTACCGGAGCTACGCTCATGAATTTTCTTTAGGCCGGAGCCCGTAGCTTTTCTTCTTCGGGCCAAGGGAGAATCGACGGAGCGCTCTCACCGACCAGTTCATAGAGTTCCTCGGCGCTCAACCACTGCGGATTGTTATCGCTGGTGTAACAGAAACCGTCGGGAAGTGGACGCGCTTGCTTCCAATTTTCTTTTCGCCACCAAGGGTGCGCCGGCTGGATTACGTACATGCCATCCACTTCCAGCGTGTGACGAGCTTCATCTTCCGATAACAACACTTCGTGCAGTTTCTCACCCGGACGGATCCCGACCGATTCCACATCACATCCAGGCGCGATTGCAGTCGCCATTTCCACCAGTTTCATGCTCGGAATCTTGGGAACGAAAATTTCGCCGCCGTGCATTTGCTCGATGCAGCGAACCACCAGCCTGACTCCTTGTTCGATCGTGATCCAGAAACGCGTCATGCGGGAATCGGTAATGGTAATTTTGCCGCGCTTGCGCTGCTCCTGGAACAGCGGAATCACGCTGCCCCGGCTGCCCAGCACGTTGCCATACCGTGCGCAACTGAATCGAGTATCTTGCGCGCCGGAGTAGGAATTTGCCTGAATAAACATTTTCTCCGCGCACAGTTTCGTCGCTCCATACAGGTTGATAGGATTCACGGCCTTGTCAGTACTCAAAGCCAGAATGCGGCGGACGCCGCGATTGATTGCTGCATCGATAACATTGCGGCCACCCATGATGTTGGTCTGGATGGCTTCGAACGGATTGTATTCGCAGGCTGGAACCTGTTTGAGCGCCGCGGCGTGAACTACGACCGTGACTCCGGCGAACGCGCGTTCCAATCGCTGCGCATCGCGCACGTCTCCGATGAAGTAGCGCAAGCTTGGATGATCGAAACCCGTAGCCCGCATATCGTGCTGTTTGAGTTCGTCACGGCTAAAGATGATCAGCTTCTGCGGACGATATTCGCTCAGCATCAGCTCGACAAACTTTCTGCCGAATGAACCCGTCCCGCCAGTTACCAGTACAACCTGTTCAGACCAGTTCATCGATCGGAATTCCTCGTGGCAAAAATGCACTGTGGCGGACAAACCCGCATCGATTCGCCTTTCACATAGATTAAAAATACAATTTGCCAGCGCCAGTATAGCGGAGACTGGCGCCAATTAAGCCTGCAGGAACCCCCGTTAACACTAAGGAACCCGTCCAATTCGGAGCGATGACTCCTTACCTTGCGGTGCTAGACTGAGCCCAATTGTTAGATGAGAAAGAGTGACAGGGACTCGGGCTGCGGTGCTGGTTTGAATAAGAGACTAGAACACGAACTTAATCGCAGTCTCCGCCGCCCAGATTTTCTCCGGGAGTATTGATGGACTCGGGACCGCTCGTACCAGTGAATGGCCATATCCTGCGCGAACTCCAGACTTCGCTTCCCATTGAGTTCAATCGCAACGCCGCACCCGCTGGCTATCCAAGTTTTCCGGCGCAAGATTCTCTTCTGCGCGAGTACTTGCGGATTCTGATCAAGAACAAATGGGTCGTCATTGGAAGTTTGGCGCTGGTCATGGGTGTGGTTGCGATTTCAACGCTGCGCAGCGCGCCCATCTACGAAGCCGTCGGCAGTATTGCCATTAACAAGATGGACCCGGTCACCTTCAACCTCAAAGACTCATCCAGCAGTGTGGACTACTACGACCCGACTGACCTGGATACCGAAGTGCGAATTCTAAAGAGCGATCTTTTGGCTCTCCAGGTCATACGGCAACTGAATCTGGATAAGCAACCCGAGTTCGAGGCCAAGGGCAAGTCTTCGCCTTCATCTTCGTCCTTGGAATTAACAACGGATGCGATGCAACCGGATTCCGCAAGGACTTCGGTTGTTCTGGCTATCTTCAAAAACAATCTTCAAGTAGCGCTCGTCCCGAATACGAGAATCATCGAAGTCCGTTATCGAAGTCCAGATAAAAACATCGCGGCCCGTGTCGTAAATACGCTGGCCAACACCTACGTAGAACAGAATTTTAAGACCCGATTCGAATCTACGATGCAGGCGTCGGATTGGCTTTCCAAGCAGTTGGTCGACCTTCAGATAAAAGTGGAAACCTCGCAGGAAAAACTGGTCAAGTACCAGAAGGATCACGAAATTCTGGGGATCGACGAAAAGCAGAACATCACCACCGCCAAACTGGACGAATTGAACCGGGAGTTGACCACGGCCGAATCCGTCCGCATGGAAAAAGAATCGATCTACCACCTGGTGCAGAACGGAGATTCAGATTCAATCACAGCGGCCGCGAATGTTGACGGCGCAGCCCGAGGATCGAGCGCCAATTCAGCGCTGCTCGAAAAGCTCCGCGAACAGCAGGCTGATCTGAAGATACAAGTCGCGCAACTGAGCACGCAATTTGGACCTTCCTATCCAAAACTGGCTCAGCTCAATAGCCAACTCAAGGAAGTTGACGCTGAAATTCAGAGCGAAATTCGCAAGGTGGCTGCGCGTTTGCGCGGCGACTATCTTGCCGCCGTGCAGCGCGAGAGCATGCTGCGCACTGCGCTGGAGCAGCAAAAGCAGGAAGCGAACAAGCTCAACGAGAGTGCCATTGAATACAGCCTGCTCAAGCGCGATGTCGACTCCAATCGCACGCTCTCCGAAGGTCTGCTGGAGAGATTAAAGGAAGCCGGCGTTACTGCGGGTCTAAGGTCGAACAACTTCCGCATCGTCGACGTGGCTCGCGTTCCCACTTCACCATCGGGACCAAACCTCCTGAGAAATCTCGGCTTTGCTTTGGCGCTGGGACTTTCCACTGGCATCGGGCTGGCTTTTCTTTTGGAAAGCATGGACAACACTGTACGAACCCCGGAGCAGGCACAAATCATCTCAGGTCTGCCGTCGCTGGGCATGATTCCTCTGGGATCCAGAAGCACCAGAGAACTGGGCGCTCAGCAGAAGCTGGCTCTGGCATCGTCAAAAGAAGCCGTGGAACTTGTGACCCAGTCACGTCCGAGGTCGCAGATGGCGGAGTCTTACCGCGCGCTGCGTACTTCATTGCTCCTCACATTTGCTGGAGGACCTCCAACCGTCATTCTCATCACCAGCGCTCTTCCTGAGGAAGGGAAGACCACGACTAGCGTGAACTCCGCAATCGTGCTGGCTCAGAAAGGCACGCGGGTTTTGCTGATTGACGCCGACCTGCGCCGGCCCAGCATTCACAAAACACTCGGCATGGGCCCAAAAATCGGCCTTAGCAACGTGCTGACCGGAGCTGCGACTCTTCAACAGGCGATCATTCCATCCACGATTCTGCCTGAGCTTTTTATTCTGCCCGCTGGAACGCCGCCGCCGAATCCAGCCGAACTTCTAGCTTCCGCCAAAATGAAAAATGTTCTCGAGGAGTTGCGAAAACAGTACGACCACATCGTCATAGATTCGCCGCCGACGTTATCGGTCACGGACGCCGTGGTGATGTCGACCGACGCCGATGCTGTCGTTCTTGTGATTCGCTCCGGCCACACCACGAAGCCGGCGTTGCGGCGCGCCCGCGACATCCTCATGCAAGTGAACGCGAGAGTCTGCGGTGTGCTGGTGAACGCGGTCGATCTCAATTCGCCAGACTATTACTATCACTACGAGTATCAGGGG
>Ga0209530_1000773_pt1 | contig 18602 bp, 17 predicted proteins | sample BlaSpr_A8_Ref_O1_FD_187987 | JGI IMG/M metagenome (GOLD analysis project Ga0209530, IMG submission 187987) | Forest soil microbial communities from Thunder Bay, Ontario, Canada - Black Spruce, Ontario site 2_A8_Ref_O1 (SPAdes) (version 2) | ecosystem: Environmental > Terrestrial > Soil > Boreal...
GTTTTTGTTCAAATTTTTCCCGCTGGGATTTATTGCATTCGGAATCTTCGCCATCGCCATGGTCGCGGAGACCAATCGCGCACCATTTGATCTGCCCGAAGCAGAATCGGAATTGACTGCCGGTTTTCACACCGAGTACAGCGGCTTGCGCTGGTCGCTCTTTATGCTGGGCGAGTACGCTGCGATGATCGCGGTGTCGTCGATTGCTGTGACGTTGTGGCTTGGGGGATGGTACCGGCCGTTTGCTAACTCGCTGACAGGGGAAACTTGGGACCTGGTGTTCTCGCTGTTTCCCGGATTAATTTTTCTGGGCTTGGCTGCGATCGCTTTCGTCGGCGTTAGACGCATGCCGAAGCATCCTTATTTCCGGGTGCAGACGATTGGCTTGGCTGGGTTCGGCGCGGTGCTCGGTTTGATCGGCCTGATCCTTTTTGTGCCTCCGGTGCGCGATCGTGTTCAGGACATTTTTTGGTTCGTCGCCAAAGTGGCAAGTTTCATGTATTTGTACATCTGGTATCGCGCTACATTTCCTCGTTACCGATTCGATCAGCTTATGAAAGTGGGATGGAAAGTGCTGTTGCCGATCGGAATCGGCGTGCTTATCCTGACGGCTATTTTGGGAGTCGTTCTCTAACATGCAGCAGGCGGTCCAACCCGGCATGCAGCCCGTCGCCACGACGTTCTTCTTTTATTTATTGTCTGGATTTACTTTGCTGAGCGGGGTGTTCGTCATCACGCGGAAGAATCCGGTGCATTCCGCGCTGGCACTAATTTTCGGCCTGCTTGCGCAAGCCGGCCTCTACTTGATGCTGTATGCGCCGTTCGTCGCCGGCGTCCAGATCATTCTCTATGCGGGCGGCATCATGGTGCTCTTTCTGTTTGTGATCATGTTGGTGAACCTCGAGCGCTCACAACGAGAAGAGCAGTTCAATGGGCAATGGGTGGTTGGGCTACTGGCGGCGATCGCATTGGGTGGACTGTTCGTGACGGTCTACGTAAAGGGCAAAGCTCTATTTCCGTATCGTATTGCCCAGCCAGTCGAGAACACCAACACCCAGCAGATCGGCCTGATGCTTTATGGGCAATATATGTTCGCGTTTGAGATCGCGTCGTTGTTGCTCTTGGTAGCGATTATCGGCGCCGTCGTAATGGCGAAGAAAAGAATTTGAGAAACAGGTGTTTAGCTTTTGGCTGCTGGCTTTTAGCTAGAGGCCAGAAGCCAGCAGCTAGAAGCTCTTTTATGACTCCAATCGGCACTCTTCATTATCTCGTGGTGGCTGCGGCCTTGTTTATTCTGGGCGTGATCGGCGTTTTGACCCGGCGGAACGTGGTCATCATCCTGATGTCGATTGAGCTGATTCTGAATGCGGTGAATCTAAACCTGGTGGCGTTTTCGCGATTGTGGGGATTGCATGGGCAGGTATTCGCAATTTTTGTGATCACCGACGCGGCGGCGGAAGCGGCGGTGGGCTTGGGGATTTTGATCGCGTTCTTCCGCAACAAAGAAACGGTGAATGTGGACGAGATAGATTTACTAAAGTGGTAGCTAGCAGCTAGGAGCCCGTGACCGAGGGCCGACGATCAACGATATGTTTTTCCTAGAACACATCTGGCTGATTCCTCTTTTGCCGGCTTTCGGCGCGGCCATGATGTTCTTTTTTGGCCGTAAGTTTCAGAAAGCGACCGTCAGCGCGGTATGTGTTGGCGTCGTAGTCCTGGCGTTTCTGTTCGCTTGCGCCGCAGTCTGGCAATACACTGATTTCGCTCACGACCATCCGGGCAAGCCCTACCAAACTATCCTTTATACATGGCTCGGCACTGGCGGTGGAGTGACGAATGCCTCGCCCGTCCAGCCGAATGAGGAAGCCCGGCCTCCACTGATCTTTCTCATGCGCGACGGGACGCCCGCCCCGTTTCAAGCCGATGTGGGTTTCCTTTTGGATCCGCTCTCCGGCATTTGGCTTTTGTTTGTAACTGGTGTTGGCGCTCTCATCCACATCTATTCCACTGGCTACATGGCACATGAGCATGGGTATTACCGCTTCTTCGGATACCTCAACCTGTTCATGTTTTCCATGCTGACGCTGATTCTGGCGAACAACTATGTGTTGATGTTTGTGGGTTGGGAGGGTGTCGGCCTGTGTTCGTATCTGCTGATCGGATTCTATTTCCATCGCCATTCCGCCAGCACTGCGGCTAATAAAGCATTCATCGTGAATCGCATTGGCGACGCGGGGTTCCTTCTGGGCATGTTCACGATTGCCTGGTACTTCGGATCACTGCGGTTCACTGAAGTCACGCACTTGGCGCGCAGCGGGCATTTTGGGATTGGCGATCCTGTGATTACTGCTGCGACCCTGCTTTTGTTTATCGGCGCCTGCGGAAAATCGGCGCAGATTCCGCTTTACGTTTGGCTGCCCGACGCCATGGAGGGGCCGACGCCTGTCTCCGCACTCATTCACGCCGCGACCATGGTGACCGCGGGCGTTTATATGGTGGCGCGGTCGAATGCGCTGTTTGTGCTCGCGCCCACGTCGATGAAAACGGTTGCCATTATCGGCGCGCTCACTGCGATTTTCGCTGCGTCCATTGGTCTGGTCCAGAACGACATCAAGCGCGTGCTGGCATATTCGACCGTCTCGCAATTGGGATATATGTTTCTCGCGCTGGGCGTGGGCGCGTTTACCGCCGGCGTCTTCCATGTTTTTACTCACGCATTTTTCAAGGCACTCCTCTTCCTTGGATCGGGATCGGTTATCCACGCCATGAGCGGTGAGCAGGACATGCGCAACATGGGCGATCTACACAAGCGCATTCCCATCACGCATTGGACGATGTTCATTGCGACCTTTGCGATTGCCGGCATCCCGCCATTTGCGGGGTTTTTCTCGAAAGACGAGATTCTCTGGCAGGCATGGTCCTCGGAAGGCGGCGCCTATCGGCTGCTCTGGTTTGTTGGATTCATCACGGCGCTGATGACAGCTTTCTACATGTTCCGGCTTATGTTTCTGACGTTCCATGGTCGGCCGCGCATGAGCCACGAGGTCGAGCACCATATTCACGAATCGCCAACGTCGATGACCGTGCCGTTGGTGATTCTTGCCATCTGTGCTGTCGGCGCGGGATGGCTTGGCTGGCCGCATAGCCTCGGAGGGTCTGATCATTTTGCCAAGTTTCTGAATCCGGTATTCGCTCACGAGGCCCGAGTTTTCACCGACGAAGGCAAGTCCGCTCAACTCGCTGCTGGCGAGAAGGAAGAGGAACACACCAGCCCAATAGAATACGGATTGATGTTCCTTTCGGTGGGCGCGGCGGTAGTGGGGTGGGGCATGGCGTGGCGCGCCTATCGTGACGCCGATAAGGGTTACGTCGAGCCGATTGCGGCTGCGGCGCCACCGCTGTACGACGTCCTCTATAACAAGTATTACGTTGACGAAGCCTACGATTACGCCATCACGGGTCGCCGCAAAGTTGGAGACGTACGCCTGGGCGTGATGGGATTGGGCGAAGCATCCTCATGGTTCGACTCGCACGTTATCGATGGCATAGTCAATGGTGGCGGATGGATCACTCGGGTCGCGGGCACTCTTTCGAGTTGGTTCGACAAGTGGATCATTGATGGTGTGCTGGTCAATGGTCCGGCGTTCCTGTCACGGATGATGTCATATCCGATGCGGTTGCTGGAATGGGGCCTGGTCCAGTGGTATGCGTTGGTGATGGTTTTGGGATTGGTAGGATTCGTCGCCTATTATGCTTGGCGATGATTGACTATGTGGCGCGGGCGCCCTCGGCCGCGTAATGGACAAAAATGCAGAGCCATATTCTCTCGATCATTTTATTCACGCCGCTGGTTGGCGCTCTCTTGCTCATATTCATTCCGAAAGAGCAGAAGGACGCCATTCGCTGGATCGCGAATCTCTTCTCGTTGGCCGGCCTCTTGGTTTCGATTCCGCTGGTGCCATGGTTCTGGGCGCAGCGCTTCGAGCCCGGATTCAAGTTCATTGAGGGCACACCGAATAACTGGATTCCCTCGATCGGCGCGGGATACGTGCTCGGCATCGACGGCATTTCTTTTCTGCTGATCATGCTCACCACCCTGCTGGGATGGATTTCGATTCTTTCGTCGTGGAGCGCGATCGAGAACCGGGTCAAGGAATATTACATCTGGTTTCTGGTGCTGCAGACCGGGATGCTCGGCGTTTTCATGGCGCTCGACTTTTTCCTGTTCTTTATGTTCTGGGAAGCTATGCTGGTCCCGATGTACTTGTTGATCGGCATCTGGGGTGGTCCGCGCAAACTTTATGCCGCGATCAAATTCTTCCTGTACACGCTGCTGGGTTCGGTGCTGATGTTGCTTTCTGTTCTGTTTCTGTATTTCTATAACTTCCGCCAGACGGGCCAGTACACGTTCAGCATTCAGGCGCTTTATCAGACCGCACCGCATATTTTTCACGATCCTGCATACGGCTCGACATTTGCCATTCTGTTGTTCCTGGCATTCTTCGTTGCCTTCGCTATCAAAGTGCCAATGTTCCCATTCCATACGTGGCTGCCCGACGCGCACGTCGAGGCGCCCACAGCAGGCTCGGTCATTCTGGCGGGCGTTCTGCTGAAAATGGGAACGTATGGTTTCATCCGATTTGCCCTCCCCTTCTTTCCCGATGTCGTGATGCACCCCAAGGTGCGGTTCTGGATGATTTTCCTTTCCATTATTGGAATCATCTATGGCGCGCTGGTTTCTCTGATGCAGAAGGATATGAAGAAACTCGTGGCCTACTCGTCGGTCAGCCACTTGGGATTTTGCACGCTAGGCATTTTTGCCTTGAATCCAGCGGGGCTGAGCGGGTCAGTGCTGCAGCAGATCAACCACGGCATTTCGACGGGTGCGCTGTTCTTGATCGTTGGCATTCTCTACGAACGACGGCATACCCGCGAAATTTCCGAATATGGAGGCATCTCGAATGTCATGCCGCTGTATGCGACGATCACCATGATCATGTTTTTGTCTTCGATGGGATTGCCTCTGCTGAACGGTTTTGTCGGCGAGTTTACGATTCTGCAAGGCACGTTCATGGAGAACTGGAAGTGGGCGGCGTGGGCAGTTCCAGGCGTAATTCTGGCAGCGGCGTATTTGCTCTGGCTGTACCAGCGAGTCTTCTTCGGAACCGTTACCAATCCGAAGAATGAGAAACTCCACGACCTGACGCCGCGCGAAGTACTGACGTTCGCACCACTGCTGGTCATGGCATTCTGGATCGGGCTTTATCCCAAGCCGTTTTTCGAGATATTGCAGCAGCCCGTGAATCAGTTGGTGCTGACGGTTCGGCCTGACTATCCCGGGATCGGCGGGCCGGTGAATGCGTTTACTCAGCCACAAACGCCGGCCACGGCTGCTCTTGCGGTTCCGATTGCGTCAGACCTCGCGAAAGGGAAGAAATAAGTGCCCGCGCCACAATATTTCACCGGCACGGATTATCTGCTGTCGCTTCCTATTGTCATGCTCGCAGTGTTTGCGCTGGGCATTCTGCTGATCGATTTGATGATCCCGCCGGAGTGGAAGTGGACGAACGCAGTCACCGCGTTTATGGGTGTCCTTTTTTCCGCGGCTGGAGTACTCAAGATCCAGTATGTGCAATTCGAGGCCGCAAAGCTCGGCCGTTCGGTGGAAGTCGCATTCATGCACTCCATGGTGCTCGACCACTTTTCAATTTATTTTTATTACCTGTTTCTTGCCGGGGCCGGCCTTTCCATCCTGATGTCGGTTCGGTACCTCGAGATCGAACACGAAAATCACGGCGAGTTTTATTCGCTGATTCTGTTTTCCGTGATTGGCATGATGTGCATGGCCTCGAGCTTCGACATCGTGCTGACGTTTATTGGGCTGGAGTTGATGGCGATTTCCACGTACGTGCTGGTGGGATTTCTGCGGACTGATCGCCGCTCGAATGAGGCAGCCCTGAAGTATTTGTTGTTGGGAGCATTCTCGTCGGGAATTTTCGCCTACGGCTTGTCTCTTCTCTACGGGCTTTCCGGCTCAACCGACCTGGGAGCGATCAGGCAGGCGCTTTCGATTCAAGTGGCTCAGAACTCGAATCATGTCGGCCCAGTGGCTGTGGTTGCGTTGGTGACTACGGCGACCGGATTGCTGTTCAAGATTGCCGCCATCCCGTTTCATCAGTGGCTGCCGGATGCCTACGAGGGCGCGCCGACCAGCGTTACCGGATTTATGTCGGTGGCCGTAAAGGCGGCTGCGTGGGCGATGCTATTGCGTATTTTGTTGTGGGGTTTGTATCCGCTGCGATCGGTATATGTGCCCCTGCTCATTTTTGTTTCGATCGCCACCATGACTGGCGCCAATTTGGCGGCGCTCACGCAGACTAATCTCAAGCGCTTGCTGGCCTATTCTTCGATCGCGCACGTTGGCTACATGCTTCTGGGTTTGGTTGCGTTGGCCTCGGTGTCGTATCCCGCGCCGGCTTTCTTTGACGGCTTCAAAGGCATTCTGCTATATCTGCTGGTCTATACCTTCATGAATCTGGGCGCTTTCGCCGTGGTCACTTCGCTGCGGCAGCGAAACGTGATTGGCGACGAGATCGACGACATTGCCGGACTTTTCTCGCGCGCTCCGACCGAAGCCGTACTGATGCTGATTTTCCTTTTATCGCTGGCCGGGATTCCGCCGCTAGCGGGCTTCTACGGGAAATATTTTATTTTCCTGAGCCTGATGGAGAGCGGTCATTACATTCTGGCGTCGCTGGCCGTACTCTACGCAGTTTTCGGACTTTATTACTACATGCGGATTGCGAACGCCATGTTCATGAGCGAGGCGTTGGACAAAACCCGGCTGCCGATCAGCGTCGCGATGCGGGTTGCGCTTGGCGTAACCGCGTTTGCTACAGTGGTGATCGGGATCTTCCCCGAGCGTTTCATACGTGTGGTGACGTGGTCGATGGGCATAGGTTAGAGTGGGAGACGTTGCAAGCAACGTCTCTACAATTATGCCTAACCCCAACAGCGACCCTCCTGAAAAGAAAAACATGTTGGTGCAACTGGCGAGCTATAGCCAGTTGGCATTCATTTTTCCGGCTGCAACGGTTGCGGGATGGCTGGTCGGGCTGGCGCTGGATCATTGGCTGCATACGACCTGGCTTTATTTAGCCGGGCTGATCGTAGGAATCATCGCCGGATTCGTGGAGTTGATCCGCACCGTCACTTCCTCAAAGAATTTATGAGTGAAGATGATGCAAGCCGGGCCGATGCATTCTACTCCGGGGCATTGAAACGTATCCCAGATTTCATGCTGGCTTTGGCCCTGCTTCTCAGCGCAGCAGGATGGCTGAGGTTCGGCTGGCGTGTCGCTCTTGGATTCGCCTGCGGATGTGCCATCGCCTACCTCAACTTTCATTGGCTGGAGCGGGTCGTAATCGCTCTCGCGGACCGCGCCACTCAGACCGCCTATAAGCAATCGAGCGGTGGAATTGTGTTTCGATTTCTGGTGCGCTACTTTTTGATGGCTGCAGCGGGCTATGTTATATTCAGTGTTTCTCCCGCGAGTCTTTATGGGCTCTTTGCGGGCCTGTTTCTGCCCGTAGGGGGCATCGCGTGCGAAGCGACGTACGAATTGTATATGGCTTTGGCGCGCGGATTCTGAACACCGGCAACAGCCCAGCTGAAAGTTAGAAGCTGTCATTATGCGCGAACAACTTTGGTTTACGGCATTCCTGAATCATCTTTTCGCCGGCCCGGTCACCGGATTGCTGCGAGTACTTCACATTGAACCGAAATACGCAAACGCACCGATTCCTAACTCGGTGGCGATGGAGCTTCTGGTTTTTCTTTTTCTGGTTGTCGTGTTTTTGCTGGTGCGGTCGCGACTTTCTGTGGACAGGCCGGGAGCTTTGCAACACATCTTCGAAGGCGCCCATGGATTCGTTGAAAATCAGAGTCAGGAAATCGTCGGCCATCACAGTGAGGGATTCACGCCCTTTCTGATGGCGCTCGGTTTCTTCATTTTGCTTTGTAATCTGATCGGCGTAATTCCCGGTTTTGAATCTCCAACAGCCGTCCCCGTTGTTCCTCTCGGGTTGGCAATTTGTGCCTTCGTCTACTATCAAGCTCAGGGATTCAAACACGCTGGCGTTGGCTATCTGAAGCACTTTCTGGGTCCGGTTTGGTGGCTGTCCTGGCTTTTGTTGCCCATCGAAATCATAAGCCATCTCGCCCGCGTGCTGTCGTTGACGATTCGTCTTTACGCCAATATGTTCGCCGGCGATATGGTGACGCTGGTCTTCTTTTCACTGGTTCCGATCGGAGTGCCGATTATATTTCTTGGATTGCACATTGGAGTATCACTGCTGCAAACCTACATCTTCGTTCTGCTGACCACGGTGTATCTGGCGGGGGCGGTGGCCGAAGAGCATTAATGTCGAGAACAGCTGGTCCCTCGACTCCGCCTTGCGATTGATAATGCCAATCACAAGGCTCCGGTCGGGATGACAGATTAAAGTTGTAAAATTGGGTAGATCGGTATTCAAAGTTTAAGTTGTTCACCGTTCAGCGTGAGGGCGTCTGCAAGGTATGACGTCAACCACCTACTGGCGGTAATTCATAATCACGAGGAAAAACACGATGCGTAAACTGAGTAATCTGTTCATGGTTCTGTCGCTGTTGTGCTTCGCTGTCCCTGTATTTGCGCAGGGTGGGGAAGCCGCAGGCGGCGTCAACTGGGTCGCGATCGCCGCTGGATTTTCCATGGCGTTCGCTTCCGGCATTTGCGCGCTGGCGCAAGGCAAAGCCACGGCCGCGGCGGCTGAGGGTTTGGCGCGAAATCCTGCGGCCCGACCCGGAATTCAGCTGGCGCTGATTCTTGGCCTGGCGCTGATTGAATCTTTGGCGCTGTACACACTGGTGATTATCTTCGCCAAAGTGAAGTAGAGACGTTTTCCAGGAAATGCAAAAGCCCCGACTCGATTTGAGCCGGGGCTTTTTTCGTCAATTGCGATTTCGAGAACTCAGGGTTTGCGCTCGCCCTGCCACTCCGCGTTCCGTACTTCTGGTGCACGCTCGACCGCTTCCATAAGAATTCCGCGCAAACGCAGGCGGCTTTCCATGTCGGTATTTACGATCTCGAATCCTACTTCGTTCACCCTTGCGCGACGCAGCAAAACCTGGCCGCGGATGTGCCGGACGCCCATTGAAATATCGATGTTCGCTTCCGAGCCTACGCGCAAGTTATCTTCTTTCGTGCCCATTCCGCCACCGAGGCTCAGCTCACGAAGGCAGATGCTTGATTTGCCCCAGGAACTGCTAATGATGGCCGACAGAGTCTTTCGCAAAACGATGCGTTCGTAACGCCGTTGCCGCACCCATGGACATGCCGGAGCCGCATCTAACGGGGCAATTGCGAGTTCTCCCGGGACCAGGCCGCTGTCCGACATTACCTGTCCAGCGTAACGCGGATCGATTTTGGCCAAAGCCTGCGCGGCGGCAATTCGCAACTCGCGATGATTCGACCACTTCCACATTTTTCTGGTTTCGAGCAGATTGCGTAACACGGGAATCGATTCCGGTTCGCGCAGTCTTCCCAGCGACTCGACTGCCTTGATCTGGATGATTGCGGAACGTCCTTGAGATTCGCCGGCTTCGGCCATGACCATCAGCGGCGGTACGGTGGTGCGGTCGCCGCTCATGCCGATCTCGTCGATGGCCTGGGGAAGAACCATAGAATCCAGATGCTCCAGAATTTCCAGCAAAGTGCGTCCGCGGTCCTGAGCTGCGCCATAGGCGATCTGGCGAACCACAATATCGTGATAGAAGCGGTTCCACTCCTTCAAACGTATGGGTAAGAGCTCAAGCAAAGAAGGAACGTCGAGCCGGCTGAGCAGCCCGACCACCGATGATGCCTGCCGAACTGGTCCCATGCGAAGCATCTCACGCGCTAGTTGCGATGCCTCTGGACCTAATTCTTTGACGATCTCAACCATCCGATCGCATTCTTCGCGGCGCATGCAGCGGAAGAAGCGGTCGGCAAGATGTTCGATGGCGGCTTGTGAAGTGCGCCGCAGTACGAGGATGAGGTCTGGGGGAACCTGCGGCAGACGCAGCGCCTCTTCGATGAACTCGGGCAGGCGATTCTCCACGCCGATGCGTGGGCGCAACTCGTTTGCCATGGCCGGACGTTGCTCGGCTACGCTCTCGATGGCCGAGCAAACTTCGCTTAGGGCGGCAAACTGCTTGCGATTGCTGGCCTCTGAACTGAGCCGCACAAAAGCTGCACTGAGCAAACTTTGCACTTCTGGATCGGTGTCACGGACCAGAGCCTCGCCAACTTTGTGAACAACGGGGCCGATCAAATCGATGCCGGAAGCGGCAAACAGATCGGCCAGCTGACTTAATCCGATAGCCGCTTTGCGGCGCGGCTCCGCATCTTTCGCAGTGAGGCAATTCGAGTAATTCGTTAGGATAGTGGTAGCGGTCTCGAGGTCTCCCCGCTCCAGCAAGACTTCGATGAACTGACGGATATTGCGCGGAGGCACACAGGGCGCTTCGCCTGAGAGCAGCACGCTTTTCTTCCCGGCCTCGGGCACTTCGGCCCAAAACATCCGGTCAAGAATGTCGGCGTGGGACTCGACCAGGATTCCCGCTTTGCTCATTTTATCTTCGTGCACACGCAGAATCTGGCGCAGAGTTTCCATCTGCCGGCTCATATGCTCCAGCATCTGGTGGACGGCGTTGACCTTGATGTCTCCCTTTTGGAAGCGCTCCATGGCGAAACGGATCGCCATGTGTTCCGCGGCCTTCATCAAAAGCGGCGTGTCGTTCTTCTCCGCTGGATTTTTTGCGGCCAGGGTTTCGAGCAGTTGTTGCAGGTTGAGTTTGGTATTCGGATCGACCTGGGTCAGTTCTTTTTGCAGCGATTCTGTCTTGCTTTCGGGATCGGCGCCGACTTCTCCAAACTTGGTCAGCAGTCGGATTGCCTGCATGACCTCTTCTTCTTGAAGCGGCACAACTCCACCCGCCCAAGTACCTCCGCCGGTCCCTTCGCCACCGCCGCTCGCCGCATTCGCGGCGACATTCGGGACGCTGCCGATGGGAACAGCGCCTCCTGCGCCACCGGAGCGTGAGCCTTCGGCCGCGGCGATGAGCTGCAGTAATTTCTGCGGATCGTTCAGCCATTCCTTAAATTCGGGACCTAAAGTCTGAGCCGCAATCTGAGCGGCAACGGTGACGTCGGCCGAACCTGGATCAGCTGCTACAAATTTGACTTCGTTGATACGGATTGTCGATTGTTTGCTGTCCCCAAAGGTGTCCTTGATTTGCTGGACGACGTCCTGGGCTTTGGAGCCACCCACGGCAAAGGCTTTGATCAGACGGGCAAAATCATCGATGGTTACGCCTTTTGAAAAATGAATGCTGGCCAAACCGGCTGCGGTCAGGAGTTGGGCGAAGCTGCGTTCTGCCTGTCCCGTCTCCAGAGCCACTCCGTCGAGCAATAGACGGTTTTCGGAAACCCCGAGGAGGAAGCCACTATCGGGCAAGCCGTGCTGTAGTTCGTTCCAGGTGACTTCGAATTGGCCTTCTGTGCGCTTGTGTTGAAAGCCGTAAAGCCGCACATATTTCACCAGGATATTCAGGCTGTGAATGAAAGCGCGAGCGGACGCATTCCTGACTTCACTCCTGGTTGTGGCAGCAGTCGAAATACGTGGCTCCTGAAACTCCGATGTAAGGTTAATGCACGAGGTAAAAGGGTGCACGTTACGGAGGTAATGGACCTATGGTTGCGATTTGGGACGGTACGTTGTGCCCAACCTGCCGTAATTTGCTAGATTCAGGCCCACTTTGTGGTCGTTCGTACTGGAATTAATTCGCTCCAACAGCGAGAATGATTCTTGATGCCACGCCCTCAGAAACCACGATGCCTCTCTCGCTAGCCGTCGCCACAGCAAGAAAGGAACAGAAAAAGACAGGCCTTGCCCTGTGGATGGAACGCGTGCTTGAAGAATGTGATCGGGCCAGCGTGGAGTGCGGCGCCGATCCCGTGCACGATCTGCGAGTGGCGCTGCGGCGCTGCCGATCCATAGCGGACGGTCTCCTCGTCATCGATCCCGATCCCTCATGGAAGGAAATGAAAAGAGCGGGGAGGCAGCTCTTCCGCGAATTGGGAGAACTGCGGGACGCGCAAGTGATGGAAGAGTGGGTGCGCAGTTTGGGCGCCGCGGATGATCCCGTGACTGCCGCGCTGCTGCAGTTCCTCGGCGGGCGCGAAGCCGGTCTCAAACAACAAGCGGCAGTTGGTTTACGGGAGTTCGATCGCAAACAATGGAGGCGATGGAGTACATCCCTGCCTCGCCGTGCGGTTAGGATGCGGCCGGGCAGCGCTGTGTTCAAGCATCTTGCGCTTGAGCGCTGGACCGAAGCCTACGAATTGCATCATCGCGCTTTACGCAATCGCTCTCACGTTGCGTTTCACCGCCTGCGGATCGGCCTAAAACGCTTTCGCTACATCGTAGAGAATTTCTTACCTGAACAACACGCCGCGTGGAGCGGCGATCTTAAGGAATTGCAGGATACGCTTGGTGAGGTTCACGATCTTGATGTGCTTTGGACCACTGCGGTTCAAGTCAACGCATTTCCGGACGCCGAGTCTCGCGCAAAATGGCATTCCAGGATCGTCGACGAGCGTACTCGCAGGATCGAGAAATATCGCGCCAAGATGCTGGGCAGAGATTCGCTCTGGCAAATCTGGCGGGCGCAATTGCCGGTAGGCCCGCAGATCGAATCCGCCGCGATGAGCCGGCTAAAGCTGTGGGCGTCGTTTCTCGATCCAGATTTCAAGCACTCGATTCACGTGGCTCAACTCGCTCTACAGCTTTATGACGGATTGCACGGAAAACGCCTAGCAGCACATTCCGAGCCTGCAGACCAACGCGATATTTTGCAGGTCGCGGCTCTAGTGCACGACGTTGGGCTCTCCAAGAAACAGAAAAATCATCATAAAGCCACGTACAATTTGGTTCGACGCCTGACGCCTCCGTTGAGTTGGACCGACGAAAAGCTGCGCTGGGTTGGTATCGTCGCCCGTTATCATCGCGGCGCGCTGCCAAGAGCCGGGCAAGAAACACTGATTGGATTAAGTGAGAGCCAGCGGCAGAGCGTCCTGAAGTTGGCGGGAATTCTGCGCCTAGCCAATGCGTTTGATTCAGAGCGCGACGGCCGCATTCAGCGGCTCGAAGTCTGGGAGCAAAACGGTTTCCTTGAGATTGCGGCTCAGGGCTACTCTGCACGCGATCGCATGGCGGAAGGCATTGCCGCCGCCCGGCACTTGCTTGAAATCGTCTATCGGCGGCCGGTGATGGTGAAACCGCTCGGTGCCGTGAGGCTTAAGCTGGTAGCGAAAAGCTAGAAGCTTTCGAGTCACTTCCGTACGTCCCCGCCATCCAGTACAACCAAAGCATCGTATGACTCACGCCCAGTTGGTTCAGAAAGCCATTGCGTGGCTGCGCTTGTATCGCTGCGGAGTAGTCCTTTCCGAGCAAGCTTGCCTCAGCGGCGAAATCTCCGATGCCATCGGATGGAAGCGTGCGTGCCATTCTGTAGTTGTCGAATGCAAAATTTCGCGCGCCGACTTTTTTGCCGATCGCGAGAAGCCGTTCCGCCAGAAACAGGAACTTGGGCTGGGATGCGAGCGTTTTTATCTCATCCCCGCAGGCATGCTTCGTCCGGAAGAAATGCCGATTGGGTGGGGACTGCTAGAGTTGCACAACCGAAAAATCAAACTGCTTCGCCCTTCGGCGAAAAATCTTCGCACGGCGACTGGCTTTCGCTACGAGATGAATCTTCTGCTCGCCAGCCTTCGCCGCGTGGAGATCCGCATCGAACCCCGGAAGCTGACTGAATTCTTGAAGTGGAAGAATCGTCTGGCGGAATACAACCAAGGTGTATTGCCGGAGGGTATTGTGCCCGCTGACGAAGAACCAAATTTTTTTCTGGAAACCGAAGTTGTCTCCAGCTAAATGCGGAGCCGATTTTCCGATCCGTGAGAATCCGCGCAAATCCGTGGCTGGTTTTCATAGCAATAAAAAACCGGGCTGGTTGGCCCGGCTTCTTATTGCATCGACGAGAGATGCGGTTACATCACTTTCGGCTCATCGAAAAATTGCTATCCAACATCCGGAGAAGACGATGGAACAAACTTGTCTGAGGTAAGTGCAGGTTTAAGGCCAGCTTCAGAGAGTGCCGATAAATTACTGATCCCCAATAATTTAAGCCATTGCGTGGTCGTATCTTAAATCTGGCCTGTGTGCAAATGTTTGCACAGTTTGGAGAGCTTTCCAGCGCCGAAAGGCAGGCCTAGCTCATAACTCGCGGCGTCCTTCCATTGACTTCAACATGGTGATCTCGTCGGCATACTCGATGTCGCTGCCGACTGGAATGCCCATGGCGATGCGCGTCACCTTAAGCCCTGCGCGCCGCAATTTCCCCGAGAGGTAAGTCGCAGTCGCTTCGCCCTCGACCGTCGGATTGGTGGCAATAATCACTTCGTCTACCTGGCCGTCCTCGACCCGGCGCATCAGATTGGAAATGCGAAGCTGCTCCGGTCCCACTCCGTGCAACGGGGAAATCGAACCGTGCAGCACGTGATAGACGCCATTGAAGTGTTTGGTCTTTTCGATGGCACCAATGTTCGTGGGCTCTTCCACCACGCAAATCATGCGCTGGTTGCGAGTCGCGCTGCTGCAGTAGACGCAGGGATCGACATCTGTAATGTTGTTGCAGATGGAACAGAGGCGCAGTTTCGCTTTGACGTCGAGGACGGCCGCTGCGAGAGCTTCCGCATCCTCATCATTCGAGCGCAGGATGTGAAACCCAAGCCGCTGAGCGGTTTTGCTGCCGATCCCCGGCAGCTTCTTGAGTTCGTCGATCAGCCGCGCCATCGGCTCCGCAAATTTAGACATAAGTTAATTGGGTAATTGAGCGATCGGGTAATTGAGTGATTGTTTCAGGTTTTCAATTACTTAATTACCAAATTGCTCAATTGCAAAATGCCTACATTCCTGGAATTCCCAGCCCGCCCAGCATTCCGCCCATTGTGGATTGCATGGCCTCATCCACTTTTCGGCTCGCCCCGTTGATGGCCGCGGTCACCAGATCCTGCAACATTTCGACGTCGCCGCTCTTCACGGCTTCGGGATCGATCTTCAGGCTCAACAATTGTTTGCGGCCATCCATCTTCACCACGACACTTCCGCCGCCGGATGAGCCCTCAACCACAGTCTCCTCCATCTTCTTCTGCAGCACTTCATATTGCCGCTTGGCCTGAGTCATCAATTCCTGCAAGTTAAATCCGCCCATTGCGTCCTTCCCAGTCAACTCAAATTCTGAAGCCTGAAGCCCGGCGCCAGATTCACCGTCTCTCTTTGTAATCAATAATGGTGCGAATCTCCGCGCCGAACTTTTCCTTCATGCGGCGGACAATCGGATCCTGTTCCGCACGGCTGCGGCCTCCGCCGTTAGAGGACGGACGGCTCGTCGTCACGTTCGCCGTCCCGTTACCGGGGATCACTTTCAGTTTGAGCGCGCGTCCCGCAACTCCGCTTGCGGTCGCGATCGCCAGCCGTCTCGCATCCGCTCCCAACGTCATATCAATCACGGTCACCGACGATGACACCTTGATCACCAACTCGTTACCTTCGACCTGCCATTCGCCGCCTTCCAACATGGAAACCAGCATTTGATGGCCTCCGGCTGCCAACGCGTTCAACACAGGCTCGCGCAGGGCATTGCGCAGATCGCCCGGGTCTAGCGACCTTTCGGGGACACTTTCTAGTCCCACGACTGCGGCCTCGGCGACCGCCGCTGGAGCGGCCGACCCCATCACCACGCTCGCCGTTGTTCTACCCGTAGCCTGTGCAGGTACGCTTGCTGCGGGATTGTCATCGGCCAGGAGTTGTGGCTTCGAGACGCTTTTGCGCGCGGAATCCGCAGCGAATGGCGAAACCTGATTGACGCGAGCGGGCGCAGCCGATCCCAACTTCTTCGGATCGGGAACAACTGTAGGCCTTCCCGTCGGCTTCGGACTACTTACACCTGCCGCGCTAAGCAGTTGTTCGATCGGCAGCAATCGTTGCGCATGACTCATCTTGAGCAAGCCCAATTCCAGATGAAAACGCTGTTCCTGCCGATATCCAAGTTCACCATGAGTCCGCAACATGATTTGCAGATGCCGCGCCAGATCCTCTTCGCTGAACAGCTCGGCGACCCGCGCGACCCGCGTCCGCTCATCTCCGGAAATCTGCAGCAGGGAAGAGTCGCCGCCGGCGATCTTGGCCACAACCGTGTTGCGCAGGAATCGAACCATCTGGCGAGCGAAATGGGTAGGACTGTGGCCTTCGCTGATTAGACGGTCCACCAGCCGCAAGACTTCTTCGCTCGAACTTCGAGCCACCGCCTGCATTACTTCTTCGAGCACTGTCGAAGGCGCAGCGCCAACCAGTTGCCGCACCGCTTCGGCGGTGAGGCGTCCATCGCACGAGGCAATGGCCTGATCCAGAATAGACAGCGCGTCGCGGATCGAACCGTCCCCAGCCTCAGCTAACAAAGCCAGCGCATCTTCGTCAGCCTGGACGTTCTCCCGGCCCGCCAGGTCTTTCAACTGCCCGAGAATCTCCTCGAAGCGCACTGCACGGAAACTGAAATGTTGGCAGCGGGAGCGAATGGTCTGCGGAATATCCTCTGGCTGAGTCGTAGCCAGCATGAAAACCACATGGCTGGGCGGTTCCTCCAAAGTTTTCAGCAGGGCGTTGAAGGCCGGATCCGTGATCTGGTGAGCTTCATCGAGGATGTAGATCTTGAAGCGATCGCGTGCCGGACGATAGCGCGCGGCCTCACGTAATTCTCGGATCTCATCGATGCCACGGTTGGTGGCGGCGTCGATTTCGATTACGTCGACCGAATTTCCCGCTCGAATCTCGGTGCAAGACTCACATACGCCGCAAGGCTCGGTCACCGGTTTATCGGACGACCGGCAGTTCAGGGCCATGGCCAGGATACGGGCCACGGTCGTCTTCCCAATGCCGCGATGCCCGCTGAAAATGTATCCATGGGCTGTGCGACCCTGTTCAAGGGCATTCTTCAGGGTCCTCGTAACATGGTCCTGCCCTATCACGTCGGAGAAGTTTTGCGGACGGTATTTGCGCGCGAGAACCTGGTAGCTCATGAGGTGGAAGCTTGATTATACGTGATGCCACCGGACGCAAGTAGCCCCGGACGCCGAGTCCGGCTGCCGGGCGGAACTAGGCTTCGGGCGCCATGTTAGCGATGGACTCAACGAAGTCCTTGCGGAAAAGATACTCCTCAAGTAGGCTTCTCTCCTGGCTTTCTGGCCTTAGGGGGCGTGCATGCAACTCAAACTGACTGTCCGTACGGTAGGCGACATTGTGGTGGTCGATTGCGCTGGCCGCATTGTTTTTGGCGAAGAATCCGCCGATCTCCGCGATACCGTGAGAATGGTGATCAACCAGAGCAAGCGCGTCGTGCTCAATTTGTCCGGCGTAACCTACATCGACAGCGGCGGCCTCGGCACGCTGGTCGCTCTTTACACCACGGCCCGCAATAATGATGGCTCTATCAAGCTGGCGAATCTCACTCAGCGGGTGGGAGACCTGCTGCAGGTTACTAAGCTGGTCACGATTTTTGATGTTTATGACAGCGAGGAGAAAGCTATCGAGTCATTTCGCAAGGGCGCGGCTGCGTAAGGTTTCGTGTGGCGCGGGCGCCCCCGCCCGCGTTAGTTTACTCTGCAATTTTCTGATGTCGACCGGCATCTGATCCGCTAAAGAAAAGCCATCTGATATGACGATGGGCAGCCACATCGTGGCCACGATCCGCAAAATTCCCCGAGGAAAAGTTTCAACCTACGGTGCGATAGCGCGGGCCGCCGGATATCCCGGAGCCGCCAGGCAGGTAGTTGGAGCACTGCGCCGATCGTTCGATCTGCCATGGCAGAGGATACTGGGCGCAGGCGGCGAAATTAAGCTGCGCGGAGATTCTGCGATCGAACAGCGACTGCGCCTGGAGTCGGAAGGAGTGACATTTCGAGGGCGCCGCGTGGATATGAAGAAACACGAATTCAAATTCGGTGGGCCGAAAACCGAAGCCGGAAAAAAGAGGAAGCGAACCAAGCCACGCACAAGCGCACGGCAGACGGCCAAGGACTAACGACCGCTCTTAAATCGCTCATCGATTTCTACCTGATAGCCCGCGCTCAGCCGGTTGGTTTCGTTCGCCATCCCGACTACCGCCATCAACTCTTTGAACATCTCGTCCGTCATTCCTTTCTTTCGCGCTGAAACGGTGTGAGAGGCAATGCAATAATCGCACTGGTTGCTGACGCTGACCGCGACGTAAATCATTTCTTTCGTCAACGGGTCGAGCGCTCCCGGCCCCATGATCTGTTTAATGTCTTCCCATGTGCGCTTGAGAGTCGCGGGATCGTGCGCGATGGCTTGCTGGTCAAAGTGAAAGACGGCGCGGTGGTGGGCCGCATGTCGATGGATCAATGGAACGCCGTCATCGGCGTGAATCTCAGCGGGGGGTTCCTGTGC